>ENA-OFDP01001051-OFDP01001051.1-metagenomes-genome-assembly--contig:-NODE-1051-length-11160-cov-2.713552_pt1 | contig 11160 bp, 10 predicted proteins | sample MGYA00153389_OFDP01 | MGnify analysis MGYA00153389 | reverse complement strand
GCCGCAGCCGCGCCCGCGGCGACCGGGCACCGGGCACCGGGCACCGGGCACCGGGCACCGGGCAGTCTTAAGGCGGCCGAAGCTCAGACGTCGGGCTTGCACGTCCCTCAGCGTGGCCCGGCACCGCGATACGCTGGAACCGCTGGTGCTTTACCGGCGGCCCGGCGGCGCCGCGGCGCCGTGGCGCGTTGGGTAACGCCGTTTCGGCCCGGGCCGCGCCGGCCTCGCGCTGCGCCCGGCCCGACTCCATCCCGCCTGGGCACGATGTCACGTCGCTTCCGCCGGCACGGCTCAAGCCACATCGGCCACGGCCGAAGAGAAGTTACGAGACGCTGATTCCGAGGACTGCGATGCTTGCGATTTTGAAAAACCTGACAGGCAACCCGCCATCGCCGCGGGCGGCAATGGCCGCACAACGCGCCACGGACCGCCAGTCAGAGCGGCGGTCGGGCGAGCCCGGCGGGCCCGGCCGGCCCTGGACGCGCTCGCCCGAACAGGCGCAGGACAAGGTGCTCTCCGCGGCGGCGATCGACTGGATCGACCGACTGCCGGCGACCGTGCGCCCGACCTGCCTGGCCCAGACCTACCCGCGCCTGGCCAATCGGCTGATGCTGTGCTGGGCCGACCCGACGCTGGCAGCGCTGCTGCTGAATAACCTGACGAACGACAACCGCGGTGGCCGCCAGGGCTTTCCGGCGCCGGTGGCCACGGAAATATTCCGGCTGTGCGAATACCTGGCACTGCGCCCGGTCGGCAGGGCCACCCGGGCGCCCTTCGATCCCTGGCTCTCCCAGGCCACCTCGGACCGCTGAGCTGCGCCAGGCCGAGGGCGCGACCGGGCGCGCCATTGCTCCGACAATCACGGTGATTGGGTGGGCCTGAGCGCTCGCCACATCCCCCATTCCACGGAGCAACCCGATGAGCGACGCGTCCCCGACCTCCGACCCGACCACGCCGGCCGGGCTGGTCAACGAGTACCTGCGCCTGGTGATGATTCCCGACCCGGTGGCGGCGCGCCGGTTCGTCAGGCCGGATCTTCAGATCGTGTTCACTGGCGGCCGCGCGATGCGCGAGCCGGCCGACTGCACAGCCTTCAACGCAACGCGCTACCGCTGGGTGAAAAAGCGCATCGACCGGACCGAGACCGTGGCCGGCGGCACGCCCGAGTTGACGGTGGTCTACAGCCTGGGCACGCTGCACGGCCAGTGGCCCGACGGCCGCCCGTTCGAGGGCAACCGCTACGTCGACCGCTACGAGGTGCGGCACGGCCTGATCACGCGGCTCGACGTCTGGAATGACAGCGCCGAGTGGCTGCTGGTGAGCGCCGGGCTGGCGCTTCTGTGAAGCCAATGCCCATGCCGCTCGAGCGCACCCGCAGCCACGAGCGCAACCACAACCGCCATTTACAACATCACTGAAATCGATGACCACCCGAATCCCTGACTGGCTGCGCGCGGCCAGAGAGCAATGGAACTGGCGCGGCCAAACCCGGCCGCCATTCGCCGTGGCACCCGGCGCGGGCCAGCGGTCGGTGTGGGACTTTCCGCGCCCACCGCGGTTGGCGCCGGACACGCGGTGGGTGGTGATCCGCTGGGGCGAGATCGAAGTCGCCCGCACCAAGCGGGCAATCACCGTGTTGGAAACCTCGCACCCGCCGAGCTTTTATCTGCCGTGGGACGACGTCGACCGACGTCTGCTCGAGCCCGCCGCGGGCGGCTCGCATTGCGAATGGAAAGGACCCGCGCGCTATTGGAGCCTGGTCGACGGCGCGCGCAGCCTGCCGCGCGTGGCCTGGAGTTACCCGCAGCCGCTGGAAGGTGCCGAAGCGCTGGCCGACTGCGTGTCGTTCTATCCGGGCGAGCTCGATTGCACGGTCGATGGCGCCGCAGTGCGGCCGCAACCCGGCGGCTTCTACGGCGGCTGGATCACGCCCGACCTGGTTGGCCCGTTCAAGGGCGACCCGGGCAGCCAGGGCTGGTGACACGCCGGGCCGGTCGCGCGGCGTCCGGTCGCTGTGTCACGGTCGCTCCATCACGGTTGATCAGCAGGGTCCCTGGCATGTTCCATATCCCTGGTCATCTTTGCGGTCATCTCTGCGCTTATCTCTGCGGTCATCTCTGCGGTCATCTCTGCGGTCATCTCTGCCGTCATCTCTGCGGTCATCTGAGCAGTCATCTGCATCTCCAGCTGCACAACCATCGGCACGATCCATTCTTCAGGCACGAGTCACCCCACCGCAGCATCGCCCGATGACCGACGCGACCCCACCCACGCCCCGTTTTGCCCGCCTGAGCCACCACGAACGGTTCGACTACCAAGCCATTCACCGCCGCCCCGCGATGCCGTGGCCGGGAGGTGCGCGGCTGGCGGTGTATCTCGGCTTCAACATCGAGCACTTCGCGTTCGGTGAAGGCCTGGGCGCGCAGCTCGGGCCGGCGTCGCCACAGCCCGACGTGCTGAACTACACGTGGCGCGAATACGGCAACCGGGTCGGCGTGTGGCGCTGCCTCGACCTGTTCGACGAGCTGTCGCTGCCCACCGGCGCGATCATCAACACCGCGCTGTACGACCACTGCCCCGAGGTGGTCGAGGCCTTCGCGGCGCGCGGCGATGAACTGATCGCGCACGGCCACAGCAACGCCGAACGCCAGGGCACGATGAGCGAGGCCGAGGAAGGCGCGCTCATCAATCATTGCCGCGACCGCATCGCCGCCGCGCACGGTATCGCGCCGGCCGGCTGGCTGTCGCCGTGGATCTCGGAGAGCGCCACCACGCCCGACCTGCTGAAGGGAGCCGGCTATCGCTACACGCTGAACTGGTGTCACGACGACCAGCCGACCCTGCTGCGCACGCGTGCCGGCCCGCTGTGGGCGGTGCCGTATCCGCAGGAGCTCAACGACATTCCGATGATCGTGACGCGCCAGATGGACGCGAAGGACTTTGCGCAAATGATCATCGACCAGTTCGACGAAATGCTCGAGCAGTCGCGCGGACAGTCGCTCGTGATGGGCATCGCGCTGCACCCGTACCTGATGGGCCAGCCGTATCGGCTGCGCCACCTGCGGCGCGCGCTGCGGCACATCGCCGCGCACCGCGCGACGGATGCCGGCGCCGGCGATGTGTGGATCACCACGCCCGGTGCCATCGCGTCGGCCGCCGAGGCCAGCTTGCAGGTGCCGACATGACAGGCGCGCCGCTGCGCCAGCTCGTCGAGGTCTGGCGCGTCGACTGCCGGGGCCCCGGCGACCTGAGCGGCGTGCAGGCGCTGGTCGATGCCGGCCGGCTGCTGCCGCGGGAGATCGTCGCCGTGATGGGCAAAACCGAGGGCAACGGCTGCGTCAACGACCACACGCGGGATTTCGCCAGCATGGCCTGGTGCCACTTCCTCGCGTCGCACCTGGGCTGCACGGCGCGGCAGGTCGCACAGCGCGTCGCGCTGGTGATGTCGGGCGGCACCGAGGGCGTGTTGTCGCCACACTTCAGCGTCTACACGCGGCGCTGGGTGGCAGCCGACACGGGCTCGAGGCACGGCGTCACGAAAAAGCGGCTGGTGATCGGCGTGGCGCAGACCGCCGATTTCGAACCCGAGCAGATCGGCCGCATGGCGCAGGTCGACGCCACCGCGCTGGCGGTGCGGGCGGCGATGCTCGAGGCCGGTATCAAAGACCCGGCCGACGTGCATTTCGTGCAGATCAAGTGCCCGCTGCTGACCGTCGGCAAAGTGGCTGCCGCCGTGGCACGTGGCGCCATGCCGGTGACGCGCGACACCTATGAATCGATGGGCTGGTCGCGCGGCGCGTCGGCGCTCGGTGTGGCCGTCGCCTTGCACGAGCTGCCGCGCGGCGTGCTGAACGACGGCGTGGTGCTGCGCGACTTCGGGCTGTACTCGGCGTGCGCCTCGGCTTCGGCCGGCATCGAGCTCGACCACAACGTCGTGATCGTGCTCGGCGAGGCCGCCGGCGCCGCGTCGCCCTGCCGCATCGCGCACACCGTGATGCGCGACGCGATCGACGCGGTGAGCGTGCGGCGCCTGCTGCGCGATGCCTTCGGGCTCGACGCAGATGTCGACGCCACGCGCCTCGCCGACCGGTTGGTGAACCTGTACGCCAAGGCCGAGGCCAGTCCGGACGGCGCGGTGCGCGGCCAGCGCCACACGATGCTCGACGATTCCGACATCAACGCGACGCGCCACGCGCGCGCAGCGGTGGGCGGCGTGCTGGCTTCGGTCGTCGGCCAGACGGCGCTGTACGTGTCGGGCGGTGCCGAGCATCAGGGGCCGCCGGGCGGCGGGCCGGTGGCGGCGATCGTGCGGGTCGACGGCGCGAGCGTCGCGCGCGCCTGACGAGCGGGCCGGTGCACGGCAGCGGCCACCACGGCTTGGCCGCAACGCCACCGCGTAATGCGCCGTGAAGGCGCGGCCCAGACGAACCGGGCCCGGCCTTCCTGAGCAAGGCACAGAGGCTCGACCCGGCGCGACGTCGCGGCCAGGCGGCGACCGCCGTGCGGCGCCGCCCCCGCATTCGTTGATCGGCAAATGCGCGATCACGGCGAAGCGAGAGCGGCGGGGCCCGAGCGCAGCGGATCAATCCGGTGCGTGCACGCCCATCGCGGTGCCCGGTGCACCTTGTTGGTGTAAACAATCCAGTTTCACAAATGCTTGAACTGTTTGCTTCAGCGCACTACGATGTGGTCACCGCCGGCGGAGTGCCGGTTGACATCCCAACCCTGGAGTCTCCTGTCCATGAAGCTCAAGTCCGTCGCAGCATTGATCACGTTGGCAGCGGCCGTCGCCGCGCCGGCGATGGCCGCCGAGTGGGTGGTCGGCGCCAACATCGGCAACGTGCCCTGGGAATTCCAGGACGCCCAAGGCAAGTTTGTCGGCTTCGAGATCGACATGGTCGATGAAGTCGCCAAGCGCACCGGCAACACCGTGAAGATCGAGAACATCCCGTTCAACGGTCTGTTTCCTGCGGTGCAGTCGGGCCGCATCCAGATCGCCATCTCATCGATCACGATCACGCCCAAGCGCCTCGAATCGCTGGCCTTCGCGCAGCCGTACTACGACAGCGATCAGTCGCTGTCGGTGCTCAAAACCGCCAAGATCGACAAGCTCGACGACCTGTCGGGCAAGGCGGTCGGCGTCGACACAGCGTCCACCGGCGACATCTGGACCACCGAGAACACCGCCAAGTACAAGATCGCCAAGATTTCGCGCTACGAGGGCCTGGCACCCGCCATGCTCGACCTGGCGGCCGGCCGCATCGACGGCTATATCAGCGACATCCCGGCGGTCGAGTACTACATCAAGGACAAGCCGCAGTACCGCGTCGCCGCGCGCATTCCGACCAACGAGCGCTATTCGTTCATGTTCGCCAAGAACTTCGCCGATGCGGGCAAGATCAACGACACGCTGACCGCCATGAAGAAGGACGGCTTCGTTGCCAAGACGCACCAGAAGTGGTTCGGCTCGATGCCTCCGGCCGAGTCGTCGTCGGTCAAAGTGATGGACGTTCCGAAACTCTGAACGAGAACTGAGACGACCCTCACCCAAAGAAGGCCGCCGCGTCGCCCCCGGGCCGGCGCGGCGGCCTTTGATCCGCATGGACCTGATCAACACTTTTTTCAACTGGCCGGTGCTGCGCGACGCGATGCCGCTGCTGCTGCAGGGCCTGGGCGTGACCGTGCTGCTGGGGCTGGTGAGCATCGTGGCCGGCACCGTCAGTGGCCTGCTGATGGCGCTGCTGCGGCTGTATGGCGCGCCTGTGCTGCGCGGCGCGGCGCGCATCTACATCGACGTTTTCCGCTCGATTCCGCTGCTGGTGCTGCTGGTGCTGGTGTATTACGCGCTGCCGTTCGTGGGCGTGCGCCTGTCGTCGTTCTCGGCCGCGGCGCTGTCGCTGGGCATGGTGGCGTGTGCCTACACCGCCGAGATCTTCCGGGCTGGCATCGAGGCCATTCCGAAGGGTCAGTTCGAGGCCGCCGACGCGATCGGCCTGAATTTCTTCCACACGATGCGCGACGTGGTGCTGCCGCAGGCACTGCGCATCGTCACGCCGCCGTTGACAAGCAACTGCATCAACGTGCTCAAGGACACCGCGCTGGCCTCCGTCGTTGCGATGCCAGACTTGCTGAAGCAGGCCACGCAGGCGCAGGCCCTGGCCGCCAACCCCACGCCGCTGATCGGCGCGGCGCTCTTGTACCTGGCGCTGCTGCTGCCGCTGGTGCGGCTGGTGGGGTATTTCGAATCGCGGCACCGGGCTGCAGCGGCATGAAGTCGTTGATCGAGATCACGGGCCTGCACAAGTCGTACGGTGCCTTCGAGGCGCTGCGCGGCATCGACCTGCAGATCGCCCATGGCGAGGTCGTCGTCATCGTCGGCCCGTCCGGGTCGGGCAAATCGACGCTGATCCGCTGCATCAATTTGCTCGAGGACTACCAGCGCGGCGAAGTGCGCGTCGATGGCCAAAGGGTGCAGCGCGGCAAGGCGCTGGCAACGGTGCGCGCGGAAATCGGCATGGTGTTCCAGAGCTTCAATCTCTTTGCCCACCTGAGTGCGCTGCACAACGTGGCGCTGGGCCCTTTGCGCGTGCGCGGCATGTCGCGCATCGACGCCGACGCGCGCGCCGCTGCGCTGCTGGCCAAGGTGGGCCTGGCGGACCATGCGCACAAGCTGCCGGGGCAGTTGTCGGGCGGCCAACAACAGCGGGTGGCAATTGCACGGGCGCTTGCGATGGAGCCGAAGGCGCTGCTCTTCGACGAGCCGACGTCCGCGCTCGACCCCGAAATGGTGGGCGAGGTGCTGGCCGTGATGCAGGCTCTGGCGCACACCGGCGTGACGATGGTCATCGTCACCCACGAAATGGGTTTTGCCCGCCGCGTGGCCGACCGCGTGATCTTCATGGAAGGTGGCCTCATCGTCGAGCAGGCCGCCCCCGAGACTTTCTTCGGCGCGCCCAGACATCCGCGCACGCAAGCCTTCCTGCAGGCCATCCTCCAACACTGACCGCCCATGAACGAACTCGACATCTCAAGCATCCGCGGCGAATTTCCGGCGCTGGCCGGCAACACCGTCTTCCTGGACAACGCGGGCGGCTCGCAAGTGCTGCGCCGCGTGGCCGACCGGGTGCGCGACTACCTGCTCGGCAGCAGCGTGCAGCTGGGTGCCAGCTACAGCGCGTCGCAGACCGCAAGCGAAAAGGTGCTGGCCGCGCGCCGGGCCGTGGCCGCGCTGGTCAACGCGCCGAACGATGAAAGCGTGGTGATGGGCGGCGCCACCACGGCGCTGATGTTCATGTTGACGCAAGCCCTGCTTGCGGGCATCAGGCCCGGTGACGAGATCATCGTCACCGACACCGACCACGAAGCCAACATCGGCGGCTGGTCGCGCTTGCAGCAAGCCGGTGCAGTGCTGAAGATCTGGCAAGTCGACCGCGACAGCCTGACGCTTGAATTGAGTGATCTCGACCGGCTTCTCAGCCCGCGCACAAAGTGGCTGGCGATGACCTGGGCGTCCAACGTCCTGGGCACCGTCAACCCGGTGCACGAGGTGGCGCAGCGCGTGCACGCCGCCGGTGGCCGGGTTTGCGTCGATGCCGTCGCCTACGCCCCGCACCGGCTGGTGGACGTGCAGGCCAGCGGCGCCGATGTGGTCGTCTTCAGCTTCTACAAGGTCTTTGGCCCGCACTACGCGGTGATGTGGGTGCAGCATGACTTGCTGCTGTCGTTGCCCAGCTTGAACCACTACTTCATCGGCAAGGACGTGCTGCCCTACAAGCTGCAACCGGGCAACGTCAACTACGAGTTGTCGTACGGCTGCATCGGCATCCACGACTACCTTTGCGACACCGGCTCGGCCCTCGGCGCCAGCGGCACACCGCGCCAGCGCATGCAGGCTGCCTTCGACGCGTTTGAACGCCATGAAGACGCATTGGCAGAACGGTTGCTGTCCTGGCTGCGCGGAAAAAAAGGCGTGCGCGTCATCGGCCACGCCAGCGCTGCGGCCGGGCCGCGTGTGCCCACCATCAGCTTCACGGTTGCCGGCCAGGCACCCGAAAAAATAGTGCGCCACGTCGACAGCCATGGCATCGGCATCCGCCACGGCGACTTCTACGCCAGGCGGCTGATCGAGGCGCTGGGCTTGCACACGCAGGGCGGGGTGGTGCGGGTGTCGATGGCGCACTACAACACGGCGGCCGAGATCGACAGGCTGATCCTGGCGCTGGACGAGGCCGTCGCATGAACCCGCCGGGCCACCCCAGGGGCGAAGACCCGAGTGCACAGCACGACGGCACTCGAGTGAACAGCACCGTCATCCGCAACGGCCGCGTCATCACCGCCACCGACGACTACAGCGCCGACGTGCTGATGCAGGACGGCGTGGTGCGCAGCATCGGCAAGGACCTGGCGGTCGGCCCCGACGTGACGGTCATCGACGCGACGGGCCTGTACCTGCTGCCCGGTGGCGTGGACACCCACGTCCACCTGGAAAACGTCGTCGGCCCCACGGTCACCTGCGACACCTTCGCCAGCGGCACCCGCGCCGCAGCCTTCGGCGGCACGACGACGGTGGTGGACTTCGCGTTGCAGACCGCGCAAGACACGGTGATCGACGCCATCCGGCGCGCCCGGGCCAGTGCAGACCCGCAAGTGCACATCGACTACAGCCTGCACTGCATCGTCACGCGCGTCGACAAACAAGTGCTGGCCGACGTGCGCCGGGCGATGCAGGAAGAAGGCGTCAGCAGCTTCAAGATGTTCATGGCCTACCCCGGCGTGATGATGACCGACGACGCGGCAATTTTCCAGATGCTGCGCCAGGTCGGCGCGGACGGCGGCATGGTGGCGCTGCACGCCGAAAACGGCACCGTCATCGACCTGTTGATCAAGGAGGCGCTCGAGGCCGGCCACACCTCGCCGCGCTACCACGCGCTGACGCGCCCGGCGATTCTGGAAGGCGAGGCCACGCACCGCGGCATCCGCCTGGCCGAGCTGGCCGAGGCGCCGATCTACTTCGTGCACGTGTCGGGCAATCAGGCGCTCAAGCACATCGTGGCAGCGCGCGCGGAAGGCATCCCGGTGTTCGCCGAGACCTGTCCGCACTACCTGCTGTTCGACGACGGCGTGTACGACAACGATGATTTCGAGACCGCCCGTTACGTGATGACGCCGCCGCTGCGAACGCCCGACGACCAAAAGCACCTGTGGCGCGCGCTGCGTTTCGATGACCTGCAGGTGATCGCCACCGACCACTGTCCGTTCTGCATGAAGGAAGGTCACCTCGGCTACCAGTTGCAGAAGATGCGCGGCAAGGACGATTTCTCGCTGATCCCGAACGGCGCGCCCGGCATCGAGACGCGCCTGGTCAGCCTGCACGACATCGGCGTGATGCAAGGCAAGCTGTCGCTGAATCGCTTCGTGCAGCTGACCTCGACCACGCCGGCCAAGCTGTTCGGCCTGTTCCCGAAGAAAGGCACGATCGCCGTCGGCAGCGACGCCGACGTGGTGCTGTTCGACCCGAACGCGGTGCAGACCATCCACGCGAAGGATTTGCACGGCAACTGCGACTACACGCTGCTCGAAGGCCGCACGCTGCGCGGCCGGGTCGAGAAGGTCTACCTGCGCGGACAGCTGATCGTCGACGGAGCGCAGTGGCACGGCCGCGAAGGCATGGGCCGCTTCGTGCCGCGTGGCGAAGTGCGGGCGTTCTGATGCGAGCCGGACGGGGCGCGGCGCGGCCGCTGCGTGCGCCGGGCGCAGCAGGTTGGGCCGGGCGGGGCGCCCGCAGAAGCGCCCGTCGCCGCGCGGTCGTCATGGCGCGGCGAGCCTCACCGGGCGGTGCATGAGCCTGCCCGACCGCCCGAAAGGCGAATCACGGAGTGCGCAGCACGACGGTGCATCAGCGACCCTGCCCGGCCGCCCGAAGGCCGAGTCTCCGAATGCGCTGCACGAAGCCATTGCGGCGACTCCGACCAAGCCCGCCACGCTTAACGCGCTGCGCGAGCAGATCGCAGCCCTTGGGCCGGCCCCTGTCGATGGCACAGGCGAGGCCGATGAAATCTCGCAGCGGCGGCAAGAACTGGCCGGGCAACTGGTCAGGCTGCAAGCCCCCGGCATTGCGGCGGATGAGGCTTACCGTCGCGCCGACGGGCTGATCCGCGAGATCGACCGTACCTTGCGCGAACGCCAGGCGGATGAGCTGTTGCAACTTTGGCCGTCGCCGGCAAACCCCGGCAACTGGCCCGAGGCCGCGATCGGTCTTTCCGACACGCTGCTCCGGCTGATGGACGAGGTCACAAGCGCCTGGACCGACCGCACTACCCGGGCCAATCTTGTCGACAACCTGCCGCTGATCGTGGTGCTTCTGGTAGTGGCGCTGGCGCTTTTGGTCTACATGCGCCGCTGGGTGGAACAATTCTCCGAACGGCTCTTGCAGGGGGCGTCGCAGCGCGGTGCCCGGGTCTGGTCGCTTCTGGCGTCAACGGGCGGGGTCATTCTGCCCACCTTGGGCATGGTGGCCCTCAGTGCGGCGCTGGTGGCCAGCGGCATGCTGGGCGAGGTCAGCGCAAGGATCGCCGAGGCGCTTGCGGGTGCCGCTTTCGTGGTCTTTGCTGCGGCATGGCTGGGCGCGCGCGGTTTTCCGATTACCCAAGCCGATGATGCCGTCCTACCCCTGCCGGCCGAGCGCCGGGCCGAAGGCCGGTTTCTCGCCGGAGCCATGGGTTTGGTTCTTGCGGCGGATATCTTGCGTTCGGCGGCCATGGATGCGCAGGCCTATTCGGATGCCACCACGGCGGTCATGTCCTTTCCGATCCTGCTTGCCGGGGGGCTGATCCTGCTGCGTGTCGGCCGGGTGCTGCGCCGGTCGGGTGAGGCGTCCGAGCGGTCTTATGCACTGCGCCTCTTGTCAATCCTGGCCCGCGGGCTGGCGGTAATCGGGATTGCCGCACCGGCCTTGGCGGGGTTCGGCTATGTTCAGGCAGCCTCGGCGCTGATCTACCCGGCGATCCTGTCGCTGGGGCTGATCACCTTTCTTTTTGTGCTGCAACGTTTGTTGGACGATGTCTGGGCCATCTTGACCAAAAGCGACGGCACCGGGCGCGACGCGCTGGTGCCGGTGCTCGCCGGCTTTGCGATGACACTGGTCGCTCTGCCGGTCTTTGC
>ENA-OFDP01001049-OFDP01001049.1-metagenomes-genome-assembly--contig:-NODE-1049-length-11168-cov-5.492846_pt1 | contig 11168 bp, 11 predicted proteins | sample MGYA00153389_OFDP01 | MGnify analysis MGYA00153389 | reverse complement strand
CGGCTCAAGCTGATTACCTGTTGTGAGAGTGAGAGTTACAGGTGCGATCGGCTGCGACGTTAACTTAAACGAATAACTGCCATTCGCCCCGCCTTCTGTAGCTTTCGTTTCGGCAACACTAACAGAAACACCAGCCGTATCATTGTCCTTATTAGTAATGCTAACATCCGAGCCATTTCGGTTGTTGTAATTGCTGTCGGTACTAACAGCAGCCGCTGTCACAACTTTGTAGTCAATATCGCCGTCATCAATACTGTCATCAACCCCAGTTACGGTAACAGGTTGCGGTGTATTCCAGTTAGCCGGAGTGAAAATTAAACTATTAGTCGAAACTGTTCCTTCCTTAACATTGTCACTGCTCAAACCAACAGTCACATTAGCAGTTGGTTTAGTATTGAGAACCACGCTAAAGGTAGCTTTAGTGCCATCTTCGCCCGTAGTTAATCCCGCCGTCGGATTGACAGTAATTCCCGGAGTTTCATTGTCACTGTTGGTGACGGTGACATCATCAGGATTAAGGTTATTGTAATTAGCATCGGTGCTGACAGCAGCCGCCGTTATAATTTTGTAAACTACATTTCCATCAACTACCAAATCGTCAACACCAGTCACCGTTACTGTTTGCTCTTGGTTCCAAGTAGCGGGAGTGAAAGTTAAGCTATTAGTCGAAACAGTTCCTTCCTTAACATTGTCACTGCTCAAACCGAAAGTAACGTTAGCACTCGGTTGAGAATTGAGTTTGACGGTGAAAGTAGCTTTACCGCCGACTTCACTCGTAGTTAATCCGGTAATTGGGTTGACAGTAACGCCAACCTTATCATCATTGGTAATCGTTGTGGTAGCGGTAGCAGTGGTAATTGTCGGTGTTACGCCCGCGCCTGCGGGATTTGATAGAGTGACGATAATTGTTTCATCTGGTTTAACGATGGTGTCGCCTAACACATTCAGAGTAATGGTTTTCGATGTTTCACCTGCTGTGAAATTAATCGTGCCTGCGATACCCGTTGCCCCAGAAGTGCCACCAATATTGTTGTAATCGCTGATGTTGGTAGCAGTTCCGGCGATCGCATAATTGACGCTACTTGCCCCGCCAGTGCTACCGCTGCGAGTCACCGTAAAAGTCAGAGGTTTTGTGCCGCTATCGCCTTCAGGAATGCTCGCAATACCCGCAGCAACCGCATAGGAAACAGTACCGTTAGCAGCAATAGTTAGTGTTGTTTGTTTGGTTATACCTGCAACTCCTCCGGTGATTTTGCCAAAGTTGAGAATTGCGGTTTCGGCGTTTTCTGCGATGTTGTCTGGTTTGATTGTAAATGCAATATTCTTGGTGAGTGCGACACCTGTTGCACCTGCGGGGAATGTAATTGAAGTAGGTAAAAAGGTGTAGTCTGAATTTTGGGTGGCTGTGCTGGTGGGGTTAATTGCGATCGGTACTGTTACATCGCCGAAAGGAGTGCCACCGCTGAGAATGACGGGAATATTAACTACTGTGTCTGTTGTTCCTTCCACGCCGCTGTAAGTAGCCGCTCCGAAATTAACTGTATTGGGTGTATTCAGCAAAACTGAGACGTTTTGACCGTCAAAGTTCGCCGTAGCTAAATTAGATAAGCCGTCTTTGTTAAAATCACCTACAATAATACCTTGGGGACTGGCTCCCACAATAAAATTAGTGGCAGCGCCAAAAGTGCCGTTGCCATTCCCTAACAGGAGAGAAACATCGTTAGATTGATTGTTAGTTGTCGCTAAATTGAGTTTTCTATCTGCATTGAAGTCGCCAGCAGCAATAGAAAGTGGCTGGATTGCCGGCACGCTAATATTGGTAGCTGCACTAAAGCTCCCCGTGCTATTTCCTAACAGTATTAATATGTCGTTTGAGCCTTTACTGGTGGTTGCTAAGTCAGGATTATTGTCTCCGTTAAAGTCTCCAATAGCAATGTAGTTAGGGTTATTTCCAACGGTGAAGTTAGTGGCTGCGCCGAAAGTGCCATTAGCATTCTGCAATAGGATGGATACGCTGCTCGAACCAAAGTTTGCTGTCGCAAAGTCTGACTTGCCATCTTTGTTAAAGTCGCCGACAAGCACAAAATAGGGAGTTGATCCCACGCTCAAATTAGTAGCTGTTCCAAAAGTACCGTTACCATTCCCCGGCAAGATGGAGATGTTGTTAGAGCTTTGATTTGCTGTAGCTAAGTCAGAATTGCCGTCCCCGTTGAAGTCTCCCACAGCGACGCTATACGGACCAGATCCCACACCAAAGTAAATGCACCAAAAGTGCCGTTGCCATTCCCTAACAGGAGAGAAACGTCGTTAGTAAAATTATTAGACCTCTTGCAAAATAATTTTATGATATAATTAAAGATTTTGCTAAAAGTTGATTGAATCCCAACTCCTAACTTATTTGCACTCTTGTCTTGCTAAAAACAGGATAAAATGCTAGAGAGTTCTGTTGGTCATTACAAAATAACTAAATCATGAAAAATCAATCTTATCTAAATTTGAAACCTTGTGAATTTCAACGTAGATTTGGTATCAAGATTCAAACCCTAAAAGCAATAGTTAACGCCTTAGATATCTTTGCTATAGAAAATCCTAAAGACAGAAGAGGACGTCGCACCATTCTAACTCTCGAAGAACAGGTATTAGTCGCCTTGGAATATTGGCGAGAATATCGAACATATTTTCATATTGGGACAAGTTGGGGAGTATCTGAATCAACTATTTGCCGAATTGTAACTGATATCGAATCAACTTTAATGAAAACGGGAAAGTTCCGTATTCCTGGGAAAAAAGCATTACTCAAAAACTCTGATTATCCAGAGGTCGTGGTGATGGATGTCACAGAAACAGCGATTGAACGACCCAAAAAAAAACAAAAAAGATATTACTCAGGCAAGAAAAAATGTCATACTCTAAAAACTCAATTGGTAATTAATCAAGAGACAAGAGAAATTATTTGCACTGCTTTTGGACCAGGGCATTGCCATGACTTTAACTTGTTTAAGAAAAGTAAAATTTATTTTCATCCCGAAACAAATAGCTTACAAGATAGTGGCTATCAAGGGATAAAGGATTATCACCCTAATAGTTATATCCCTAGAAAGAAACCTAAAAATGGGAAACTTTCTCTTCTAGAAAAAGACTATAATCGAGTTCTCGCACAGGAGCGAATTGTGGTTGAACACGTTAATCGGAGTCTCAAAATTTTTAAAATATTGTCGAGTCGTTATCGGAATCGCCGTCGCCGTTATGGTCTGCGTTGTAATTTGTTGTCAGCAATTTACAATTATGAGTTAGCTTTGGGGGATTAAATTTAAAATCTTTAATTATAACATATATCTTTTTTGCAAGAGGTCTAATACCGCTACCTGCTGATGTCCTAATTCTGCGTAGAGGATTTTTGATATCGCAATCAAGAGCTTCTAATATATTGACCCGCAACACGGTGTAAGTTGAGCCTGTATCAACTAATAATCTGAATTGTCTGACAGTATTAGTTGTGCTAGAGGCAGCAGCTTTTAAGATGAGTAAATTCCCGTAACGAGAACAATGATAAAGTCTTTTTGAAGTCACAATACCACCGAATATTCATCAGGAATATGGCCAGTATATTCTATAGAAATTGACCGTACATCTTGAAATTTTGTCAAAGCTCGATCGATTTCCTCTCGCTCCGGTGAATGAGCCAAGACTTCACCACGAATCACATTCCATGAATCATCGGATTCAGTATCAGCAATTAGCACCCACTCGCGGGGATAGCGACCGCGTATTTCCTCCACAGTCAAGATTTCCCCTATCGGCTGATAATCCGATCCATTATTATTTTGAACCCGAACAGGAGAAGGATGATTTGTTTCTGTTCGATTGATTTCTGCATTTAAAAGCTGCCAAAGTAGACGTTTTTCCTCAATTTTGAGAGAGGCGATCGCATCTACTAGGACTTGAAAAGGAATTTGCAATTGTACAGTTTCTGGGAGCATAGCGTGTCTCAAGAGATATTAAAGTAATTTCTCCGATCGCTCACTGTATGAGTAATATCGGACTTAGTGGTTATAGGATAGCAAATTATCATGCAATTATCTATAACTAAACCGCAGATGAACGCATATCTAATCTTATCTGCGTTCATCCGCGTTCATCTGCCTAAATCAGCGGTTGCACGCCCCTAAGAATCAGCCCGTAACCTATCCAAAACAGTCCGATCTTCCAAAGTCGAAGTATCCCCAGTCACTTCTTCTCCAGCGGCCAAAGAACGCAACAAACGCCGCATAATCTTCCCGCTGCGAGTCTTTGGTAAAGCATCAGTAAATCGAATTTCGCCCGGTCGCGCGATCGCCCCAATTTCCTTTACAACGTGCTGCTTCAATTCCTTAACCAATTCATCACTAGGCTGCTGAGTATTTTGCAACGTCACAAACGCCACAATTTCCTCACCCTTAATCTCATCCGGTTTCCCCACAACCGCAGCTTCCACCACCGCTGGATGAGACACCAAAGCCGATTCAATTTCCATCGTACCGAGTCGATGTCCGGCCACATTAATTACATCATCAACACGGCCCATTACCCAGAAATAACCATCTTCATCCTTGTGCGCGCCATCTCCTGCAAAGTACACGAATTCGCCATCTTTTGGGTGCAAATATTCCCAATAAGTGCGACGAAAACGGTCTGGATCGTTGTAAAGCGTCCGCATCATTCCCGGCCAAGGATGCTTCACAACTAAATAACCACCACTTTTATTAGTTACTGGTTCGCCTTCTTGGTCAACAATATCAGCAACAATTCCGGGGAACGGAAGAGTTGCAGAACCTGGTTTTGTCGGAATTGCACCGGGTAAAGCGGTAATCATAATTCCGCCAGTTTCTGTTTGCCACCAAGTATCGACAATCGGACAATTCGAGTTGCCAATGACGCGCTGATACCACATCCAAGCTTCAGGATTAATCGGTTCGCCGACAGTTCCTAATAACCGCAAAGATGACAAATCTCTGGCATTTGGCAAATGTTCGCCCATTTTCATAAACGTACGAATTGCGGTTGGTGCAGTGTAGAAAATGGTGACACCGTATTTCTCAATTACATCCCAAAAACAGCCGGGATTTGAAGGGCGAGGAGCACCTTCATACATTAAAGTTGTCGCACCATTAGACAGCGGCCCGTAGACAATATAACTATGTCCAGTAATCCAGCCGACATCAGCAGTACACCAATAAACATCGGTATCTTGGAGATCGAAAATCCACTTAGTTGTTATGTGGGTATAAAGGTTATAACCGCCCGTTGTATGGACGACACCTTTCGGTTTTCCGGTACTTCCAGAAGTGTAAAGAATGAATAGCAAATCTTCGCTATCCATCGGTTCGGCTGGACAATTTGCCGATGCACCTTTTTGCAAATCGTGCCACCAATGATCGCGCCCGGATTCCATGTGAATTTGCTGTTTGGTGCGCTGAACTACGAGAACATTGGTAACAGTTGGTGCGGCATCATTTGCTAATGCTTTGTCTACTTGTGCTTTGAGGCCGACGGCGGTATCTTTGCGGAAGCCACCATCGGCGGTGATGACGAGTTTTGCTTGGCCGTCGTTGAGGCGATCGCGCAAAGCTTCTGCACTAAATCCACCAAACACAACGCTGTGTACTGCACCGATTCTGGCGCAGGCTAACATAGCGATCGCAGCTTCGGGAATCATCGGCATATAGATGCCAACGCGATCGCCCTTTTGCACTCCCAAATCCTTGATGACGTTGGCCATTTGACAAACTTCGCGGTGGAGTTGCGCGTAAGTCAAGGTGCGGGAGTCTCCGGGTTCGCCTTCCCAAATTAACGCGGCTTTATTTTTGCGCCAAGTTGTCAAATGTCTGTCTAGACAATTGTAAGAAATGTTAATTTTACCATTCACAAACCATTTAGCAAAAGGTGGCTGCCAGTCGAGTACGGCATCCCATTTTTGGAACCAGTCTAATTCTTGGGTGGCGAGTTCGGCCCAGAATGCTTGCGGGTCAGCTTTGGCTTTATCGTAGAGGGCTTGGTACTCTTCTAGGCTTTTGATGTGAGCTTTTTGGGAGAATTCAGCAGACGGCTGAAATAGGCGTTTTTCTTGGAGTATTGATTCGATCGTATCTTGTGACATCGTTCTTAACTTTAATTTTGGTTAGTCTTTGTAACTATTGTTTGCATAAGTTGGGGCAAAAGTATGTTTATTTTCCTTAAGACTTTGGGGAATTTTGTCAATCTTGGGGATGTGTTAGAAATTATGGTAGCGGTAAATGCTCAATTTTATCTTGGTACTCATCATCAAACGATCCTTGATAAATCAAAATCAGTTCGTCAATATTTTGACCAATACTCATCTTGGAATTCAGGATAAATATTCCTGGTATATGACAATTTTGCTCTAGATGATCCGTTAAATGAACGGGCATAGAGCGGCGATTGTTGGTAACAAGAATGAAGTTGTGGATTTCGCACCAAATAAGAATTTCTGGATCGAGAGTGCCTTTGGAAGGCGCTGTTAGTTCTCCCACTGCTAGAACAACCAGATCGGGATTGCGCCTGCGAATTTGGTTAACATATGCAGGATCGACATTTTCATCAAACAGATACTGGATTGCCATCAGCTTTTCTCATTACATCTCTTGCTGCTCTCAGTTTGCGGATTTTTTCATACACTGGACGAGGATTGCGACGTTGTTCTTCTCGCATTTTTTCGCCCCATTCCAGCCATTCAGTTATGTACTTACCGACTGCTTCTTTGTTGTGCAGGTAATACAAAATGGTCGCATAAACTTGTTCGAGGGTGAGGGATGTATAAATGTTGGCGATTTCTTCGGGAGTTCGAGCGCGAAACAGGTATTCATAAAGAATAGTTTCGATGCCGATGCGGGAACCTTGGAGCCGAATATCATCTGGTCTGAGGAAGTTGAAATAGTCTTCTAGTTGCATAGCTGGTTGGGGGTGATATTTGGTATGATTATATCATGTCAATTCCGATCGCACAAAAGCCATGACCCAAAATTTAGAAGCAAGCCAACTTTCGTTAAATGACCTTCGCCACCTTCTCAAACTCGAAGAGTTAGAAGGAGAAGGCTTCACTGATTTTTTCTCTCTGGAACCGCTGACAGAATCAGAACAGCAGGAACTATTGAAACTTAGAAATGACTTTCGACGATACCTATCCGCCGGAAAAGTTTCAGAAGAACTCATTAAATTTTTAGTGCTTTCACCGTTGATGAGATTAGCAGGATTTTTTGATATTCCGATCGTGCTGACAATGGAGGATAGCATACCCATTGAAGTTGAGGATGAGGATACTTTAATTAAAGGACGGTTGGATATTTTAGCCGTAAATCAGCCCGATGCGGAGATAGGGGCGACACAGTTTTGGATTTTGGTAGTCGAAGCGAAAAATAGTGCGATCGATCCTTGGGCCGGTTTGCCACAATTGCTGACTTATGCTTATAAAAGTTTGCAGCAGCAATCGTCGGTTTGGGGATTGACTACGAATGGACGTAACTATCAGTTTGTGCGGGTGACGCGGGGGAATCCTTGCACTTATCAGATTTTACCAGAATTGAATTTGATTGACACAGAGCGATCGATCTTATTAGCGCAAGTGTTGAAGGCGATTTGCAAGTTGCAGAATGTGCAGTTACAGTTGGCTTAGGGCGATCGCGCGAGGGGTCAGAAACCGGGTTTCTTTGCAAAATCTCGTGAGGATGCGTAAATTATCGCAGAAACCCGGTTTCTTGGATTAGGAGCGATCGCATCCGATGTTATTTTGATGGTGGAATTGTGCGATCGATCGCTGGATTTGCCGGTTGTTGGGTATTTTGAGTGGTGATGTACGTTGTGGCTAAGGGAATTAGGGCAGGAATTACGGCGATCGCGATCGGTACTACAACTTTCTCTAAGAACCACTTGATATTTGAATTGTCAGATTTTTTCACTGGATTTACCTTTTTAGTTAATTTCGGCTTGTTGTCTAAATTCTGTTTTTCTAGTTTCATCGTTTTACCTATCTCTCTATATTTCCTACGATATCGCGATCTTTTGTACTCGCAGGCGATCGTTAATTTAGCCTCCCAAATTAGTTGTCAGGTAGAAATTGGGAGAGATTGTGAGTTGGCTTTGAATAATTTGTGAAAGAGGTTGTGAAAAAAAACTCACAAATCACTTTCGACTTATAAAATTGTGAAAATTAACGAGATATTGACAGGACAACTACCCTAAAGCCCTGAGTTATGCTACTTTAAGAGAAAGAAGCGCGATCGAGGCTGAAGTGGCATGGAAGATGACAAAACAGGAGTTTGATGCGATCTATAAAAATATTACCTCTACACAGCATTCAGTGCTAGAGATGTTCTTGCAAGGTCGATTGGATCCAGAAATTTCTCAATTATTACATAAAGATCGAACGGCGGTTTCTTCCAATATTTCAAAGATTTGCAAATTGTTTGGGGTGGAAAATGAACCGGGTGCATATACGCAACGTGAGAACTTGATTGAATTATTGGTCAACCATAAACCGGAATTAGTTGGCGAAAAATTATTAATGAAATTCGGCAAAAGAATGCCAGAAACTCCAAAAGTATTACAGTGCCTTATGTAGAGCGTCACCCGATTGAATCTGAATGTTGCAGCAAAATTTTAGAACCAGGAGCATTTATTCGCATTAAAGCACCCAAACATACAGGGAAGACTGTGCTATTAAAACGAATCCTCGATCGTGCGAGATACGAAAGCTATCAAACTATTATTTTGGATTTGAATTCTGCCAGCAGTTCCATTTTTTGTGATTATCAAAAATTTTTACAATGGTTGTGTCGCAGCGTCAGCCAACGCTTGGGTTTAGAAGAAAAATTAGCAGACTTTTGGGATAGCGATTTTTACGACGAGCATGATAACACTAAAACCTACTTCGAGGACTATTTATTAAAACAACAGACAGTGCCCTTGGTATTGGTTTTGCAAAATGTCGATCGCGTTTTTGAACAAGAATTATTTAGCATGGATTTTTGTCGCTTATTGCGATAGTGGAGTCAACTACACGCGGAAACAAATCACTTTGCTGAACTTTGGCAAAAGTTGCGCTTGATAGTTGTTCACTCGACAAATGTTTACGGTTCCTTAGATATTCACTTCTCTCCCCTTGACGGTGTGGGATTGACTGTGACTTTACTAGATTTTACTCCAGAGCAAGTTCAACATTTGGTGAATTACTATCAAAAAAACTGGCTAAATTCATCGCAGACTCAGGAATTTATGGCGATGTTTGGCGGACATCCATATCTGGTACAGCAAGCTTTAGCTTATCTCAAAAATGAGAAACTTAGCCTAGAAAAACTCTGCGAAATTGCACCCACCGAAGAAAGCCCTTTTAAAAGCCATCTGCGAGAGCATTTGCGGGTTCTCCGTCAACATCCTGAATTGGCGATTGCTTACCACAAAGTCGTTGCCGAAAGCCAATCTATACAACTGGAAACTAACCTAACTTTTAAATTAGAAAGTATGGGATTAGTGCTGGTAGATAAAGATAATTGTGTTCCTCGGTGCGGTTTATATAAACAATATTTTTTGCCGCGACTCAATCTTACTAAATGAAATCAGGGCGTAGCTAATGACTTACAAATATATTTATGAGGCTACATTACCAGTCGATACTCAAACTTATGTCAAACGAGAAGCTGATGAACAACTGTATGAAGCATTAAAACAAGGAAAAATTTGTTACGTTTTTAATTCCCGAAAAACTGGTAAATCCAGCTTGCGAGTTCAGGTAATGAATCGTCTCAAACAAGAGCAAATAGCTTGTATCGAAATTGATTTCTCGGAAAAGGGGACTCAGTTAACTACGCCTGAAAAGTGGTACAACAGTATTTTACTCAATTTCGTTCGTAAGTTTTCTCTGGATGTTAATCTAAAAAGTTGGTTGAGCGAACATGATTGGCTGTCCCCTTTGGATCGGTTGGGAGAATTTATTGATTTTATACTCCTACAACAGATATCGGAGAAAATTCTTATTTTTCTCGATGAAGTTGATAGCATTCTGAGTTTGAAATTTCCGAGCGATGATTTTTTTGCTTATATCCGTTCTTGCCACAATAAAGGTCAAAGTGGCGAAAATCTAGCTTATCAACGGCTGACATTTTGTCTGTTAGGAACCGCTACTCCTTCCGACTTGATTCAAGATAAAAAACGCACCCCGTTTAATATTGGTCAAGCCATTGAATTAAAAGGCTTTACCCTAGCACAAGCTGCTCCCTTGGCTAAGGGTTTAGAGTCGAAATTTCCCGGTAAATCTACTGAAGTTTTAAAACATATTTTGCACTGGACTGGAGGACAGCCTTTTCTGACGCAAAAACTTTGTAAAATTGTCTTAGAGCGCGGAGAAACGAGAAATCCTGACATTGCCGGACTGGTACAAGCTTACATCATTAATAATTGGGAAGCTAACGACACTCCAGAACATCTCAAGACAATTCCCAACCGCATTCTCAGTAACGAAAAGCGTACTAGCAGATTGTTGGGAATTTACCAGCAAATTCTGATTCCTAATAATGGAGAATTTCCTGCCGATAACAGTTTAGATTGCATGGAATTACAGCTATCAGGATTAGTCGTCAAACGCAACGGATATCTGCAAGTTTATAATCCCATATACGCGGCTATTTTTAACCTCGATTGGGTGCAGCAAGAATTAGCGAAACTCCGTCCCTACCAGGAAAACTTCGCCGCTTGGATCGCCTCAAATCGTGAAGATAATTCGCGACTGTTGCGTGACCAAGCATTGGATGATACGTTGCAGTGGAAAGTGGGGAAACGTTTGAGCGATGAGGATAATGATTTTTTAGATGCCAGTCAAGCTGATGAACGGCAAGAATTGAGGGTATCTAATAAATTTTTAAAAGAAGTTCGGAGACAAGTTCGGGAAGTTATTAAAGTTGAAGAAGCTGGACGCAATGCCTTAGATCGGATTCAGTCGAAGGGAAAGCAAATAGAAGCCTTACGGGCAGCTATCAAAGCAGGAGAAGATTTAAAGCAGTGGATACCAGATAATCCCCCGGTTTCCGAATATCCCGTTACCAATCCTCTGTTAGTTTTGCAGATAATCCTTTCTAACATTCGCAACAAATGCCTGTTTGCCGGACATAATAAATTGGTCA
>ENA-OFDP01001048-OFDP01001048.1-metagenomes-genome-assembly--contig:-NODE-1048-length-11170-cov-5.566532_pt1 | contig 11170 bp, 10 predicted proteins | sample MGYA00153389_OFDP01 | MGnify analysis MGYA00153389 | reverse complement strand
ATGTTCATCTACCGCGACGAGTACTACACCAAAGAAGCCTGCAAAGAGCCCGGCGTGGCCGAAATCATCATCAGCAAGCAGCGCAACGGACCCACGGGCACAGTAAAGTTAGCGTTTATTAACCGCATTACCAAGTTTGAGAGTTTGGCTCATGGGAGTGGGGGCGGGGCTTTTTAATTTGCTACCGAAATGCTAAGATAGTTGCTACTAATTTTCAAAAAGGTAGCAATCATGCAATTAAGCCAAAAAATCTCCGTATCACTTGAGCGCGGAACATTGAATTTTATAGACCGCTACGCCGCAGACCATGCTGCCAAAGGGCGCTCTGCTGTGGTGGCCAAAGCCTTGCATTTGCTGCAACTGACAGAGCAGGAAAGCTATTTGGCAGAGGCCTATGCGCAAAGCGCCAGCCAGGACAAGCAAATCGCCGCAGAGTTTGAGGCCACGCTGAATGATGGCCTTGTTAAGGGCGTTGCAAATGTGAAGAGCGTTAGTGAGGGCGCACATGCTTCGTGGTGACGTGTACTACGCCAACCTGGACCCCAGCCAAGGCGCAGAAACGCAAAAAACGCGACCCATCGTCATCGTAAGCAACAATTCTGCCAACCGCGCCAACGCATTGGTCACAGTGTTGCCCGTCACGTCGAACGTGACGCGCATTTACCCATTTGAAGTCAAATTACCCGCCAAGGACACGGGACTAGGCAAAGACAGCAAAGTGATGGCGCAGCAAATACGTACGTTAGATAAAGGTAGGCTTGGCTTGCATGCGGTGGGGAAGGTGCCTGCGGATTTGATGTTGAAAATTGATGTGGCGCTTCGGTTGCATTTGGCTTTGTAGGCTCGTTCTTGCGTAGATAACTACTGGGCAATTATCTGTAGTCGGTGAAGGTTTGCACGATTCGTGATCGTGGTGTCGGCAACATCAGACCGAGCGGATTAGTCCCTGGATTCACTCGTGGCGGTATTTTGGTAGTCAATTTTCTTTATCTAGGAGACCTTATGCTTTCGTCTTGGGCTGATCGTGACTCGTTCGGTAAAGAGTTAAATAAAGTGCTTTCTCCAGCTAGACCGATTCAGAGCGTCGAACACCTTCGCGGTAGAGAAAAAGAGCTTCTGAGAATCGAAAAGGCTCTTTTTGCGCACGGTCGTCATATATTTATTTATGGAGATAGGGGCATTGGAAAGTCTTCGGTTGCCGCCGCAGCGGCAGCTCAAATTCAATCATCAGATTCGCCGTACATTGACGTATCGTGCTCCACTGACTCAACATTTCGAAGTGTCATAGCTAATATTGGTTATCAAGCATCGCGCCAGAGCAGGTTGCGGAAATCCAAGAAAACATCAAGTGTCGCTTTTGAATGGCAATTCCTTCGAGCCAGTAGTGGCAGTGAGATAACTGAAAACGATCTACACGAGGTAATACGCACAGTAGGTGACGCTGTGGAGGTGTTGCGCGAAGTAGTAGCTATTCATTCTGAACGACCGGTAGTTGTAGTCGATGAGTTTGATCGCATGACCAGCGAAGTGGAGCGCGGTCATTTTTCTGATCTAGTGAAGCAACTTGGTGACAAAAAAATCAATGTTGTGTTTTTCTTTACCGGTGTTGCGAGCACTATTGATAAATTGTTAGGCGCGCATCCGTCAGCTATCCGGCAGTTCGAAACAATTGAGTTGGACAAATTAAATTGGACTGCTAGATGGGATATTGCAGTGAATGCACTGAAGCAGTTTGGAGTTGAGATTCAGGACGACATTCGCACCCGAATTGCTGCTGTCAGCGACGGTTACCCTTATTACGTACACCTCATTACTGAAAAACTTCTATGGCGATTGTGGGAGGATTGTGATGTTGTACTTAACGTCGACTGGACTCATTACAACGATGCAATCGCAGATTCAATTGAGAGCATCAATGCAGAATTGAAGCGTCCCTACGAACTTGCTGTGAATCAACGCACTGAAGATTTCGAAGAAGTTTTATGGGCTGCTGCTGATTCTGAATACTTAGAGCGCGACCTTAAGCAGATATACAGTTCATATCTTTATGTAATGCGCCAGCGTAGCCGTGATGGACGTGTGCCAATCGAATACAAACAGTTCACTACTATTTTGAATAAATTGAAAACCAAGCCATGCGGAGAGGTGATTGGTCCTTCGCGCTTCGTTAAGCGAGGGTGGGTTGCATACAGGGAAAGTATGTTGCGCGGATATGCGCGTATGCGCGCAGAGGCTCGAAAAATTAAGTTAGTTGGAGAGCAAGAAACACCCCGCCAGGTCATGCGCGCGCCGTCAGGAGGTGGTCGTTACTTTGCATCTTCAATCCCGAAGGGTGTACACGCTGGTCGTATGCGAAATTCTGAAGTTGAAATATATAAGGACGATAAGGGAGACTGATCTAACCGGTCTAGTAATGCTAGCTATCAAACCGCCCGCACCACCGCGTCGTCAAGCGTGATGGCTAAAGCAACTTCTTGTTAGATCTAATCAAGCAACTGGCCAGCCCTGCGGCTATTGGCGGGTGTGCCTACAGCTCAGTACCAGTAGCCCGTCAGCTTCGACCTTGTAAAAAACTGAGTACGGAAAGCGCTTTAACAAAACACGGCGTACGTCTTTATGCACTGCAGGCGCTGCCAATTGGCTGTGTGCGATTCGGTTGACAGCGGATTCTTGGCTGCGGGTAAATTCGTCACCCAAGCCATGCCGCTGATAGTCGTACCAAGTTTTTGTGGCGATCACCTGGGTGTCAGCGCTGAAGCGAAAAACAACCGTCAGTGTCAACCCGCTCAACCAACCTGCAAATGGGTCTTGACCGTGCTCCACGGCACAACGTCTTGCGCGGGTTGGCTTGGTGTTCGGCCTAACGCTTTTCTATCTCCGCTATTTCATGGGCTTTTAGGGGTTATGCAGCCGCCTCAATTGCAACGTGTCTCACAGGTCTTCGGCCAGTTCAATGCGTTCAGCAGGGCTCAAGGCGAGTAGAGCTTGCAGGTCTGACTTTCCCATAAAAACTCCTTGTTAACTCGAGTTTTACATAGTAAGAGGCTTGCTACTGGCGACTATCGTCAAAGCGCGCGCCGATGATGCGCTCGAGGTAGCGGTTCACCAGCCAGCCCAGTGGCCAGTAGGGCACGCGCCTCTGGGCCAGCCAGCGCTGCATCAGTTGCTCAGGGTGGGCAAAGCTGGACACGCTGACCACTGCTGCCAAGTCACTGCGCCGTGATGCTGACAGCAACGCCGCCGCCGCACCGACAGAATGCCCCATTGCCACTAACGCACCGGCGTCTACATAGGGTTGCGCGGCCAGCCAGTCGATGGCGCTGTCTAAATCTTGGGCAAAGCGGGGCAGGGACGAATGCCCGCTGTGGTCGCTGCGGCCGTGGTTGCGGGCTTCAACCAGCAGTACGGCATAGCCGGCTTCGTGAAGCGTGATAGCAGCAGGAAGCAAGTTGCTGGCGTTGCCGCCCCAGCCGTGCAGCAGCACTGCGGCGGGGCGCGGGCCCACCAGGCTAGATGCTGCATACCAGCCAAACAACTGCAACCCGTCAGCCCCCGGTATGCGTACTGCGCTGGCCTGCAGACCGTGTTCATCAGGCTGTGCGCCGGGGGGCATGGCGACGGGGTCCAATACCGCGTCTAGCCAGTGCCACGCGCTTGAAAACCTTGAGCTGACACTTGGCGGCAGGCTTGCTTCAACGGATTGCGGCATTCTGCTCAGTAAAAGCTTTACAACCTGGATCTGCCAGCAGATAAATGGCCAGCTGCTTTAAAAAAAAGGCTGTTCGCTGCCAATCAATTCAAAGGCAACCTGCCCCTTAAACTCAAACCATGCCAATTGATACCCCCCAACCAGACAGAGCCGATGAGCCCTTTCCTGATCACTACAACGACTTGGCCGCCACGCTGAAATTCACCTGGCAAATGATTGGCCGGGGCGTGCAAGACCGGCGTTCGGCCTTTCACACGCCGGTATTGGCCACCCAAAGCGCAGACGGCCCGCAGGCGCGGGTGCTGGTGCTGCGCGCAGCTGATGCGCAAGCGCGCACGCTGACGTTTCATACAGACACGCGCAGCGCGAAGCTGCCCGAGCTGGCACTTGACAGCAGGGTGGCGCTGACTTTTTATGATGCCGCACGCAAAGTGCAACTGCGTATCAGCGGGGTGGCTAGAGTGCATGCCAACGATGCCCTCAGCCACCTGCGCTGGGTTGCATCACGGCCCAGTTCACTGCGCTGCTATCTGGGCGCGCAGCCTGGTGGCATCAGCCCAGAGCCTACGAGCGGGCTGCCGCCGCAGGTGGAAGGGCGGGAGCCCGAGCCCGCCGAGCTGCAAGTTGCCGAGCCGCACTTTGCGGTGCTGCAGGTAAGCATGCATCGCATGGAATGGTTGCACCTGCACACGCGTGGCCAGCGGCGGGCGGCGTTTGTGTGGGGCAATGAGTCGTCGGGCAACGGCTGCACGATGCACTGGCTGAATCCGTGAAAAAGCCTAACAAAGGGCTAAAAAAGTAATCAAACAGGTCTTTAAGTCAATAAACGCGGGCGTAAGCAGATATTCTTTTAATAGCAATTGAAAACGACTACTCACCATTTAAAACAACGCCGGGTTGTCAATAGTGGCCTGGCTGGGCTCGCTGATGGCCCGCAGCCTGTCGGCAGCGTACGGCTGCAACAGGTGGGCTACGCTGGTCAAGGCAGCGCCTGGCTTGGGGTTCAGCCATTCGTCAAAGTCGCTTTCATTCAAGACAACCACCATGCGTTTTTCATCTTGCGGCTTGTGCAGGTTCTTCATCAGCGGGTGGGTGTCTGCGTTGATGGTCAGCATGGTGAAGCTGGTGGTGATCTCGCCGGTAGGTGCGGTCCAGTGGTCCCACAGCCCCGCAATGCCCATGGGCTGGCCGTCTGCGCGTTGCAAGCGCGTGGGTACGTGGCGGCCACTGCGCCAGTCGGGCTCGTAAATGGCCTCGGCGGGCACAATGCAGCGCAGCCCTTTTGCCCACGCACCGCTGAAAGTGGGGGACGTCGCTACGCTCTCGCTTCGTGCATTGAACGTTGACAGCTTGGGGCTTGGTACCTTGCTAGACGCCGCTATCAAGCCCCAGCGGGCAACCGTGGATTGGCGCTCTTTCAGACCGCCGAGCACCACCGCAGCCGGGTAGGTGGGCCACATGTCGCCAAGCGTGCTGCCCACAGGGTACACAGTGCGAAAGTGGCGTTCAAAACGCGCCAATGCGGTAACGGCTTGGTAGTGTGAGCACATGCGGGTGAAGGTCAGGGGATTCAGTTAAACAAGTAAAATTTAACGCACAAAAAACGTTTTGTGTCGTCAATCCAGGGGTAAGCAGCTACCAAGACAATAGCAATCACTGGGTTGCTGTTGCCCGCTGCTCCAGCTGCGCCAGCACCTTGAAGCATCCCCAAACACCCACCACGCCGAACAGCACCACGCCCAGGCCATACCCAGCCAACACGCCCTTTACGCCGTACCACTGGCCACCCAGCCAGATGAATGGCGCTACGCCTAGCGTGGCGCGGCCCCAATTCAGCGCGGTGGAATACAGCACAAAGCCGAGGTTGTTAAACGCTGCGTTGGCAACAAATACGGCACCATTGAACACAAAGCTGGCGGCTACAAACTGGCAGAAAAATACAATAACCTCGCGGCCTTCGCCGGTAGCGCCAAACGCCTCGGCAATCACACCGCTGAACACTGCCATCAGCACCCACACAGCCGACACGTACACAACCACGACCTTCAAGCTGTCCATCATGGTGGAGTGCAGCCTGTCATAACGACCCGCGCCCAGGTTTTGCCCAAGAATCGGCCCGACAGCGCCAGACAAGCCGTACAGCGCAGCAAACGCTACCGGAATAATGCGCCCCACAATCGCCCAGCCGGCAATTGCGCTGTCGCCATACGGCGCAATGGCGGCGGTAACAAACGCATTGCCTACGGGCGTGGCCACTTGCGTCAATATCGACGGCAAACCGATGGCGAAAAATGGCTTGGCGGTACTTAACAGCTCCGCCTTGGTGGGCCAGGCCAGCAGGTGGTGAACGCGCACCAGGCCGTAAAGCCCAACGCACACCATCACCGCGCGTGCAGCGCCAGTTGCCAGCGCTGCGCCGTCCAGGCCCCAACCAAAACCAAAGATAAACAACGGGTCGAGCACCGCTACGGCGGCCGCGGCACTAAGCGTGACGTACATGGCGCGTTTGCCATCGCCCAGCGCCCGCAGCAGCGCGCTGATGCACATGCCCGCGCCTAGCAGCGGCGCTGACGGCAGCACGAGCTGTGTGAAGCGCAGCGCAAGATCAGCTGTAACGCCAGTGGCGCCCAGAACCCCCAGCAAGCTGTCGATGAAAGGAAACAGCGCCAGTGAACCGACGGACATGCTGACCACCATCAGCACCAGCGATGCCCCCGCCATGTGCCGGGCCTGGTCGCGGTCCCCCCGACCCAGCGCGCGTGAGGTGATGGCGCTAACGGCAATGGCCAAACCAATCGACAGCGAGATTACAAAAAACAGCAGCGTACCGGCATAGCCCACAGCAGCAGCCAACTCTTTTTGACCCAACAAAGAGATGTAAAACAAATTGAGCAGGTCCACCGCAAACACTGCAATCAGTCCAACCGAGCCAGACACCGTCATGCCGATGACGTGCTTGAGCGTTGAGCCAGTCACAAATTTGCCTTCAGGCGATAGGTTCTTGGCTGGTTTTTCAGGACTGGGTTGTGGCATGTTGCGTGTCAAGCGTGGTCTAGTGCAATCGGCATATTGTGCAGCTGGTGCGCATGGTTTGTACGCGGTTGTACTACCATAAAGCATGTCCATTGCAACCAGTGCTCCACCCGGCCAGTCAGCAAACCCGCCGCTCCGCCCTGATGCTGAAGTAATAGGCCTGGTCGGCATCGCCCATTTGATCAGCCATTTCAGCCAGTTGCTGCTGGCACCGCTTTTTCCATGGCTCAAAACCGAATTCGGCGCGAGCTACACCGAGTTGGCTTTTCTGTTGGCACTGTTTTTTGTGGTGTCGTGCGCAGCGCAGGCGGCTTCTGGTTTTTGGGTTGACCGCTACGGCCCGCGCCCGATTCTGTTTGCTGGCTTGGCGCTGCTGGGTATTGCCGCTTTTGGTTACGCTGTTAGCACCAGCTACTGGATGCTGGCTGCATTTGCCATTTTGGCGGGCGCAGGCAACGGCGTTTTTCACCCCGTGAATTACACGCTGCTGAACCGCAAAATCAGCGCGCATCGGCTGGGCCACGCGTACAGCGTGCACGGTATAACTGGCAGCCTGGGTTGGGCGCTCGCACCGGCCATGATGGTCGGGCTGGCGTATGCGTATTCATGGCGTGTGGCAGTAGCTGCAGCAGGTGTATTGACGCTCGCGGTGCTGGCGCTGCTGGTGGTGAACCGGCAAAAGCTGGTGCTGCCCAGCGCTGCGGCTAGAAAAGTCGGGGAGGCAGATGACAGCAACTTCGCGTTTTTGCGCATCCCGGCGGTATGGATGTGCTTTTCTTTTTTCTTCTGGTACGCCGCCGCGCTCAGTGTGGTGCAAGCCTTTGCACCAGAGGCTGCGCGGCAGTTGCACAACGTGCCGGTGGCGCTGGCCGCGCTGTGCCTGACGATTTACATGTTGCTCAGTGCGGGCGGCATGGTGCTGGGCGGTTTTTTAGCGGCTGACCCGTCGCGCTGTGAGTGCATTGTGGGCACTGCATTCGCTGTAGCAGCTGCGGTGGCTGTACTGCTTGCGGTTGGTCAACTGGGCAATCTGGGCCAGTGGGTGGTGCCTGTCTTGTTTGGCCTCATGGGATTTGCGTCTGGCATGGCTGGTCCATCGCGCGATTTGCTGGTCAAACGCTCTACCCCTGAAAACGCATCCGGACGCGTTTACGGCGTAGTGTATGCAGGGCTGGACATTGGCCAAGCGCTTGCGCCGTTGTTGTTTGGCCTGATGATGGACAACGGCCAGTACCGCGGCGTGCTGTTGGGCCTGGCGGCCTTGCAGGGCGTGTTGATTGCCAGCGCGTTTAATGTGCGGCGCGTGCGGCGCACATCGTTGCTTAGAGCGTGAACTGCCAGCTTACAGCAACATCTCTTGTGATGAGCGTCCATAATTAGCTGGCGCACAAGGCTTGTTCCGTCCTGGTTCAAGCCGGGCTGCGTAACAGGAGGCTTTTATGAGCAGCAGTTCAAACATGTCAAACACGCCAACTGGCGGAGATTTTGCAAGCTGGGTAGAAGATAAATCAGAGGCGCTTAAACATGAGCTGGGTGAAAAATTTCCTGTGCCGCCCACTACGCTGCACTCACCCTCGGCGCACGTTGAAACCAGCCAGCAAAAGCTTGAAGAAGTTCTGCTGGAGCACGAACAGCCAACGCAAGAGTTTTTAGACGAACTGGCAGCACTGGAACAGGCGCCACCGCTGAGTGATGAAGAGCTGGCCCGGCAGGCGTTAGAGGCGGGCGGCGGCGATGGCGACAGCAGCACCCCTGAATGACTAATTACCCGAGCCTCGGTGGATGAATGACACCACAACTCGCAGGACACCTTTTAGTCGATTGCCTGATCGCCCAGGGCGTGACCCATGCTTTTGGTGTGCCTGGTGAAAGTTATCTTGCTGTTCTAGACGGATTGCATGCAAGGCAAGACCAGATTCGTTTCATCACCTGCAGGCAAGAAGGCGGCGCGGCTTATATGGCCGAAGCGCACGGCAAGCTGACGGGCCGGCCGGGCGTGTGCATGGTCACGCGCGGGCCCGGCGCAACCAATGCATCGATTGGCGTGCACACAGCGTTTCAAGACTCCACACCTATGGTGCTGCTCATAGGTGATGTCGCGAGTGACTGCCGAGACCGCGAGGCGTTTCAGGAGGTGGATTACCAAGCATTCTTTGGCCCCAGTACCAAGGGCTTTGCCAAGCGGGTAGAGCGTATTGACGACGCCAACCGCATCCCTGAATACGTTGCACGCGCCTTTGCCCTAGCTGTGAACGGCAGGCCTGGCCCCGTGGTGCTGGTGCTGCCTGAAGACATGCTGACCCGCATGACCGCTGCCCAGCCACTGACCAGAGTAGAGGCGGTGCAAGCCTGGAGCGACCCCGGCGCATTGCGCACCTTGCGCGAGATGTTGCTTAAATCGGAGCGCCCGTTCGTCATTTCAGGCGGTGGCGGCTGGACACCACAAGCGGCGCAAGCATTGCAGCGCTTTGCAGAAAACTGGCGGCTGCCGGTTGGCAATGCTTTCAGGTTTCAAGACACCTTTGACAACCACCACCCCCTGTATGCTGGAGATGTCGGCATTGGCCTGAACCCCAAGCTGGCCGCGCGCGTCAAGGCGGCGGACTTGATCATCGCCATTGGCCCAAGGCTGGGTGAGATGACAACCAACAACTACACACTGCTTGAAGCACCGAGGCCAAAACAAAAGCTCGTGCACATCCACAGCAGTGCGGAAGAACTCAACCGGGTGTACCAGGCTGACCTTGCCATCAACGCGACGATGAATGCAGCCGCAAGATCGCTGGAAGTATTGACGGCTCCGGTCAATTTGCCGTGGGAAGCGTGGGCACTTGAAGCCAATGCAGATTACCTTGGCAACCTGCAGCCCAACAAATTACCCGGCGACATCGACATGCCCGCCATCGTTGGCCTGATGCAACAGCACTTGCCGCCGGATGCGGTCCTGACCAACGGCGCGGGCAACTTTGCGAGTTGGACGCACCGCTTTTATAAGCACCACGGACTGGCAAAAGGGCACAAAACACAACTGGCACCCACGGTAGGCGCGATGGGCTACGGCGTGCCGGCGGGTATTGCAGCGGCAATCACGACAGGGCGTGTGGTGTTGACGATGGCTGGTGACGGTGACTTTTTAATGAACGGCCAGGAGCTGGCCACCGCCGTGCAACACGGCGCCAAAACCATCATCGTGCTGCTCAATAACGGTATGTACGGCACGATACGCATGCACCAGGAGCGCGCGTACCCAACGCATTCCAGCGGATCGCATTTGCAAAACCCGGACTTTGCCGCGCTGGCGTGCGCTTATGGCTACGCCGGTGTGCGCATTACCCGTACCGAACAGTTTGAAGGCGAACTGTTGGCGGCGCTTGCGCGCCCGCAAGGCAGCCTGATTGAAGTCATGCTAGATGCAGAAGTCATCACCACGCGAACCACGCTTTCTGCCATCACTGCACAAGCGCTGGCAGCCAAGGCGTAGCCGACATTTGAAAAGATTTTCTGATGATTGATGTTGTTGTTCTGTTCTTTTTGCTCGGCTTGCTGGCGCGGCTGGTCAAAAGTGACTTGGCGTTGCCCGGCGTGTTGTACGAGACGCTATCGATTTACCTGCTGCTGGCTATTGGCTTGAAGGGCGGAGTCGAGCTGTCAAAGCAAAGTCTGGACGCCGTCATTCCGCAGATGCTGTTTTGCCTGGCTCTGGGTTTGATGATTCCTTTGTTTCTGTATCCCATACTCAGACGTTTAATTGGGCTCAATGGCTTTGATGCGGCATCCGTTGCAGCGCATTACGGCTCAGTCAGTGTGGTGACATTTGCGGTTGCCAGCGCTTACCTGACGCACCGCAACATCGCTTTTGAAGCGCACGCCGCGCTGTGGGTGGCGCTGCTTGAAGCACCCGGCATCGTGGCCGGCATTGCCTTGGCGCGCTGGTATGAAAAGAAACAAGCGGGCAGCACGGTGGCAAAAACAGGTATTGCCTGGGGCGCCTTGGCGCATGACGTCTTCCTGGGCAAGTCAGTCTTCCTGCTGGTCGGTGGATTGGCGATTGGCACGTTGATGGGTGAGGCGGGTACTGCACCGATTGCGCCATTGTTTACGGTGCTGTTCAAAGGCGTGCTCGCATTGTTTTTACTTGAGCTGGGCCTGGTAGCAGGCGGCAGGCTGGGTGATCTGAAGCGCTACGGCATCAAACTGATAGCGTTCGCGCTGCTGGCGCCCATGTGCCTTGCCGTGTTGGGTGCCTTTGGCGGCAAGATGCTGGGGTTGAGTACTGGCGGCGTTGCCATCATGGCGGCACTGGCAGCCAGCGCCAGTTACATTGCCGCGCCCACAGCCATGCGCATCTCTGTGCCGCAGGCCAACGCTGCTTTGTCCATCACGGCAGCCTTGGGCGTGACCTTTCCCTTCAATGTGCTGCTGGGCATA
>ENA-OFDP01001047-OFDP01001047.1-metagenomes-genome-assembly--contig:-NODE-1047-length-11177-cov-2.948570_pt1 | contig 11177 bp, 10 predicted proteins | sample MGYA00153389_OFDP01 | MGnify analysis MGYA00153389 | reverse complement strand
AGAACATATCCGCCAGCCGCAGAGCTCATCAAGAAGGCCGCAGGAGTGCAGAAGGGGTCGCCGACCCCGCACACGGTGAAGGTCGCGAAGCTCACCAAGGAGCAAGTGCGCTCGATCGCCGAGATGAAGATGGTTGACCTCAACGCCAACGACATCGCTGGCGCTGAGAAGATCATCGCTGGCACTGCTCGCTCAATGGGAATCTCGGTGGAGGCGTAATCATGGCAACCAAATCAAGGGCATATCGCGCAGCCGCGGAGAAGATTGAAGACGGCAAGTTCTACACGCCGTCTGAGGCCGTCGCCGTTGCGAAAGTCACCGGATCGAAGAAGTTCGACTCAACCGTCGAGGTCGCCCTCGAGCTGGGTGTCGACCCGCGCAAAGCGGACCAAATGGTTCGCGGAACCGTGATCCTTCCGCACGGAACCGGCAAGGTCGCTCGAGTCATCGTGTTCGCCACCGGTCCCGCTGCCGAGGCTGCGATCGCGGCTGGTGCTGATGAGGTCGGCGGTGCAGAACTCATCGAGAAGGTCGCCGGCGGATACACCTCGTTTGACGCGGCAGTCTCAACCCCGGAGCTGATGGGTCAGGTTGGTCGACTCGGTAAGGTGCTCGGCCCCCGCGGCCTCATGCCGAACCCGAAGACCGGAACAGTAACTCAGGACACCGCCAAGGCTGTCTCTGAAATCAAGGGCGGCAAAATCGAGTTCCGCGTTGACAAGCACTCGAACGTGCACTTCGTTGTCGGCAAAGCTGGCTTCACCGAGTTGCAGCTCAGCGAAAACATCAAGGCTGCGCTCGACGAAGTCGTACGGTCAAAGCCGAGTTCGTCGAAGGGTCGCTACATTACGAAGGGCACCGTCTCGACAACGTTTGGCCCCGGCATCCCGCTCGACGTCAACGTTCTGTAATCATCGTTAGCGTTGAAGGGGCCAGCCTCGACTGGCCCCTTTTTCCGTGCCACTCCTATGCTGGCTGGAGAGCAGAGTTGATTCATCAATGCTGATTGGCCCCCGGTTGATTCGCCCGATATCGATTCGCCCGATACTGATACGTCCATGCTGATTCGTCCAGCGACGACGGATGATGCGGCCCTCCTGCACGAGATCGCGTCGACGACCTTTCCGCTCGCCTGCCCCCCAGACACGCTCGCAGAGTCGATCGAGGCATTCATCGTCGCGAACCTTTCGGTGGATGCCTTCGCGAGCTATGTCGCAGACCCTGATCGAGACCTGTTTCTCGGGTCGATCGACGCAACCCCGAGCGGGTACACGATGGTCGTGTACGGCGAGCCGAGCGATCCGGATGTCGCGGCATCCGTCGCTCAGAGGCCGACCGCTGAACTCAGCAAGTGCTATGCGCTCCCGCAAGCGCATGGCAGCGGACTCGCGGCTGCCCTCGTCGCGTCGTCAGCCGGCGCCGCCAGAACACGAGGGGCGAAGAGCCTTTGGCTCGGCGTAAACCAACAGAATGTTCGCGCGAGACGCTTCTACGAGAAGTGCGGATTCTCGGTGGTCGGTACGAAGAAGTTTCTCGTCGGTGAGCGTTACGAAGACGACTTCGTGTATGCCCAAGAACTGTGACCGAGGCGTTCAGCCGTCACTGATCCTCAGCCGTCACTGACCCTGAGGACGATCTTGCCTCTGGTGTGGCCCGTTTCCAGTGCCTGATGGGCGTCGCTCGCCTCGTGCAGATCGAAGACGCGATCGACGTATACGCGAACATCGCCAGACTCGAGCAGGCGCGAGATGATCGCCAGAGTGGCGCCGTCTGCTGACACGCGGTAGCCAGTCGCGCGAACCCCGGCTGCCGCCGCATCATCAGCGAGTCCTGGCCAGCTGCCCGTTGGAAGGTTGACGATGAGCCCTCCCGGCTTGAGTACTGACAGGGATCGCGACCCGGTGTCGTCGACGGTATTGCCGATGAGGTCAATGACGACGTCGAGATCCGTCACGACGTCCTCGAACCGGGTCGTCGAGTAATCGATCACTTCGCTGGCACCAAGTTCACGCAGCCAGCCCGCGTTACGGGTTGAACCCGTGGTGATGACGTTGGCACCGAAATAGGTCGCGAACTGGATGGCAAAATGACCCACGCCGCCAGCACCAGCGTGGATGAGCATCCGCTGACCTGCGTGCGCCTTTGCTACATCAACGACGGCGCCCCACGCGGTCAGCGCTGCAAGTGGAACAGCCGCGGCCTCGACGTGCGAAAGCGCCCGAGGTTTGCGCGCTAGCGCGGTGCCGGGAACGCTCAAGAACTCGGCGTAGCTGCCACCGAATCTCGGCACCATGGTCATGCCGTAGACCTCGTCGCCGACTTTGATTTGGTGGGCGCCGTACGGCGATTCAACGACCACACCGCTGAAGTCGTTGCCCAAAATCACCGGAAAGCTGGTGATCGCACTGGATGCGCCGGCGCCCGATCTGGTCTTGAAGTCAATCGGGTTGACCCCGGCGGCAACGACCTTGATCAGGAACTCGGCGTTGACTCTGGCCGGCTTGGGCACCTCAGAAAGGTGCAGCACTTCGGAGCCGCCAGTTGCATGCATCACGACAGAGCGCATCGTGTTCATCTTTGCCTTCCCACGTCAATCACTCTCCCAGTAAAGACGCTCAATGAGTCGGCGCTGTTTCGGATTCGTCACCTCGCGGCAAACTGTCGTCGGACGCTATCCTTCGAATCGTGAACACCGATCGCACTCTGACTCTTCGACGGTTGGAGCTCGCGGCTGCCGTTCTCGGCTGCTCGCTCGTCATCGCCGCCCTGATGATTATCTGGTTGGCTCGCATCAGTGTCAGCCGGGAGCTCTATGTGAGCGAACTCGGCGCGCAGGGTGAACCGACGGCCGCGTGGTTTCAGATCTCGCTCGTTCTTATCGTGATCGGCGGCAGCTTGATCGCATTTGCTGGCCGTCACGTGCGCAGTTCCGTTGGGGTGCTGTCGGCCTGGACTCCCACCGTCTGCCTCTGGATCGCATGTGGGTTCTTTATGATTGCCTCTCAGGTCACCTGCACGCCCGGCTGTCCATTGCCCTACGGCAGCACGTTCACTTGGCAGGACTTTCTTCACACGCTTTCGGCGGTGCTCGCCTTTGCGACGGCTTGTGTCGCGATGTTGCAGACCGCTTTCGCGCGCGAGTATCGCGTGCTTGCTCGCCTCTCGTTGGTAACCGCCGTGATCGTGGCGGTCATCGCATCCGCTGGGGGACTGCTGTCGCTGTTTCGCTTTCAGGCCGACCTCGGGAGTCGGCTCGAGTTCATTGCGACGACCGTTGCCATTGGATGGCTGGTGGTTTTCGGTGTTGTCCTCGCGCTGCACGCGGCTCGGTCGCTAGGTGCGGCCAAGCTCCTAGCGGCAGCCGATGCAATGGAACACCGCGTCGAACCGTCAGCGGTTCATGAGCGCGAGGAGCCGGTTCGCTAGCGAAACGAGCACGTGAACCTCGTTGTCGTCCCGCTCGACCCAGCGGCAATCTGGCTCGGCACCCAGCGGAACGAAGCCCTCGTGTTGTTCCCAGACGACGAGCGTTCGCTCAGCTCCGAGAACGTACTGCTGCCACCACACTTGCCTGAGATAGCTCCGGGGGATGCTTCGCCACGAGTGAACCGTCGTCTTGATCTCTGCCAGCACGACCTCGTGGCCGAGCACACCGACGCCGTCCGGAGTTGCGAGGTGGAGCGGGTTGCCGTGCGCGTGGTAGAGCGCGGAACTCGGTTCGATCCCGTGCTGAGCGCGCACCCAGCGCGCAATCTCGGGCTCTCGAGCCTTGCCGTGATCGGTGTATGCGTTGCCACCGAAGCCGGTACCGAGCAGCTTGTCTCGGGCGACGGTGGCTAGGGCGCGTTCACTCGACAGTCGAGCAACGTCAGTTGCCGTCACCCCGCGACTTCGCGCTCGCAGCCATGCGATTCGGTCCTCGGCACTGGCAACAATCCGGCTGCGGTGGTCGGGCGACGGCAGATCCCACAGGTCGAGTTCCGGCTGCAACGTCACATAACCATTGTCGTGGCCGGTGCGCGCCGCGCCAAGTTGCACCGCCGGTTACCGCGCTGCGCGCTGCCGCTCCCCCCTGAGCGCTCACCTTTGGTCACTGGTTTGCTTGCGCGCCGAGCATGCCGTAACCTTCACAGAGCCGAAGACCGCAGGTTACCCGCGTCGCTTGAGAGAGCGGCGCGAGTCGAAGTTCGTGAACAACGAATCCAGCGCAGGTGTGTGAAGTCGTATCCCTGACGGGTTCTGTCCGTCGAGGTTCAGCTCCGTGCTCCTGTGGTTGCAGGTTAGCCGGGGCTTTTTTCATTGCTCCGCGCAGATTCATTGTTCCGCGCAGGCCTGTGTGTAGTCGGGCACAAAACAACCAACCACTATTAGGGAGCACCATGGCGAACAAGGAAGCATCGGTCGCCGAGCTTACGGACAAGTTCCGTAGCTCGAATGCCGTATTGCTCACCGAGTATCGCGGACTCACGGTTGCCCAGCTCAAGTCGCTGCGGCAGTCCATCAGTGAGCACGCCACATACGCTGTGGTGAAGAACACGCTCACGAAGATCGCGGCTAACGAGGCAGGCATCACGTCGTTTGATAACGACCTTGTCGGCCCAACTGCGATCGCATTCGTGCACGGCGACACCGTCGCCGTCGCGAAGTCGCTGCGTGACTTTGCCAAGGCAAACCCGCTTCTGCTTGTGAAGAACGGCTACTTTGACGGTAACCCGCTCACGGCTGAAGAGGTCAGTAAGCTCGCCGATCTGGAAAGCCGGGAGGTGCTGCTTGCGAAGTTCGCAGGAGCCGCCAAGGCTTCGCTATTCGGCGCCGCATACCTGTTCAACGCCCCGCTCGCCCAAGCCGTCCGCACGGTCGAGGCGTTGCGGGAGAAGCAATCGTCCGCGCAGTAAGTAACAGCGCACAAACAACTACGAGAAAGAAGAAGACATCATGGCAAAAATGACCAGTGACCAACTCATCGAGGCGTTCAAGGAGCTGACCCTCATCGAACTCAGCGAGTTCGTCAAGAAGTTCGAGGAGACCTTCGAGGTCACCGCCGCGGCTCCCGTTGGCGTCGCGGCAGCTCCCGCTGCCGGTGGCGCTGGTGGCGCAGCAGAAGAGGTCGAGGAACAGACCGCCTTCGACGTCGTGCTCGAGTCGGCTGGCGAGAAGAAGATCCAGGTCATCAAGGAGGTGCGCAGCCTTACGAGCCTCGGTCTCGGCGAGGCCAAGGCAGTCGTTGATGGCGCTCCCGGCGTCGTGCTCGAGGGCGTGAGCAAGGAGGCCGCAGAGAAGGCCAAGGCTGTTCTCGAAGAAGCTGGCGCAACCGTCACTCTCAAGTAGTAGTACCAGTAGGAGTAGTCGTAGTTTCGCGCCGATGGCGCCGCTTTCGGTTTCGAAAGCGGCGCCATCGCTCGTTTCAGCGCACTCAGCTACTGGCGGCTTAGGCTGACCTGATGAGTGGAATGCGTGGTGGTGGCGGTCGCGGTGGTCGAATCAGCCGCGCGGATGTCGCGGCTCAGCGGGCCGAAAACGCGGCAGCTCCCACGATTCCCGATCTGATCCCACGCATCGGCGAATTGTTTACGCCGTATCGCTCGGCAATCACCGTCACGATCGTGCTGGTGCTCATCAGTGCGGGCGTCAGCGTGTTTCCGCCGCTACTGACGGCACAAGCCTTCGACCGGGGACTATTCCCACCGGACGGTCAGCCAGACCTGCCAGTGCTCGTCGAACTGGTCACGATCATGGTCGTGCTGTGGGTCGTGTCTGCGGCGCTCGGCGTCTGGCAGACCTACCTGACTGCGACTGTCGGTAATTCGGTGATGGGGGCGCTACGCATCCGCCTGTTCGGTCATTTGCAGGCCATGGAACTGGCGTTCTTCACGCGTACGAAGACCGGCATCATCCAGTCACGCTTGCAGAACGACGTTGGGGGAGTTGCCGGAGTCCTGAGCAACACCATCTCGAGTGTGATTGGCAATACGGTCACGGTGATCGCCGCGTTCGTGAGCATGCTCATTTTGAGTTGGCAACTCACCATTGTGGCCGTGATTCTCTTGCCACTGCTCGTTATCGCTCAGCGCAAGGTTGGCCAAGCGCGAGCGAGGATCGCAACCAAGACCCAAGAATCACTCAGCGACATGACTGCGATCACTCAGGAGTCTTTGAGTGTTTCGGGAATCCTGCTCGCAAAAAGTTTCGGACAGCAGGAGTCCGAGGTGGGTCGCTACACCGCCGAAAACCAGAACCAGGTGCGGCTGCAGGTCAGTCTGCAGATGAGCGGTCAGTGGTTCTTCGCCATGGTGAGCATCTTCCTGTCGATCATTCCAGCCGTGATCTACGTTGTCGCGGCCTGGCTCATCACCGGGGGCGTCGAAGTTACTGCTGGCACAATCGTCGCGTTCACCACGGTGCAGGCCAGACTCATGTTCCCGCTACTCGGTCTGTTGCGGGTCGCACTCGACCTGCAGACCTCATCTGCACTGTTCGCGAGAATCTTCGAGTACCTCGATCTCGTTCCTGCGATCGTTGACCGGCCGACCGCGCACCCGGTGCATCAAGCACAACTCGGTCGCGTGCAGTTCGATGAGGTGGTGTTCAGATATCCCGATGCCGGCGACGAAACCCCGGCGACACTCAAGGGGATCTCGCTCACGATCGAACCCGGGCAGTTCGCGGCGTTCGTCGGTCCATCAGGAGCGGGAAAGACCACCGTCTCATATCTAATTCCGAGACTGCACGATGTCACGAGCGGTCGAGTACTTTTCGCTGGCGACGACGTGAGAGAACTGCAACTCGATTCACTCGTGCGCAACATCGGGATCGTCTCTCAAGAGACGTACTTGTTCCACGCAACGATTGCCGAGAACCTCAGGTACGCGAAGCCTTCTGCCACCCAGCAAGAACTTGAGGCAGCGGCAGAAGCTGCGAACATTCACGCAACGATCACCTCGTTTCCAGACGGCTACGACACCATTGTTGGAGAGCGCGGATACCGCCTTTCTGGCGGCGAAAAGCAGCGCGTCGCGATTGCTCGGGTGTTGCTAAAAGACCCAGCCGTGCTCATCCTCGATGAAGCCACGAGCGCGCTCGACAGCATTTCCGAACGTATCGTTCAAGGCGCCCTCGACGCCGCATCTCGCGGGCGCACCACGATCGCCGTTGCACACCGACTGTCGACCGTGGTCTCGGCCGATGTGATCTTCGTGGTCGAGAACGGCCGTATTGTCGAGCGCGGAACGCACGAAGACCTCATCCGTCGTAACGGCGTGTATTCGACGCTCTATCGCGAACAGGTGCTTGACGGCTAAGAGTGCCTAGCTCAGGCGCGGATGCCGGGAGGCGCGGATGCCGGGAGGCGCGCGTGCCCCGAGGCGCGCATGCCCGGAGGGTCGGGTGCGCTGGCGGCACGAGCCTCAGCGCCGCTCGGCGAGCATGCGCTCCATGAGCGCTATCTCAGACTCCTGAACTGACAGGATGCTCGACGCCAAGTCGCGCACGACGTTGACGTCGCTGCGCTCGAGGATCGCCGCCGCCATCCCGACCCCGCCGCGATGGTGCGCAATCATCAACTCGAGAAACTGCACCTCGGCCTCTCGGCCGCTGAGGCCCTCGAGCTGAAGAATCTGCTCTCGGGTAGCCATGCCAGGCATTGCCATCCCGGGCGTCGTCATGTCGGGCATAGCACCGTCTACGGAATCGTCGTGGCTGGAATTGCCGTGGCCGCTGTCGCCGCCGAGCGGGGGCCGCAGCATCCACGTCATCGACGGTTCCGCTGGAGCTTGGGGCAGGCCCCACTCGGCGAGCCACCCGAACATCTGGCCGGATTGTTGCGACTGCGAGGTGGCAATGTCGTATGCCATGAGTCGGGTATCCGCATCGTCCGTTTTGTCACGGACGATCAACGCGAGTTCGACAGCTTGGTTGTGGTGCTCTTGCATATCTCGAGCAAAGCCAGCGGCAGCGCTCATTGTCGACGGCGGGGCGGGGTTCGGTGCGGTTAGTCGACCGACCGCTAGTGATAAGAGCACCATGATCACGACGGCGACCGCGAGCGCTACCGCTTGAGCGGGCGACAGCCGCATGCCTTGGCTGGCCTCGGGCGCTGGAGTGCTGACGTCAGTCACGATGAGCCTGGGAGTCACGAAGGAGCGACGCGCTCAGGCGACGCGGCCAGAACCCTCGACGGCACCGGTGCAGGGTGCGCCGGGCTCTGGCGCGCTCGCCGACTTCCAGTACTTGTCGATGAACAGTCCAAGACGGGCGTCGTCGATACCGTCTAGCTGAATCTGGGCCCCCCAAGCGGATGCGACCACCGGCGACGGGAGTCCGGGATACGGGGACAGGATCATGTACGACGACGGGATCGCGCTACGGAGCGCATCCACTGCGGCTTGGTCGACCCGTTCTGGGTCGTACGTGACCCACACCGCGCCATGCTCGAGCGAGTGCACCGCGTTCTCGCTCGGTTGCGGCTGGTTGTATACCCCGCAATTGAGCCACCCAGCGAAATGGTCGCCGCCTGCTGGCGGGTTCATGTTGTATGTCGCGAGGTAATCGACGGGCTCTGGCCCGACGTGAACGGCGGTTAGGCCGGTGAATTCCTGCACCCCATCGACAACGATGTCTGCCGGATCGGGCCTTGGCACAGAACTGGTGACGACTAAGGCAACAATCGCAACGACGACCGCGAAGCTAACGCCAATCCCCGAGAAAAGGTAAATCCGCTGGTTGCGCTTGGCGGTCGCCTCCTTGCGCTTCATCGCGGCTACCTTCTCGGCACGCTTGGCTTCCCGCTGTTGCTTCACGGTGAGTCCCGATCGATCGTTCGAGGTTGGCACAGGACTCCCATCGTTAGCTGGCACGCGACGCTAACCATAATGGCGTGTCGACGGTGCAAGAACCATGTGAAGTCGGTGCGTGTCCGCGCTAGTCTGAATCACCGTCAGGATCTCCTTGAGGCCACTGTTGGCCTGAGCCGATCACCGTCAAGCCCCACCGGGGCCTGCATAAAGCCTGTTGGGATCTCAATGTCGACGAGCGAGGCACCCGCGAAGGCGGCGAGCACGAAGCAGCTGAGAGTGCGCAAGTCCACGCCTGGGCTGAGCATCCAATCGCTCGTGCTCATCATGCTGCTGACGGTGAGCGGGGTCTCTAACGTTGTCGTTGGAGTGATCGGGTATGTCAACGCGACCGATTCCTTGCGGGATGCCGCCTTCCAGCGCCTGATCGAAGTGCGGGATTCGCGTGCTCGCGAGGTAACCCGGTTGTACTCGACGATCGAGAGCACGATCCTCGTTCATGCCGCTGGCAGCACCGTAGTGCAGGCAACCAAGGATCTCTCCGCAAACTTCGAAGAGCTCGAATCAAGCGAATTGACTGCAGAGCAGGACGTGCAACTCGAGAATTTCTATCTTGAGGTCTTTGCCCCATTGCTCGCTGAGGTCACCGGCAAGGAGGTTGATGCAGCGAGCTTCGTACCGGTCAGTCCGGCCGCCCGGTATCTGCAATTGGCATACACGGTGCCTTCGCCCGACTTCGACTCGGCTATCGCCGTCGATGATGCCGGAGACGGCAGTGCGTGGTCTGCAACTCATGCGCGGTACCACAACTATTTTCGAACCATGACCCAGCGCCTCGACTATGAGGACGTCCTTCTGATTGATTCGGCTGGAACTGTCGTCTACAGCGCCTACAAAGGAGTTGACCTCGGTACTAATGTGGCCACCGGTCCGTTCAGATTCACCGAATTGGGTACCGCTTTTGTGCAGTCGATATCGGCCAACGTGATCGATAGCGTCACATTCACGGACTTCGGTGACTATGCGCCATCGCTCGCGTCCCCGGCTGGCTGGGCCGTGACGCCGATTGCCGACGGCGGCGAGATCGTTGGGGCGTTCGCCGTAGAACTGCCGATTGATCGGCTGAGCGCCGTCATGACGGCGGACGGCGATCTGTCTGGTGGCGGGCTTGGCGACACCGGAGAGGTTTACCTCGTTGGCCCCGATGGCCTGATGCGTTCCCCTTCTCGACTGTTCGCCGAGGATCAGGACGCGTTCGTCGCGGCAGCAACAGCCTCGGGCACAACGCCTGAGGTCACCGAGCTCGCGGTCGCTCGGGGTACGACGCTTGCGGTGCAACCGGTGGCGAGCGTGGCGGTCGATCGTGCCAAGTCAGGCCAGACTGGCACAGTCATCGGACAGAACTATCTTGGTCTCGAAACCTTGGCCGCATATCGACCGCTTGGTCCGATGTTGCCGGGCTGGATTGTGATCGCCGAAACGACCACGAGCGAGGCGTTCGCCCCGGTTACCGACTTCACACGCAACCTTCTGGTTTCTTCTGCGATCCTCGCGCTCATCGTCTCGGTCGCATCGCTTGTGCTTGCCAGAATCATTGTGCGTCCGTTGCGAAAACTCAGTGCAGCGGCCAAGCGGATCGCTGCGGGAGAAACCGGGGTCGTCGTCGACGGCGGCTCGAGCGACGAGATCGGCAGTGTCGCGGCGGCGTTCAACGATATGAGCCGGAGTCTGCAGGTCAAGGCCGAGTTGCTCGAGCAGCAGGATGCCGAGAGCGAGCGGCTGCTTCGGGCCCTCATGCCTGAACCCGTTATCAAGCGCTACCGCGATGGAGTGCAAACCATCGCGGAGGATCACCAAGAAGTGTCGGTGATGTACGCGGACATCGTCGGCTTCGACCAGTTCAGCGCTGGACTCGACTCCGAGAAGACGCTCGAGTTGTTCAACGAACTCGTGAAAGCCTTCGACGACGCAGGCTCCAGACTCGGCGTCGAGCACGTACGCACCACAGCGCGTGGGTATCTGGCGAGTTGTGGCCTGACGATCCCTCGGATCGACAACGCGCGCAGAATGGTGGAGTTCACCCTTGAGCTTGACCGCATCCTGCAGCGATTCGGGGCGCAATGGGGTGCGCAACTGAGTCTTCGCGCTGGAATCGATCTTGGCCAAGTGACAAGCGGGCTGATCGGTCGAGCGCACATGGTCTATGACCTGTGGGGGGATACGGTGAACTTGGCGTTCCAGGTGCATGGCGGTCACGCCAACGCTGGGATCTTCCTGACCCAGCGGGTCCTCGACGATCTCGCCGGCGGCATCCCGGTGGTGTCTGCAGGTTGGATCCAGACGCCGACCGGTGGGCAGCAGGTGTGGCGAATGGACGCTGAGGCGCTC
>ENA-OFDP01001046-OFDP01001046.1-metagenomes-genome-assembly--contig:-NODE-1046-length-11183-cov-4.429996_pt1 | contig 11183 bp, 9 predicted proteins | sample MGYA00153389_OFDP01 | MGnify analysis MGYA00153389 | reverse complement strand
TGATGGACGGCGCACGCCGCGCCCTGCTGTCGATGATGGAAATCCAGTTTGCCGCTGGCGCCACCAAGGTATTTCCGCTGCACGAAATGGCGCAAACCTACACCACCTGGACCCAGGCGCGCGATGCCGTCAATACGTTGCCCATGAAGCCGATGTTGACCAAAATCGTCAGCGCCCATGTGATGGGCGGCTGCGGCTTGGCGGGCATTGAAAAACTAGGCGTCACCCGGCCTGACGGCGTGCATTGGCAGATTGAAAACCTGTCGATTCATGATGGGTCGCTGTTCCCCACCAGTATTGGCACCAATCCGCAGTTGTCAATTTATGGCGTGGTGAATCGGCTGGCGCAGGACTTGGTGAAAAGGCTGACCGGGACAGTTGTTAAGCTAGCGTAATTTTCCTCAGGTGTTTGCATGCTGGCGCGGCTTCAAAAAATCATCACTTTCACCTTGCTTGCAGCAGCACTGGGCTGGCTGTTTTACTTTCGTCACAATTCACCAGCGCTGGCGGTTGCCGGGTTTTTCATCATTGCCTTGGGCTATACGCTATTTTTGGCGCTAGAGTACGTTTTTTTGTATGTCGTCAACCGTGGCGACGCCTCGCCGCCCGCCACGTTGGCAGAACTGTTCAGCGCCTGGCTCGGCGAGTCGCTGGTTGCGCCGCAGGTGTTTTGCTGGCGTCAGCCCTTTCGTTCAAAAGCCATTCCTGACAACCTTGATGCAAGCAACATCACTCAGGGCAAACAGGGCGTGGTTTTCATTCACGGGTTTTTTTGCAACCGGGGGTTTTGGAACCCCTGGCTCAAGCGTTTGCAAGGAACAGGTCACGCCTTTGTCGCCGTGAATCTGGAGCCCATCTTTGGGTCGATTGACGACTACACGCCAGAAATTGATGTTGCCGTGCGGCAAGTTACTGAAGTCACTGGCATGGCTCCGCTGGTGGTGTGCCATTCCATGGGAGGCCTGGCCGTACGCGCATGGTTGCAAAACATGAAGGCTGAAGCGCGTGTGCACCATGTGGTCACGATTGGTACACCGCATGCCGGCACATGGCTGGCGCGTTTCGGCCACGGCAAAAATGGCTTGCAGATGCGCTTGGCCTCTGAATGGCAAACCGGGTTGAACCACGGGATGCCAGAAGGTCGGCACGCGCTGTTTACCTGCTGGTACAGCACGGCAGACAATATTGTTTTTCCGGCATCAACAGCCACCTTGCTGGGTGCTGATAACCGCTTGCTGCGTGGCAAAGCGCACGTTCAGATGGCATTTGTGCCACAGCTTGTCACTGCAACACTGGCAATGCTTCATACTGCCAAGAGGTAGTCACTTCGCCACGGATGATGTCTGGTCTCATCTGGTTGGTGTGAACGGATAGAGGCATGCCCTTGATGGTCGTGGCGGACGATGACGCGGAAACACGGTTGCTGGTGAAAGAAGCGTCCGCGCACGGTGCAGCATTGGCCGACCCAATTGCAATTTGGGCAAACAAGCCAGCCGATCCAGCTATAAAAATGTGAATTTCTCACAAAAACGAGCAGCAGTCGTTACTAGCTAGTTTTACGCTTACTTCGTAAGCTGGTGTATCCGTTTTATACAAGAGGTTACACCATGAGCAATATGCTAGACGCCGCTTTTTTAGACCTCATTCCTCAACTGCCGCAACCTGCCCACCCAGGTCATGACGTGCCTTTGGGTGTTGCGCCCGACTGCCTGCATCTGTTGTTTGATGAAATCTCCCACGGCCTGCTGGTCATCAGCCCTCAAGGGCGGGTGATGCACAGCAACCGCGCGGCCAAAGACGAAATGGCTCGCAACGGCGTGCTGTATCTTCGCCATGATGAGCTGCAAGCGTTGTCGCCGATGGATGGCAAATTACTGCATGCTGCGCTGGCCAAAGCCAGCGGCGGTATTCGCAGCTTGGTCAAACTGTCTGGCAGCGGCATTACCCTGACGTTGTCGGCTGTACCGCTAAGGCACCGACCGGGCGCAAGCTGCGAGCACATTGCCCTGTTTTTTGAGCGTACCGCCATTTGCGACTCCGGCATGTTTGTGTTTTTCGCCCGCAGCCATCGCCTGACGCGCACCGAAGAACAGGTTCTCAACCTGCTGTGCCGCAGCATGAGCACGCCAGACATTGCGCTGGAGCTTGACGTGGCCGTGTCAACCGTGCGCAGCCATGTGCGCAGCTTGTGCATTAAAACCGGTTCCAGAGGCGCGCGCGAGCTGATCAACCGCATTGCCACACTGCCGCCAGTAGGCGCAGCGCCGCGCCTGCAAATGCATTGATGCTGCCTTGCAGCGCGCGATTGCGCTCACAACGTGCTAGATTACGGCTCACCATGAAGCCGCAAAACCCGACCCTTGACGACCTGTACGCCCATCTGACCCCTGTGTTACGCAGCCTTGCCATGCGCGGTGTGGTGCGCAGCTACCAGAAAAAATCAATCCTCATCAACGAGGGCGATGAGGGCGACAGTATTTTTGTCTTGCTCAAAGGCAGCGTCAAGGTGTTCTCGGTGGACACCAGTGGCCGCGAAATCATTTACGGCAAAATTCAGGCAGGTGATTATTTTGGTGAAATGTCGCTTGACGGCGGCCCCCGCTCCGCCTCCGTCATGACGCTGGAGCCCTGCACTTGCGCCGTGCTGACGCGCCACAACCTCGCCGAGCATTTGGCTGTTGAACCGCAATTTGCACTTGACCTGGTGGTGCAGGTCATCCACCGGGCACGCGCCGCCACTGAAGTGGCTCGTACCATGGCGTTGTTGGATGTGTACGGCAGGCTGACAGCCGTGCTGCAGGAAAATCTTAATGAATCGCACTACCAAAGCCACCCGGGCTATAAAACCAGAGCCGGCCAGCCGGCAGAGCCTGCCTTGATCGAGCCGCACATTCTGGAGCCTATCACGCACCAGGACCTGGCAGGCCGCATAGGGGCATCGCGCGAGGCAATCAGCCGCATCCTCAAAACGCTGGAGCGCGGTGGTCACCTGATCATGAGCACCAAGCGCATCACGCTGCTTAAAAAGTTGCCTGAGCGCTATTAAAAAAAGCTTTCATAAAGCATTAAACAACTTGCGCGTGACTTGTGGCGCCGCATCACTGGTGCCCACCAACCGCGCCACACCACCGCTGCGTGTACCGGCACCTTTCAGACCCAATAGCACCTGGTTTTCATCACTGAAGGCCTGGGTGTCAGGCATTTTCACCACCCCTGAGCGCTTGGGCCTAGACGCATCAGGGTCAGGTTTGCGAGGCGAATACTTGGCCCATATCGGCCCTGTCACCCGAATGCCGCCGACCGACACCGTTTTTTTACCCGTGGCAATGCTGTTGAAGTTGCCGCTGCGGCGTATCGGTGTCGGGTTGTCGGGGTGGTCGACAAACGAGCCGGGGTTGCCGCTGGTGTCATACAGCGCGTCTTCAAAATGTGACTGCCGCGCGCCGGTTTGCACGCCAATGATCTGGTCGTCACGCTCCACATAAGCATCTACCGTCACCGCGCCTGCTTGCGTGTTGGCAATGCTGACCTTCCACACGCCGCTGGGCGCCAAGATGCCTGATTTTTTAAAACTGAAGGTTGGCGCGACGGCTATCAGCGCACACGTCCCGTTTGCGCCAGTGGCCACGCTTTTCGGGTAGATCAGCGCGCACAAGGGCTTGCCGTTAACGGCACTCAAGGTGCCTGATTGGCCCCAGGCGATGGGGCTCAAACTGGCTTGGCCCGGCGGGGTGAGGGTGATTTCAATCCCCTGAGCGCCTGCGGGCACCCAAATTTCCAGAAAATTCTGGGTCAAATCGCCCGGTTGGCCCCGCCAATCCAGCGCAAGCAGCTCATTTTTTAATAGCGTTGCATTGGCGTGTGTGCGGCTTTGATAGCTGTTGCTGACTGGAATGATGATTTGCAACTGCCCGGTTTTTAAATCGATCAGCTGGTCCATCGCGGCCTCCAGCACCGAGCTGCCATCATGCGGCCCGGCCAGCGTGCCCCAACTCAGGTTGACGGCTATTTTGGCGTTGTGTGCGCAGCGCGACAGGATGTACATCAGGCCGTCCATGATGTGGACATTCATCGAGCCGCCCGAGGTGTCCACCACAGTGTCCCAATCAAGCTGCACCGCCACAATGTCGCAGCGGCTCGCATCATCATTGGCCAGAGCCCAGCTCGGTGGTGCGTTCAGATGAGGCGGCACACCTGCTATTTGCGCCAGTACCGTACGTGGGCCGCAAGCAATGTCCAGCACATGGGTGCCGTGGTTCACGCGCTTGTTCAGTTCCATCCCCATGTTGAAGTGCGCGTATACCGCAGTCTCGTCCACCAGTCCGCCATAAGTTTTGTGCTGCATGGCCTGGTTGATCTGAAAGGCTGTCAGCTCGTGCCCGTAGCCCAGCGCTGTTGGCGTGTCGCCTGTGCCCTTTTGATCTTGCCGCCAAAAGTAGCGGGTGCGCGCCTTGCCATTGCGCAAAAAGTTGGCGTAGGCAAAAGCCAGACCGCCATCAATCAAACCCATCACCTTGCCCTGCAGCAACCCACCAGCGGGAGCGTGGGCTTGGCCTGTGGGCTGGTTTATGGGCTGAGTTGGGTCGTCGGCATGGTGGCCTGCAGGCAAGCCCAGTTCAAACCGTTTGACGAGCGCGTGCAAGCTGCCGCCCGGGCGGATGTGTTTAAAAAATGCTGGCTTGACCCGGGCCGTGCAGTAGCGCAAGCCCGTGGGCGCTGCGGGTGAGGTGTAAACCGGTGGTACATAGAGCCACTGGCTGGATGCGGCGGCCTTGAATTGCGCCACGCTGACGCCGGGTGCAAGCTCTATCAGCAGCGGTAACCACTTGGGCGGTTTGCTCAGGCCATAGCCTGCAAAGTTGTCGGCCTCGGCCCAAATGAGGTAAGGGTCAAACCCCGTGGTCGCGCCCGGTTTGGCCCAGTTGATGCCCGTAAAACCGCCCGTGGGCAGAGGTGTCCATTGCATGGCGTGCCTTAATCGATGTGGAAACTAAACTACTTCAGTGCATTTACTTCAGCGGCTTCCACTCATCCGCCGCTTTGCCCCACATGAATTGCAGCAACGGCGACGCAGCAATGCTGTGCGCGCCTGCCAACAGCTCGTAATAACCACTCTGGTTATCCGCCATTGACACTCTAGGGTCAAAGTCAATCACGTGCCCCTTGGCGTCGTGAAATTTGGCACCATTAAACCCGCGCTCATGCAGCTTGCCGCCCGTGCAGCGGGCCACCATAAAGCCGCTGAGCGCCGTGCCCAATAATCGTCCCACGGCACTGTCAACCGGGTAGTGCAGGCCAGCCACCGTGCGGTTAACCGCAATGCGCGCGGCCAGCCTTTCGAGCTGCTCCTTGTGACTGCTGCCTTGCGGCAGCAAGGCTTGCAGTAGTGTGCAGGTCAGGTAGGCCTCAGTGGCGTGCCCACTAGGCCAGGCGGCGTGGCCAGGTGTCGGGATCATCGGCTGGACTTGCGGCGACAGCTCCACCGGGCGCGGGCAGGCAAAGCCGTGTTTGAAGCGCATGTGTACATGCGTGGCCAGCGACATCGCCAGGTCGAGCAGCTCCAAGGTGTATTTGTGGCGGTGCGCCGTCAGGCCGATGATGGACGCGAAAAAAGTTCCACAGTCACTGATCTGCGCCAATATTTCAGCGCCCCGGTCTTCACGCAGCTCGGAGTAATTGGCCACCAGGTCAAGCTGATGCTTGAAAATCTTTTCAGTTGGCCGTGCGAGCCGCGCCAGCGCCACGTCTTTCAAGGGCTTTTTATTCAGGTCGACAAAACCCAGCGTCATGGATGCCTTGCCCTGATTCACATCAAAATGCAGCCCCGACAGCAGTTCAAGCTCACAAACCGCCATACGCGGGCCAGCTGCCCAGCAGGCCAGCCGCTCGGGTTTGTCCAGCGGCGTGGGGAGAGCTATGGAGAGGGTCGCGCCTTGGAAGGGGCCTGTTAGGGCTGCGCGACTAAGTGTTAGTGCGTTGGCAATGAGCGGATTCGTTTGGGACATGCCGCCGCTCATACCTCCGCTCATACCTCCACTCATACCTCCACTCATACCTCCGCTCATACTTGACATATTGACCTCTTTGGTTGGTTAATTTTCGGGGAGACCCAGGCGTCGCAATACTGTTGCCACTTGCTGCCGCGATGCGCTGTCCGCGCCTACAGCTAGGTAGCTTGAAACTGTCAGGCTCGGGTTGATCTGCAGCAAGCTATCTAAGGTATTTTTGGCATCTCCCCAAAGCCCATTTTCAGCTTGCGCGTGCATCAGTACACGAATCGTTGGTTGGTGATAACGATTGGCCTTGAGTGATCTTTGAGTCAATTCAATAGCCCGCGCGTAATTGCGATTCATTGAATGCCCACATGCCAAAATCATGTCGTAGTAATACTTCAGTGGGTCAATGGGCGACAAATCTGCGGCTATTTGTGCCTCATCCACCGATGCTTGTGTTTGCCCCCACATTGAAGACCAAACACTTTTATAAAGCCAGGCAAGCGACTCATTTGGATTGAGCGCAATAGCAGAGTCAATTTTTTCTTTTGCTAAGTCCACATCGCCGGATAACTGACAGTGAATGTGCCCTTGAATCGCTAGCACCAGTGCATTTTTGGGATCCATATCCAATGCACGCAAAGTTAATTCCAGTGCGCGTTCAGTGTCCCGCTTCTGAGAGTCGCTGATCCCTTGTACCGCGCGCAGTACATACCATTTAGCCAACCAAGCGCGCGGAGCAACGGCTCTGTTGTGGCGCTCAATCAACGCTTCAAGAACTTGCTTGCTACGCTCAAAATCATTGCGGGTTGACCGATGCATCATCGAAATCCCGCCCAGCAAAAGCGAACTGCTGTCCAACCGCGGCATAGGCTGCGTCAAAGACTGCTGCACCTCTGCATCAATCAATGCCCGGCAGGTAGCGGCTGCCAAACCATTGAGCAGCTCGCTCTGGGTTTGCAGCAGGTCGCCGGTGTCGCCCGACAATCGCTCGGCCCAGACAATTTCATTTTTGCGGGTGTCGGCCAGCTCGGCCATCAGCAAAATTTTGCCGCCGCTGGCGATGTAGCTGCCCGACAGCACGAACGACGCGTCCAGCCGCGACTGCACTTCGGGCATGATGGCCGTACGCCCCCTGAAGGCGGTCGTTGACAGGCGTGAAATTACACGTATGTCCGGGCTGCGTGACAGCTGGGCAATGATGCCATCGGCAATCAGCTCACCAATCACAAAATGTTCAGGTTCGTTGCTGCGCGCTTCAAACGGGATGACGGCAATCGTCGGCCTGAAGTCGGTGTTTTCTGGCGTGCTGGCGGCAATCACCGGTGCATGCCCGGCCGGGCCTATGCGGTAGGCGCGTACTGCGTTTTCAACATGCTTGAGGTGGCATTCGCCCAGGTCTTCAATGTCCGCATCCAGCTCGGCCGTCAGGCAGTCGCGCAAGTCATCGGTCACCACAATCTCACCCGGCCCGGCCAAACTGCAAAAGCGTGCCGTCAGGTTTACGTCTGTGCCGTAAATATCGTGCTGATCGGTGACAAAACTCGCCAGGTGCCCACCCATGCGCAGGTGCAGTTGCTGCGTTGGGGCATAGCTGCTGTTGGCCTGCCGGCTGAAGTGCTGCATGGCAAAAGCCGCGCGCGTGCAGCCTTGGGCGTTGGCAAATTCAAGCATCAGCCCGTCACCCAGGCTTTTGACAATGCGCCCGCCATGCAGCGGCAAAATGCGCTCTGCATGCTGAACCAGTTGTTGCCACCGCCGTACAAAATCATCTTCGTCCTGCTCCATGAGCCTGACCGATTCCACCACGTCCATGACCAGCAGCACCTTGGTACTGCGGTTCATGTGTGGGGGTAATTCAATCAGTTGGGACATCGTAGGCGAGCAAGCAAAAATTTGCCTCCTCATTTTGTAGGAGAAAACTGAAGAACTCAGTGGTTTCTGCGATTTATCCGTCAGTAACGTGAGAATAAATGCGTGGCAGAACCATGTGCTAACCCTCAAGACTGGATAGCAAGGTCTTCTGGTTGCAATACATCCGCCGACAGTTCGGCCAGGTTTTTCAACTGCGCATACAGCGGCGTAAAGTCTGGCGCGGTCATGTCAAACAGCTGCTGAAAGCTGTCGATGACAAAGTAGGTTTGCTGGTAGCTGTCGATGTTGTAGCGGGTGCGCATGCAGCGCAGCAAGTCGAGCGCAATGCGCTTTGGCTCAGCGCTTTTAACGGCATGTACCAGCTCACCCGATGAGCTCAAAATGCCTGCACCGTATGCTTTCAAACCGTCTGGTTGCCGCATCAAGCCAAACTCAATCGTGTACCAGTAAAGACGCGACAACTGTTCGCACGCACCCAGCCCATGGGCTTTCAACGCGCCTTTGCCGTAGGCCTGAATGTGATCAGCAAACACCGGGTTGAACAGCAGTGGCACATGGCCGAACAGGTCGTGAAAAATATCCGGCTCAACAATGTAGTCAAACTCGTCAGGCTTGCGAATCCAGTCTGTTACCGGGAATTTGCGGTTGGCCAACAGCGTAAAAAAAGGCACTTCAGGGATTAAACCTGGTACTGCCACCACTTCCCAACCCGTGGCTTTTTTCAAGCGCTGGTTGATGTCCTCAAAGCGCGGAATGTGCGTGGACGCGCCCAGCGACGGCAGGGCGGAAATGAACTCGTCGCACGCCAAGCCGGGCAGCAAGGCGGATTGCCGCGCATACAAGCGGCGGTAGGTGTCGTGGTCTGCTGGTGTGTAGGCGGCGTAGTTTTGCGGGCAGGTGTAGTCAGCCTGTACAGTGCCATCGCGCGAATAATCGCCGCGCGGCGGGCGGGTGCTGTTACCGTAAACCGTGGGTGTCATGATTTAGCTAAAACGCCGCGCCGCATCTGGTCTAGCTCAATGCTCTCAAACAGTGCCTTGAAATTACCCTCACCAAAACCATCGTCGCCTTTGCGCTGGATAAATTCAAAAAAGATCGGACCGAGCTGGTTCTCACTGAAGATTTGCAGCAGCAGCGCACCCTTTTTGCCATCCACCAGCACGCCGCGTTTGTGCAGTTCGGCCACGTTTTCTCCATGGCCCGGGATTCGCTTGTCAATCAGCTCGTAGTAAGTGTCAATCGTGCTAAGCAGCTTCACGCCCTTGCCTCGCATCATGTCCACCGTGGCCATCAAGTCGCCGCTGCCCATGGCAATGTGCTGAATGCCTTCGCCATGGTATTTGTCCAGGTATTCCTGAATTTGCCCGGCTTTTTCGTTGCCCTCTTCATTGATGGGAATGCGGATTTTGCCGCACGGGCTGGTCATGGCTTTGCTTTTGACGCCAGTCACCTGGCCTTCAATGTCAAAGTACCTCACTTCCCTGAAATTAAACAGCCGCTCGTAAAAGCTGGCCCACTCGTCCATGCGGCCGCGGTGGACGTTGTGGGTTAAGTGGTCGATGTAAGTCAGGCCGTGGCCTTGGGGATTTAATGCGTCTGCAGTGATTCCTTCCAGCGGCTCAAAATCCACGTCATAAAAGCCGATGTTGCCAATATCGCCAGGCTGCGGCACCACGCCATTGCGTGATTTACCTCTCCACTTGTCAATGAAGTAAATAATCGAATCACCAATGCCTTTGATGGCCGGAATGTTCAGCTGTCCCGGCCCGGCCGTATCGGCATAGCCCCAGGCACCGAGCGAAATCGCACGTTCATAGGCCGCTTTGGCGTCTTGCACCCTGAAGGCAATCGCGCACACGCTGGGCCCATGCTGGCGCGCAAAGCGCTGGGCAAATGAATCAGGCTCGGCATTGATGATGAAGTTGATGCCGCCCTGGCGGTAGAGGGTTACGTTTTTGTGGCGGTGTCTGGCTATTGCCGTAAAGCCCATGCGGTTAAAAACTGCTGCCATGGCCTCGGGGTCCGGCGCGGCGTATTCAATGAATTCGAAACCGTCGGTGCCCATGGGATTTTCCCAAGCGGCACCGTTTTCAAATGACAGCGGTACGTTCATTCAAGTCTCCAGATGGTATTGCCTGACTTTACTAGCCAGTTGCATCAACTTTCATGCAAAATGCGCGTCCAGATCGCATTAAACGCAATAATCCTGCAAAATACGACTGATGGAAACATTAGACAAGCTAGACCGTCACATTCTGCGCAATTTGCAAATTGATGGCCGCGCCACCTTCGATCAGCTGGCTGAGCACGTCAGCCTTTCGCCCAGCGCGGTGCTACGCCGTGTCAAGCGGCTCGAAGAATCCGGCGTGATTGACCGCTACGTCGCCCTCATCAAACCCGAAAAAGTCGGCCTGAGCTTGACTGCACACCTGAATGTTCGGCTGGAAAAGCACCTTGAAGCCCACAAACGCAACCCGATGGACATCTTTCGCGCCAGCGTGCAGGCTTGGCCCGAGGTGGTGGAATGCGTCGCGCTGACCGGCGAGATGGACTACTTTTTGCGCGTGGTGGTCGAGGACATGGCGCATTACAGAGCCTTTGTGATGGACACGCTGCTCAAACACCCCAGCGTGCAGGACTGCAAAACCAGCTTTGTTTTGGACAGTGTGAAGGCGACAACGGCGATACCTGTTTGATCTGCTGGTTTATGTCGTCGGCATGATCGGGGCGATCTGGCAAAACCGCAGGCGCAGCTGCAACGCATGAATTTGATGTGGTACAAGAGCTTGCCCAGAGTTGCTGGGCAAGCGTTTAATCACCGAGTCTTAGCTGGCACGGCGGCAGATTTCAAGAACGCCGTCGTTACGGGTTAAAACAGCCAGGCTGTTGGACAGCGGAAGAACCTTACTAGCTTCTGAGAGAGTTTCATTATTGTTTTTAGCAATGGCCGCGCCGTCAAGGTCAATGGCTAATAGTCCGTTGCCGCCAACGACCTTGTTGTACTGCAACGTGCCGCTGTTGCTGATGTTGCGCTGCAGGTCTTTAACGGTATAGGTGGGGCCCGTAACCACGATGTTCGCAAAGTCGCTGCCATTTGTGCTGCAATTAAAAGTGCCGTTGAACTCCGTGCCGGCCAGCTTCATCGATTTGCCGGCAAAAATCACACCTGTACGTAGTACGGGTATCGGGTTGTTGCTAAGTCCGAAACGGTCAAGAATCAGCACCGGACCCCTGTCGCCTGCAGACACATGTAAAACCCCAAAGTCCTTGAGACCATCTTTAATCATGATCAAGCCAGTTGAGCTGTCTTTGCTA
>ENA-OFDP01001045-OFDP01001045.1-metagenomes-genome-assembly--contig:-NODE-1045-length-11194-cov-2.506868_pt1 | contig 11194 bp, 11 predicted proteins | sample MGYA00153389_OFDP01 | MGnify analysis MGYA00153389 | reverse complement strand
GCTCAGCAACCCGGTGGTGGGCGCCGGCGCCGGCGAGCTGATCGCCCGCGCGGCGCGTTATCGCGCCGACACCGAGGCAACGTTCGCCTCGATCGTGCGCGAGACCACGTACGCACTCACCGGAGCGACCACCGAACTGTCCGAAACGGCGCACCGCATCGCCCGGCGCACGCACGCAGCGGTCGAACGCGCCGACGAACGACTCGGCATGCGTGTCGACACCCTTGCCCGTACCGCTCCGGCGTCTCTCGCCCGGGCCGACCAGCGACTCGTCGATGCGCAGCAGCGCGTCGTCACCCGGGCACACGCGATCATCGATCGATGCGGCGATCGCCTCGACGTCACCGCTGCCCGCATCGCTGCCGTCGATCCTGCCGTCCAACTGGCCCGCGGCTGGTCGATCACCCGGCGAGCCGACGGCACGGTCGTCCGCTCGGTCGACGATCTTGCTGTCGATGACACGATCACCACTGCGCTCGCCGACGGCGCAGTCACCAGCACCGTGACCGCAACGACTCACATCTCGAGCAGCAGCAACAGCTCCGATGACACACGCAACCGAAGGACCGACCCATGACTGACGAACCCACCCTCGGCTACGCAAATGCACTCGCCGAACTCGACTCGATCCTGCGCGAACTCGAAGGATCCGATGTCGACGTCGACCACCTGGCCGATCGAGTCGCACGCGCTTCGGAACTGATCACGCTGTGCCGCTCGAAGATCTCCGCAGCCCAATTGCGCATCGAACAGGTCACCGCCGACCTCGACGCCGTCGCCGCCGACGACACCTGACCCCGCCCGACGACGTCAACCTGTTCGGGGCTGCCAGATGGCGGTGTGGAATGCACTCCACACCGCCACACCGTTGGCGGTGACCTCCACGTCGAGGTCGACGAACCGATGGCCCTTGCGTTCGTACTCGGTCGCCACCTGCCCACGCACTTCCAGCACATCGCCGTCGCGAACGAGTCCACGATGGTGAGCTCGGGTGCCGACGTGGATCCACGGGCCCAGCTCGACGTTGAGGTGGAGCACCGAGTTGGCCTGGCGAGCCAGGAATCCCGGGTGGCACACGGCACCGCCGTTGTACAACTCGTGCTCGTCGCGCACCTCTGCCAGGTACACCGCTGCCGGCTCACGCCGGAACGAGAATTCGAGCGTGCCCAACGCTGTGCCCTTGGCAAGCAGCGCTGCGGTCACCAGTGGCACCGGGTCGGGTCGAGGAGCTGTCGGTACCTCGACGACCGGTGGCAGCGAATCGTCGAGCGACGCCGTACCAGTGGCACGCACCGTGCCGTCGGGCCCGGTCACCGTCAACGATCCGTCGTCGTCGAGACAGACGTCGACCAACTCGCCGTCGTACACCGGTGAGACGAAACGGGCCTCCATCGTGGAAGCTGTCAGGAACCGCTCACCCCAGCGGTCGACGCACGGCTGGGTCATGTAGGCCCACACGTCGACCCCGGGTACCAGCCCACCACGGAACCCGAACGTCTGCGCGACGGAGTCGTCGTGCATGCGGTTCGTCGAATCGGTCGCCGTGTTGTACGCCTCGATGGTCACGGTCAGCGCACTCATACGAACACCCTGTCACGTGTCAACTGACACGCCCGAACCGAGTTCGGTCGAAGCGCACGTCGGCGCACGACAGCCGACACAGCAGTAGCCTTCCGCAAGATGTCCGGAACCGCTCCAACCAGCCTCCGAGCAATCGCCGACCGGGTCGACGGTCGCCTCGATGAACTACTGAGCGCCGAGCGTGAGCGCTGGGTCGCGTTCGATTCCGACCTTGCCCACCCGATCGACGAAATCCGCCGACTCGTGATGTCTGTTCCACGACGACGTGATGGACGATGCCATCACCCGCCGCGGACAGCCGACCACGCACACGCTCGCAGCCGAGCAACACGCTGCGGAAGGCTGGGTTGGTGAATCGCGTCGCTTCGGCGAGGGCGTCGCCGTTCTCGTCGGCGACCTGGCGTTCGTGTACGCCGACCGCTTGATGGAGGGCGCTCCCCCCGAGGCGATGCGGATCTGGAACGAATTGCGCGTCGAGCTGAACATCGGTCAGTACCTCGACATCCTCGGGTCGGTCCAAAGCATCCGCGACGTCGACAAGGCCGAACGCATCTGTCGCTACAAGTCCGGCAAGTACACCATCGAACGACCCTTGCACCTCGGGGCGGTCCTCGCCGCGCCCGAGCGAGAGCACGAACTGCTCGCTGCGCTCAGTGCATACGGCCTCCCGCTCGGCGACGCCTTCCAGATGCGCGACGACGTGATGGGCGCGTTCGGTGAGGAGAGCCTCACCGGGAAGTCCGTCGGTGGCGATCTACGAGAAGGCAAGCCCACACCCCTGTTGGCACGAGCCGTGCGAGCCGCCGACCCGTCGCAGCTCGCCGTGCTCGCCGAGGTCGGCGCACCCGATCTCGACGGCTACGGCGTCGCACGCATTCAACAGGCGATCATCGATACGGGTGCCCTCGACGAACTCGAGGCCCACATCACCATGATCACCGAACGAGCCATAGCGGCGATCGAAGTCGCGCCGATCGTAGACATCGCAAAATCCGAGCTCGTCGAGCTCGCCGAATACGTCAGCTGGAGGAGTGTGTGATGAAGGTGAGTACACGATGAAGGTCGTCGTCGTCGGAGCCGGCCTGGGTGGTCTGTCGGCTGCCGCTCACCTGTCGAAGGCCGGTCACGAGGTGACCATCGTCGAGCGCGACGCCATCCCCGGCGGTCGGGCCGGGATGATCATCGAGCAGGGGTTCCGCCTCGACAACGGCCCAACGGTGCTCACCATGCCCAATCTCCTCGAAGATGCCTTCAACGCTGCCGGCGCCGAGATGAAGGACTACATCACCGTCAATCCGGTCGACCCGATGTATCGCGCCGTCTACGCCGACGGTTCCACGCTCTTCGTGCGCCACGGCCGCGAAGCCATGACCCAGGAGATCCGCGAATTTTCCGGAGCGAAGGACGCCGAAGCCTTCGGACGTTTCTGCGTCTGGCTCGAAAAGCTCTACCGAGCCGAGATGGACTCGTTCATCGACGCCAACTTCGACAGTCCGCTGGATCTGATCAAGCCGTGGAAGTCGGGCCTCGAAATCGTCAAGATGGGCGGCTTCGGCAAACTTGGTAAGAAGGTCGCGTCGTTCTTCGACGACGACCGCTTGCAGCGCATCTTCAGCTTCCAGTCGATGTACGCCGGACTCGCGCCCTACGAGGCGCTCGCGTTGTACGCGGTGATCACGTACATGGACTCCGTCGAGGGCGTGTTCGTGCCCGAAGGCGGCATGCACATGATGGCTGCCGGACTTGCCGAGGCGGTCGCCGACGCCGGCGTCGAGATCCGCTACTCGTCCCCCGTCACTCGAATCCTGCGCAAGCCGGGCGGCGCGGTCACCGGCATCGAGATCGGCGGCTCCGAGCGATTCGACGCCGACGCCGTCGTGTGCAACGTCGACCTCCCGGTCGCCTACCGCGAGCTGCTGCCGGGTATCAAGGCTCCTCGGGCTGCCCGCAACGGCCAGTACTCGCCGTCATGTCTGCTCTGGGTAGCCGGCGTGAAGGGGCTCCCGCCAGCGGATGCGAGCCATCACAACATCCACTTCGGCGAGGACTGGGACGGTTCGTTCAAGGCGCTCATCCACGACGGGGTCCGCATGCCCGACCCGTCGATCCTGGTCACGCTGCACAGCCTCGACGACCGCTCGCTCGCGCCCGAGGGCCATTCGAGCATCTACGTGCTCGAACCCACTCCGAACCTCAGCGGCACCATCGACTGGTCGAAGGAACGCGACACGATCGTCGACAGCCTGCGCAAGCGTGTCGATGCACTCGGCTACCCCACCGAGGTGGTCCTCGAGGAGATCTACGACCCTCAGGACTGGGAACGCATGGGCATGGAGCAGGGCACGCCATTCGCTCTCGCCCACACGTTCTTGCAGACCGGCCCGTTCCGGCCGAACAACGTCAACAAGAAGGTGCCTGGCCTCGTGTTCACCGGCTCGTCCACCCTGCCCGGTGTCGGTGTGCCGATGGTGCTCGTGTCGGGGAAACTCGCCGCTCAGCGCGTCGACGAGTACGCACGGCAGCGCCGTTGATGTCGAGGGTGACATCGGTGTTCCGGCGCGGGGCAAAGCCGCCGACGCCGACCACCCACATGCTGCCGATCGGGCCGGTCACGCTCGACGAGAGTTACGAACTGTGCCGCGAGTTCAACAAACGCCACGGCACCACCTACTACTGGTCGACCAAGGTGCTGCCGAAGATCAAGCAGCACCACGTACACGCGCTGTACGCGTTCGCCCGCTACGCCGACGACATCGTCGATGAGATCCCGTCGCAGGGCGGGCGCGACGTTCCCACGGAGGTGCGCGCCGCTGCGCTCGCTGACTTCGGCGACCGGTTCTTCGCCGATCTCGAGACCGGCAAGTCAGACGATCCAGTCCTCAAGGCAGTCGTGCACACGGTACGAGCGTTCGACATCGACCCCGAAGGATTCCGCCGGTTCCTGAGCTCGATGACGATGGATCTCACCGTCGAGAGCTACGCCACCTGGGATGATCTCCTCGTCTACATGGACGGCTCGGCGGCGGTGATCGGCGAGATGATGCTCCCGATCCTCGAGCCGACCGACTACGAAACGGCGTTGCCCCACGCCCGCGATCTCGGCAATGCGTTCCAGTTGACGAACTTCCTGCGTGACATCGACGAGGATCTCGACCGAGGCCGCCAATACATCCCGTTGGAGGACACCGACCGCTTCGGGGTCGACCTCACCCAGCGGCGGGTCACTGCCGAGTTCGTCGGGCTGATGAGCTTCGAGATCGACCGGTGCCGCGAGCTGTACCGGTCCGCTCGAATCGGCATCGACATGCTGCCGGACCGCTCGGCCAAGTGCGTCGGGGCCGCGCACGCGCTGTACGGGCGGATCCTCGACAAGATCGAGGCACAGGACTACGACGTATTCACCTCACGGGCGAGCGTGTCGACCACCGAGAAGGCGACCATGGTCGCCAAACTCCTCCTCCCGTGACCCCGCCCTCCACCACCGAGCCCGAACGCGTGAACAAATGGATCGCTGACGCACCCATTTGTTCACGCATTGCAGCGGTGGCTGGGGTCGTCACGGTGGCGGGGATGATCGCAACGCCTCTGCTGCCGCAGGGCGGCCGGGCGCGCCGGGTGCTGTCGAGCGTGGTCGTGGTCGGTTCCTTCGCGACCACTACGGCGAACGCCGTTCGGCGATGGGGTGGGCGACGGGCCGGAGCGGCGGCGGCGGCGACAGCGATCGGCACCACCGCCGTCGAGCGGGTGGGGACGGCGACGGGCTTCCCGTTCGGGCGCTACGACTACACCGCCGCCCTCCGGCCACAGGTTGCTCACGTCCCAGCGATCGTGCCGCTCGCCTGGTTTGCAGTCGGTCTTCCAGCACGCGAAACCGCTCACGCAGCCCTGGGCACGCGATCGACACCTGCCAGACGGATCGTGTTGGGCTCGGCGGCCCTCACGGCGTGGGATCTGTTCCTCGACCCACAGATGGTCGGCGAGGGCTACTGGACGTGGGCGAGGCGTGGCATCTACCGCGGCATCCCACTGACCAACTATCTGGGCTGGTTCGTCACAGGCCTTGGCGTGATGGCGCTGCTCGAAGTGGCACTTCCTCCCGCCGACGACCCACGTCAGGCCGACGGTCTCCTCGTGGGCGAGTACGCCTTCATGGGCGTGATGGAAACGATCGGGTTTGCCCGGTACTTCCGTGATCCCGTCGTCGCCACCATCGGCGGCCTGGGCATGCTCCCCATCGCCGCCGCCGCAGTCACGCGCAAGCTCCGTGTTACTCATGGTGTCAGACACCATGAGTAACAGAGTCGTGATCGTTGGGGGCGGGGTCGGGGGGTTGACGGCGGCGATTCGGCTGCGGGCGCTCGGTCACCACGTCACGGTTTTCGAACGCAACGATGTCGTTGGGGGCAAGCTGGCGACCTACGTACGCGACGGATACACCTTCGACATCGGACCATCGCTCGTCACGCTGCCGCGCCTGTTCGACGAGGTGTTCCGCACGGCCGGTACGGCGCTCGACGAGCAGCTCGACCAGCTGGTCGTCTTCAATGATGGCTACGCGCACTTCCCGTGCGGCAGCATTGATCAGGATGTCACGCTTCATGCACGCCTCGCGATTTGCGTGAGGCGACCCCTACACACGCAGCCCGTGGGCTGAACAACGTGGAGGATCGACGCGCGGATGCGCACCGATCACCAGCGGCTGCCGCACTGCACGCCTCACCCGGTCCAATCAGTCTTGCCCGCCCGCATGCAATGCGGCGACGCGAGTTCCACTGCGACCGGTGGCCATGCGCGATGGCCCGTGAAACGAGTACGGCCCACTCTGCCCGACGCCGCAACTCCAGCGCCGATCGCAGACCGGGGACCAACGCACCGTCGCAGGGGTCGCTCCGCAACGGCGATGCACGCAACGCACTCAGGCGCGTCGCTGACTCCGCGAAGCCTATCGCGGCGTCACACCGGATGGCACCCCATGCATCAGCAAAAAGCACTCTCCGCGATTGGAGAGGGCTCACGCGTGCGTCAGCGGAATGGACTGAACAGCAACCAGAGCAACACGACGACGGAGCCGAGTCCCGCCTGCCATTCATTGTGTCGCATGTACAAGGCGAAGCTGAATCCGCCGCTGCGATCGGCGCCCGCCGGACCGGACCACGCCGTCAGGCGCGGCAGGAATGCCGGCACGTTCGCCTCGTACTCGGCGTACGCGGCACCGTAGCTGCCACGCAGATAATCGCGCTCCCGCTGGATCGTTGGACCGTACACGGCGATCCAGAATACCACGACGAGAATCACCGCGATCCAGTGAGCTGCGAGGGCAAACCCGAGCGCGATGAAGAAGCTGCCCAGGTACAACGGGTTTCGCGTGTGCGCGTACGGACCGGTGGTCGTGAGGTTCCGGTTCTTCACGATGTGCCCGGTGGACCAGGCGCGAATGAGCACACCGAGGGCGGCGATGAGGCCTCCGATCAACAAGCGATCGGGTGTCGTGTATCGAGGTGCGAGCCACAGGAACGCCGCGCCGAACAGGAAGCCGAGCGGCACCCGCAGGCGTTGCGTCAATGACTGCGAACCGTCGATCACCCAGTGATCTCCTTCACCAGATGACGCGCGATGACGAGGCGCTGGATTTCAGATGTGCCTTCGCCGATCTCGCAGATCTTTGCGTCGCGCATGTAGCGCTCGACAGGGTAGTCGCGCGTGTAGCCGTAGCCGCCGTGAATCTGGATGGCCTTGATGGTGGCGCGCATTGCGAGTTCAGAGCAGAACAGCTTGGCCATCGCCGCTTCCTTGCCGTACGGCTTGCCCTGCTGCGCGAGCATCGCCGCGTGATACGTGAGGTGCTTGCCAGCCTCGATTTCGGTGGCCATGTCGGACAGCTGGAACGACACGCCCTGGAAGTTCACGATGGACTGGCCGAACTGCTTCCGCTCGATGGAATAGGTGCGTGCTGCCTCGAATGCGCCCTCGGCGATGCCGAGTGACAGCGCAGCGATGCCGATGCGTCCTGCATCGAGCGTCTTCATGAAGTTGATGAAGCCCATGCCCTCGGCGCCGAGCAGGTTCTCTTCGGGCACTTCCACATTCTCGAAGATCAGTTCACGCGTGTCGCTCGCACGCCATCCGAGCTTGTCCTCCTTCTTGCCGACGGCGAAGCCCGGGAATGATTTTTCCACGATAAAGGCCGTAATGCCGCGATACCCCTTCTCGAAGTCGGTGTTGGCGAACACCACGAAAATCTCGGCCTCCGCGCCGTTCGTGATCCACAGCTTGCGGCCCGTGAGCTTCCACCCCGTCCCGGTCCTCTCGGCCTTGCAGCGCAGCGCGAAGGCATCGGATCCGGAATCAGGTTCGGAGAGCGCGTAGGCGCCGATGGTGTCCGTGGTGAGGCGCGTCAGGTAGCGCGCATGCTGATCCGCGTTGCCGTATGCGTGAATGGGGTAATTCACCAGCGTGTTCTGTACGTCGACCATGATCGCGGCGGCAGGATCCACCTTGCTGATCTCTTCCACGGCCAGCGCAATCATCATCGAGGTGCCGCCAGCGCCACCTGCCGACTCGGGCAGCTCGATGCCCATCAGCCCCAGCTCGAAGTACTTCGCGATGATCGCCGCGTCGATCTTTCCGGCGGCCTCCATTGCCCTGACCCGCGGCGCAACGTCCTCAGCGGCGAAGGCGGCGACGGCGTCGCGGAACATCGTCTCGTCTTCCGAAAGTTGCGTCAGGGCGGGGTGCGCGGCGGGAACGCTGGTGCTGGACATGGCGGTACTCCTGAGGGCGACTGCGCGGACGAGCACCGGCTGCCTGCGAGGCGGGCGCCAATGCTGATGGGTGATGCGACTGCGGCGAAAGATCGCACAGGGGCGCCTCGAGCGACGGGTCTGCTGCCCTGTTGACGGTCAACCCCACTTTGCAATATAAAGAAAGCTTTATATGCTTCTCTCATGGCTGTAATCACTCTTCCAGATGCCTGCGCTGACATGGCCGCTGACGGCGCGAGCTATCGCTCGTTCCTCGAAGCGCTCCGCGCCGCGGCTGAGCCCACTCGGCTCAGGCTGCTTGGTGTGCTGGCGCATGCGGAGCTCACGGTGACTGAGATCACGCAGGTGTTGCAGCAGAGCCAGCCAAGAATCTCCCGGCACCTCAGGCTGTTGTGCGAGGCCGGCCTGCTGGATCGGGTGCCGGAGGGCAGCTGGGCGTTCTATCGTTTGGCCGAGGGTCGCGTTGCGAGCGCGTTTGTTCAGTTGCTCGGCACTGACGATCCCGTGCTGGCCGAGGATCGCGAGCGGCTGGCCGAGGTGCAACGTGCGCGGCAGGATGTTGCGGATGCGTACTTCAGGGCGCACGCGCATGAGTGGAACGACATCCGTTCGCTTCATGTGGCGGAGGAGGATGTTGAGCTGGCGTTGACGGCGCTGGTCGGCAGCGAGCCCGTGGGCGATCTGCTCGACATCGGCACGGGGACCGGCCGGATCCTGACCCTGCTCGCCCCTCGTGCGACACGCGCCACCGGCATCGACCGGTCGCACGAGATGCTGGCCTACGCCCGTGCCTCGCTGGCGCAGACCGATCTCCGGAACGCCCAGCTCCGCCACGGCGACATGTATCGCCTCGCCGTGCCCACCGGCAGCATGGACCTCGTCGTGCTGCATCAGGTGCTGCACTTCGCCGACGATCCCACGGCCGTCCTGCGCGAAGTCGCGCGCGTGCTCCGTCCCGGCGGGCGGCTGCTGCTGGCGGACTTCGCGCCGCATCGCGAGGAGTGGCTGCGCGACCAGCATGCGCATCGCCGGCTTGGCTTCGCGACCGACGAAATCGCGCACTGGTGCGACGTCGCGGGATTGCGATCGCGCGAGGCCCTTCGCCTTCAAGGTTCCCCGCTGACCGTCGTCATCTGGGATTGCTCACTTCCACCCCTGGCGGCATCCGCATGAGCCCCTCGATTCTCAACCGGCCGAACACCAGCCGTTTCACCGTGTCCTTCGAGTTCTTTCCGCCGAAGACCGATGAGATGGAGGCGCAGCTCTGGCGCGCGGTCGAGCGTCTGGCGCCGCTCGGGCCTGATTTCGTCTCGGTCACGTACGGTGCCGGCGGCACGACGCGCGAGCGGACGCATTCCACGGTGCGGCGGCTGCTCACCGAGACGACGTTGCGGCCTGCCGCACACCTCACCTGTGTCTCGGCCACGCGCGACGAAATCCTCGACGTGGCGCGGGAATACTGGAACACGGGGGTGCGTCATCTCGTCGCCCTGCGCGGTGATCCGCCGGCCGGCGTGGGCAGTGCATACGAGCCGCATCCGGGCGGCTTTGCGTACGCCTCGGACCTCGTCACCGGGCTGCGCAAGGCGTTCGACTTCGAGCTGAGCGTCAGCGCGTATCCGGAAACACATCCGACCGCCGGCTCCATGGATGCGGAGATCGACAACCTGAAGCGGAAGGTCGACGCCGGTGCGACGCGGGCGATCACGCAATTCTTCTTCGACAATTCCATTTACCTGCGCTACCTCGAACGGGCGCGCGCGGCCGGCATCAGCGTGCCGATCGTGCCGGGCATCATGCCGGTCACGAATTTCGCGCAGACGCAGCGTTTCTCCGCCATGTGCGGCACCTCGGTGCCCGACTCCATGGCGCGTCACTTCGACAGGCTCGAGGATGACGTCGACACTCGCAAGCTGGTCGCCGCCACGCTGGCTGCGGAGCAGTGTACGAAGCTGGCTGATGAGGGCGTGGAGGACTTCCACTTCTACACCTTGAATCGCGCCGACCTCACGTACGCCATCTGTCACATCCTGGGCTTCCGCGCCACGCGCGAGCCGGCACCGGTACTCGCATGAAGCAGGGCGCGCAGACACACCATCACGATCTCGACGCGGAGTGGGCGACCGAGCCGCTGCCTCCGTTCTCGCTCGCGGACGCCCGCGCCGCGACACCGGTGCGCACGCGCGCCGAGCGTGAGGCGCTGCTCAGGGAGCAACTGCCTCGGCGCATCCTGCTGCTCGACGGTGGCATGGGCACCATGATCCAGCGCGAACGGCTGGATGAAGCGGCGTATCGTGGTCCACGATTCGCGGACTGGCATCGCGACCTGCGCGGCAACAACGACCTGCTCGCGCTCACGCGTCCGGAGCTCATCGGTGCCATTCATGCCGCCTACCTGCATGCCGGTTCCGACATCCTGGAGACGAACACGTTCAACTCGACGTCCATCGCCATGGCCGATTACGGCATGGAGGCGCTGGCGTATGAGCTGAATGTCGAAGGGGCGCGTCTGGCCCGTCAGGTCTGCGACCTCTTCGAGACGCGTGATCCCTCTCGCCCGCGCTATGTCGCCGGCGTGCTCGGCCCGACCAACCGCACGGCATCGCTGTCACCCGAGGTGAACGATCCCGCGGCGCGCAACGTGACGTACGTGGAGCTGGTGGAGGCCTACAGCGAGGCGGCTCGCGGGCTGCTGGATGGTGGTGCCGACATCCTGATGGTCGAGACCGTGTTCGACACGCTGAACGCGAAGGCCGCACTGTTCGCGATCGAGCAGGTGTTCACCAGCACGCATGCGCGGGTACCCGTGATGATCAGCGGCACCATCACCGATGCCAGCGGTCGCACGTTGA
>ENA-OFDP01001044-OFDP01001044.1-metagenomes-genome-assembly--contig:-NODE-1044-length-11217-cov-2.790181_pt1 | contig 11217 bp, 8 predicted proteins | sample MGYA00153389_OFDP01 | MGnify analysis MGYA00153389 | reverse complement strand
CGCTTCAGCGATCACGTCGAGATAGGCGAGTGCCGGCTTGACCATCACCATGTCGGCGCCCTCGGCGACATCGAGGTCGATCTCGAGCTGAGCCTCGCGAGAATTGCGCCAGTCCTGCTGGTAGCCCTTGCGGTCGCCGCCGCCGGCGATCGACACATCGACCGCGTCACGGAACGGGCCATAGAGGGCGCTCGAGAACTTCGCCGCGTAGGCCATGATCGCCACGTCGATGTGTCCGGCACTGTCGAGTGCATGGCGGATCACCGCGACCTGGCCATCCATCATCCCGCTCGGCGCCACCACCTGTGCACCGGCGTCAGCTTGGGCGAGCGCCGCCCGAGCGTAGATCGCAAGCGTCGCATCGTTGTCGACCGCGCCGTCGGTCCCGACGATCCCGCAGTGTCCATGGTCGGTGTATTCGTCGACGCACAGGTCGGCCATCACCACGACATCGTCGCCGACATCCGCCCGCAGATCACGCAACGCCAGCTGCACGATGCCGTTGGGATCGCAGGCACCAGAACCGGTCGGATCCTTGGAGACCGGTACCCCGAACAGGATCACGGCGCGCACCCCCAATTCGGCGAGCGAGGCAACTTCGGCCCGCAACGACGCTCGCGTGTGCTGGAGCACCCCCGGCAACGAGGCGATCGTCTGGGGCTCGTCGATGCCCTCACGCACGAACAGCGGAGCGACGAGATCGTAGACGCGGAGGTGGTGCTGCGCCACGAGATCACGCATCGCACGGGTACGACGGAGACGACGCGGTCGCACCGATGGGGTCTGCATCTCGCTGCTCGGCACGCCGCCGAGCCTAACGGTGGCGTCTCGGAGACGAACGGTGCGACGGGTGGGTGCGCTGTAGCGTGCTCGGCGTGTCGGTCCATGCCTGGTTCTCCAACGATGACATCTCCCTTGCGCCCGGTGGCTCGCTGACGCTGCCGCTGACAATCCACAACCTCGGCGACGGGACCGAGTCGTACACGATCGTGCCCGCCGGCCTCACCGCGAGCTGGAGCACGATCGTCCCGGGCAACCTCACGCTGTTCGGCGGATCCCAGGACGTGATCGACGTCACGATCGCCCCGCCGGCACTGCCCGCGACCACATCCGGTCCGACGTCGATTTCCATCCGGGTCATTCCGCTCGGCGGGTCCGATGATGCAATCGTCGCCGAGGCAACGCTGGTCATCGAACCATTCGACGACTGTCGCATCGTGGCGCTCCAACCGATCCAGCGCTCCCGCCGTCGGGCCACGTACGAGTTCATGGTGGAGAACCACGGCAACACTGTGTCCAGTTGTCGCCTGCACCTGGTCGACCCGAGCGACCGGGTGGACGGCGACTTCGACCCACCCGCGGTCGGGGTGGGGCCCGGTTCGGCCACGCTCGTTCGGCTGAAGGCCCGTGCCGCACGCAGCGGGTTTCGCCGAGCGACACGCACGCTCGATTTCGAAGTCGAAGCAGCTCGCCAAGGTCTCGATCCAGTGGCCGCACCGATGTCGTTGGTGCAATCGCCCACGATTCCCGGCGCAGTGTTGGCGCGTGGCGCTGCGGTGATCGCCGTGCTCGCTGCAGCCGTGCTCGCCTGGTTCGCCGTGGTGAAGCCGACCATCGAGGACGCAGCCGCCGAGCAGGTCGACCGTCGGCTCGAAGCCGTCGCCTTCCAGGACTCCACCGACGGTGGACCCGATCTGGTGACGACCACGACCCAGCCCTCCACGGATGGCACGAGCGACCGAGCCGGGACCCCGACATTCATCCGGCTCGAGGTTGACGCGCCAGGAACCCAGACCGCGGATCAGTCGACAACACTCGCCGACGGTGCCGGCTTCGAGATGACCGACGTCCGAGTCGAGAACGCCAACGGCGATCGCGGCACCGCCACGCTGCTCGTGAACACCGAACCACTGTTCATCTGGTCACTGGAGAACGTGCGCGGTTCACTGTTCGAGCCACGCATCACCCCGATCCGTCTGCAGGCGGGTGACAACATCACGTTCTCGGTGAAGTGCGACGAGATCGGCGACACGAGCGGCGCAACCTGCAGCAATGCGGTCAACATCGGCGGGTTGACCATCGCCGACGAAGCCGGCTGACCGTCAGCACACGGTTCGATCCCCACACTGTTACTGGTGGTGTCTGACACCATGAGTAACAGTGGTCGGTGCCGAGCGATGGTCGATGGGTGTGTCAGCCGCCGAGGCCGAAGCCGGGCATGCCCGCCACGGTGTCGGCCTGCTCGATCACGAGGATCTGCGACGAGGCTGTGGAGCCATCGGCCGCCTGCGCGACGACGGTGCGAACTCCACCTCGTTCGCTGGCAAGCGTGGGGATCAACGCCAAGAACGTGCCGTCGGGGCTGGTGACGAAGTCGACTCGATGGCGCGCATCGTCACCGAAGAGCACGGACACGGGCGTGGATGCAGGAAATCCACTGCCGCCCACACCGAATTCGCGGCCCGCTTCGACCTCGGCGCGGTCGAGTTCGAACTTCGGCTCGTATCGGCCATCGCCGTCGGGGACCATCACGGTGTACTGACCAGTCGGCGTGGCAACCTCGATCACCGCCGAGCGTTGGCCGGACGCCGTTGGCGTGAAGGTGACGCCGACCGAACACGTCGAGCGCGGATTCAGCGAACGCCCCGCGCAACTGTTCGACGAGATGACGAAGTCGTCGGGGTGAGGACCGACGACACGGATCGACGCCACCGACGTCGGCACCAGCGAGATGTTCTCGACGTCGAAGAGGAACTCGGGACTCGACTGACCGACCACGACCGAGCCGAGCGCCCGACCCGACGGATCGGTCATGAGCATCGGGTCGCCGCCCGATCCCCGCACGGTGGTGGACACCGACACCGCCTGGAAGCCCACCTCGGCAACGGTGAGCACAGCCCTCACCGGACCAGGTGCGTTCGGGGTGAACGTGAGCTTGACCGTGCACTCGCCACCAGGAGGCACCGGGGCACCGAACGCGCAGGTGCTGCCTTCCTGGTTGATGCGGAAGCGGGAGTCGGACACCGAGACCACTGACGGCGTGAACGTGGTGGGTCCATCGTTGTTGACGGCGACGTACCACTCGTTGCTGGTGAAGCCCACCAGCGTGGAGCCCAAGTCACCCTCGGCGAGCGACAGGGTCGGGGGACTGACGATGGTGACGACCTGCCGGCCGGGAGCGCTGCCAGGGATGAGTTGGTTCGCGGCCAGGGTGTCGAACGCCATGGTGCGACCGGTGTCGCTGAGCTGAGGTCCCGAGTGGAAGCCGACGGCCGGGAGGACACCTCCCTCGGTCATCGTGACCCGGCGCAGGGTCTTGCGTGCCACATCGGCGACGAGCAGATCTCCATCGGTCGCTTCACCGCCGGCGAGCGCCTTGACCAACTGCAAGTTGGCGGCCTTGGTGATGAAGGCAACCAGCTGTCCATCCGCAGTGAGCGAGGGCTGCGACGACGGCGCCGTGCCGGCAACCACCGGGGTGTTTCCGGGCTCACTGCTGACCAGGGTGATCGACGTACGGTCCGGCTCGTCGTAGCGCCCGTTGACATCGGTATCGCGATCCAGGTGGTACACCTGACTCGGACAGCCGTCAGGGCAGGACGGGAAGACCGCCGGCACCAATCCGACATCGCTGCTGGTGAACGCGACGACCCGGCCGTCACGCGACAGTGTCGGCTGCGACGCGCCGGCCGTGGTCGGCTGCCCGTCGACGCGTATCGACACGAGCTTCACCGCTTCGAAGGGATCGGCCTGGTCACGGTCCCACACGAAGACCTGGGACGTTGCCGGGCCACCGGCAACCGGGCCGTACCCCCACCCCGGCACTGCGTCGGTCGATGCGGCATCGGAACGATAAGCGACGAACCGACCGTCGCCAGAAATGGCAGGTTGATCGATCCCGGCATGCACGAATTCGGTGTCGGGCGAAATGATCGGCGTACCGGCGACCGACCGCGTGCGCTCGGCACTGCCGATCGGCTGGACGAGATCGACGAGACTCACCGAGGTGAGTTCGTCGCCCTCGATGAGTTCGGTGGCCGGATGGGAGTAGGCGATCAGCGTGCCGGAACGAGCAACGGCTGGCCGATCGGTGGTGTCGACATCGTCACGTGCGATCGCGGAACCGTCCGCCCGTGTCGACACGAGCTCCCAATCACCCGGCGTGCCCCCGCAGTGCGCGAGGCGTTGACGGTAGACGTCCCACCGGAGTCCGGTGTCGTCGTCACGAAACACGTCGAGGGCCAGTTCGGTGACGACCACGAGACTGCATCCGTCGCCGGACAGCACGGGATGGATCGAGCTGCCCGGACGCTGGCCCTCTGGCACCACGGTGACCTCAGACGTGGTCGCCGCCTCGCGATCGGTGAGATACACGGTGGAGGTAGGCGGATCGGCGGCCGCCACGTCCGGGTCGCCACCGCCCGGCAACGCCTGGTACGCAACGAATCGACCATCGCCTGACACGGAGGCGCTGGATCCGAGCGCCTCGCCCGCCTGGGCGATCGTTGACACGATCGCCCCACGGTCGAGCACGACGATGGGGCGCGCGTCGGCGCCGCCGGCTCCGAGCATGAGCCCGGCGCCCAGCACTCCGGACAAGGCGCCAGCGATGCGCTTGCGCCCGTTGCGTTCGAACACCTCGCTCTTCACCCCGTCTCTGTCCGTCCCGTGTGCTTCGACCCAGGTAATTCTGGCACGTCTGTGATCACTTCGGACGCAGAGGGGGATCCTCGCCCCACGCCGGAACCGGTCCAGCGTCGGGCCAGTTCGTCCACGAGTCCATCGAGAGAATGATCGGTCGATACGGCTGCCAGCTTGAGACCGAATCGGTCGGCGACAGCGGCGGTGGAGGGCCCGATGGCGATCGCGATCGGCGGACCTGTCGGCCCGAATGCACGGCACCAGCTCTCGACCGCAGAACCGCTGGCGAAAAGGACCGCGTCGGCGTCGCTGGCGGCATCGCGGTCGGGTTCGTGCGGCACCGTTCGGTACGCGGTGACCGTCGTGACGTCGTGCCCGCCGCCACGCAGTGCGTCGGCGAGCGTGGGTGGAGCGATGTCCGCTTGGGCGATCAGCACCCGCTGAGGCGTCAGCGACTCGGCCTGGAACGCCGCAACGAGACCGTCGACACGCTGGACATCGGGAACGAGATCCACCGGCCGCACACTCTCTCGACGCAGCACACGTGCTGTGGCCGTTCCGACCGCGGCGAGCCGAACGCCCGGCACGAGCCGAGCAGCAGCGCCGACACGTTCGGCACCCGCCGGGGAGGTGACGACGAGCCAGTCGTACTGGTCCAGCCGGGAGAGCGCATCACGGAGCGCACGTCCTCCGTCTGCGGCATCAACGACGGCGATCAGTGGAACGTGGATCACTGTGGCGCCCTGTTCGAGGAGCTTCACGGCGAGTTCGCCGGGGCGTTCCCGCGTGACGAGCACCCGGCAACCCTCCAGCGTCCGGTTCACCAACTCGACCCGATCACTGCAGCGCTTCGCGGGCTGCCCGAGCAGCGGCCTGCGCGATCTCGACGTCGGCGTGGCCGCCGAGCAGTTCGATCTCGTCGGACACCGAGATGCCGGTATCGAGGTCGGCGAGAAACGTCCACAGGATGCCGTTGCGAACGTGAGCTCCGACGGGCAACGAACAGCCGCTGCCGAGCTCGGCGAGAAACGCCCGCTCGACTTCGACGTCATGACGCGTCGGGGCATGATCGATCCCGGCGAGCACCTCGAGGGTCGACTGGTCGTCGGCACGGCACTCGACCGCCACACAACCTTGACCGACGGCTGGCACGAACTCGTCCACCTCGAGGATTTCCGCGATGCGATCGGTCAGGCCGAGGATGTCGAGTGCCGCCACTGCGATGACGATGGCACCGTCGTCGGGGATCTTCGTGAGCCGTCGGTCGATGTTGCCCCGCAATTCGGCGAACTGCAGATCGGGACGGACCCGTCGGAGTTGTGCGCGTCGGCGGACCGACCCGGTGGCCACAGTGCTTCCATGTGCGAGTGAGTCGAGGTCGGCACCGACCAATGCATCGCGTGGGTCGCGCCGCTCACAGAACGCCACGATCGCCAGGCCATCAGCCGGGGCAGACGGCAGATCCTTGGCCGAATGCACCGCAAGATCGGCACGTCCGTCGAGCACCGCATGCTGCACTTCCTTGACGAACACGCCTTGGCCACCGATCACGTGGAGCGGCACGTCGAGGCGGAGGTCGCCGGTTGTCTCGATCGCGACCAACTCGACGGCTCGGCCCGTGGTGGCAGTGATCGCCGCCGCAACGGCACCCGACTGGCCGAGGGCCTGGCGGGAACCCCGGGTTGCAAGACGCAACGATGGATGCGACTGCTCGCTCATGTCGCGCTCAAGTCGCGCTCACGTGAGGTCGAACAGATCGCGCATGGCTGCGGCGTTGCGTTCGCCCTGCGGTGTGCCGGCCTGCGCCTTGAGCCGGACCGACGGCTCGTGGAGGAGCTTGGCGACAATCGCTTTGGTCAGCGACTCGACGGCGCTGCGCTGGGTGTCATCGAGTTCGGCGAACCGTCCGGCGAAGCGCTCGAGTTCGGCGCTGCGTACCCGATCGGCGGCCCCGTGCATCAGCGCAACGAGCGGCGCCGCTTGGCGCGACGTGGACTCGACGAGGAAGTGCTCGACTTCCTCGGCCACGATCACTCGAACTCGTTCGGCCTCGGCGGCACGATGGGACAGTCCGCGATCGGCCCAATCGCGCAGGTCGTCGAGGTCGACAAGGGTGACCCCAGGGAGATCGCTGACCGACGGATCGACGTTGCGGGGGACGGCGATGTCGACGATGTGCAATGGACGCATCGTGGCGTTGGCGGCGCGCGCTTCGGCGACCAACGACGTGGTGAGCACGGCCTGGTCGGCTGCCGTGCCGACCACGATGACGTCGGCAGCGGCGACAGCCTCGGGAAGCTGATCGAAACCAACAGAGATCCCGTCGACCCGTTCGGCGAGCGACGCGCCACGGTCGGCGGTGCGGTTGACAACCAGGATCTCGGCGCCGCCTGAACGGCGCAACGCCACAGCAACGCCCTCGCCCATCGTGCCGGCGCCGATGACCAACACTCGCCGACCAGCCAGATCGCCGAGGACATCGGTGACCATCTCGACCGCGGCGTGGCTGATCGATGCGGTACCGCGTCCGATCCCTGTCTCGGTGCGAGCCCGCTTGCCGGCGGCCAGAGCACTTCGGAAGAGCTGATTGAGCGTCGAACGCGACGCTCCCTCCTGCTGGGCGACGTCCCAGGCGGTCCGTACCTGGCCGAGGATCTCGCTCTCGCCGAGCACCGCCGAATCGAGACCGGCGGCCACCTCGAACAGATGCGTCACCGCTGCGGTGTCGTGCTGGCTGTAGAGGTGCGGGGTGAGTTCGTCGATGCCGAGATCGCCGAGTTCGCACAGCAGGTCGCGGATATCGCCGTACGCCCCGTGGAACAGTTCGGCGACGACATACACCTCGGTGCGATTGCACGTGGACAGCACGACCGCCTCACGGACATTGTCACGCTTCGCGAGGCCGCTCACGGCCTTGGCAAGGTGCTCGGACGAGATCGTGACGCGCTCGAGCAACGACAGGGGTCCACTGCGGTGGTTGACGCCGACGACGAGGATGGACATTGGGGGCCAATCCTACGCCGACGCACCGCGCCGTGGCTCGCCGGGCACCGCACGAAGTGCGGGTGCCGCTGCGGCCGTGGCCCGACGCTGTTCGTAGTAACTGAGGATCTGCAACTCGACGGCGAGGTCGACCTTGCGGACGCTGATTCCGAGCGGCACACCGATCACACAGGGAGCAAAGTTGAGCAGGCTGGTCACGCCTGCCGCAACGAGCGCATCAGCAGCCTGCTGCGCTGCATTGCCCGGTGTGGCGATCACACCGATCGAGATGTTGCGCGCCTGGACGATCTGGGCGAGTTCGTCGAGATGGCGGACCCGCACCCCGCCGACGACGGAGCCGACCTTGGCCTCGTCGACGTCGACGATGCCTCCGACAGGGAATCCCCGGTCGCCGAAGCCGTTGTATCCCGCGAGCGCCTGCCCGAGGTTGCCGGCGCCGACGATGACGACCGGCCAGTCGTGAGTGAGGCCGAGTTCTCGCCGGATCTGGTACACGAGGAACTCGACGTCGTAGCCGACACCGCGAGTGCCATAGCTGCCCAGATAGCTGAGGTCCTTGCGCACCTTGGCGGCATTGAGGCCGGCGAACTCAGCGAGTTCTTCGGACGAGATGTTGGTGACTCCCGCTTCGAACCGCTCGGAGAGGATCCGCAGGTACACCGGGAGACGGGCCACGGTCGCTTCCGGGATGCGGCGTCGTGTTCGTTGGCCAGCCATGCAGCAACCACGCTAGGTCGCTCGTGCACGTTTTCACAAAGCGTCAGGCAGGGAGCACACCGGCGCGTAGCGCATCGTCGAGGCTGCGGCGCACCAGCTTGCCGGACGCGTTGCGAGGCAATGCCTCGACGAAGATCACTTTGCTCGGGCACTTGTATCGGGCGAGGTGGTCGAGTGAGTACTCGATCAGAGTCTCCTCGTCGATGTCGGAGCCGGATGCCGCGACAACATATGCCTTGACAGCTTCGCCGGTGTGCGGATGGACGACACCGACGACTGCGGCCTCGGCCACGTCGGGATGGGTGACCAACATCTCCTCGACCTCGGCCGGGTACACGTTGAATCCCGACACGATGATCAGATCCTTCGACCGGTCGACGAGGTAGAGATACCCGTCGTCGTCGGTGGTGGCCAAGTCACCAGTGTGCAACCACCCGTCGGCATCGAGCACGGACGCGGTCGCTTCGGGATCGTTGTAGTAGCCGGCAAACACATTGTCGCCGCGCACCCACACCTCGCCCACATCACCCGCGAGCGCGTCGCCGTCAACGCTCTCGAGGCGGATCTCGACGCCCGCGAGTGCCCGGCCGACCGAACCGAATCGCGCAGGTACGCCGGTGGACGTGGTGACGATCGGTGACGCCTCGGTGAGGCCGTAGCCCTCGCGGATCTCGATGCCGAATCGCTCGTTCATGGTGCGTGCCACGCTGATCGGCAACCGAGAGGCACCAGACAGGGCGAGGCGAACGGTGGCGAAGGCGTTGGCGTCGAGTTCGTCGAAGTGGGCAAACGCCGCCCAGAGTGCAGGAGCGCCGGGGATGACCGTGACGCCCCGGTCGCTGAACGACTGCACTGCGGTGGCGGGATCGAATCGCTGTACCAGCACGATCGTGGCACCCACACACAACCCGAGGCCGATCACCACGTTCAATCCGAAGATATGGAACAACGGCAGCACGCCGTAGATCACGTCGTTGGCGTCGATGTGCCCCTCAGCGGACAGGCTCTGATCGAGGTTCGACTGCAGATTCGCATGGGTGAGCATGGCCGCACGGGGCGACCCGGCGGTGCCACTCGTGAACATGAGGGCCGCCAGATGCGCGCCGTCGACATCGACGGTGTCGACGGGCGCCGCTGCGAGCAGGTCGTCGAACCCGACGACGCCATCGGCGCCCGACGTCGGTTCGGTGGTCACGGTGACCTCGATCGACGGCACTGCCGAGCGGTCGACTCGGGCCAAGTTGGAAGCAGCGAGCTTGTCGACCACGACGACGCGAGGGCAGACCACAGAGAGTTCCGACTGCAGTTCCGGTGCGGGACTCGACGGGTTGAGCGGAACCGCAACCGCACCCAGACCTATCGTGGCGAGATAGGCAACGACGAAGTGCGGCGAGTTGCCGACCACGATGGCAACCCGATCGCCGACGCCGACACCGCGAGCAGCGAGACCCCCTCGGAATGCCGCCACCTGCTTACGCAGCTCACCGTAGGTCGTGACACGGTTCTGCCAGATGAGTGCAATCGAATCGGCGTCGTGGCCGTCGATGATGTGCGCGAGATTCACGGTGTCCCCCTGCGCCGCCCACTGCCGCGCTCTGTCGGATCGTACTCGTCGGCCGGCGTCGTGCTGAACCGATCGGCGAGACATCTCACCACGTCTCACCTGCCGGTTCAGATGCCTGTGTTCAGAGACGCAGCAGCGAAATCACTGCGGAGACGAGGATCACCAGCAGGAGGAGGCCGAGTGTCAACGTGGTGGCGGGGCGCATGGCTCCAAGGCTATCCGAGAGCCAACCGCAGCTCCTTGGCCTGCGTGAGCGTCAAGATCGACGGCGCAGGGTGACCTGCTGGGTGATACCCGCATCGTCGGATGCAGTGAGCGTGACCTGGTCGCCGACGTCGAGGCCGAGTTCCTCGGCAGCCGAGCGCTGGTCCATCGACACTGCGAGCAGGCCTGACGAGTCGAGCACCAGTCCAACGGCACCACCGCCGAGTTCTGCGTACGACGTTGCCCGCACCGCGCTGCGTACGACGCCGCCGGTGGGGTCGGTGGGTGAACTGCAACGCACCTCGACGCGCGGGCCGAAGGTGGCCGGGAGATCGTCGGGGCCGACGTTCAGTTGGGCGTTGCCGAACCGGTCGACCCAGAGCACCTGGGCGATGACCTTGGTGTCGTCGGCCTGCGGGAGCGCCACCACGCCGGGCAGCAGCAGGTCGGCGTCGACCAGTTCGCCGAGTTCGGTGAGATCGACACCATTGCAGAGCTGCGCTGCGATCGGGGCGAACACGTCACGTCCGGCGAACGTGGCGCCGATCGACGGGAGGTGCCAGTCGGCGTTGTTCAGTTCGACTGCGCGCTCGGCGCCACCAGCCAATGCCACAGCGGGAGCCAGCAGGCCGTTGTCGGGCCCGACGAGCAGCCGGTCCTCCTCGGCGGTGCGCAGCGCGATCGCGCGGCGCTCCGTGCCCACGTCGGGGTCGACGACCGCCAGATGCACGCCAGGCGGCAGGTACGGGAGCGCGCGCCGGAGCAGCAGGGCACCCGTGCGGATGTCGTGGCGCGGTATGCCGTGGGTCACGTCGATCACCCGCACGGCGGGGGCCAGCTGCGCCATGACCCCGTGGCAGACGCCGACGAAATCGTCGTCGAGCCCGTAGTCCGACAAGAACGAGATCGTCCGGGGGGCGCTCACGGCGCGAGTCTATTGTCGGCTCCCGCGCGGGTAGGGAGCTTGCATGGAGACCCCCGATCCGACCGAGACGCCCAGCGGCATGCCCGAGGAGGCAGCAAGCGAGCCTGCGCCGCTCGGCACCCCTGACCCCGACGAGGACGCGCCGGCCACGGGCGAGGACGCG
>ENA-OFDP01001043-OFDP01001043.1-metagenomes-genome-assembly--contig:-NODE-1043-length-11229-cov-2.923215_pt1 | contig 11229 bp, 7 predicted proteins | sample MGYA00153389_OFDP01 | MGnify analysis MGYA00153389 | reverse complement strand
CATGCAATCGGATGGCGACCTCGGTGCTGTTGCTCAGGGCCAGAGCCTTGCGCAGTGCCGCGATGGACGCGTCGGGCTGGTTGCGCCCCAGCTCCACCTCGGCCTCAAGCAGGAAACCCGCTGCCTGTTGTGGCTGCGCCTTCTGCATCGCCTGCGCGATGCGCAGGGCCTCTGGCAAATTGCCTTCGCGTTGGGCGACCTGCGCCAGTGCCCGCTGTGCAGCGAAAAGGCCGGGCCTGATCTCGAGCGCCTTTTTCAGGCTGTCCCTGGCAGAACTCAGGTCGTTGTTGGCGGCATGGGCGTCAGCCAGGCGCATTTGGGGCTCCGGGTTGTCGGGCCGCAGCGAAGCCATCTTGGCGAAGGTGGTGATGGCCTGCTTGCTCTGCCCTGCAGCCAGCTGGGCAGTGCCCAGTGCGTCCATGATCTCGACACTGTCGGGCAACAAGGCGGTGCCGTTCTGAGCGGCAGCCAGTGCAGCGGCGGTGTCGCGATAGCCGAGCAAATGTTTCACCAGCACCACATGCGGGCCGGCTTCACTGGGGTCGGCCTTTGCGGCGGCCGTGAGGGCGACAGTCACGTCCTCCTTGCTTCCTCCCGTGCGTGCCTTCAGCTCCGCCAGGCCCAGCAGGGCACGGGTGTTGCGCGGGTCCAGCTGCAGCAGGGCCTCGAATCGCTTCTGCGCGGCCTCGGGCTTCCCCGCGGCAAGCGCGATGCTGGCCAGCCCGGCGGTTGCCGAATAGAAGAGCGGGTCCAGCTTCAGCGCCTGCTCGAATGCGGCTGTCGCCGCGCTGGTATCGCTCTTGAGCAGCAGGACTGAGCCGCGCAACGAATGGGCGATCGGGCTGTCGGGTTGCTTCTTCTCAAGGTCGTCGATGGCCTTTAGTGCGCCCGGCAGGTCGTTGCCGCGCATTCGTGCCGCCACCAGGGCCAGGTTCGACCGCACGCCCTTGTCGACAGCAGCCACCGCTTCCAGTTCAGCAAAACCAGCGCCGGCATTGCCACGGGCCACCTGGCCCAGCGCCAGCGCGGTGCGGGCTGTCGTCGCTTGCGGATTGCCCTTGGCAGCGCGCGCAAAGGCGGCTTCGGCGCGTGCCGGTTCGCCCAGCTGCAGCAAGGCCGTGCCGGCCAGAGTCAGGCCGGCACTGTCGGCTGTCGGTCCTTCGATCAGGGGCTTGAGCACCTCCAGCGCCTTGCCCGGCTGGCCGGTGCGGTTGTAGATGCCTGCCAGCAAGTGCCGCGGCAGCGGTGCTGCGGGCTGGGCCTTCATGACCCGACTCAGGTGCGTCTCGGCCTGCGACAGCGAATTCAGCCTGAGCTCGTTCACGCCTGCAAGTTGAAGCAAGCGGATGTCGTCCGGGTAGCTTTGCAGCAGCTGGTCGGTCAACTCGCGGGTGCGCGCAAAGTTGCGGTCGATGTGGGCCAGCTGCGCCTCGATCAACAAGGTCTCGGGGTTCTTGGGCTGAACCAGCTTGAGCTTGTCGTAACCCGCCCGGGCAGCGGTGGTGTCGCCTTGCTCCAGCAGCAGGGCAATGAGCGGCACGTGCGCCATCACCGCGTTCGGGTGCGCGGCCACTGCAGCACTGTAGGTGGCAATGGCGCCTGCGGGATCGCGACGACCGTGACGCTGGAAATCGCCTTTCAGCAGCAGAGCGGTCAGGTTGTTGCTGCTGCCAGCGAGCACCTGGCCGACCAGGGTCATCGCACCGTCCATGTCACCGGTCGCCGCCTTCAGCCTGGCGTGCAAGAGCGTCGCCGGCACATGCTGCGGTGAATCGGTCAGCGCCGACAGCGTGGTTTGCAGCGCGCGTTCACGCTCACCCAGGGCCGCCAGCGCGGTGGCCACTGTGGTCTTGAGCTCGGCAGAGGCGTCCGACCTGTCCAGGCGTACATCGGCGAACTGCAAGACCACCTGGCGCGGGTTGTTCTGGCCCAGAACGGACTTGGCCAGTAACGGCTGCACGTCGTTCGGGTTGGCACCGAGATCAAGTGCCTTTTTCAGTTCGACGGCCGCCGTCGCCGCGTCACCCGCTGCCAGCAGCGACTGGCCCAGCAGCAACCGGGCGTCCCGGTTGTCGGGGCTTTTCTGCAGCGCAGACTTGAGCTCGATCACCGCGGCGGCGTAGTTCTGCTTCGCGAAATACTCGTTGGCAGAGGCCAGCTGCGCGCTGGTGTTGCCTGCCCCCCCGTCGCCACAGCCCGCGACCACGGCGCCGGCGGCCAGCGCAGCCCAAAAAAGCGCAGTGCGCATGACATGTCGGTTCATGGTGATGTGTCTCGGGGTTGGTGGTGATGTCGGCCTGGGCGCTGGCCTGGGTGCCGGCAGCTGGGCCGCAGTCAACGAATGCCCAGCCGCCGCATCAGGCTGTACAGCGTGGGGCGGCTGGTTCCAAGCAATTCAGCCGCCCGCAGCATGTTGCCGTTGGTGCGCGCCAGCGCGGTCACGACAGCTTGACGTTCGGCTTGATCGCGAACAGAGCGCAGATCGATGTCACTGGCCACCGGTCGCGCGCCTGGGCTGCCTTCGCCGTCGTCACCGGGGTCGCTGTCGCGGCCAGCGTGGGTGGGCAGGCCGACGTCGCCGGCTATCACCTGTGCGCCGTCGGCCATGATGGCCGCTCGCTTGATGCAGTTCAACAACTCACGCACGTTGCCCGGCCAGTCATGCGCCTCGATGGCCAGGATGGCGTCCTCGCTCAAGGTGAGGTTGCCGCGTCGTTGCTCCAGTGCAAATCGACGCAGGAAGGCGTGCGCCAGCAGCACGGCGTCACCATTGCGCTCGCGCAGCGGCGGGATGGTCACCACGATCTCGGCCAGCCGGTAATAGAGATCCTCGCGGAACTTGCCGGCCCTGATCAACGAACCAAGGTCTTGATGCGTGGCGCCCACCACACGCACATCCACCGCCACCTCCTGTCGTGAGCCCAGGCGCTCGATGGTGCGTTCCTGCAGAAACCGCAGCAGCTTGGCCTGCAGGCTGTGGGGCAGGTCACCGATCTCGTCGAGCATCAAGGTGCCGCCGTTGGCGGTCTCGATCCGGCCCAGCGTCGTCTTGGCCGCACCCGTGAAGGCACCCTTTTCGTAACCAAAGAGCTCGCTCTCCAGCAGCGTTTCCGGAATCGCCGCGCAATTGATGGCCACGAACTTGCCGCTGCGTTTGGATGCAGCATGCAGGCCCTGAGCCAGCACCTCCTTGCCGGTGCCGCTTTCTCCTAACAGCAGCACCGACGCGTTGCTGCCAGCCACCCGTTCGACCAGCCGTCCGATGCGCAGCATCTCGCTGTCGCGCGTGAGCAAACCCGTCAACGCGTCGGGCTGCTTCATCGCCTGCAAGCGGCGATTTTCCTGCTGCAGCTCGGCCAAGCGGTAAGCGCGCTCAATGGTCAATGCAAGCACTTCGGGCTCGAAGGGCTTGGCCTGGAAGTCGTACGCACCCATGGCGACCGCCCGCAGCGCGTGGTTCTGGTCGTTCTGCCCGGTCAGTACGATGACCTTCAGATTGGGGTCGACATCGAGCATCTGAGCCAACAGCTTGAAGCCCTCGGAAACCGAGTCGGCGTCGGGTGGCAGGCCCAGGTCCATGGTGACCACGGACGGGTTGTGGCGGCGCAACTGCACCAAGGCGGACTCGCGGTCGCTCGCCGTCACCGACTCGAACCGGTCCAGCGACCACTTGATCTGCTTTTGCAGCGCCAGGTCGTCCTCGACGATCAACAACGGGGGTGCGTCTGCGTTCATGGCAGGCCCCGCGCCCCCTCGGGTTCGGCATGCGCATCGAACAGTGGCAGCAGCACCGTCATCACGGTGCCCTGGCCGGGCGCCGTCGACACGTCGATCTGCCCGCCCAGTTCGCGGATGTACTGCGCGCTTTCGTGCGTGCCGATGCCCATGCCGTTCTCCTTGGTGCTGCTGAATGGCCTGAACAGCCGTGTCTGTACGAACTCATCGGTCATGCCCATCCCGGAATCGCCCACTTCCACCTTCACCTGCCCCACCTGTCGCTGAACGGCTATCCACACCTCGCCACCCTGAGCCGTGGCGTCCAGCGCGTTGTGCACCAGATGGCCCAGAACCCGTTCCAGCCTGTCTTCGTGCCCCCGCGTGGCCAGCTTCTCGAATCGCCGCACCTGCAGCTCACGGCCGCGGGTCCGAGCCATGTCCTGGAGGCGTTCGATGATGGGCTGCAGGTTCACCCCAGCGGTTGACCCCGGGGGTGTGGCCCCTTCGCGCAACTGCATCATCAACCGCCTCATCTTCTCCAGCGAGCTCTGCACCGTCAACAGCATGTCCTGCTGAAATTCCGGGTTTGCGTGCAACCGTTGCGCATTCTTCAGCATCAGTGAGAGTTGGGTGACGATGTTCTTCAAGTCGTGCACCACGAAGGCGGACATCTTGTTGAAAGCCTCGAACTTGCGCAATTCCAGCAGCGCTTCCGTGGCCTGCACCTGGGCCAGAAATCCCGCGGCCTGGCGGCTGGCCGTCTTGATCAGGTCGCGCGTTTCCCAGTTCAACTGCACGGCGGCCCGCGGTCGCGCCAACACCACGAAGCCGAGCAGCTGGTCGTGCATGCCCAGCGGTATCACAAGCCAGTGATTTGGTTCGTCCAGCAACCATGGCGGCAGGCTGACGGTGCCGTAGCGTTTGGGTGAACTGCGGTACTCGTCCAGGGCGATGATCCAGCCACTGGACAGCAGGTACGGGGCCAGGCCGTCGTCGGCCGACGTGTCCTGCGTGCTCGCCGGCATGTTCCATCGGGCGGACTGCACGTAAGCCGTGCCGCCCGTGTTGCGGGTCCACAGGCTGCCTGCCGGGCTCTCGAGCATGTCAGCCAGGCCCCGCACCACGAGGCCGCCGACATCCTGCGTGGCGGTTGGCGACGACAGCATGGTGGTGAAGCGCAGCCACTGTTCGCGGTAGTCATAACGGTAGCTGTAGAAGTGTTTGCCGACAAACACCTTCAGGCGGGCCCGTATGGAGCCCGACAACAGCAGCATCAGGCCGACCAACAATGCACTGCTCAGCAGCGCCAGTTGCATCGCGCGGCCCCAGTCACCGCCCAGCGCACGCACGGCGTAGCCAAGTCCGGCCACGAACAGCAGGTAGACACCGACCAGCGTCAGTGAAGCGGAGTAAAACGCAGCCTTGCGCGACACCTGGAGACGGCCGATCCAGTCCGCGCGTCGGCGCGAGGCCACAAAGATCAGTGGCAGCGCCAGCGCGTGCACTGCGCCGCGCACAGAGCCGGCGTCCACGTCGAAGCGGCCGAACAAGATCGATTCCGAGTATTGATAAATGTCGAAGATGAAGATCGCCGCCAGACCCAGACAGACCGGTTTGGCATTCCAGCGGGAATTTTCGGGCAGATTGCGAAACAGCTGCTCGACCAGCACCAGGCCCAGCACCGGCAGCCCCAGGGCCACCAGCAACAAGTAGCCCGTGAATTGAGTGACCGCCGCGTCATCGTTCTGCCTCGAGAACAGCGCGACCAGCAGCACGGCCCCCACCAACCACCATGCCAGCACGGCCATGCCGAGCGGGCCGAGCGAGGCTGCCGCGGTGGCTGGCCGCCTCATCGACGACGTCAGCGCCGGGCGTACCAGCGCGGTGAGGAACAGCAGCCACAAGCCGTAGCGCAGCCAGTCCAGGCTCATGGCCAGCATGCGGGTGGCCACAAAGGGCGAAAACTGGTCGATCAGGCTCGCCAGTGACCAGCCGACGCTGGCCAGCACCGCCGCGAAAAAAGCGCCCGATGCAAGCCGGTTCAGGCCGCCGAACTGTGGGTCGCGCAGCAACAGCATCGCAAACACCGCGTGCAGCAGCGTGGCCGCAGCGAAACCGAAGATCGCAATGTCGGTGGATGCGGCTGTCATGCACCTGGCGCCAGGTGCAGCGGCGCCCGGGCGCGAAACCTGGCCAAGGACCGCGACAGTTCGATTACCGGGCGCCCTTGCCCGTCAGCACCACGCGCACCGTTTCCACCAGGATGCGCAGGTCGAGCAACAGGGTGTGATTCTTGACGTAGTGAAGGTCGAACTGCAACTTCTCGAGCGAGTCGGCCACTGTCGCGCCGTACTGATAGCGAACCTGGGCCCACCCTGTCACGCCCGGCTTCACGCTGTGGCGCACGGCGTAAAAAGGAATGTCCCGCGTCAGTCGCTCGACGAAGAATGGTCGTTCGGGACGCGGCCCGACCAGGCTCATGTCACCTGTCAGCACACTGAAAAGCTGCGGCAACTCGTCGATCCGTGTCAGGCGCAGGAACTTGCCCACGCGCGTGACACGGCGGTCACCGCTGGTGGCCCAGACGGGTTGGCCATCCCGTTCCGCGTCCTGTCGCATGCTGCGGAATTTCACGACCTGGAAGGGTTTGTTGTGCACCCCCACGCGTTCCTGCCGGTAAAGCACGGGCCCCCGACTGTCCAGCTTGACGGCCAGCGTTGCACACAGCATGAAGGGTGACGCGAGCAAGATCAGCACGCTGGCGCAAACGATATCGAAGACCCGCTTGACGAAGGTTCGCCCAAGCCCCTGGTTGAAGCCGTCGCCAAAGATCAGCCAGCCCGCGTTCAGGTAATCGATCCTGATTTGGCCCAGGCGCTTCTCGAAGTGCGAATTCAGGTCGTGAACCATGATTCCTTGCAGCTTGCAGTCGAGCAGTTCGCGCAGCGGCATGCTGCCGGCACGCCGCTCGGTCAGCGCCACGACGACTTCATCGACACACAGTTTCTTTGCTGTTTCGATCAACGACAGCCCCGTGCTCAGAAGCTGCTCAGCAGGCACCGCCGGAGGTCCCTCGTTCGGGCCGGCAAAGTAGCCCATGATTTCGACCCCAGGGTCCGACGCGGTCAGCGTTCGCCCCACCACGCGCGCCGCCTCGCCAGAGCCAAAGATGAGCGTGCGTGAACGGCGGCCGGCGTTGCTGGGGCTGTTTGTCACATAGGCGCGCCGCAGCATGACAAATGTCACCGCCAGCATGGCCGCGGCGAGAACCGGTCCCGGCCGATGAAGGTCCGCAGGTGCAAGCAAGAACACGGTGTAGGTCAGCGCCAGCCCCAGCATGACGGCGAACAAGGTTCGCAGCACCAGTGGCCAGCCAGAACGCGTTTGCTGCCTCATGTAAAAACCGTTTGCCGCGTTGATGAAGAAAATTCCCGCGGCCAACGTGGCGCCATGGGTGCCGGCCATGCGCGAAATGCTGTCGAAGGAACCCGCCTGCCACAACAAGACAGCACAAATTGCAGCCAGCACGGCGGCGCCGTCCCACAGCGCGGTTTGCGCGTGGGCAGCGAACCACCGGCGGGGAGTTGAACGTGCCATGGATTGTCCTGATGCAGGGAAACTGGAGCGCTGACGTCGAGCCAAAACTGTCAGCTTTTTTGACAAACCAGCGATCGAGAGACTGTAAGCACCCGCAACGGGGGTTCACAACCCCCGGCTGAGGGGGTGCTGTGACATAGGGCCGTAAAGGAGGCTGTCTGCACCGCCCCGGGTGTGTGGATGTGGCGGCCGATCAGCCCGCAGTCGTTTGGTCGCTGGCAACACTGGCGGTGGAGCGCTTCAGCTTGTGCCACAGATGCGGCAGCAACAGGCCCAGCGGCATTCGACCCAGGTGGTGTCTCAGCAGCAGTGCTTGTGCAGCCAGAGCCTGCCTGCGTGACGGCAACCGGTCGGTGTCGGTCGGCTCGAGCACGGCCTGCAACAGTGGCAGCAGCCACCACGACTTGCTGCGCGACAAGCCACGGGCATGCGCGTCAGCCAGGGCCGCTGGCGGCACCGGGGTACCCAGCCACTGCGTGCAGAAGTGCAGGGCCAGGGCCAGCGACTCGTGCAGGCCCAACGCCGACGCGCGTTCCACCAGTACACCCCAAAAGTGCGGCGTGGAACCAAAGTGACGCAACAAACCGTCCAGATCAACCAGGTCGCGGATACGGTCGCGCAAATCAGAATCGTGGAACAGGTGTGCGGCGCTGTGCAGCACCTGGTCATGTGGCGCCAGCACCTGCCACTGCGGCCAGCGCGAGGGCTGCAGGCGGGCCAGCAGCATCGACGCGTCGACATGCGTTCGCGCCACTGGCGGCAATATGTTGTGGTGCAGGTCCAGCTCCAGCCCGTGCAGCGGGTGTCGCATCGGTGGCAGTTCGTGGCTCCACTCACGGTAATAGCGCTGGTCGTGGGCGTCCAGGGCCGTTTCCTGCCAGCCGGCGCCCAACAGCCGGGAATGCGCGTCGGCGATGTGCTCGAGCGGCACGAGGATGTCCACGTCCGACGGCAGCCGGCCCTGACCGATGGCCAGGCCTTGCCCCATGTAGGCAGCACCCTTCAGCAGCACCAGCGGGTACCCGACAGGGCCCAGCATGTCGGGCAGGCGTTCCAGCACCCAGGCCAGGCCATCAGACCGCCAGGACGCGTACCGGTGCTCGGCAAGCAGGTGTCTTGCCGCCTGTGCAGGCACAGCGTGTTGCAGGTCGGCTGCGTGCACGCTGTGGGCCAGCCTGCCCAGCAAGCGCAAACGGCGTGCGATGCGGATGACATGTTCCCACTGCGCCAGGTTCCAACCCAGCACCAGCGCCGGCTCGCGCAACGCGTGCAGCCAGGCCCACGCTGGCGGCGTGTTTGCGGTATTTAAGGCGGTATTCATGGCGGTGCTCATGGCGGTAAGTCGCCGGCGGGCGCCAAGGTGTTTTCCCACAACTCGAGTAGCCGTGCGGTGGCGTCTTCCAGGTCGCTGTACTGCAGCCGCCACGCCGGCATGCCGCGCACCAGCGCCATGACGGCGCGGAAGCCATCCGCCCCCAGCACGGCGTAGTTGAAAGCATTGAAGGCCATGCTGGTGAAAGCCACCTGTGGCGGCACCGGTTCCAGCACGGTATTGCTGCCGGCCTGCCAGCGTGGCAGCACCAGCATGCCGGGCAGCGCCGTCTGGTGCCGGCGCGACACGGCGTCGAGCGATGGCGCCAGATGCGCCACCGTGCCCTTGCGCGTCTTCAGGAACGAAGGCCCCAGTTCGGCCTGCGGATGGAAGTGGCGGATGACGTCGACGGACTGGTTCTTCAGCGCCACCGGCTTCAACACCGCGCGGAACGCCCCGGCCTGCGGGTCGTAGGCGCCGAACTCGTCAGACAGCAGGCGCCACCCGCGCAGGCTGAGCGCCGCGCTAAGGGTGCTCTTGCCCGACCCCGGCAACGCCGGCATCACCAGCGCCCGCCCGTTTCGTTCCAGCGTGCCCGCGTGCAGCAACAGCACGTCGTTCATGCGCCGCCCGATCAGCCAGTTCACGCCCCATTCCATTAGCGGCAGGGCGTGGTCGGCCGGGAAGGGGTCGAATTCCATGCGACTGTCGGCAATGAAGCGCACCTGGGGCTGCAGCCAGCGCCGCAAGCCGGTGGCGCGCAGCAGCGATACGTGCATGTCGCACCAGTCGGTGTCGTGAGAGGGGGTGAACTGCCCGTACACCTCGGACAGCTGCCCGGCCAATGACGGTTCGTCGGACCGGATGCGCAATTTAACCAGACCCAGGTCGAGCCGCAAGCCATCGGCTGCAAGCTGGCGGCTCAGCGCGCCAGGCCCCATGTGACGCAGGTTGTGTGCTGGGCTTGCGTCTGCAGTCAAGGGCCGATGGTGCCTTGCGGTTGCGCCACGCGCACCACCCGCACCAGGCCGGCCGTGACAAAAGTTCGCAATGCCTCGGTTACCAGCGGCTCGACATATGCCACCGGCAAGCCCACGTCGGCTGCCAAAGCCGCACAAGCTTGTGCAGCACGCATTACCGGGTTGCTCTTGAGTATTTCCAGCAGGGCGGCACTGGTGTCGTTGATCAGGTGCGATTCACCCGAGCTGGGACTGAACGCCGCCCAGTGATCACCCAGCGGCTCGACAACCACGCCCGGCACCAGGACATACCCCGTGCTGTGAATCACCTCCCGAACCGGAGCCCCGTCAAGGCGAACATGGCCTTACCTTAAGACGACTGCGGCCGATACAAAAGCGCTCATCCCCACCATGCCACCCTGGCCACCGTTGGCGCGGTCGCCAATACCGACGATCACGCCACTTGAATCGAAACGCAACGCTATGTGCTGATTGACGCGACTCAACTCGGATTGACTGACTTGGGCTTGACCCGTGCCACTGGTGGAAAGCGTTTGCGTGAAGGAGTCCACCGGGGCGCCCTTCGTCATGTAGTTTCTCGCATCGATCTGGAGGTACTGCCCCGGGTTGGGCATGTTCGTACTACGCTTGAAGGTGCTCAGATCGGAGCCTTTGATGTAGAGGCTTTCGCTTGCAATGCAATTGTTGTTCGGGACAGCACTGCCAAGTTTTGAGCCCGCACCGCTGCCTGCATCGCCTTGGACGTTAGATGAACAACTCTCCGTGACCTTGTAAAGCGGGACCCGTATGTAGGTGTCTGGCCCCGGGGTGACCCAAGCGGCAGGCGGTGTCACGGCGTTGGCCGCGTTTGCCAAGGCGCGGGTGCTGGAAGCCGCCGCAAAGGCGCTGCCGGAGCAAACGGTCATCAGCGCAGGAGCAGACAACGCGCCGCGGATCAGCCGGCGGCGGGCGCTGGTGGGCTGCGGTTTGGGTAGATCAGGATGGTCCATGAAAGTCTCCGTGGGAAGCGGCGCCCACACCAGGCAGATTATCGCCTTCGCTTCGCTGGGTGCGGCCCCGCATGTGGGGGGCGCGGTAGGCGGTACGGGGCAAGAGTTGCGCATTGCTGCACGTCAAGACATCCAGTGCGTATTGCCGCACTGGCCGTTCGCGGCTGCCTTATGCCGGACGCATGCGGGGCCTGACCGATGTGGGCACTTGTGGCACATCGAAAAAAAGGGCGCCTGAGCGCCCTTTTCCACTGCGCCTGAGGAAATTCAGGCAGTTTGACGCATCGCGCGGCGACGGCCAACTGCGGCCAGACCGACCAGCGACAGACGCGCCAAGGCCAGTGTGCCCGGCTCAGGAATTAGCAGAGCAGCGCTTGCCTGCGAATCATGAACGATCTGGAAGCGATACGTTCCTTGGGCCAACGAGAAGGACGAATTAAAAAGCCCGGCTTGAGAAAATAGATTGTTCTCATTGTTGTTGAATGCATCAACGGTACGGTTGAGTCGGAATGCAGCGGTTGCGGAGCAACCTGTGATACCGGTACCAGCGTCACACGCAAAACCACCGTTGCCGGCGGTATTGCTCGGATCCCAGATCGCGATCTGGTTAAAGCTGCTGCTAGGAAGCTGCTGG
>ENA-OFDP01001042-OFDP01001042.1-metagenomes-genome-assembly--contig:-NODE-1042-length-11234-cov-4.283836_pt1 | contig 11234 bp, 10 predicted proteins | sample MGYA00153389_OFDP01 | MGnify analysis MGYA00153389 | reverse complement strand
ACTCTTTGGCATAGTAGTTGGGCAATATCACGTACAGCGGCAGCGCCACAAACGCCAGTGGCAAACCCAGCAAGCCATAGGCCAGTCCGTTGAGTTTGCCAAAAGCCTGCATGGCTAGTTGGCCCCGGCCAACAAAGCAGCGCGCACTTTGGGCTCAGACGTCTTGGGCGAAAGCCAAATGCCGAAAAACAGGCGGGCAAATTCAACATCGCGTATCTCACCCGAGGACTTGCCATTGACCAGCAACTGCGCCCCGTTGCCGGGGCGATGGATGCCCGTCACGCGGTCGCCTTTTTTGATGTCGGGTATGACGCGCTGCATCTCGTTGATCCAGGTTTTGGCCTGCTCTTCGCCGATGGTTGCCGAGCGACGCATCTCGGTGATGGAGCGCTCCGCAATGTCTTTGCTGCTGAAGTCACGCAGGTAAGCCAGCTCAAGAGCAAACGGCTGGGCGGGCAGATTCTCAGACTTGAAACTTGGCAAGGCCCAGAGCCTGGCGTCGTACACCTGAAAACCCCACACGGTTAACCGGCCTTTGCCGATCAGGCGGTGCTGCGGGAGTGCCGCTTCCAGTTCAACCCGGGCTTCTTCTGAGCCTGGAATGGTTTGAGACCATGCCGGAGAACCCAACAAGGCAACCAGCAGGCTGCTGATAAAAATGCGCCGCGCAGTCATGCTGGCTTTCTCAATGTGTACTGCACCACGTCGGTATTGGCCTCTAAAAATGCCGCTTCACAATAGCTGAGATAAAACTCCCATATCCGTATAAAGCGTTTGTCAAAACCCAGCTGTAACACACGCGCTTCCTGCGCAGCAAACTGCTCACGCCACAGCTGCAGCGTGCGGGCGTAATCCTGACCAAAAGAAAACTCATCAATCACCTCGAACCCTGCTGCAACGGCTTGCGCGCGAAACTCTTTTGGACAGGGCAAGCAACCACCCGGGAAAACATACTGCTGAATAAAATCAGTTGAAGTCAGGTATCGCTCAAACAAGTCATCGGCAATCACAATGCTTTGGATACACGCATGGCCGCCTGGCTTGAGCAGGCGATTTACCGTTTGAAAGTATTCAGGCCAGTATTCACGCCCCACAGCCTCGACCATTTCAATCGAGCAGATCGCATCAAACGGCGCGTCCTGGGTTGTTTTGCCAATGTCGCGATAGTCTTGTAATCTGAGGTCTGCTTTGTCGGCAATACCTTCGCGCTGCATGCGCTTGTTGGCCCATTCCAGCTGCTCGGTACTCAATGTCACACCGACCACTGACGCATTAAATTCCCGGCAAGCTTTTTCAGCCAGTGCACCCCAGCCGCATCCGATTTCCAGCACACGGTCGCCGGGCTTGACTTGCGCCATGCGCAAAGCGCGCCGCACTTTGGCATGTTGAGCGTCTTTCATGGACGTTTCGGGCGTTTCAAAAACAGCCGATGAATAATTCATCGTGCCGTCCAGCCACAACTCGTAAAACGCATTGCCCAGGTCGTAATGCGCGTGTATATTTTTCTGGCTATTTGCTTTGGTGTTGCGGTTCAAAAAATGCTTGACGCGGTAGGCAAAGCGGCCTAGCCAAGTACCGTAAATCACGTCTTCCACTTCTTTGCGGTTGACGATGAAGACCTGCAGCAAGTCTGTCAAATGTGGCGTGGTCCAGTCGCCTGCGATGTAACTCTCGGCAAAACCAATGTCGCCGGATTTAAGCGCTGCGCCGCACACATTCCAGTTCAGCAAATGCAGGCTGGCTTGCGGCGCTTGACCATTGCCAAAGCGCTGAACCGAGCCGTCAGGCAACTTCACGGTCAACGTGCCATGCTTGAGGCGAAGCAGCAGTTTAAGCGTGGCGCGCGCAGCAGAGGGCGCGCCGTCGGGCAAAGTAAAAACGCTACCGGGATTGGAGGTGTTGCTGGTGGTCATCGGGTTACAAATATTTCTGGAGTCTTGGGTTTCGGAACAAAAGGCACTCGTTTCAGCCATAGCTTGAGAGCTTGCCAGTGGATGCGCGCAACCACGCCAAAGGTCATGGCCGGGTAGCGCAAAAGCGCCTTGCGTATGGAGGCTTTTGTCAGAGGCTCCAGCGTGCCACTGACACTGGTTTGAATCAATGGGCCTGAAGCGTCATCGTAATCAATGCGGGCCACCGTTTTTTCAATGCCATCGTGAAGGCTGCGCATGAAGCGAAAACGGTAGCTGCCTTCAAGCGTGCAAAACGGCGACACGTGAAACACTTTGTCGGCAGTCAATTCGTGTCCGTACTGCGGCCTGTCGAGCAAGTAGCAATGGCGCTCGCCAAAGGTGTTGTTGACTTCGACAACGATCGCCCGTAACGCGCCATCCGCCGCATGACAGTACCAAAAACTGACTGGTTTGAAGGTGAAGCCCAGTACGCGCGGGTAGGTGTGCAGCCAAAGCTCGCCCTGCGCATCTTCAACACCTTCACGCATCAACAGCTCGTCAATCCAGCTGACGGCGTTGGCGCGGCCGTCGCCGTGGTCGCGGTCAAAAAAACTCAGTAAACCGCTGCGGTTGTGTGCCAGTGCATGCGCCGGGCTGGCCTGCATGGCGCGCATCGGCAACATCAGGAAGTAGTTCGGGTAAGCGAAAGCGTTCTTCGCAGGTTTGAGCCGGGTGTGGCGTACTTGCCCAAAACCGATCAATGGAACGGTTGTCACGCAGCAACCCCCGTAGATTCAAGCAGATGCCTGGCCACGTTCAAGCCCGACTTCAACCCGTCCTCATGAAAGCCGTAACCCGTCCAGGCACCGCAGAAATAGGTGTTGTGTTGACCTTGCAAAGCTGCAACTTCGCCTTGCGCACGAATGGCAGCAAGGTCAAACACCGGATGCGCATAATCGAATTCAGCCATGATGAGATTACGCGCGATGTCCTTGAGCGGATTCAACGACACGACGACACTTTGGGTAAATGGCAGGGGTTGCAGCATGTTGAGCAAGTAGTGCAGGCAAACATTAGGAGAGTTGTCAGCCAAATCCCCGCTGGTTTGCCCGGCACGCTCGTAATTCCAGGCCGCCCAGGCGATTTTGTTTTGCGGCAGTACCGACGTGTCGGTATGCAACACGGCACGGTTGGGCTGGTAGCGGATAGCGCTCAAGGCGAGCTGCTCTGCTGCGCTGGGCGCTTGCAGCATGGCTAGCGACTGGTCAGAGTGGGTGGCCAAAACCACCTTGTCGAAAAGCTCGGTACCGGCATCTGTGCTGATATGAACACCCGTAACATTCCGCACGATGCGCCTGACAGGGGTGTTCAACCGCTTGTCAGCAATGTTGGCGGTTATCTTGTCAACATAGTGCCTGGCGCCACCCTTGACTGTCCACCACTGCGGTCGGTCAGTGACTTGAATAAGCCCGTGGTTATAGCAAAAACGAATCATGGTGGCGACGGGGAACTGCAACATCTGGTCGGTCGGACAAGACCAGATGCAACCCATCATGGGCAAAAAATACCAATCGCGAAATTCATTGGAGAATTTTTGGGTTTTTAAAAAGTCGCCCAGTGGCTGCAGCATGGAAGCTTCTGCATTGGTGTTGGCAATATTTGTGGTGACACGGTTAAAACGAAGAATGTCACGCAGCATCCGCAAAAAACTCAGACTCACAAGGTTTTTGCGTTGAGCAAACACGCTGCTTAGCGACGAACCACTCCATTCAAGCTGCTGACCGCCAGAGCGCGGAACCTGTACCGAAAACGACATGTCAGATTTCGCGGTTTCTACGTCCAGATCAGCAAACAACCGAATCAAATTTGGATAGGTGCGCTCGTTAAAAACCAAAAATCCGGTATCGACGCCGTGCGTTACCAATCCATGAATCCCTGGCAAGGTGACATCTACTGTATGCGTGTGACCACCAAAATAATCAGCCGTCTCAAACAGGGTAACTGTGGCCTTGCCTTGCAGCGCATGGGCTGCGGCCAACCCCGAAATACCTGAGCCAACAACGGCGACGCGAAGGTGCGTGCTGGTAGTCATTGACCCGCGGAAGATAAAAATGTTGCGAAGCGCCCCGATGCGAACAAGGGAGGGAGGGAGGAGGAGAACCGCTCCGGGATTACGTTAAAAACCAAACGGCCAAAACGACTTCGCAACAATGAAACTGTGAGGCCGCAGTTATTTGCGGTACCTTTTTGTGTGAGTCGACTGTCCCTTGAAAAGTTCCCACACGCAAACACACCGCAAGGGTAAAGGTTTGTTAGAGAATCAATTCGCATATTTAAGTATAACCAGAAAAATACCAATTGGTCAAATAGTGACCAATTGGTATTTATCGTTACAAGCAGACTAAGAGATGCTTACTTGCTGGCAAGTTGCTTTTCAATTTCCATCACAAAGGATTTGCTTTTAGGGTCGGCCATGGAGTTGAAGCTTTCAACATTCTTGCCGTCGCGACTGATCACGTATTTGTAGAAATTCCACTTGGGTGCCGTGCCGGATTTGGCGCTCAGCTGTTTGAATAGCGGGCTGGCATCTTTGCCTGAAACGCTGGTTTTGGTGAACATCGGAAATTTGACGCCAAAGGTGTTTTCGCAAAAATCAGCAATCTGTTTACTGCTTCCGGTCTCTTGCGAAAAGTCGTTCGACGGGAAACCCAACACCACCAGGCCTTGGTCTTTGTATTTGTTGTGCAGCGCCTGCAAGCCTTCGTATTGCGACGTAAAACCGCAAAAACTGGCCGTGTTGACCACCACAACCACTTTGCCAGCGTACTGGCATAGCGATTGCGCCTTTTCGTCTTGCAGACGCAAAACATTATGCTGAAGCAGTACGGGGCAGGTGCTGACTGCAGGCGTTGCGGCATCAACAGGCATCAAGCTGAAAAGCCCTACGACCAGAGCAGCCAATGTGAGGAGAGATTTAGGCAAAAAAGAGCGCATGATGTCTTTGGCGTGTGAAAAGTTAACGAAAAAATACCCAGTCTTAATTGTTTATACGCTGGATCAGAAGATGCAGATTTACGGCAGCAGACTTGTAATACCCCTTTGTGAGGTTATTTGTCACATAACCCGCCTAAAATTCTGTTTGCATCCAGGGCGGCATCTCTTGCGTAATCTATCCAGACGCGCAAGACTTTACGAAGGAATTCATATGCTTTATCCAGAATTATTCAAACAGCTTGAGTCCGTTCGCTGGGACATGGACAAAGACATTCCGTGGGATAGTTTTGATGCATCCCAGTTGACTGATGAACAGGCTCAGACCATCAAGATGAACGCGATTACCGAGTGGGCGGCCCTGCCGGCCACCGAAATGTTTTTGCGTGATAACAAGGACGATAGCGATTTTTCGGCCTTCATGTCAATCTGGTTTTTTGAAGAGCAAAAGCATTCGCTGGTGTTGATGGAATATTTAAAGCGTTTCAGACCCGACCTCGCGCCAACTGAAAAAGAACTGCACGAAGTTCGTTTTGAATTTGAACCGGCTCCGCCGCTTGAAACGCTGATGCTGCATTTTTGCGGTGAGATTCGCCTCAACCATTGGTATCGTCGTGCCAGCGAATGGCACACCGAGCCGGTCATCAAGAAAATTTACACCCAGCTCAGCCAGGACGAGGCACGCCATGGTGGCGCTTACCTGCGCTACATGAAGCGCGCCATCAACAACGTGGGCAACGATGCGCGCGCGGCGTTTACCAAAGTTGGTGTGTTGATGGCCAGCGCCCGTCGCACGGCCCAAGCGCTGCACCCCACCAACCTGCATGTCAATAAAAACCTGTTCCCGCGCGACACCATTCAGTCGCGCCTGCCGAATCCGGACTGGCTGGAGCACTGGCTTGACAAACAGATTAACTTTGACGCGGTGTGGGAGGGCAAGGTGGTCGAGCGGATTTTGCACAACATGAGCCTTTTGATGAACCAGAGCTTCAAGACTGTGCAAGAGCTCAATCGTTACCGAAAAGAGCTGGGGCGCGAAATAGCAGGCGCGATCACGGTTGCACCCACCGCTGAAACCAAACCGCTAACGGTGTGAGTACCTCTGGTTTTTTAACCAAGCTGGCTTCGCGCGATGAGGCTTTGCTACGAGTCGCCGCGTTGCCCAGACCTGTCATATTTACCAATGGTGTTTTTGATGTGTTGCACCGCGGCCATGTCACGTATCTGGAGCAGGCGCGCGCGCTAGGCGGCAGCCTGGTGGTGGCCCTTAATACCGATGCATCAAGCAAGCGATTGGGTAAAGGCGCTGACAGGCCCCTCAACAAAGAGCTGGATCGCGCCGTGGTGATAGCAGCACTGGAATCCGTCAGTCTGGTCACCTGGTTTGATGAAGACACGCCGTTAAAACTTATCAATCAGCTCAGGCCCGATGTGCTGGTCAAAGGCGGTGACTACGACATGCGGCAGTTGCCCGAGACGGCAGCAATTGAAAGCTATGGTGGCCGGGCCGTTGCGATTGGATTTGTAGAGGGTTACTCGACCACCGCTTTGATGACAAAAATCCGCGCTGCCAGTTGAGCTGGTTTAAACCGGCTTGGCAATCAGCACCGCGTTTGAGCCACCAAACGCAAACGAATTGGACATCACTGCGCGCAGGTTTTTCACGCTGCGTGCCTGCAAAGGGATGTAGTCGAGGTCGCAGCGCTCGTCGGGCGTTTGCAAAAATGCAGTGGGCGGCAGTTGTCCTGAAAGCAGGCTCATCACGCTGGCTGCAAACTCCATCGCACCTGCGGCGCCCATGGCATGGCCGTGCACCGCTTTGGTCGAACTGATGGCCAAGCTGCTGGCCAGGTTTTGAAATGCGAGTTTCACCGCGTTGGTTTCCACTACATCACCCACCTCAGTAGCCGTGCCGTGTGCATTCAGATATCCAATGTCGCTGGCGTTCAAACCTGCATCGGTCAATGCCAGGGACATGGCATGGGCCTGACCTTGGGCCTCAGGCTGGGTCAGGTGGTGCGCGTCGGCAGTGGTTGCATAGCCTGCCAGTTCGGCCAAGATATTGGCACCCCGGCGCGTAGCCGTGTCCCAGTCTTCCAGCACCAGCATCGCCGAGCCTTCCGACAGTACCAAACCCGAACGGTCTTTTGAAAACGGCCTGCACGACGCTTGTGCGCCATCGGCATGGGGCTTGGCGAGCGTCTGCAAGGCTTGCCAGGCTTTGATGGTGCCTCTGGTCAGCAACGCGTCTGAGCCGCCAACCAGCATCGCATCGGCATAACCGTGGCGTATCTGGCGGAAAGCGTCTCCAATAGCGCTGGCCGATGACGCACAGGCATTGGAAATTGTGCTGCTCGGGCCTTTGAGGCCAAATTCCATGGAGAGGTGCGCCGCTATCGCGTTGTTCATGGCCAGCACCACTGTCATCGGGCGCAGCCGGGCAACTTTTTGTTCAAGCAAAGAGTAGTAAGCTGCTTCAAGCGACGTCGTGCCGCCGCTGCCGGTGCCGACTGACACGCCAAAGCGTTGAGCTTGCAAACCAGTCAAATCGTTGCCCAGACCTGCTTGGGCCATCGCCTCACGCGCAGCAACCAGGGCAAACTGGCTGACACGGTCCATCGTCAGGAGTTTGGCTTTCGCAAAATGTTCGTCAGGTTGAAAGTCAATGCGCCCCATAAGCACCTGTTCAGGGCCAGTAGGAAAAGCAACTTCAAAGGAATGGATGCCAGACTGCGCCGCAAGCAGCGCTTCAAAAAAAGTCTTCGCCTGCAAACCCACTGGAGAAACGACGCCCAAACCAGTGATGGCAACGCGGCGCATGATCAAAAGCTCAGGCGGCCGTTGCCTGGCTAATATTTTGGCCTTTTGGCATTAATGGCTCGATCAGTTGCACCATTTCATCCAGTGTGCGGGGCGGGCTGGCCTGGTCGGGGATCTGAATTTTAAATTGGTCCTCTATCTGAAACAAAAATTCAATCACCGCCAGCGAGTCCAGTCCAAGGCTTTCGAGCGTGGCGCCTGGCAACAACTTTTCTTCGGCAATAGCGAAGGTTTCAGCAAAAAGATTAATCAGATTGGTATTCATTGCATCAAAAACCTAAAGCGCCTTCAGGACACCAGAATCGGAATAGAAGCTTAACATTTCTTTACACAAATTTAATGACAACAGCTGGCTGTTACACAAGAGTTTTCAAGGCGTGTACATCTGCCTGACCGCATCCGACAAGCTGAAGGTGGCCAGCAAATCTCCAAGGTAGCTGACAGGAGCTGGTGCAATGGCCAGCATACCAATTTCCGCCTTTAATCTGGCATTGCTGAACACGGCGTCGGCTGTCAAAAAAGGCAAATAGGGTTGCAAAGCCGCAAACATCCAGCGCTGACGTGCAAAACGCGGGACAGGCACAAAATCGTGGCCCCGCATCACCAGTTTTTTTATACCCGGCATGGTCAGAATCAATTCATCGGCCAAAGCCTGAAATGTCATGGATGCTTCGCCCGTTGACACGTGGTAACAATCATGTGCGAAGTCATTTTTCAGCAGCATTTCGGCGAACGCACTAGCAATAAAGTCAACTGGTGCAAAGTCCAGCCGCGCTTGCGGGTTCAGCGGAACATCGCCCAGCTCGGCCATCACCGGAATCGCCCAGAGCATGTTTCTGGCCAGCTTGGTATCGTCAATGCCGCGCGACAGCACAATGCCGGGGCGCAGGCTGACAAACGGCACGCCCACCTTGCGTAGCAGGGTTTCAGCATCGCGCTTGGAGCGAATGTAATCATTAGCGTAGCCTGCAAATGGCATGTCCTCAGTGATGACGCCACGCGGCTCCATCGTGACAGCCGCCGTGCCGACAAAAAAGCCGCGTTGCGACGGTTTAAGGTTTTTCAGGATGCCGGCAAAGTTGGTAGCGGCCTTGATGTTGATGGTGTAAACATCCGCATCTGCCTTGAAAGACGTGTTGGCGGCTGAATGCAAAATCACATCAGCGGCTTGCAGGACGCTGGCTTTCAGGCCAAAGTCTGGCGCTTCAATGTCCCCAGCAACAGCAGATACAAATTCGGAAAATTCGGGTTTCCACAAAACGCTTTTTTGTAACCTGTCCAGCAGACGGGCATTCGCAGTGCTTTCATCGGCAGCTCGAACTACGGCCGTACTGTAGACGCCTTTGGCAGCCAGAATCAGCATCAACTCGCCACCAATCAGGCCCGTTGCGCCCGATAGAAGTACGCGTTTTTGCATGTTTATCAAGTCAGTCAGAACAGGCTCAAATTATAAAGCCCGGTATATCCAGCTTGTTGGGTAACGCGACTAGGCCGGCGCATCAACTCGTTCAAGTCTGGCTGCTTTCGGTTGCCGCCTGAACAGTTTCGTGAGCCAGTGCTCAATGTCATCCATGAAAGTAAACACTGACGGAACAACCAGCAAGCTCAGGAATGTCGATGTGATCAGCCCGCCTATCACCGCCACCGCCATCGGGCTGCGAAAGCTGCTGTCAGCCGCGCCCCAGCCAAAGGCAATCGGCATCATGCCCGCGCCCATGGCGATGGTGGTCATGACAATCGGGCGAGCCCGTTTATGGCAGGCATCAAGCAGCGCGTCCAGCCTGGACATGCCTGCTACGACAGGCAGTCCGTCAGCCCCGTCGTTGCCACGCCTGGCAACAATCGCATACTCCACCAGCAAAATCGAATTCTTGGTCGCCACGCCCATCAGCATGATCAGGCCAATCAGCGACGGCATCGAAAAACTCTTGTCGGCCACCAGCAATCCGACAAACGCGCCGCCCAGCGACAACGGCAGCGCCGCCAAAATTGTGACCGGATGCAAGAAGTCCTTGAATAGCAACACCAGCACGATGTAAATACACAGCACGGCCGTCAGCATGGCCAGGCCAAAACTGGCGAACAGCTCGGCCATGATTTCAGCATCCCCAATACTGACCTGTTTAACATCAGCGGGCATATTGACGATGGCTGGCAGTTTGTTGACCAGTGCGGTCACATCGCCGAGCGCCAAGCCAGACAGCTCGACCTCGAACTGCACGTTGCGCGAGCGGTTAAAGCGGTTAATCACCGCTGGGCCGCCCGACATTTCCAGCGTGGCTACCTGGCCGAGCATGACCGGGCCCTTGGCACCTGGCACCATCAGGCGCTCCAGTGCTGGCAAATCGCTTCGCGCATCGTCGGCCAGGCGCACCACAATCGGGACTTGCCGCTGTGACAAATTGAGCTTGGGCAGGTTCGCGTCGTAGTCGCCTACCGTTGCAATGCGCAGGGTTTCACCAATCGCCGCGCTGGTCACGCCCAGGTCGGCCATGCGGGCAAAGTCCGGGCGCACCGTCAGTTCAGACTGCACCAGCGAGGCGCTGGAGGCGATTGAACCCAGGCCGGGAATGGTGCGCAGGTCTTTTTCAAGCGCCGCAGCTGCAGCCGCCAGCGACGCCGGATTTTCGCTTGTCAGCGCCAGCACCAGTGCCTCGCCTGAACCGCCCAAACCGACCTTGTTGCGCACGCCGGGCAGCTCTTGCAGCGCTTTGCGAATGTTGTTTTCAATCACTTGCTTGCGCGGACGAGTCCCGCGTTCAGCCAGCAAAATCGTCAGGGTGGCTTTGCGGGATTCAGCTGCGCCGCTGGCAGCAAATGGGTCGCCACCCGCAGCCCCACCACCCACCGTGGTGTAGACGGACTTGACATGTTCGACCTTCATCAGCATCTGGCGTGCAGATTCTGCCGCCTGCTTTGTATCAAGCAGTTTGGTGCCAGGCGCGAGTTCCAGGTACACCTGTGTCTGGCTGTTGTCATCAGGCGGAATAAAACCCGTGGGCAACAGCGGAATCAGCATCAGCGAGCCGACAAAAAAACCGCCCGCAACCAGTGCGGTGATCCAGCGGTGCTGCAAGCACCAGCGGCTGGCGCGCAGGTACCAGCGCATCACTGCGCCGTCTTTTTCCACATAGTCAACAATGGGTTTGAGCAGATAGGCTGACATCATGGGTGTGAGCATGCGCGCCACCACCAGCGAGGCAAACACCGCCAGCGAGGCCGTCCAGCCAAACTGCTTGAAAAATTTGCCCACAATGCCGCTCATGAAGGCGGTGGGTAAAAAAACCGCAATCAGCGTGAAGGTGGTGGCAATTACCGCCAGGCCAATTTCGTCGGCGGCTTCCATCGCCGCCTGATACGGCGTTTTGCCCATGCGCAGGTGGCGCACAATGTTTTCAACCTCCACAATCGCGTCGTCAACCAGAATACCAATCACCAGACTGAGCGCCAGCAGCGTCACCACGTTGATGGAAAAGCCCAGGTAGTTCATGCCGATAAACGCTGGAATCACCGACAGCGGCAGCGCCACCG
>ENA-OFDP01001041-OFDP01001041.1-metagenomes-genome-assembly--contig:-NODE-1041-length-11241-cov-5.637583_pt1 | contig 11241 bp, 13 predicted proteins | sample MGYA00153389_OFDP01 | MGnify analysis MGYA00153389 | reverse complement strand
CCGCCATTTGTTGAATATCCGTTCGTGTATGGCGATGAGGACACCGCCGTGCTGCAGCCTTATCTGCCGCCGTGGTACACCGATCCGACTGGCGAACTGCTGACTTGGGCGCAGGCCTTTTTGGCGGGTGAAGGTCGGGTGTACTCGCTCGATGTACTGGTACGCATGAACGCATTCATTCGCGACACCATGCTGTACGCGACACGTGTCAGCGAAGGCGTGCAGAGCCCTTACGAAACGCTGCGGTGTCCTCCGCTTCGTGTCCGGCTATCTGTACACGCCCGCGCTTGACAGCGTAGACGGCAGGCACCACGGCGCGGGCGCAACGCATGCGTGGGTGCAGGTGTATTTGCCGGGTGCGGGATGGATAACGTTTGACCCAACCAACAATCTGGTGGGCGGCACCAACTTAATTCGCGTTGGCTTTGCCCGACATGCTAGCGGCGCATCCCCCATCACCGGCAACTGGCACGGCTTTCCCGGCGATTTTTTAGGCATGGATGTCGACGTTCAGGTGAATCGTCGCAGCGAGTAAATCACGGCTGCTTTGGCGCGACGCGTTTGGATTTAGTGTTTAGTTGCGAAAATCTGCGCATTCAAATTTCGGTGGCATCGTCGTGCGTGTCGTTGCAAGTTCTAGCAATATCTCGATATTGCGTCGAACTTGCGCCTAACGCACGCCGCGCCACAAAATTTTTAATTGCGCACATTTTTGCAACTAACCACTAGTGTAGTGTTGCGAAATTGATGTGACTAATAAAAACGATGGATTTTTCGTCGAATCTAGGCGCAAAGCGCAGGCATGCCGGGTGGCATGACGAGCATTTGTAACGACGAGTCGGGGGAAAAGATGCATTTTTAAGTCGCAATAAGAGCGCAACATCACACAGAGGTATTCGCGCTCTCGGGGGCAGGTCTAAACCATGCCCGATAAATACATGATGGCGCGCAACGAAGAAAATTCGTAATCCACAAAATCATCAAATTCTTTGCCCGTCAGCAGCGCCGGTGTCCACTTGTTCTTTTGCAAAGCTTCATTCCACGCCTTGCTTCGCGTGGCCGCCACCATCAACTGGGTCAGTGTCCCGCGCTGCGGTTCGCTGATACCGGGGGCGGCATACACGCCGCGCCAGTTGCCCAGAATCACGTCAAAGCCCTGCTCTTTCAAGGTCGGCGCATCCACGCCCGGCAAACGTTTTTGCGAGGTTACGCCCAGCATGCGCATCTTGCCGCTGGCAATGAATTGCGCAAATTCGCTGTAGCCGCTGCCACCGATGGTGACGTTACCGCCCAGAATGGCCGTTGCAGCCTCGCCGCCGCCACGAAACGCGATGTAGTTGACCTGCTTGGGATTAACACCCACGCCGCGTGCCAGCATGCAGGCGGCAATGTGCTCGGTGGAGCCGCGCGAGCCGCCACCCCACTTGACGCTGCCCGGGTCTTTTTTGAGCTGCTCAATCACATCGGCCATCGACTTGAAGGGCGAGTTGGCTGGCAGCACAAAGACGTTGTACTCGCTCGTCAAACGGGCAATCGGTGTGGCAGTGCTCAGGTTGACTGGGGGCTTGCCGGTGATGATGCCGCCCAGCATGACCGCGCCCATCACCATGATGGCATTGCCGTCGCCCTTGGCGCTGTTGACAAACTGCGCCAGACCCAGCGCGCCAGCAGCGCCGCCCTTGTTTTCAAACGTCACGGTGCTGGCCGCACCGGACTCCTGCATGGCCTTGCCCAAGGCGCGGCCCGTGGTGTCCCAGCCGCCGCCAGGGTTGGCGGGAATCATCATTTTGATGTTGGCTGCAGCCAGTGCTGACAGAGGCAATGCGCCCCCGGCAGCCAGTGCAGCTATGGATTTTAAAAAGGTATCGCGACGCATATAAATCTCCTGATTAGATTGGGCGGGTAAGCTGGGTGAGCCTGGTTAGATGATGCACCCGCTGTCTGTCAATTGGCTGTCTGGATGATTGGGGGAAACGCTGATAGTCCAGGCACCAACAGTGTCAAGCCATACCTGACAAATACATGATGGCGCGCAAGGCAGTGAACTCGTATTCCACAAAATTATCAAAATCATTGCCTGTCATCAAGGCAGGTGTCCAGGCGTTTTTAGACAGCGCGTCTTGCCAGGCTTTGGTTCTCGTGGCTTTTACGACGATGTCTGTCAGCGCGGCGCGCTGCTCGGCATTGATACCCCCCGCTGCATACACACCGCGCCAGTTACCCAGTACCACGTCGTAGCCCTGCTCCTTTAACGTGGGTATGTTCACGCCAGCCAGCCGTTTTTGAGACGTGACGCCAACAGCCCGCATGGTGCCCGACTTGATATGGTCCGCAAACTCGCTGTAGCCGCTACCTCCCACCGAAACGTTGTTGCCAACAATCGCAGCAACTGCTTCTCCGCCGCCGCGAAACGGCACATAGTTCACCTTCTTTGGATCGACACCGACCTGACGCGCCAGAATGCTGGCGGCAATTTGCTCTGTCGAACCCCGCGAGCCGCCGCCCCATTTCACACTTCCAGGGTCTTTTTTCAGCTGCTCCACCACGTCTTTCATCGTCTTGAATGGTGAATTCGCTGGCACCACAAACACGTTGTATTCGCTGGTCAATCGTGCAATCGGCGTACACGCTCCCAATTGAACGGGTGATTTTCCTGAAATAATGCCGCCCAGCATGACAGCGCCCATCACCATCAGCGCGTTAGCATCGCCCTTGCTGGCATTGACAAACTGCGCCAGCCCAATAATGCCGGCTGCACCGCCTTTGTTTTCATATTGCACGCCATCGGACAGTTTGCCTTCAAGAATTGCATTACCCAAGGCCCGCCCAGTGGTGTCCCAGCCGCCTGCCGGGTTGGCTGGAATCATCATTTTCAAAGCTGGCGCTGCCCATGAGGGCATAGGCAGTACGCCCGTTGCAGCCAAGGCAAACAGCGATTTAACAAAATCATTGCGACGCATAAAAAATCTCCTGAAGTGAAATGTTTGAACCACCGTTTCATCATGCGTCCCATTCCTGTCAATCGGCTGTCCTAAATCCTAGGGAAAATGCTACGGTGCAGTCTGTCAAACTCTTGGCTACATGAAACTTTTGCTTGTTGAAGACGATGCCGTGATGAGTGCCACGCTGGACCGCAGCCTGAGCCGCCGAGGCTTCAGGGTTGAGCCCTGCGGCGACGGATTGAAAGCACTTGAAAAGTGGCGAGCAATCAGCTTTGATGTGGTCTTGCTTGACCTGACTTTGCCTGGTTTGGACGGGCTGCAGGTGCTGGCCGAGGCGCGCAAAAGCGGCCTGAACACACCTGTGCTGATTGCAACCGCGCGCGGTACGGTGGGTGACCGCATCATGGGCTTGAACCTGGGTGCAGACGACTACCTGCCCAAACCGTTTGACCTGGACGAGCTGGAAGCCCGGCTGCGAGCGCTGGTGCGAAGGCGCACAACTCAAATCAGCAATCGTGACAACACAGACGAGTTTGGAAGCCTTCAACTGGGTTCCTTGCGCTACGAAAAAAGCAGCGGCGCGATTTACCACGTCAATGAGGCAATGGACTTGACCCCGCGCGAGCGCTCTCTGCTGCAAACCCTGCTGCTCAAGCACGGCCATGCGGTGTCAAAAGAAAAGCTGTTTGAGGTGGTGTTTCCGGGCCAGGCCGATGTGCAGTACGAAGCGATCGAAGTGGTGGTGTATCGCCTGCGAAAAAAACTGCAGGACTGCGGCGTGACGCTGATGACCCTGCGCGGGCTGGGGTATCTGATCAAGGCCAACGCGTGACCGCAAAGGTTAGGCGGCGCTCGCTACGGCTGTATTTGCTGCTGGGCATTTTGCTGCCGGTTGGTTTGCTGGTCAGCATCAACACCGTCAGCCTTTACAGCCAGGCCCTGAATGCCATCAACACAGCCTATGACCGCACGCTGCTGGCATCGACCAAATCGATAGGCGAGCAGCTTGACGTGACCGGCTACGACGCCCAGGCAACGCTGCGCGTTACCGTACCCTATGCGGCGCTTGAAGCTTTTGAAGCCGACAATCAAAGCCGTCTTTTTTACCGCGTGTCAGGTCTGGATGGGGCGCTGGTGTTCGGGTACGCAGAGCTGCCCTTTTGGCGTGGGCAGATTCCCGCCAATCCAGCCTATGCAGCGCTGGTTGATTTTTATGACGATAGGTTTGAGGGTACGCCGGTGCGGGTGGCTGTGCTGATGCAGCCAGTTTCCTCATTCAATGGCCGCGCCATGGCGGTGATTCAGGTAGCGGAAACGCTGGAGCTGAGGCGTGCTTTGGCGCGCAGCGTACTGTTTGACACGTTGTGGCGGCAAGCCCTGCTGCTGGCAGTGATTGCGTTGGTGGTGGTGATTGTGGTGCAGCGCGCCACCCAGCCGGTGCGCCGCCTCAGCCAGCAACTGCGCGCGCGACCCGAAGGCGATTTAAATCCCCTGAACGCACCTGACGCACCGCGTGAACTGATGCCGCTGGTCGAAGCCACCAATGCCGTGATGGCCCGGCTCGATGACCTACTTGAAAATCAAAAACGCTTTGTACGTGACGCTGCTCACCAGTTGCGCACGCCGCTGGCGGTTTTAAAAGTGCAGGTGCAGTCGGCCATGCGGGGCGACCAGCAGCCGCTGGCTGCGCTGGCAGACATCAATCAAACAGTGGACCGCGCCACGCTGGTGGCCAACCAGATGCTGGCGCTGGCAAAAGTTGAGCAGCTGCGCCAGCAGCCTGAGCTTAAAACGCTGGACCTGGCCGCTGTGATGCGCGCCGTAGCATTGGATTTGTCTGCATTGATTGCTGATAAAAATATTGACTTTGCCATTGATACAGTGGCCGCACCCATGGCCGCCCATGAATGGATGTTGACGGAGCTGACCCGCAACCTGCTGCACAACGCCATCAAACATACCCCAGAGTCTGGCAACCTGACAGTACGCATCGTGCGCGACAGCACCCATGCCGCGCTGATGCTGTCAGACAGCGGACCCGGTATTGACAGCGACTTGTCGCAGCGCTTGTTTCAGCCGTTTTCAGCAGGCCATGTTGCACGCGGCTCAGGCTTGGGGCTGGCCATTTGCAAGGAAATTGTGCAGGTGCTGGGTGGAACGATTACCCTGACCAACCGGGTACAACATGGTGTGGTGACGGGTCTTGATGCGATAGTGCGGCTGCCTTTGATCGCTTGAGAGCAAAATAAGTGCACATGGAAAAGTTACGCATCGACAAATGGCTCTGGGCCGCACGCTTTTACAAAACCCGCAGCCTGGCAACTGAAGAAATTGACAAGGGCCGGGTTCGTATCAACGACACAGAAGTCAAGCCTGCCAAAGAAGTCAAGGTGGGCGACACGGTGGTGTTGCGCCAGGGGCCAATTACACGCACTCTGGTGGTGCGCGGCATCAGCGACAAACGCGGTGGTGCACCTGCTGCCCAGTTGCTGTATGCCGAGCTTGAGGCCAGCATCAAACTGCGGGAGCAGCTGGCAGAACAGCATCGCCTGGAGCCCGCCAACAGCCAGGAGCATGGCCGCCCCACCAAACGCGACAGGCGCAGCATTGACAAGGTGACTGACAAGAGCTGGGGAAACCGCTGGAGTGCGTCGGCGGATTGAACGGGATGGTTAAAGTGCTACGCTTTTTGTAGCTGTTTGCGCCCGTATTTATTGGGCTTAAACCCTAAAAAGCATAAAAAAGCCGCTTCAGCTGTTTTAATGGCTGAAACGGCCCTTTGGGATAGCCAGAAACTTACAGCGCTGGTTTGTCGGTTGGCGATTTCAGGATGTCCTTCAGGTCAGCAGACATCGGCAAAGCCAGATTCACGCCCTTTGGCACGATGGGTGACTCAAACCACTTGGTGTACAGCTTGGCAAATTCGCCCGATTTCATCATGCGGTTGATGGTGCCGTCGACCAGTGCTTTAAATTCCGGGTCGTCTTTGCGCACCATGCAGGCGTAAGGCTCAACTTGCAGTGAGTCGCCCACCACTTCAAGCGATGCCGGGTTCTTGGAGTTGGCGCGCAGGCCGAACAGCAAAATGTCGTCCATTGCAAACGCCACTGCACGGTCGCTTTCCACCAACAGCAGCGAGTCATCGTGGTCTTTGCCCAAGATCAGCTGCATGTCCAGATTTTTATCGGCGTTGTACTTGCGAATTACCTGCGCATTGGTGGTGCCAGTGGTGCTGGCCACGGTTTTTTTGGCCAGGTCCGCGTAATTTTTAATGCCCGATGTCTTTTTGGTCAGCAAGCGCGTACCGGTGTAAAAAATATTGGTGCTGAACGTCACGTCTTTTGCACGGGTTGAGTTGTTGGTGGTGGAGCCGCATTCCAGGTCATACGTGCCGTTGGCCAGCAGAGGAATGCGGTTTTGCGACGTGACCGGCATGTAGGCCACTTCGAGGTTGGGCTTTTTGGTTTTCTTGCGCACGTCGTCAATGATGGCTTCGGTCAGTTCCACCGAAAATCCCACCGCTTTGGTTGAGCCAATCAGGTAGCTGAAGGGCACAGACGCTTCACGGTATGACACGGTGATTTTGTTGCTGTCGGCTATTTTTTGCAGTGTTTGTGCACTGACGTTAAAAGAAGCAGCAGCAAGGCCTGCGCACAGCAGGGCAGCAGTCATCAAGTTGGATAATTTCATGAAATCCTTGAGTAAAAAGTACAGAAGTGTGGAACAGAAGTGTGGAACATGAATGTAAAACAAGAGCGTGAAACAACAGTAATCGGGGAGAACAAACCTGATGAATCCAATCACCAGAATGTCGCACCGCAGCTGTGTTAAGCCTGCACCAACCGCAGGCTATATTTTCACGGAAGATTTGCCGCTGAATGATCATGGCATTCCCCAACCCAATCACGCGGTATTGATCGGGTACCCACCGCCGCGTTTGGTTACTCGTCGCTACGCGAACTTTTGCTTCGGCTTGCCTTAACATCAGAGCGCAGGCTTTTACCTTCCAGGCGGCGCTGTTTGGCGCCATAGCTTGGCTTGGTGGCGCGTCTGGCTTTAGGCGGCGTTGCCACGCTGTCAATGACTTCTTGCAACCGGGCCAGTGCGTTGCTGCGGTTCATCTCCTGGGTGCGGTGCTGCTGTGCTTTCAGCACCAGTACGCCAGCCTCGGTAATGCGGCTGTCGTTCAGCTCAAACAAACGCTCTTTGACGTCAATCGGCAATGACGAGGCAGCAATATCAAAGCGCAGGTGAATAGCGCTTGATACCTTGTTGACGTTTTGCCCACCAGCGCCTTGCGCACGGATGGCGGTGCATTCCACTTCGCGTTCATCAACCGGGTATCTTGATACCGAAGCCATGGCTCAATACTGACTAAGCCATGCTGGCAAGGGCGGCTATCGCCATCGCATAGCCCTGCACCCCGAAGCCTGCCAGCACAGCTTTTGCTACCGGCGACAAATACGAGTGATGCCTGAACGACTCGCGGGCATGTACGTTGCTGATGTGCAGCTCGATGACAGTCACGCCGCAGCCCTTGATGGCGTCGTGCAGCGCTACGCTGGTGTGTGTGTAGGCGCCTGCGTTGAACACCACGCCAGCCAGCGTGCCAGCAGCCTGCGCACGGCCGGCTTTCTGAATAGCGTCAACCAGCACGCCTTCGTGGTTGCTCTGGCGAAAGTCGAGCTTCAAACCGTGTTTTGCACATTCCTGGGCGCACAGAGCTTCAACATCAGCAAGGGTTTGAGAGCCGTACACAGCTGGCTCGCGCGTACCGAGCAAATTGAGGTTGGGGCCATTTAAGACAAGAATGGTTTTCATGTTGACTGATTCACCACTGAAAAAGGTTAATGTATCAATGCTACTATTTTAATAGCTGCTTACGCCCATGATAAGGGCGCCATGGCCTTATTTCGTTAAAATGTATCAGGTCAGGAACTGCGCATGATGTCAGGTGTGGTTACCACCACATCGCCATTTTGCGCTCGCTGGCGCAATGCGTGTTCCATCACCACCAGCGCCAGAAGCGCCTCTGCAATTGGCGTGGCGCGTATGCCTACGCACGGGTCGTGGCGGCCTTTGGTCACCACCTGTGCCGGGTTACCAGCTGTGTCAATCGACTGGCGCGGCGAGATGATCGAGCTGGTGGGCTTGATGGCAATCGATACTTCAATGTCTTGCCCGGTGCTGATGCCGCCCAATGTGCCGCCTGCGTTATTTGACAAAAATCCACCTGCAGACAGGCTATCGCCGTGCACCGTGCCGCGCTGCGTCACGCTCGCGAATCCGGCTCCAATTTCTACTCCCTTGACCGCATTGATACCCATCATGGCGTAAGCAATATCAGCATCGAGCTTGTCGTAAATCGGCTCGCCCAAACCCACTGGAACGTTTGACGCCACAACTCGAATGCGCGCGCCGCAAGAATCACCGTCTTTACGCAATGCGTCCATGTAGGCTTCGAGTTTTGACACGTCAGACACCGGCGCAAAAAACGGATTGTTGGGAACGTGATCCCATGATTCAAACGCAATTGCCACGTCACCAATCTGCGTCATGCAGCCCTTGAATGTGGCGCCGTATTTGGCCAATAGCCATTTTTTAGCCACGGCACCAGCAGCCACGGTGGGTGCAGTCAGGCGGGCCGACGACCGTCCGCCACCACGCGGGTCGCGCAGGCCGTATTTGTGCAGGTAGGCATAGTCAGCGTGGCCCGGCCGAAAAGTCTGCAGAATATTGCCGTAGTCCTTGCTGCGCTGATCGGTGTTTTTGATCAGCAGGCAAATCGGCGTGCCAGTGGTTTTGCCCTCGTACACACCCGACAAAATTTCCACCATATCAAGCTCGGCGCGCTGGGTTACGTGCCGACTGGTGCCTGGGCGGCGGCGGTCAAGGTCAGCTTGTATGTCTGCCTCGCACAAGTCCATACCCGGCGGGCAACCATCAATCACGCAGCCAATGGCCGGGCCGTGGGATTCACCAAAGTTGGTGACTGCGAATAAATTTCCGAAGGTGTTGCCGCTCATAGCGCCTGATTATCCCAGACACCATTAAACGAAAACTAACCGTTCTTGCCATCATCCTCGCCAGCTGGCCAATCTCTTATGTAAGCTTTGAGCATCTTGTTCTCAAAGTTTTGGCTGTCGACCACGGCTTTGGCGACGTCGTACAGGCTGATGACGCCCAGCAGCATTTTTTTGTCCATCACCGGCATGTAGCGTGCGTGGCGCTCCAGCATCATGCGCCGCACTTCGTCCAGTTCGGTCTCGCCGGTGCAGGTCAGCGGGTGGTCGTCCATGGCTTTGCGGACCAGCATGGTGCCGATTTCGCCGCCGTTTTGCGTGATGCTGACGATGACCTCTCTGAACGTCAGCATGCCGACTAAATCGCCATGCTCCATTACGACCAGCGAGCCGATGTCTTTTTCGGCCATGATTTTTGTGGCGGTGGCCAGCGGCTCGTCGGGCTGCACGGTGTACAGCGTGTTGCCCTTCACGCGCAGTATGTCGGCTACTTTCATGTCGGGATCCTTAAATGTTCAGCAGGTGTTGTCTGCCTTTTTACTGGTTAACAGTGACGCTGGCAATATAGCCCACAATGGCAAGATCCGGCCAAAACACTGCATTTTTGCCGCTTGGCAAAATTAATTCTTATTTGGAGACAACCCCATGCCCGGCTACGCTGACCCCGGCTTTGACACGCTATCGCTACATGCAGGCGCATCACCCGACCCGACCACCGGAGCGCGCGCTGTGCCGATTCACCTGACCACTTCGTTTGTTTTTGAGTCAAGCGACCACGCGGCCTCTCTTTTCAACCTGGAGCGTGCAGGCCATGTGTATTCACGCATCAGCAACCCCACCAACGCGGTGCTGGAGCAGCGCGTGGCTGCGCTTGAAGGCGGCATAGGCGCCATCGCCACAGCCAGCGGCCAGGCGGCACTGCACCTGAGCATTGCCACGCTGATGGGTGCAGGCTCGCACATCGTCGCATCAACAGCGCTGTATGGTGGCTCGCAAAATCTGCTGCACTACACCATGCGCCGCTTTGGCATTGAAACCACATTCGTAAAACCCGGTGATCTGGACGGCTGGCGCGCTGCAGCACGGCCCAATACCAAATTGTTTTTTGGTGAAACCGTAGGTAACCCCGGTCTGGACGTATTGGACATTGAAGCCGTGGCTGCTATTGCCCATGAAGCCGGTGCGCCGCTGCTGGTCGACTCCACCCTCACCTCGCCGTGGTTGATCAAACCGTTTGACCACGGCGCTGATCTGGTCTATCACTCCGCCACCAAATTTTTAAGCGGACATGGAACGGTAATTGGCGGGATCGTGGTCGATGGTGGATCATTTGATTGGGGAAAGTCGGGAAAGTTTGCTGAGTTGACCGAAGCCTACGACGGCTTTCACAACATGGTGTTCAGCGAAGAAAGCACCATTGGCGCATTTTTGCTACGTGCCCGGCGCGAAGGGCTGCGCGACTTTGGTGCTTGCATGAGCCCCCACACCGCCTGGCTGATTTTGCAAGGCATTGAAACCCTGGCGCTGCGCATGGACCGCATCTGCGAGAACGCCGTCAAGGTGGCGCAGCACTTGAAGCACCACCCCAAAGTGGCATCCATCAACTATGCCGGTCTGGCCGACCATGCCGACCATGCGTTGGTGCAAAAGCAGATGGGCGGCCGAGCGTCGGGCATCATCAGTTTTACCCTCAAAGCCAGCGAAGGTCGCGAGGCAGGAGCACGGTTTCAGGATGCGCTGAAGCTGTTCACCCGCCTGGTCAACATCGGCGACGCCAAGAGCCTGGCCTGCCACCCGGCGTCCACCACGCACCGCCAGCTCAACCCGCAGGAGTTGGCCAAAGCCGGGGTGAGCGAAGGCATGGTGCGGCTGTCGGTAGGTATTGAGCACATTGACGATTTGCTGGAAGACCTTGATCAGGCGCTTGCGGCGGTTTAGCGGCTCTCAAGCAGGGCACAGATGACCACCACTGCATCCAACACCTCCAAATCGCTGCGCGCTTTTGAAGATGTGCCTGGCCCGCGCCGCCTCCCGGTGCTGGGCAACGCGCTCCAGTTGCAGCCTGATCGGCTGCACCAGCAGCTGGAAGCCTGGTGCGACGAGTTTGGGCCCATGTTCCGCTTGCAAGTGGGCTCGCGTCGGCTGCTGGTAGTGGGCGACCACCAGGTGATTGCCACCGTGTTGCGCGACCGGCCTGACGGCTTTCGCCGCACCGCGCGGCTGGAGGAAATCTGGCGCGATATGGGCATGCCGCTGGGCCTGTTCATCGTCAATGG
>ENA-OFDP01001040-OFDP01001040.1-metagenomes-genome-assembly--contig:-NODE-1040-length-11266-cov-3.258496_pt1 | contig 11266 bp, 7 predicted proteins | sample MGYA00153389_OFDP01 | MGnify analysis MGYA00153389 | reverse complement strand
TTCGCCTCATGCACCACGATGCGCAACTCCGGCACCTCGTCGGCGAGGGCACGCAGCACGGCGAGTGATCCGTCGGTCGAGCCGTCGTCGATGACGATGATCTCGAACTCGTCGACCGCGTCGACGAGCGCCCCGCGCACATCGCGCACCACGTCGGCGATCGAGAACTCGTCGTTGAAGCACGGGAAGAACGCCGACACCGACGCGACTGCCGGGTATCGGGGGCTCACGACTCGCTCGCCGCGAGAGCCTCGGCGACGTGTTCGACCTCGGCGTCGGTGAGCTCGGGAAAGCAGGGCAACGACACACATCGTGCCGCCCAGTCGTCGGCGACCGGGGTCGGCTCACGCAGGAACGAGCGGTACGCCGGCTGCTGGCCGATCGAGAGCGGATAGTGCACCGACGTGCCGACACCTGCGGACGTCATCGAGGCACGGAACTCGTCGCGGTCGTCGACCTTGGCCACACACAAGTGGTACACGTGGTCGGCGTGGTCGGCCTGCCACTCCAACCACGGGGCGGCTGCCCGATACTGCCGGGCGATCCAACCACGCCGCTGCGTGGCTTCGTCGAGCGCGGCGAGCTGCACTCGCAGCCAGCCGGCTTCGATCTCGCTCATCCGGAAGTTCTGGCTGACAGCTTCGTGCACGTACTGCTCGGTCATGCCGTGCTGTCGCCTGCGGCGCACGTCGGTGGCCAACGCCGCATCGTCGGTCAGCACCGCGCCGCCGTCGCCGATCCCACCGAGGTTCTTCGTCGGATAGAACGACAGCGCCGCTGCGCGACCGACCACACCCGCACGCGCACCCTGGGCCTGCGCTGCATCTTCGATCACCGTCGGCCCGAGCGCCAGGAACGGATCGACGTCGACAGCCCGCCCGTACAGGTGGACGGGGATGATCGCCTTCGTGCGTGCCGTGATCGCTCGCTTCGTGGCGTCCGGGTCGAGGCCGGCGGTCGACACATCGACATCGACCGGGACCGGAACGGCTCCGACAGCGCACACCGCCGACGCCGTCGGGACCGCCGTGAGCGCCGGCACGATCACCTCGTCGCCAGGGCCGACACCGCAGGCCACGAGCGCCAACTCGATCGCCGACGCGCCGCTCGCCACGCCCACCACGTACGCCACCCCGAGTGCCTCGGCGAGTTCGTGTTCGAGCGCGTCGAGTTCGCGTTCGATCTCAGCGAGCTCCTCTGGCGTGCCTTGAACCTTGGGGCCGGTGAACCACTTCTTGCCGCTGAACGCCCAGGACGCCCAGATCCCGAGCGCCGACAAAATGATCAGCGGACCGGTGAAGTTGAAGTTGTTCTGCTTGAAGAATCCGGGGGCGAACTCGTTGCTGTCGTTCCAGAAACCCCAGAACGGCCAGAACAGCGGCGCGAAGAACAGCAGCGTGATGAACCCGATCCAGATCAGCGCCGCCCATCCGACGAGTCGATGCTTGCCCTTCAGGTTCCACGGGCCGGTTTGGAAATCAGGGTTGGTGAGTCGTAGGTAGATCGGGATTGCGTACGAGATGTACAGCCCGATCACACAGATGCCGGTGAGGGCGAAGAAGGCCGTGGAATAGCCACCCTTCTGATACAGCGACAGCGTGCCCACCAACGCCGACAGTGCGACGCCGAGCCACACCGAGTTGGTGGGTGTGCGGGTCTTGGGGTTGATGCGGTGCCAGAATTTCGAGCCGGGGAGTGCTCCGTCACGACTGAAGGCGTAGATCATCCGACTGTTGGCCGTGACCGACGCCATGCCGCAGAAGAACTGGCCCACGATCGCGATGAACACGAGGAGCTTGGCCATCTCGGACCCGACCGCCGACGAGATCAGTCTCGGCGCGGCGTTGACCAAGAAGAAGTCACCTTCACCGCCGAAGGCGATCGCGGCGTACCCGTCGTCGCCCTTCGGGAGCGCAGCGATCATGGCCAGATTGAGAATCAGGCCGGCGATGGCGGACACGTAGATGGCTCGAACGATGGCCTTGGGCGCTTCCGTGCGCGCCCCGACGGTTTCCTCGCTGACGTGTGCGGAAGCGTCGAACCCGGTGATCGTGTATTGGGCCAGTAGCAGGCCGAGTGCAAACAGGTACGCCGTGACGAACACACCTCCGGTCCAGCCGGTCAGACCCTCGGGTGCACGGTCGAACGCAGCGCCAATTCCGCGCGTGTTGTCGGGGGAGATGAAGAGAACCCCGGCGATGATCACCACTCCGACCACGTGCCACCACACACTGACGTCGCCGAGTATGCGGACGAGTCCCACCCCGAACGTGTTCAGCAAGCCGTGGAAAACGAGGACGATCAGGAAGATCACGAAGATGTTTCCGCTGGTGAGCTCGAAACCGTCGTTGAACATTCGGATGAAGTATCCGATGAAGATCGACAGCGCATAGTCGACCGATGCGATGACGCCGATCTGGCCGAGCAAGTTGAAGTAGCCGGTGAACCAGGCCCACTTCGCTGGGTTCTTGCGCGCCAGCTTGGCCGACCAGTAGTACAGCCCGCCTGCGGTGGGGTAGGCGGAGCAGATCTCGCCCATGGACATGCCGACGAGCAGCGCGAAGAAGCCCACGACGACCCACCCCAGGGTGATCACGATGGGGCCGCCGGTGACCATCCCGAGCCAGAAGGCGGTCATACCGCCTGCGAGGATGGAGATGATCGAGAAGCTGATGGCGAAGTTGCTGAAACCTCCCAATCCGCGTTTCAGTTCTTGGGCGTAACCGAGCTCGTGAAGTTGCGCTCGATCGTCGTCCATCTTCTGGTCGATCGTCCTGTCTGACATGTGGGTCCCCTCGATCGTTGTCCGTGATGTATCTGTCACCTGGCCGTGGTCTTCCCCCAAGAAACACCCTGACCTCAGGCCATTTCCTAGCACGCCAGGTGGCGTCGACCGCGTACCATCGGTGGTGCCTTTCGGACTCAGGCCAGCAGGCCCCGAAGCAACGCCGCCGTTCCGTCCAAGTGGTCGCTCATCGCCGCTCGTGCGGCAGTCGGGTCTGCACGAAGAATGGCCCGGCCGATGCGCCGATGCTGGGCGTCGGAATGGGTGATGTTGCGAGGGCGGCTCGAAGCCGGAGACGTTCCGCCCGTGCGGCCGCAAGTGGAGATCACGTAGCGGAGACCATCAGATGCGCTCGAAGTATCGCGCCCGCTCCCACTCGGTGACGGTCTGGTTGAATGCCGACCACTCCGCCTCGGCGTGCACCAGCACGTGCTGATGCACATCCTCGCCAAAGCAGGCCACTGCGATCTTGCTGTCCCGCCACAGTTCGATCGCCTCGACGAAGGTGGATGGGATACGCGGGAGATCGCTTGCCGTGTAGCCGCTGCCCGAGTACGCAGGGCCCGGTTCGATCTGTTCGGCGATGCCGTACAGCCCGCCGGCGATCGTTGCCGCGAACGCGTGGTAGGTGTTCGCGTCAGCGCCGGGTATGCGGTTCTCGACGCGCATCCCCTTTCCGTGCCCGACCACGCGGAAGCCGAGCGTGCGATTGTCGACCGCCCAACCGATGCCCGTCGGGGCCCACGAGCCGGGAACGAAGCGCTTGTAGCTGTTCACGGTGGGAGCCATGAGGAGACTGAAGTCGCGAGCGGTCTCGATCATGCCGCCCACATACCAGCGGAACAACTGACTCATGTGGTGGGGATCGTGATCGCCGTGATCGCCGTGGGCCTCCGGCATCAGAGCGACACCATCGGGCGACCACAGGCTGGAGTGGATGTGACAGCTCGACCCGGCGTCGTCGAAGTGCGGCTTTGCCATGAAGGTCACCGACTTGCCACATGCGTATGCGATCTCTTTGACCGCGTTCTTGAACAACAGGTTGATGTCGGCCATCTCGACCGCGGTTGTGTAGGTGAGGTTCAGTTCGTGTTGTCCCCTGCCGGCTTCGCCTTTGCTGAACTCGACCGGCATCCCCGCCCCGACGAGCCCGCGCCGGATTGCCCCGATCACATCTTCCTCCTTGGTGGTTTGCAGGATGTGGTAGTCCTCGACGTACGACGAATTCGGGGTGAGACCGCGGTAGCCGAGCCGATGAGCTTCGTCGTACGGCTCCTTGAAGACGAAGAACTCGATCTCGGATCCGATCATGGGCACGAACCCTGCGGCGGCTGCCTTCTGGACCTGGGCCTGCAGGATCCGACGTGGCGACACCTCGACCGCCGACGCGGTGTCGACGTCGACGAGATCCAGCAGCACCATGGCCGTGCGGTCGATCCACGGAAGGTACCGCACGGTCGATTCATCGACGACCCCGCGCATGTCGCCGTACCCATCCTCGTAACTCGCCCAACGGAAGCCCGGGATGGGCGTGTTTTCGATGTCGCAGGCGATGAGGTAGTCACAATTCTCGGTGCCTTCGCCGTGCACCACGTCGAGGTAGAAGGCACCGTCGGTTCGCTTTCCCACCAGCCGGCCGGCATGGTCGCTGAACACGGCGAGCACGGTGTCGATGACCCCGGCCTCGATGTCTGCGACCAGTCGCTCGTGCGAGACGTGCGAGTTCTTCGTCATGCAGACCCCTCCCCTTGTACCCCGTTTGATGTGGTCATTCTGGCGTGGTGTAGGCGGCGGTGATTCCGCCGTCGATGAGGAGCGACTGTCCGGTCATGAACGACGACTCGTCCGACGCCAGGAACAGTGCCCCGTTGGCGATTTCAATCGGCTCACCGAACCGGCCCATCGGAACGTGGACGAGTCGACGCTGACGCTTGGCATCGTCGGACAGGAACTTGGCGAGCAGCGGCGTCAAGACCGGGCCAGGACACAAGGCATTGGCACGGATGCCTTGGCGAGCGTAGATCACGGCGATCTCGCGGGTCATCGACAACACCGCCCCCTTGGATGCGGTGTACGCGATCTGCGGGGTGGCCGCCCCGAGGTGAGCGACGAATGAAGCAACATTGATGATGCTGCCACCGCCTGAGGAGAGCATTGCGGGTATCCCGTGTCGACAGCAACGGGCAACGCCGGTCACGTTGACGTCGAGCACGGTTTGCCACGTGGCGTCGCTCGTGTTGAGGGGTCCGTCGTCGTCGCCAGGCGAGATGCCGGCGTTGTTGTACAAGACGTGGAGCCCGCCGAACGTGGCGACTGCATGGTCGATGGCGTCGGCGACGCTGTCGTCGTTGCTCACGTCGGTGGTGACGAACGTCGCCTGCCCGCCAGCCGACTGAATCGCCGCGACCACCTCGGAACCATCTTCGACGTCGGCGACCACGACATGAGCACCATGGGTCGCGAACAACTCCGCGGCGACACGGCCCAGCCCGTTGGCCGACCCGGTGATCAACGCCACCTTGCCGGCCAACCTTCCGTCGCCGGCCTGCTGTCCCCCGAGAATGCCTGTCATCGCTCACTCCTGTCGTCGTGGGCTGAGCTGTGGGCGGGCCCGAAAAGGTCTGTTCTTGGACTCTAACCATCAGCCGTGCCCTAGATTGCAGACGTGGCTGTGCAGCAGATCGTGTCGCCCATCGATGGTTCGGTGTATGCAGAGCGAACGACGATCGAGGCGGATCAGCTCGAGGTAGTGCTGGCCGCCTCCGAGGCAAGCCGGTCCGTCTGGCGCCAAGTGCCGATCGCTGAACGGGCGGCGGTGTGCGAACGGATGGTGCAGCAGATGGAGTCGATGGCCGACGAGATCGCCGTCGAACTCGCTCACCAAATGGGACGTCCGGTGCGTTTCGGTGCCAACGAGATCCGACGCGGGTTCCAAGAGCGCGCTCGGCACATGATGTCACTCGCAGCGGACAGCCTCGCCGATGTCCCGGTCGCTGCCCCCGACGGGTTCCGCAAGTTCATCCGGCGGGACCCCCTGGGTTCGGTACTGGTGGTGGCGCCCTGGAACTACCCGTACTTGTGTGCCGTCAACTCGATCGTGCCTGCGCTCTTGGCAGGCAACTCAGTCATCCTCAAACACGCCACCCAGACGCTGTTGTGCGCCGAACGGCTCAGCGCCGCCTTCGCTGCGGCCGGCCTGCCCGACGGCGTGTTCCAGCACGTCGTCGCCACCCACGACGACGTGGCGACGATGATCGCCGACCCGCGGATCGACTTCGTGGTGTTCACCGGCTCGGTCGAGGGAGGCCACGTCATGCAACGTCGGGCGGGCGAGCGCTTCATCGGTACGGGGCTGGAACTGGGCGGGAAGGATCCGTCCTACGTGCGGCCCGACTGTGACCTGGCAGAAACGGTCGGCGAGAACGTCGACGGCTCGTTCTTCAACTCAGGGCAATCGTGTTGCGCTATCGAGCGGATCTACGTTCACGCCGACGTGTACGACGAGTTCGTCGCTGGTTTCGTCGCCCTCACTCGCGACTACGTGCTCGGCAACCCGCTTCACGAGCACACGACGATCGGCCCGATGGTGAGCGCTCGTGCTGCCGACGAGGTTCGTGAGCAGATCGCCGAGGCGATCGCCGGTGGCGCCGTTGCGTTGGTGTCAGAGTCCGACTTCGAGGCCTCCACTCCTGGGTCCCCGTACCTGGGACCGACGGTGTTGGTGGGAGTCGACCACTCGATGCGGGTCATGACGGAGGAGTCGTTCGGGCCGGTGATCGGGATCATGAAGGTCGCCTCCGACGAGGAGGCGATCGCACTGATGAACGATTCCCGATACGGGCTCACCGCCAGCGTCTGGACCTCCGACACCGAAGCCGCGATCTCGATCGGCGACCTTGTCTCGACGGGAACTGCGTACATGAATCGCTGCGACTACGTCGATCCGGCGTTGGTGTGGACGGGGGTCAAGGACACCGGTCGCGGCCAAGCGCTCGGCCAGTTCGGTTTCGACTCGTTGACGCGTCTCAAGTCCTTTCACCTCAAAACAGGCTGAAGGTGGTGTTCGTCGTCGACGGTGTGTCAGGTCCGAACCCGTGCGGCGATCTCGGCCCACAGGTCTCCGAAGGCTGTGGCGACGGGGCCGGTCGGAGCGAACCGTGCCACGGGTGCGCGTTCCACACCCATGCGTTCGATGACGCTGGCGTTCGGGATCGTGGTCTGTAGGAAGCCCGGGACGTCACGGGTCAGGTGGACGACGAGGTCGCGTTGCAGGCGTTTGCGACGGTCGAGCATCGACGCGAACGGGAGCAACATCGGTGCATCGTTCCGCTCGGCGAGGAATTGGGTGAGTTGGTCGAGGGTCCGTTCGGACAGGGTGGTGGGGATCGTCGGCACGATGAGCGCGTCGGCGGCGTCGAACACGCTCTCGCTGGTGAGCGTGATCCCGGGGGCGCAGTCGAGTAGCGCCACGTCGTAGCGGTCCGCGACCGGTGCGAGGAGCTCGCCGAGACGTCGGGTGGGATGCTTGGTGTCGTCGAGTTCGAGGTCGAGGTGCCGCAGGGAGAAGTCGGCGGGCACGATGTGCACGGCCATGTCGTCGGTGGCACGGATGTTGGTGGCAAGTGATCCAGCGCTGCTGACGAGTCGTTCGGCTCCTCCCTTGACGGAGGGCTTGACCCGGACGAAGAACGTCGCTGCGCCCTGTGGGTCGAGGTCCCACAGCAGGACCCTGGAGCCGGCTGCGGCTGCCTCGTGGGCAAGATTGATCGCAGTTGTGGTCTTTCCGACGCCACCTTTGATGCTGTACGTGGCGAGAATCTTCACTGCGTGATCCCGTCGAGCATCGCATCGAGGGCGCGTTGCCCGGCTGCATTGTCGTAGTCGGCGAACCGTTCGGCGAACTCGACTCGGGCGGTGAGGCGCTGCTGGTCGAGACGCTCCATGAGTCGACCGAGAGCAACCAGAGTGTCGGGCGGCGTGCCGATCTGATCGAGTTCGATTGCCACGGCCCGCAGCATGTCGACGTGGACCTCGGCGTCTTGGTGCTCGCCGAGGTTGTCCTGGAGCGCTCTGAGCCGTTTCACGTACTGCTTGCGTGGACGCTTGGCGAACAGGCTGCCGAAGCATTCCATGAGGTAGCGGAGCTTCTTGGCGTCCTTGCGGAGATCATGGAGGTGTGCTGCGGGTGTATCGGGCCCGATCAGACGGCCGCGTTCGAGCAGGATCGCGTGGGCTCGGGCGATGCGCTCGGCGACCAGCGGGCCCAGGGGTCGACCAGCCCGCAACGGAGGAGTTTCGCCGGCAAGCGGCTCGGTGAGCCACGCCTGCCAAGAGTTCATGAGGGTGGCCGCGCGTTCGGAACGAAGGCAGCGTTCGAGCTCGAAGTGACCATCGATGCGTTGTCGTTCGAGGAGGTCTCGAACCGGTTCCAGCAGTGGTGCAACGTCGGCGCCGAGGGGGTCGGTGTACTTCGACCATTCGAGCAAGTAGACGTCGAGGTCGCGGGGCGTGCTCGTGATGTCGGCGAGCCAGGCCATCTCGCGGCGGGTGTGGTCGAGGATTTCGGCGGGCAGCACCCGCTTGGCGTTGGCCAGCACCACGCGGGTGCGGCGGACTGCGATCCGCAGTTCATGGAGGAACTTCGGGTCGGTCTGGTCGATCGTCCCCTGCCAGTTCGCCATGATCGTCGTGGCCAGATTGGCGAGCACCAGCCGAAACCCTTCGCCGGCCTCGACGACGCCATCGAGCGGCACGCTCGCAGTGGATCTGAACCCGGACAGGTCGACGCCCGCTGCGGCGGCGCAGAGCGTCAACGTGTCGGTGTCACTCTCATCGACCCCGGCGGCGCGCAGGCGTTCGACGGTGCGATCGGTGTACTTGGCATACCCGGCGAACTCTCGGATCTCGATGGTTGCTGCCGGGCAGGTGACGTCAGGGTGGTCGACGATGTGGATGCCCTCGTGCAACTCGGCGGCGGCGACGACTTTGCCGGCGGCGTCACGCAGCACGCCGATCGTTTGGCGACTGGTGATTCGAAGTTGCGGCAACAGGGCTCGCATGTCGATGAGCGCAGCAATGCGGGATCGGAACGGGCCAGGCGGGATGTCCGCGGGGACGCGAGGGGTGATGTCGACCGTCACGTGCGCAGGTGTCGTGTCGTGGCCGGACAGCTCGAGCTCGACACGCTCGGACTTCGATACTCGGAGCCGAAGACCGGCGCGATGTATCTGCCCGTCGAATGTGTCGAGCAGTGTCGTCGCTGTCGCAACCGGCGAACCGAACACGAATCCGAGGTCGGTGAGTGCCTCGATGGTGATGCGCTCGCGCCCGGCAACGCAGAATGTCGCATCCGGCGTCATGCGTCGACCGTAGCGGTTCGACCTTCGAGGATGAGACGGTCGAGGTGCGGTCCGCCTTCGGGGTGACGGTCGGGCGACGGGCTCGGAACGACTCGCTGCGCGATGGCGCTGAGTTCAGTTGGTGTTCAACTGGCGTTCACTCTGGCCTCGTAGCGTGTCGGTGTGCAGGTCGTCGATCGCCAACGCCACGCGCTCGAGACCCTCGAGGCGGATGTTCGAGCCGTGCGTGATGCAATGCTCGCCGCCGAGGTGGCACGAGCGGATGACATCGAAGTCACCCATCCGGCGCACCGTCGTTCGGCGGCGAACCTGGTGCATTACCTCGAACTCCGCCAGCACGATGTCCGTGATCTCCAGGCGCGTCTTGCGGCTGTCGGGCTGTCCTCGCTCGGCCGTTCCGAAGCCCACGTCCTCGCAACCGTCGAGGAGGTCCTGTCGGTGCTCGCGCGGCTCAACGGCCACGAACCGCCACCACGAGCGGCCGGCGTCGCGCTCACCGAGGGTCAGGAGTTCCTCGCTGCCAACGCCAGATCACTGCTCGGTACATCGCCAGGGGCGCGTGGTACGAGGATCATGGTCACGCTGCCAACCGGGGCTGCCGACGATCCCGATCTTGTTTCGCAGATGACCGCGAACGGGATGGACGTTGCTCGCGTCAACTGCGCTCACGACGGCGCGGAGACCTGGACACGGATGATCGAACACGTGCGCTCGACCCAGCGTCCCAATGGCCACCGTCCCCGCATCGCCATGGACCTCGCAGGCCCGAAGCTGCGCACGGGGCCGCTCCATCCGGGGCCGCGTGTCGTGCGGATCTCGCCGCAACGCGATCGTCTCGGACACGTCACCGCCCCGGCGCTCGTCTGGCTCGCATCGCACGGCGCGTCCGCTGCGCCGCGCCGTGTCAGCGTCGTGCCGGTCGACGACTCCGAATGGCTCGAGCGTCGCCAGCCGGGCGATCGACTCGAGTTCGTCGACAGCCGGAACGCGACCCGGCACTGGGTGGTCGTGGAGACCCGAGCCGCCGGCTGCATGGTGACCGCCACGCAGACCGCCTATGTGAGTTCCGGCACCACGCTGATCTGCGTAACAGGCACCGACGATGATGGCGATGATGATGCTGCCGCCGTCGGCGAGCTGCCTGAGGTCGAGCTGGTCCACCGCGTGGACGCAGGTGACCACGTGACGTTGACTCGCACCCTCGAACCTGCGGAACCGACCCCCGCTGGGAGCGATCATCGCATCGGGTGCACGCTGCCCGAGGTGTTCGAACAGGCCAAGCCTGGTGAGCGGGTGTGGTTCGATGACGGCAAGATCGGTGGGGTCATCGTGCGGGTGACGTCCGATGAGATCGATGTGCGTGTCACCGACGTGCGTCCCGGCGGGGTCAAGCTGAAAGCCGGTAAGGGCATCAACTTTCCCGATACCGACTTGCACCTCGATGCGCTCACCGCCAAGGACCTCGACGACTTGGACTTCGTCGCCCACCACGCCGACCTGGTCAATCTGTCGTTCGTCCGTCACCCGGCCGACGTCGAGCAACTCCACACAGAACTCGTTCGGCGCGACGCCGCCGACGTCGGCATCGTGCTCAAGATCGAGAACGCCGCCGCGTTCGAACACCTCCCGGAACTGCTGCTCACAGCGATGCGCAGCCGCAAGGTGGGCGTGATGATCGCTCGCGGTGACCTGGCCGTCGAGGTGGGTTTCGAACGTCTAGCGGAGGTGCAAGAAGAGATTCTGTGGGTGTGCGAGGCGGCCCATGTCCCGGTGATCTGGGCCACGCAGGTGCTCGACACCCTCGCGCGGACCGGCCAGCCGTCGCGCGCCGAGGTCACCGATGCGGCGATGTCCGAACGGGCCGAGTGCGTGATGCTCAACAAGGGACCTCACATCACCGACGCGATCCACGTCCTCGATTCGATACTGACCCGGATGCAACACCACCAGCACAAGAAGCTGAGCCTGCTGCGGCGCCTACAGGCGTGGGATCGCAGTCCGTTGGCGTAGCGGAGGCGATGCCGCCACCGCAACAATTACCTGGAGGGACCGAGACGCCGCGCGCACCGACAGAACGAGCGTCGCCGGCCGTCGTCGTCGTGGGGGTTGCGGAGCGAGCGGG
>ENA-OFDP01001037-OFDP01001037.1-metagenomes-genome-assembly--contig:-NODE-1037-length-11283-cov-2.823121_pt1 | contig 11283 bp, 6 predicted proteins | sample MGYA00153389_OFDP01 | MGnify analysis MGYA00153389 | reverse complement strand
GAGCCCGCTGGCGCCGGTGAACCACGGGATCACGGGCAGCAGCGCACCGAACAGGAAGCACACGAGCGAGATCGCCGCTGCTTTGAACGCTGACGGCAGGTCGTGCGGGTCGACGCCGAGTTCCTCACGGGTGTGCACCCGCAGTGCCACCTCGGGCGAGGACATCACGTCTTCGGCCGCTGCTCTGGCCGTAGCGGGCGAGATGCCGTGGTCCTCGTACATGGCGGCGAGTTCAGCGGTCTCGGCAACCGAGTTGCTGGCCAGTTCGCGGCGCTCGACGTCCACTTCGCGTTGGACCAGTTCGTTCTGTGCCGACACGCTGATCCACTCGCCTGCGGCCATCGAGATCCCGCCGGCGATCGCTCCGGCGAGTCCGGCGAGTCGCACCACCGACGAGTCGACGCCCGAGCCGGCGAACCCGAGCATCAGTGACACGTTGGAGACCAGGCCGTCGTTGATGCCGAACACCGCCGCTCGGGCGAGGCCGCCCGACACTGGTCGGTGGCCACTGTGCAGCTCAGGCCGAGGGTGGTCCGTGGGCGAGAGATCGGGGCGATTCATCACGACGAACGCTAGCCGTGCCGGTGCGCCATGCGCCCAGATGTGCCCCATCCGAGGGTCGGGTGCGGCTACCGTGGGCAGGGGCCGTTCGATCTCGGTCAACCATCGCATGAGTGCTCACAACGACGTGGCCGACATCATCGACGACCTGCGCGCGATTGCCCTGACGCGTCGCCCGACCGACGCCGTGCTGCAGTCGTTCCTGGGGGTCTACTACCGCGACGTTCCGAGCGACGATGCCGACAGTCGGCGGCTCAACGCGGCCTATGCAGCAGCGGTCGCACACCTCCACCTCGGCAGGGTGCGTCGGTTCGGCGAGACGCTCGTGGAGGTGTTGTCGCCCGATCTCGAACGAGACGGGTGGGAGACCGAACGCACGATCTTGATGTTCGTCACCGACGACGTCCCCTTCCTCGTCGACACGGTGCGAATGGTCCTGGACGGTCATCGCCTCGGCATCCATCTGCTCGTGCACCCGATGCTGACCGTCGCTCGCAACGATCGTCACGAACTCACCGATGTCGACGCGCCTGATGGTCGGGTCGAGGCCTGGACGTTGATCGAGTTGGACCGCTGCCCGTCCGACCAGCGCCAGCAACTCGAAGCGGAGGTGCGCGCAGCGATTGTCGACGTGCAATCAGTCGTCCACGACTTCTCGCCGATGCACGACCGTCTCCGAGATGTCGCCGGTGACGATCCGTTGCTGGCGTGGCTCACGGACCAGAACTTCGTGTTCCTCGGCTCGGCGATATACGACTCGTCGCCGGATGGTTTGCGCCTGCGGCCCGAGAGCCTCCTCGGTGAGTACCGATCCGGCCGTCTCGATGCCGGGCGTCTCGATCCGCCCGCCCATGGGGGCAATGAGCCGGTCGTGATCGCGCGGACCGATGCGGTCGCCACGGTCCATCGTCCGGCGCGGATGACGTCGATCGCGGTTCGAGACGCAGGGTCGAACCGCGAGGTCCGTTTCGTCGGGTTGCTCGGCAGTGCTGCGTATCGACAGAGCGTGTTCGCTATTCCCGTCATCGGTGAGCGCGCAGACGAGATCGTGGCCCGAGTCGGCGCCGCCGTCGAGAGCCACACCGGGCGGGCGGTACGCAACGTGATCGAGACGTTGCCGCGTGATGTGGTCTTCGAGACCGGTGTCGACGAACTGACCGAACTCGTGTCGGCGATCAGCGGCCTGCAGGAGCGTCGCATCGTCAGGGTCTTCGACGTCACCGAACCGGCCGGTCCGTGGACCACCGTGCTCGCGTACGTGCCGCAGTCACGATTCACGGCGGCGCTGCCGGAACTCGTGGCGGCATTGGTGGCGGAGTACTACGGCGGTGAGATCCGCGACCTCGAGACGCTGGTGGGCAAGAGTTCGCTCGCTCGCATCTCGATGACGGTCCGCTCCGGCACCCTGGCCGACACGAGCCGGTTGGTGGCGTCGATCGACACCGCCTCACGCACATGGGCCGAGCGGGCGAGCGGGGCATTGATCGACCTGCTCGGCGAGATCGAGGGTCATCGCGTGTGGTCGATCGTGGCGCCGACCGTCCCTGCCGATTACGAGGCGCGTGTGCGACCCGAGGCGGCGGTCGGCGACCTCGTGAACGTCGAAGCGATGATGTCGGGGTCGAACGACATCATGACGTCCTTCGGTCGATCGGTCGACGCTGTCGACGTTGAGTGGAGATTCCGGGTGTTCGTGCGCGACCGGCCGACGACCATCGCCGAGCTGGTACCGACGCTCGAATACCTCGGGCTGCCGCCGCTCGATGAGCATCCGTCGACCTTCGCCGGCCGTTCCGGCGCGGTCCATCTCAACGACGTCGGTGTGCGGATGTCTGCGCACACGATCACCGACGAACAGCACGCCGAGGTGCAGCTGTCGTTCGTCGACTTGATGACCGGCGCGGTCGAGCGCGACGGCCTCAACCGTCTGGTGCTGTCGGCCGGGCTCGATCGTCGGCAGATCGCCGTGCTTCGGCTCTACAAGCGTTACCTGCGTCAGGCATCGATCCCGTTCAGCGCCGACTACGTCGAGCAGGCGATCGTGCGCCACCCTGATATCGCTCGCGGGCTCGTCGAACTCTTCGACACCAAGTTCGACCCTCGACGATTCGACACGACCGTGCCGGAGGTTCGGTCTGCGGGCGTCGAGCGCTGCCGAGCCGACCTGCACCGACTGCTCGATGCGATCCCGTCGCTCGACGACGACCGAATCTGTCGTGCCTTTCTCACGTTGATCGACGCGACCGATCGGACCAACGCGTTCGTCGGGCGGTCAGAGATCTCCGTCAAGCTGCGGCCACACGATGTCGGTTTCCTTCCCGAACCTCGGCCCGAATTCGAGATCTTCGTGTGCTCACCGGTCGTCGAGGGCGTGCACCTCCGAGGCGGTCGCATCGCTCGCGGCGGGCTCCGCTGGAGCGACCGTCCCGAAGACTTCCGCACCGAGGTGCTCGGGCTGGTCAAGGCGCAGATGGTGAAGAACGCCGTCATCGTGCCCACCGGCGCAAAGGGCGGCTTCGTGATCAAGTCGTCGTCGGCCGACCCCGCCGACCGCGACGCCGTACGCGCCGAAGGCATCGACCGATACCGCCGATTCGTGCGTGGCCTGCTCGACCTCACCGACAACGTCGTCGGTGACGAAATCGCTCACCCGCCCGACGTGGTCATCTACGACGCCGACGACCCGTATCTCGTCGTTGCAGCCGACAAGGGCACCGCCACGTTCAGCGACATCGCCAACGAGATCGCCGCTGAGTACGACTTCTGGCTCGGCGATGGGTTCGCGTCGGGCGGGAGCCACGGCTACGACCACAAGGCAATGGGGATCACTGCCCGCGGCGCCTGGGAAAGCGTCCGGCGTCATGCCAGGGTGATCGGCAAGGACGTCGACACCGACGAGTTCACCGTCGTCGGCGTCGGCGACATGTCGGGTGACGTGTTCGGCAACGCCATGCTCCTGTCGCGTCACCTCGAGCTGGTGGCTGCGTTCGATCACCGCCACGTGTTCCTCGACCCGGACCCCGACCCGGCGGCTTCACACGCCGAACGACAACGCCTGTTCGACCTGCCCCGATCGAGCTGGGCCGACTACGACAGCCGGTTGATCTCCGCCGGCGGCGGGGTGCACTCGCGCCAGCTCAAGGCGATCGAGATCACCCCCGAGGTGTGTGACGTCCTGGGACTCGACGCGTGGGTGAGTGCAATGCGTCCCGACGATCTGATCTCGGCGATCTTGCGCGCGCCGGTCGATCTGCTGTGGAACGGTGGCATCGGTACCTACGTGAAGGCGTCGACGGAAACGCACGCCGATGTCGGTGACCGGGCGAACGATTCGCTGCGCGTGAACGGGTCCGAACTTCGTGCCCGTATCGTCGGCGAAGGTGGCAACCTCGGCCTCACGCAGTTGGCTCGTGTCGAATATGCGATCAACGGTGGGCTGATCAACACCGACGCGATCGACAACTCTGCCGGCGTCGATTGCAGCGACCACGAGGTCAACATCAAGATCCTGCTCGACCAACTCGTTCGCGATGGTGAGTTGACAGTGAAGCAGCGCAATGATCTTCTCGTCGAGATGACCGGCGAGGTCGCCCGGTTGGTGCTCGACGACAACCGGGCTCAGACGTTGGCGCTGATGATCGCGCGCACCCAGTCACTCTCGATGGTCAACGTGCACGCCCGGTACCTCGACACGTTGGAGGCCGAGGGATATCTCGATCGTGAACTCGAATTCCTGCCGTCCGACAAGCAGATTGCCGAACGCCAGAGTGCGGGAAGCGGGTTGCTCGCACCGGAGTTCGCCGTGATGATCGCCTACACGAAGAACGCGAACGTTGTCGAGATGCTCGACTCGGACCTCCCCGACGAGCCGGCGCTCGAACGAGACCTGATGGAGTACTTCCCCGTCGAGCTGCGCGAACGCTTCCCCGAGGCGATCCGTTCGCACCGCTTGCGCCGGGAGATCATCGCCACGAGCGTTGTCAACAACATGGTGAACCTGGCAGGCATCTCGTTCGACCATCGCATGACAGAGGATTCGGGAGCATCGGTCTCCGACGTCGCGCGGGCGTTCCTCGCGTCGCGCGAGATCTTTGGATTCGCCGACATCTGGCATGGCATCGACGCCCTCGGCAGCACCATTGATCTCGACACCCAGATCGCGCTGCTCCTCGAAGTTCGGCGAATGACCGAACGCGGCACCGTCTGGCTGTTGCGGCACCGCCGCCCGCCGCTCGATATCGCCGACGCGGTCGACACGTTCTCGGCGGGAATGGCATTCCTGTCCGAGTCACTCGACCGAGTCGTCAGCGGTCGGGTGGCGACCGATGTCGAACGAGTACGCGCCGAACGTATCGCTGCGGGTGTCCCGCCCGACCTTGCGGCCCACTCGGCGCGGTGGCCGTGGCTGCACAGCGGATTCGACATCGTGGAGATCGCTCATACCGAGGCGCGCAACGTCGCCGACGCCGCCACCGCGTACTGGTCGACGTTCGATGCGTTCGAAGTCGGCTGGCTGTGGGACGGCGTGAGCAACCTCCCGCGGTCCGATCGGTGGCAGGAGCAAGCGCGATCTGCGATCCTCGACGACCTGATGACGGTGATCGCCGACCTCACCCGCACCGTGATGCGGTCTGCGAACGGCTCGGCGACGTCGTGGATCGAGGCCAACGAACGAGCCGTTGGCCGCGCACTCGCCATCCACACCGAGATCCGACGCTCCGAGAGCTTCGACCTGACCACGCTGTCGGTTGCGCTCCGCCAACTGCGCAACCTCACGATCGCCACGGTGGCCGCGACGAACCCTTGAGCGCAGCTTGCCGATGGCTTGCGGAACCCTTGTCGGAGACTTACCCGCCGTTTGTCCGAGAACTCCATTTCGCCGCACCTTGCCACAGATAACGTCGACGATGTCATGACCGCTGGGCCACGTTTCCGATTCGCACCCTCGCCGACCGGTTCGTTCCACGTGGGCGGTGCCCGCACGGCGCTACAGAACTGGGCGTTGGCCCGACGGCTCGGTGGGACGTTCGTGCTTCGGATCGAGGACACCGACGAGGCCCGGAATCGTCCCGAGTGGACCCAGGGGATCATCGACGCGCTGGCGTGGATCGGCATCTCGGCCGACGACCCCCACTTCGAGGGTCCGCACTTCCAGAGCGAGTACGCCGAGGCGCACATCGCTGCAGCGCAACAGCTGTTCGACGACGGTCACGCGTACTACTGCGATCTGACCGGCGAGCAGATCCAGGAGCGCGCGAAGGAGCAGGGGCTGAGCGGCTACGACGGCTACTCGCGTGAACGCGGGCTCGAACCTGCCCCGGGCAGTGTGTTGCGGTTCCGGGTGCCTGCGGGGATCACGGTCGTGAACGATCTGGTGCGCGGCGAGGTGTCGTTCGACAACGCGACCATCGAGGATTTCGTGCTGCTGCGGGGCAACGGGACACCGGTGTTCCTGCTGGCCAACGTGGTCGACGACATCGAGATGGCGATCACCGACGTGGTGCGCGCCGAAGAACATCTCCCGAACACCCCCAAGCAGCAGATGCTGTGGCAGGCACTCGGCCACGAGCCGCCGCGCTGGGCCCATGTGCCAGTGCTCGTCAACGAGCAACGCAAGAAGCTGTCGAAGCGTCGCGACAAGGTGGCGCTCGAGCAGTACCGCGACGACGGCTACCTCGCCGACGCCATGGTCAACTACCTGATGACGCTCGGCTGGACCCCGCCGGGCACCGAGGCCGCCGGGAGCGAGATCGTGGAGTGGGCCGAGATCGAGGCGGCCTTCCGGCTCGAGGACGTCACACACTCGCCGGCTTTCTTCGACGTGAAGAAGCTCGCCGCTTTCAACGGCGACTACATCCGGATGATGTCTCCCGACGAGTTCGTCGAGCGTGCTGGACGGGAACTGCCAGTCGAGTGGGGCCGTGACCGGTTCGCCGCGATTGCTCCGCACATCCAGGAACGTCTCACGACGTTGCGTGAGGTCCCCGACAAGGTCGACTTTCTCTTCTGGCCCGACGGCTCGGCTGTCGAGTACGACGCGGAAGCTTGGGACAAAGCGTTCGCGCCGGAGTGGGCGTCCCCGCTGCTGACCGAAGTGATCGATGCGTACCGAGACGTGCCGTGGAACGCCGACGACCTCAAGAGCTCGCTCGAAGCGGTGATGGAGCAGTACTCGATCAAGCTCGGCAAGGCGCAGGCACCCGTACGAGTGGCGGTGACCGGTCGCGCTGTCGGCCCACCGCTGTTCGAATCGTTGGAGGTGCTCGGACGCGACGAGACATTGCGCCGCCTCGTGAACGCCGTGTCGGCCGCTGGCGGTGACGCTGCCAACGGTGAAGGCTGACCCCCCGTCACGATTCGTGGGCCGCAGAATCGTGCAGGTCGTGCTGGTCGTGTTGCTGGCGAGCGCTGCGTACTATGCCGTGTCGTTCTGGCAGGTGTGGTCGACGGGCCGGTCCGATCAGGCTCGCAACGTCGACGCCATCGTGGTGATGGGTGCAGCGCAGTACGACGGGCAGCCTTCGCCGCAGTTGGCCGCACGTCTCGATCACGTCGTCGAACTCTGGGACGTCGGGATCGCGCCACTGGTGGTGGTCACCGGTGGCAATCAGGAAGGCGATCGGTTCACGGAGGCCGCTGCGTCGGCGCGGTACCTCGTCGACCGTGGCGTGCCCGAGTCCGTGATCGTGCAGGAAGCAGCGGGTTCGACGACTCACGAGTCACTTGCCCGTGCGCGTGGTCTCCTCGACGAATCTGTCGACACCGTGCTCGTGGTCACCGATCCGTACCATGCCCTACGCAGCCGGCTCACAGCCCAAGAGGTCGGATTCACCGCCTACGTCTCACCGGCACCCGATTCGGTGGTCGGTGGAAGCACCGGGCTTCGCCGCGAATTCGCCGAGACCGCCGGCGTCGCGGTCGGGCGGATCATCGGGTTCGAACGGCTGAGTGGCCTCACCGACTGAGGCCGATACAATCCGGTCCCGCACCGGTCGTCGACTCGTCGTCGACTGCACGCCATGGGGTGTGGTGTAATTGGTAACACAGCAGTTTCTGGTACTGTCATTCGGGGTTCGAGTCCCTGCACCCCAGCTCTGATCGACCGCCGGCTTCGCAGTTCTGCGAGGTCGGCGTCTTCGCTTTTCGTTGCTGTTGGTCCCCGTGGAGGTTGTGTCGCCACCGCAGCGGGTGGGATCACCGACCCGGCTGATATCGTTTCGGATCGCTACTTGGCCCCATCGTCTAGTGGCCTAGGACACCACCCTCTCAAGGTGGCGGCACGGGTTCGAATCCCGTTGGGGCTGCCAAAGAAAGCCAAGGTCAGAGCCACTCTTCGGGGTGGCTCTCCTGCTTTTCGACAGCCCGTGCCAGTGGCGTGCCAACGTTGTGATTTTCTGGATTCGTTGTCACTCTGATGCCACTCTCCGAGAAGGAGAATCGCATGAAGGCTTCACATCAGACAACGAGGAGCGTCGTGGGAGCTGAGGGTGTACCTCGGTCACGATCCGCTCACCGGCAAGAAGCGTTACGTCACGCAGACGGTGCGCGGCGGTGAACGTGAGGCGCAGACCGCACTCGCCGAAACGGTCACCGAGGCCGAGCGCGGACCGTGCCGCCGCCGACATCATCGGCGACATCATCGCACCGGTGGACTGCGACGAATGATCTGGGCGTTCAGCGATGAGTCCGAGCGTGCGGCCACGATGCTCTTTGTGCGAGACGGAATGGAGTCTTCGGGCGGCGTAGCAATCACCGGCCCACGTTGTCTGCAGGTGTCGGTCTAGATGATCTGCAATCATCGGCCTCGTTGGTAGGCTCGGCATCGTGGACACGGTGGAGATGCTTGGGCAGTCGTATCGGCCGCGCGTGTTGGATGGGCCGCTCGATCGGTCGCTGGCGGCTGCCGGGGCGGTGGTGATCGAGGGGGCCAGGGCGACGGGCAAGACGATGACCGGACTGCATGCGGCGTCGTCGTATGCGTTTCTGGACGATCCCGAGATTCGGCAGTTCATCGAGATTGCACCCCGTTCAGTGCTGGAGGGCGATGCGCCGCGACTGCTCGATGAGTGGCAACTGGCGCCCGATCTGTGGAACCTGGTGCGACGTGCTGTCGATGCCTCCACTGAGCGAGGGCGCTTCATCCTCACTGGTTCGGCAGTACCGGCGGACGATGTCACGCGACACACCGGCGCGGGCAGATTCTTGCGTTTGCGTCAGCGAACGATGTCGTGGTGGGAGAAGTTCGAACCCGCAAACAGCCCGGTCAGCCTCGCAGCGCTTTTCGATGGTGCCGTTCCTACCCCGGACTTGGACGCTGGGCCCAGCCTTGACGACGTGATCAGCGGCGTACTTCGCCCTGGTTTTCCCGCATTGGTCGATCTCGACATCGCCCAATCGTCGGCGCGCCTGCGCGCCTACGTTGACGAGGTCAGTCGCACCGACATACAGCGACTCGCCGATGTTCGCCACCAGCCGGACGTCATCCACAGGTTGATCGCCGCAATCGCCCGCTCGGTCGCATCCGACGTCGCGTTCACGACGCTCACAGCCGACGTCCGCTCGGTCGCCCCGTCGATCAACGCCGAAACGGTGAGCACGTACGTCGGGCTGCTCGAGCGGATGTTCATCGTCGAGGCGCAGCAACCGTGGACCCCGGCACTTCGGTCGCGGGCACGGCTACGCACCGCTGCGAAGCTTCATCTCGTCGACCCAGCACTGGCCGCGGCCGTGCTCGGCGCCGGCGCACCGCAATTGCGAAGCGATCTGGCGACGCTCGGGCTCATCTTCGAAAGCGCGGTCGTCCACGACCTCGCCGTACTCGCCACGCCGATCGGCGGCGAGGTCCGGCACTACCGCGACTCGAACGGCAAAGAGATCGACGCCATTGTGACGATCCCCGATGGCCGGTGGGGCGCCGTCGAAGTCAAGCTCGGTGGCCCACAGATGACGACCGGAGCGACGAGTCTTCGCGACGCCATCAACCAGATCGACACCGATGCCGTCGGTGAACCGGCCTTTCGACTCGTCGTCACCGGCACCGGCCCGGTGCTGACGCTCGACGACGGAACCGTCACGTGCCCTCTCCGATCGCTCGCGCCGTGACCGCACTGTGATCAACGGCCTCGCGCTGTCTTGAAGAAGGACACACCGTCTCACGACCAGTGTGAACTACTACAGCTCCAAGCGCATGGGGCTGCCAATCGAACAAGGGCTCGGAGCCACTCTTCCTGTGCGAGGAAGAGTGGCTCTTCTGGTAGGCGTTGCCGACTTCGATCGATGAGTTGAGGTTCGCCCTCTCGAGGTGGCGGCAGGGGTTCGAATCCCGTTGGGGCGTCGAGCGATCTCCCCAGATGGCGGCATCCATGAACCATTGATACGTTGCGTATCTGACGTATTAGGTCGACTGTGTCGGCATGGTTCTTCTCGACGTCGGCCAGGCCGCCGATGCTCTCGGAGTCTCTCATGTGCAGGTCGGCCGACTCATTGACGCGGGCGAACTGGATGCCGAACGGTTTGGGCGGAGCTGGGCGATCGACCCCGACTCACTCCGCCGATACCGGCTCCTGCGTCCACGGCGCGGTCGCCCCCTCTCCGAACGTGCCTCGTGGCAGCGCGTGCTCGACGTCGAGCCGCCAGCGAACATCGATGACGCCATCGACCTCGCTCGCATCGTGTGGCGACGCAGCCGCAACGAGCGGGTCCGAATCCTGCCCGCCCTCGACAGCCGCATCGACGACGACCCGCGCGTGCGCAACCGGGGCACCCACGCAGCGATCCATCACGGCGCTGGCGTTGGACGGCCGAACCAACGAGACATCTACATCCACGCAGCCGACGTCGACGCGTTCCGTTCCGAGTATCGAGCCGACCCGATCGCCGACAACGCCGACGTCATTCTGCGCGTCGTCGAGAACCCGATCGCATTCGATGGCAAATTCGTTCCCCCGGTTGTCGCCGTGCTCGATCTGCTCGATGCCGGCGACACACGCGCCTCCGCCGAGGCACTCCGGATTCTCCGATGACCATCACCGTCGATTTCAGTCAGTTGCACCCCGCAGCGAAACCCTGCTGATGTGCGCAGCACACGACCCGATGTTGCAACAGAACGCGACAGCGATGACGAAGAAGGATCGACAGCGTCTGACCGGCAGCTTGTCGAGGTCTCCACGACGATGCCCCCCTGCTGGTCCGACAGCAGCAATCGGAGCGACATCGAGACAGTGCTCGACTTGCTCCTCGGTGAGCGCCCCTTCGCCCGGCTCGAGTGGTCGAACCCGGCCGGTTTGTATGGTCTGAGCAGGGCTGATGCCAACCCGCAGGTCATCAGACCTCAACGGCCTCGTCGGGCGATTCACGATCTGACTCGGACACGCCTTTTCCGGCGACACGCGGCGACTCACATCGGCGCATGGACGAGCACCACGAGGTTTCGAACTCGGTTCCGACGTTGTCGGCCGCGGCCCGGCGGTGCTCGGGTTCCAACTTCAGCTACGGATTGCAGTGGAAGCGGCCGTCTGCTGAATCGGCGTCGGTATCAGCGTCGCCGTCGGGTTCTTGGTGGAGTATTTGCCATCGGAGTCGGCATCGGATTTCGTCGAGGCGGTCGATGGGGCGGGTGGGGCGTGGTACGCCGCCGTGGTCGTGGCGGTCGGGGTTGCGGTTGTGTGGTTGGCATTCGGCTTTGCCGTTGAATTGGCTGGTGGGGCCGCCGTTGGTGTGTGG
>ENA-OFDP01001036-OFDP01001036.1-metagenomes-genome-assembly--contig:-NODE-1036-length-11297-cov-4.455880_pt1 | contig 11297 bp, 10 predicted proteins | sample MGYA00153389_OFDP01 | MGnify analysis MGYA00153389 | reverse complement strand
GGAGCGGCGGGTTTGGAATCATGTCTGGGTGCGGCGCGGGCTGGCAAGCGTCTGTTGTTGGCTAACAAGGAAGCCTTGGTGGTGGGAGGTGAATTCTTTTTGCAGGCCGTCACCGAAGGGGGAGCCAAGCTGCTCCCGATTGACAGCGAGCATTCTGCGATTTTTCAGTCGCTCCCTGAAGACCCCGCAACTTGGGCAGAGCGTGTTGAAAAAATTATTTTGACGGCTTCTGGCGGGCCTTTTCGCACCCGCGATGTGGCTAGTTTGCGTGATGTCACGCCTGAGGAGGCCTGCGCGCATCCCAACTGGGTAATGGGACGCAAGATTTCAGTCGATTCCGCCACCATGATGAATAAGGCTCTGGAAGTTATCGAAGCCAAATATCTGTTTGGTCTGAAGTCATCACAAATTGAAGTGGTGATTCATCCGCAAAGCGTCGTGCATTCGATGGTGCAGTACCTGGATACCTCTGTGGTGGCGCAGCTGGGTACACCCGATATGCGTGTGCCAATCGCTTATGGGCTGGCCTGGCCGGAACGAATTACTTCAGGTGCCAAGGCGCTGGATTTCAAATCGCTTGTGGATTTGACATTCGACGTGCTGGATGCTCAGCGTTTCCCCTGTATGAGCCTGGCCTGGGAGGTCCTTTGTGCGCCATCTGGCACGCCAGCGATACTGAATGCAGCCAACGAAATTGCCGTCGAAGCGTTTCTTGAAAAACGTATACGTTTTGACCAGATACATTTCGTTAATCGCGAGACCCTGGACGGACTGTGCACACCTCGCATAATGTGCATTGACGATCTGCTGGAACTGGATGTCAAAGCTCGCGCCTTTGCAAAAAACGTTGTTCGGTCTATGGAGTATTGAGATGCTGACATTGCTTGCTTTTGTTGTCGCACTGGGTTTGCTGATCGCCATACATGAGTATGGCCATTACAAAGTCGCCGTGTTGTGCGGCGTCAAGGTGCTGAAGTTCTCCATCGGCTTTGGCAAGCCGATTTATAGCTGGCGATTGAAGGGCAAACCAACTGAGTTTTCAATTGGCATGCTGCCTTTGGGTGGTTACGTCAAGATGCTGGATGAACGCGAAGCGCCTGTAGACGCGGCTGAACGTCATCTGGCATTTAACACCCAGCCACTTAAATATCGCGCTGCGGTAGTTGCGGCAGGCCCAATTGCAAATCTGCTGCTGGCCATTTTTCTGTACAGCATCTTGAACTGGAGTGGCTTGCAAGAACCGAAGGCGGTTTTGGCCAGCCCAATATCCGGATCCGTTGCCGAAAAAGCCGGGCTGCGCGGCATGGAACTGGTCAAAGAGGCGGGGTTTGAAGATGAGGATATGGAGCAAGTCCGATCGTTCGAAGACCTCCGCTGGCGCTTGATGCAAGGCGCGCTGAATGGCCGCAATTTGCGCTTGGTGGTCAGTAGCAACTCAAGCGATACAAACCCAGCCACGCGCGAGGTAGTGCTGGTTTTTCAGGGTTTCAATGCATCTGAAGTTGATAGCCAGTTTTTTCGCACTATTGGCATCGTGGGACCGTTGACTACGCCATTGATCGGGACTGTCGTGGCCGGTGGTCCAGCCGCCAAAGCAGGGCTTCAGGCTGGGGATGTTGTGCGACGCGTGGGTCAAACGCTTATCGTGGATGGCCAGCAACTCAGGCAGATGATTCGCACTTCGAGTAACACAGCGACTACTATTCAAACCTGGCAAATCGATAGAGGTGGCAAGGTTCTGGATGTGCAGGTAACTCCGAGAATTGTGAGAGAAGGCAAAATTTCAGTAGCGAAAATTGACGCTTCTGTCGGTGCGCCACCTGAGTTTGTAACCGTGCGCTATGGCGTTTTTGAGGGTTTGTGGCACGGCGTTAAGCGAACCTGGGAGTCGTCCATTCTGACCCTCAAAATGATGGGCAAAATGCTGATTGGTGAGGCATCACTAAAAAATTTGAGCGGACCATTGACCATTGCTGACTACGCAGGCAAATCAGCCAGCATCGGATTGACGGCTTATCTGCTTTTTCTGGCCGCCATCAGTGTCAGCCTGGGGGTGCTTAATTTACTGCCTTTGCCAGTTTTGGATGGTGGTCACCTGATGTATTATCTTTGGGAGGCCGTCACTGGCAAGACGGTGTCCGAAGCCTGGATGGAAGGGCTACAGCGTGGCGGTATCGCAATCCTTCTGAGCATGATGTCGATCGCCCTTTTCAATGATGTCACCAGGCTCTTTGGCTAGTCTCCAATCTATTCCGGTCAATACCGAAAAGTTCATGCAAAAAAAATTTACCCGATTCAAACTTCGAACTGTCTGCATCGTCGCAGCAAGTTTATTGATTGCCCATAGCGCATGGGCTGTTGATCCTTTCACGGTTCGTGACATCCGGGTTGAAGGCCTGCAGCGTGTCGAGCCCGGGACTATCTTTGCATCCCTGCCATTTCGTGTGGGTGAAACTTACAACGACGAAAAAGGTGCCAGCGCCATTCGTGCGCTGTTTGGTTTGGGTTTATTCAAGGATGTGCGCCTGGAGGTCAGTGGTGACGTACTGGTCGTGATTGTTGAAGAGCGTCCTACAGTGGCCGATGTCAACTTTATTGGTGCCAAAGAATTTGACAAAGAAGTGCTTAAAAAAGCACTTCGCGAAATTGGCTTGGCGGAAGGCCAGCCCTTTGATAAAGCATTGGCTGACAAGGCCGAACAAGAGCTCAAGCGCCAGTACATCAACCGCAGCTTGTATGGTGCTGAAATCATCATCACCGTCACCCCGATTGAACGCAATCGCGTCAACTTGTCCTTCAATGTGACCGAGGGCGATACCGCCAGAATCAAAGACATTCGGATTGTCGGCAACAAGGTTTTCAGCGAATCAAAACTGAGAGATTTGTTTGACCTGGACACAGGCGGCTGGATGAGCTGGTACACCAAAGCTGATCGGTATTCGCGTGCCAAACTCAGTGCAGATATTGAAGCCATGCGTTCGTACTACTTGTCGCGCGGTTATCTGGAGTTCAAGGTTGACTCGACCCAGGTGGCGATCTCTCCTGACAAACAAGATGTGACCATTACCATCAATGTCACTGAGGGTGAGCGTTTTGTGGTCTCTGGCGTCAAGCTGGAAGGCAACTTTTTGAACAAGGAAGATGAGTTCAAATCACTCGTCACCATCAAACCGGGTGAGGCTTACAACGCTGACACAGTTGCGGCGACGACCAAAGCCTTCACCGATTACTTCGGTGTATTCGGCTTTGCTTTTGCAAAGGTTGATGCTGTCCCGGAAATTGATCGTGCCAATAATCGCGTGGCTTTTGTATTGCAAGGTGACCCGTCGCGTCGTGCCTATGTGCGCCGCATCAACGTTTCAGGCAATAGCCGTACCCGTGATGAAGTGATTCGCCGCGAGTTCAGGCAGTTTGAGTCATCCTGGTACGACGGCGACAAAATTCGTGCATCACGCGCACGGGTTGACAGACTTGGCTTTTTCACCGAAGTCACAGTTGACACCCAAGAAGTGACCGGAACCTCGGACCAGGTTGATATTGCTGTCAATGTGGCTGAAAAGCCGACTGGCAATCTGCAATTGGGTGCTGGTTTTTCCAGTTCGGAAAAGCTATCCTTCAATTTCGGTATCAAGCAGGAAAACGTATTTGGCTCTGGCAATTATTTAGGTATTGAGGTCAATACCAGCAAGGTGAACCGGCAGATTGTTTTAAGCACGGTTGACCCTTATTTCACGGCAGACGGCATTTCGCGGGCTTTCGATCTGTACCACCGCACCAGCCGTCCGTTGGACGGACAGGGCGGCGATTACGGCCTCAAAACCACTGGTGGTGCGGTTCGTTTTGGCGTCCCTTTTTCCGAGCTTGACACGGTTTTCTTTGGTATTGGCTACGAAAGACTGTCCATCAAGCCTGGCGCCAATCCCTTGCCTCTGACTTACTTAAAATACACCAACCTGTTTGGACTGACAAGCAGCTCTGTGCCTGTGACTGTGGGCTGGACTCGTGATGGCCGAGACAGCGCTTTGGTTCCAACTGAGGGCAGATACCAGCGCGCCTTCAGTGAGTGGGGCATCGCTGGTGATGCACGGTTTATTCGCGGCAGCTACCAGGCTCAGCAATATATCCCGCTGAACAAACAATTTACCGTGGCATTGAATGGAGAGTTTGGTTGGGGACGCGGCTTGGGTGGCAGGCCGTTTCCTGTGTTCAAAAATTCTTCGTCGGGTGGCCTCGGATCCGTTCGCGGTTTTGCGCAAGGCTCGCTCGGTCCACGTGACGGTGTCCCGCCAAACGATGTGGCTGTGGGCGGCCCCAAAAAGATCACGCTGAACGGTGAGTTGATTGCACCCTTCCCCGGCACAGGCAATGACCGGACATTGCGTCTATTCGGTTTTGTTGACGCAGGCAACGTTTTTGCTGAAAACAGTCCTTACAGGTTCAATGATTTTAGAGCTTCGTATGGTTTGGGCTTCAGCTGGATATCACCTGTTGGCCCGTTGCGCTTTGCATTGGCCAACCCTATTCGCAAAAAAGTAGGCGATAGAATAGAGCGGTTTCAATTTCAGATCGGCACTTCTTTCTAATGATGACTATTTCACGCCATATATTCCTGACCACCGTGATTGCGCTGGCCGGGTTTTCTGTCAGCGCGCAGGAGTTCAAGATTGGCATTGTCAATCTGGATCGTATTTTTCGCGAAGCAAATTCTGCGAAGAGTGCTCAAACCAAGCTTGAACAAGAATTTGGCAAACGCGAAAAAGATCTCAATGATGTTGCGGCGCAGCTGAAAACACTGTCTGACAGGTATGAGCGTGAAGCGCCAACGCTGTCCGAAACACAGCGTACAACGCGCCAAAAACAATTGGTTGATCAAGACCGTGACTTTCAGCGCAAGCGCCGTGAGTTTCAGGAAGACCTGAATGCACGTAAAAACGAAGAGCTGCAGCAGGTCATTGAGCGTGCCAATCGCGTGGTTAAAACCCTGGCTGAGGCTGAAAAGTACGACCTGATTGTTCAGGAGGCGGTTTACGTCAATCCCAAGCACGACATCACGGACAAGGTGCTCAGAGCTCTGAATGCCGCGAACGGCAAATAGCCCACGCGCCAGGTTTGCGCCTTACAGGTCAAGCCGACTTGAAGGCGCTGCGTGACAGTCAAACTTGCTACGCTTTTTGCCACTCTGGCTAACGAATTTCCTGACGCCAGGTTAATCGGCAATCCTGAGCTTTCAATCGATAGCTTATCGCCACTTGAGTCTGCATCCAGCGGCTCTCTGGCCTTCCTCAGCCACCCAAAATACACACAAAAACTCTCGCAATCCAAAGCGGGATGCGTTGTTGTGGGTCTTGCGGCTGAATCCGTCGCCATGTTGCGCGGTACTTGCATTGTTGTTAACGATCCTTATTTTTTCTTTGCACGTTTGACGCAGGTATGGAAGCAGCTTCACGGTGCGGCCCGCGCGACGGGCATCCATCCAAGCGCTTTCATTGATCCTTCAGCCAGTTTGGGCGAAGGTGTGTTTGTTGGTGCATTCGCCTGCATCGGCGTGGGTGCGGTGGTGGCTACCGGAACGCGTATTGGTGAGCACTGCGTGATAGGCCAAAACGCGGTCGTAGGCGCGGGCAGCAGACTGTCGACCCGCGTGACATTGGGCGACGGTTGCGCAGTAGGCGAGCGCTGCATTGTCCATTCAGGCGTCGTGATTGGCGCTGATGGTTTTGGGTTTGCGCCGCATGAAGGTCGCTGGGAAAAAATCGAACAGTTGGGCAATGTGCGGATTGGTAACGATGTCGAGATTGGTGCCAACACCTGCATAGATCGAGGTTCATTGCAAGACACGGTGATTGAAGACGGCGTCAAGCTTGACAACCTGATTCAGATTGGTCACAACGTGCGGATTGGTGCGCATTCAGCGCTGGCGGGCTGCGTGGGTGTGGCGGGCAGCGCCAACATCGGTGCGCATTGCACCATTGGCGGCGGGGCGGTTGTGTTGGGGCATTTGACGTTGGCTGATCATGTTCATATTTCTGCTGCTACGGTGGTGACGCGATCCATTTTGAAAGCGGGAAATTACACGGGCCTGTTTCCCATCGACGACAATGCTTCATGGGAGAAAAACGCCGCCACACTCAAGCAGCTGCATACCCTGCGCGACAGATTAAAAATGGTTGAAAGATCGATAGCGCCCAAAGACATTTAAAGAAAAAATCATGATGGATATTCACCAAATTTTGAAGCAACTGCCGCATCGCTACCCCATCTTGCTGGTCGACCGTGTGCTTGAAATTGAAAAAGGCAAACGCATCAGAGCGTTAAAAAATGTCACCATCAACGAGCCTTTTTTCATGGGGCATTTCCCGCACCGCCCGGTGATGCCGGGTGTGCTGATGCTGGAAGCGATGGCGCAAGCTGCTGCCTTGCTGGCTTTTGACATGTTGGGTCAAGCGCCTGACGATAAAACGGTGTATTACTTCGCCGGCATTGACGGTGCACGATTCAAGCGTCCAGTTGAACCCGGCGACCAGCTCATCATGGACGTGACTCTGGACCGCATGAAGGCCGGTATTTTCAAGTTCACAGGTACAACCCGTGTCGGTGATGCTGTCGCTTGCGAAGCTCAGTTGATGTGTACCATGCGAACCATCGCATAGATGGAAATGGGTATTCACTCAACCGCCATTGTTGACCCGCGCGCTGAGATTGACAGCACGGCCAGCATCGGTCCGTACAGCGTCATTGGCCCGCACGTCAAGGTAGACGCTGGCACCACCATTGGCTCGCACTGCGTCATTGAAGGCCACACCACTATTGGTGCAGACAACCGCATTTTTCAATTCAATTCACTCGGCGCCATTCCGCAAGACAAAAAGTATGCGGGTGAGCCGTGCGAGCTGATCATCGGTGACCGCAACACCATCCGTGAGTTTTGCACGTTCAACATTGGCTCGCCGGGTGATGTGGGCGTGACTCGTGTGGGCAACGACAACTGGATCATGGCCTACGTGCATCTGGCGCATGACTGCCAGGTTGGTAATCACACGATTTTTGCCAACAACTCCCAGCTGGCTGGCCATGTGCATGTGGGCGATTGGGTGATTTTGGGCGGCTTTACTGTGGTACACCAGTTTGTACGCCTCGGTGCGCACAGCATGACGGCGATGTGCTCGCTGCTCTTTGCTGACTTGCCGCCTTTTGTGACGTCGCAAGGCCAGCCTGCGGAGGCGCGCACCATGAATTTTGAAGGCTTGCGTCGGCGCGGTTTCTCGCCTGAACGGATTGCGGCTGTCAAGGCCATGCACAAGACCTTGTACCGTGAAGACCTGACGCTTGAAGCTGCGCAACTCCAGATTGCTGGTTTGACTGAAAAATACCCTGAATCAGCACCTGACGTGCGCATGATGCTCTCGTTTTTAGAGCAAACATCGCCGCAACGCGGTATCGTTCGGTAAATTCCCATGCAGAATACGCCAACCGTGGCGATGGTGGCTGGCGAGACGTCTGGCGATTTATTGGCTGGACTTTTACTGGATGGGCTGGTAAACCGTTGGCCTACTCTGCAATCAGTCGGTATTGGTGGGCCGCAAATGGCTCAACGTGGTTTTAATGCCTGGTGGCCCAGCGACAAACTGGCTGTGCGCGGTTATGTCGAGGTGCTGCGCCATTACCGCGAGATTGTGGGTATTCGTGATCAGCTTACAACCAGGCTTTTAGCCAAACCGCCCGATATTTTCATTGGGGTGGATGCACCCGACTTCAACCTAGACTTGGAAGCCTCGCTAAAAGCCAAAGGTATCAAGACGGTACATTTTGTCAGCCCGTCAATCTGGGCTTGGCGTGCGGACAGGGTAGAAAAAATCCGCCGCAGCGTTGACCATGTGCTGTGTATTTTCCCGTTTGAAGTGGCGTTGCTGGCCAAGCACGGCATTGCGGCTACGTACGTCGGGCATCCGCTGGCCAATGTGATTCCCATGCAGCCAGACCGGGCCGCCGCCCGCAAGCTGTTGGATTTGAATGCTGACGATACCGTGATTGCTATCTTGCCTGGCAGCCGAAAATCTGAGATCCAGTACCTCGCCAAGCGATTTTTTCAGGCTGTAGCCCTTATGAATCGGGCGCGACCAGCTATTAAATTTATAGTCCCTGCAATCCCTGTTTTAAAACCTGTGATTGAACGCATCGCCACTGAAGTGGGTCTGCAAAACCTGCAAATACTCAATGGCCAGTCGCACGCAGCATTGGCCGCATGCGACGCGACGCTGATCGCTAGCGGCACTGCCACGCTGGAGGCTGCGCTTTTTAAACGCCCCATGGTGATTGCCTACAACATGAACTGGTTGTCATGGCAAATCATGCAACGTAAAAAGCTACAGCCTTGGGTCGGCCTGCCAAATATTCTGTGTGAAGAGTTTGTTGTTCCCGAGTTGCTACAAAATGCCGCCACTCCGCAAGCACTCGCAGATGCGGTTCTGCGCTGGGTAGACACCAAAGCCCATGAGCCTGCCAAAATAGCTGCTCTTGAACAACGCTTTACCCGCCTGCATGCTGAGCTGCAGCGCGACACTTCCCAATTGGCACTAGATGCGATCGAAAAAATTCTTGAAGGCTGAACAGGCCGCACTGTCGTGGGACACACCGGGCTTGACTGCTGGCGTGGACGAGGCGGGGCGTGGCCCCCTGATGGGCCCTGTGGTCGCGGCGGCAGTGATTTTGAATGATCTCAAGCCGATCAAAGGCTTGGCGGACTCGAAAAAACTAACAGCCTTGCAGCGCGACAAGCTTTACGACGAAATCCGCGCCAAGGCGCTGTGCTGCTCGATTGCCATGGCCACGGTGGAAGAAATTGACGAGCTGAATATTTTGCAAGCCACCCTACTGGCCATGAAGCGGGCGGTTGAGGGCTTGCGCCTGAAACCGCATAAAGCGCTGGTAGATGGCAACAGGCTGCCGCCTTTAAGCATGTTGGCCGAGGCAATTGTGAAAGGCGACGCAAAAGTTCCAGCGATTTCCGCCGCATCAATTTTGGCCAAAGTCACCCGTGACCGCTGGTGCGCCGAATACGACCTGGCATACCCGCAATACGGCTTTGCTGGTCACAAAGGCTACGGCACAGCAGCGCATTTGCTGGCGCTGCGCGAGCATGGTGCTTGCCCGCAGCACCGCAAAACGTTTGCACCGGTTGCTGCGGTGTTGCGATGACTTTGCCGCTAGAGCGCATCACGTCAGCGAACAACCCGCTGATCAAAGAGTTGCGCAAGCTGTCAACAGACAACACCGCTTACCGCAAGCAAGGCCGGCTTTGGCTGGAAGGTGATCATTTGTGCCGCGCAGCGCTATTGCGCGGATTCAAGCCTGTTTTAGGCCTGTTTTCAGAGTCTTTTTGGTCTTTATCCCAATCAAAATGGCCGCAAGCAGCTATTAAAAACATAGTGATTCCAGATCTCTTGTTTGCCGACATCAGTGGCCTGGAATCAGCCGCCGGCATGGGTTTTGTGATTGATCTGCCTGCTCAGCCGATATTGCAGCCGGGCGTGACCAGCGTGATTCTTGATCGGGTGCAAGACGCGGGCAACGTCGGCTCAATTTTGCGCAGCGCAGCGGCTTTCGGCTTTGGCCAAGTCATAGCGCTCAAAGGCACGGCGGCTTTGTGGTCACCCAAGGTGCTGCGGGCCGGTATGGGGGCGCATTTTGGCTTGCAGTTGCTCGAAGGCGTTGAACCTGATGCTTTGGCGGTTCTTGAGGTACCGATGGTCGTCACCAGCTCCCATGAAGGCGGTATTTTGGGTCAAACCAGGTTGCCCACGCCTTGCGCCTGGGTGATGGGGCATGAAGGGCAGGGCGTTAGCCCGGTATTGATGGACAAAGCTGCCGTCAAAGTCCGCATCGCCCAGCCCGGCGGTGAAGAGTCACTGAATGTTGCAGCCGCCGCGGCGATTTGCTTGCATTTCTCCTCTCTACAGGACTGAATCGAGGCGCTGAAAAGGCTATAATCAAGGGCTTTTCTAAACACAGCTAGCCCCGGCTTCTAGACGCAAAACTTATCACAAAAGCAGCTCACCTGTCCTGCACAGGTAAACGCTTGGGCTAGCCGAAATCTTCGGAGTACCCCCGTGCTTTTGTCATTACAGGGATCATCACAAACCAACCCGCACGCCATTCTGGCGCTGGCAGACGGCACAGTCTTTGTTGGCAACTCCATCGGCGCTGCTGGCAGCACCGTCGGTGAGGTGGTTTTCAACACCGCCATGTCGGGTTACCAAGAGATCTTGACCGACCCCAGCTATTGCCAGCAACTGGTCACGCTGACTTACCCACATATTGGTAACTACGGTGTCAACGCTGAAGATGTCGAGTCTGAAAAAGTCTGGGCCGCAGGCCTGATCATCAAAGACCTGCCACTGCTTGCATCCAACTTTCGCATGGTCATGACTTTGTCCGAATATCTGGTCAAAGAGGGCACAGTGGCGATTGCCAACATCGATACCCGCCAGTTGACACGCCATTTGCGCAGCAAGAGTGCGCAAAACGGCTGCATCATGGCGCTTGACGTGGGCGTTGCAGTATCCCAGGCAGCGATTGACAAAGCCATTGCGCTGGCCAAAGCCGCGCCCGACATGGCGGGGCTTGATTTGGCCAAGGTGGTGTCCTGCCAGCAGACCTATGAGTGGACGCAAACCGAATGGAAATTAGGCTCCGGTTACGGCGTGCAGATTACCCCAAAGTTTCACGTTGTGGCCTACGACTTTGGCGTCAAGAAAAACATTCTGCGCATGCTGGCCGAGCGCGGCGCGCGCATCACAGTAGTGCCTGCGCAAACCACTGCTGCTGACGTTCTCAAACTCAGACCCGACGGTATCTTTTTATCCAATGGCCCGGGTGACCCGGAACCATGCGACTACGCCATTACCGCCGTGCGCGAGCTGATTGAAACGGGCATCCCCACCTTCGGCATTTGCCTGGGGCATCAGATCATGGCTTTGGCCGCAGGCGTCAAAACCTTCAAGATGCAGCAGAGCCACCACGGCGCAAACCACCCTGTCAAAGACCTTGACAACGGCCGTGTCAGCATCACCAGCCAAAACCATGGTTTTGCAGTTGACCACAAAAGCTTGCCGTCCAATCTTCGTGCCACCCACATCAGTTTGTTTGACAACACGCTGCAAGGCCTGGCCTGGACGGACAAGCCCGCATTCTGCTTTCAGGGTCACCCCGAGGCATCGCCCGGGCCGCATGACATTTCGTATTCGTTTGATCGCTTCACGGCACTGATGGAAAAGCATAAAAATGCCTAAAAGAACAGA
>ENA-OFDP01001035-OFDP01001035.1-metagenomes-genome-assembly--contig:-NODE-1035-length-11301-cov-5.938022_pt1 | contig 11301 bp, 10 predicted proteins | sample MGYA00153389_OFDP01 | MGnify analysis MGYA00153389 | reverse complement strand
AGCTCGATCGCTTATTAAATAAGGGAAACGCTGCTGGCTGACGCACCCTACAATATAGCAATGCCGTTTCCGGCGCGGAGATTATGGAAACGGTCATGCCGTTTCCCTACTTTAAATCCAGCAATCCGCTAGTTTTTAGCTTGGGATTAAACCGGATTTCTTCAGTTACGCCGCGAACTTTCAGCAGCGATAAAATTTCATTTTCCACCCGCCGCGCGACATTTTTCAACAATTTATCTTTGGCAATTTCATCGGCGAAAATACCTTCATAATTTGCGATTTCTTGGGCAGTCATCACTGTTTTGGTGTCAATGGGGTCATTCCATTTTGCAGCAGCATCGGCACTGTTACCCTGGGGCTGGGAACCGTTTTCGGCAATCCAACTTGATCGGATGCTTTCGAGAAGAGTGCGGCTGGGCTTCTCAATAGTTTGGACTTTCAGCCAGTAGCAATATTCGGTTTGGCGTACCAAATGCTGTTTGAGGCTGAGGTAAGTATCGCGAGAATAACTGACGAATTGCAGCACTTTCTGATTGTCGAAAATCGCATAAACGCCGATTTTTCCTTGCACAAATTCGGGCAATTTTCCTTCGGAGTCTATGTAGGGAATGTATTCTAAGCTGGCGAGAGGCTGAATGTCTTCTGTCATCCGATTTTAGATTTTAGATTTTAGATTTTAGATTAAACCACAGATTAACCAGCCTTTACCTAATTATTGAAAACTCGATAAATTGCACAGAGACGGCTGGGTTTAAATATTTTGGCTTGAAACATGAAGTTAGGCGGGACGTTGACGATCGCAAAATCACTCGATTCATGATACTTTTGAAATTCCGCAGGCATTCCCTTCGGCGTATCGCTGCTGTAAGGGACGGGCTGAAACAGTAGTTCGGCAAACTCAATGCGCGAGCATTGCAATTGTACTGCTATTTGTTTGAGAAAGCTGTCACCGGTTAATGAACTGAACAGTGCAGCTTTTGCATCAGGTTCGAGGACAAAACTGCTATCGTAGCTTTCAATAATCTTGAGACCCATTTTCTGTATACTCCTGACAGACGGCGGTTAACGGTTAACTGTTGTGCGATCGACCTACCCTGAATTTTACCTGAGACTGACCGTGTTGAAAGCAGAAAGTATTTGGCACGAGGTAAACAAAAATATCGGAATCCCGAAGTTTTGATAAATAGCTCCTATTTAGTGCCCGATCGCTTTTATGATGTCCCTATCGAAATCCATCAGACTACGACTAAAAGGCTATGCAAAAGATCCAAAACGCATCATTCCCAGCTTTGAGACTATCCCCAAACCAGCCAGATTGGCTAGAATTGGCAGAATACGCCTCTATTGCCGGTTCGACGATTGGCACGATTGCAGCAGGATTGTCGGGGCAAATTCTCTACGCAGCCGCCCCATTAACCGCAGCACTCTCGCTGAATATCGCCAATCGCCAGCGTTTCGAGCAAAAAATGCAACAAAAGGCAAATTCGGCGATCGCAGAGGTACAGGCCGCAGTAGAATGTCGATCGCAACAAGTTCAGAGACTACCCACAGAAGTCGCATTACTCGACACCAGCGTCTCCGACTTAAAACAAAAACTCCGCATTTTGGAATCGGGCACCATAGCTGAGTTACAAGCTGCTGTAGCCTCTCTCGAACGCCAAATGCAGGCGTTTCCGACAGACTCTGAGGAACTCCACACCATTCTGTCGAATTTGCAGCAAAAACTCGGGATTCTGGAAAATAGCGCCCTCAGAGAGCATGATTGGGAAAATGTGAATGTCCGATTTTTGTTGATGAATGAAAAGTTAGCTGAAGTTCAAACGATTACAGCAGAGTTGCAAGAGCGATCGAACGAAGTAGACTTAAATGAAATCCAAGGTTCTCTGAAGCAATTGCAGGATTTGCTCGATCGACCCACAATAGATACAGAGATGCTGCAAACCGAGATTCACCATCTGCAAAATCAAGTTTCTGAGTTGCAACGCCAAAACCAAGAAATTGTCAAGCCTTATTTGCAACGTCTGACTCGCGCCGTCAAGAAACTTAGTCAGTAGTCATTAGTCAGTAGTCAGCAGTTATTAGTCATCAGTTATTAGTAGCCTTGTTCCCAGGCTCTGCCTGGGAATACATACGCCGAGGCTCTGCCTCGAATAACTAATAAGCTGTTCCGCATCTAGATTGTATTTTTTGTGCGGGCGAGACGCCCACCCCACAAAGACTTCATCAACTTTGACTATACAGTTTAAATGCACAACAGCTTAACCAATAACCAATTCCCCATTACCCATTACCCATTACTAAATTTTTGCCAAGCTTGCCATAAAACATAAATTGATAAAATCGCCAAGAGCGATCGAAAAGCTAAACTAATAGTACGATCGGGCAATCTCGGCAAAAACCGCGTGCTGATTTGCGCGCCCAACAAACCGCCAGTGCCCAGAATCAATCCCACAACCCACAAAACATTCCCGCGCGCCGCGTGTCCCGCCGTCGCCGAAATTGCCGTGATCACGATGACACCCAAACTCGTTTGAATTGCGGTTTTAATGGTTTCTCCTAACAGCAAAATTTGCAGGGGAACCATAATCACCCCGCCGCCTACACCGAACAAACCTGCTAGTAAACCCGCCGCACTACCGGTTGCAATTTTAGCAAAAGTTGGATTGAATAAAATACTTGAATTATTTGGTAATTCGTGACTTGTACTGAGTCTAGCCGAAGTATCGGCACTTGGTAATTGAGCATTTTCTCCTTGGGTTTCTTCGGCTTTCTTAGCTGTCAGGTGCTTACGAACTTCAAGCAAATAAATATTCAGCCACAACAACAACCCAAAACAAACTAACAGCAAGTAAGGCGGAAATATCCCCGCTAAATAAGCACCGATTTGTGCTGTGATGACGGCTGGAAATCCGATGCCTGCGACTTGGCTCAAGCTGAGGTAGCCCATGCGCCAATTCTGGATGCTACCAGAAAGAGCTGTAATGACGATCGACAAACCGCTAGTAGCAACCGCTTGCACCGGGGTATACTTGAGAGCCACCAACAAAGGCACTAGCACCGTACCGCCCCCGATACCCAAAAAACCAGCTAGAATTCCGGCAAAAAGTCCGGCCGCACCCAGAATCAATAATTCGCTTACAGTCATTAGTTAGCCGAAGGAAGAAGGAAGAAGGAAGAAGGAAGAAGTTGATAGGAAAATGCAATCCCCCGCCATGATTTCAGCACTTCATAAAGTCCGGTGGAACCGAGAAGGTTGCTATAATCAACAATCAACAAGTAACAGTCAACTATTGAGAGTCATGAGTTGAGCCATCAGGCATAATTGCCCGCCTCAAATCTGCATCGCGGAAGTTAGTTCGATTGAGATTAGCGTCAATCAAAACCGCTTCCACCAAAACAGCTCCGCTCAAATTAGACCAGCATAGCTTTGCCCGATACAAATTAGCACCGCTCAAATTAGCTCTTGCTAGCGTTGACCAACTCAAATTAGCAACTCTCAAATTAGCATTGCTCAGATTAGCATCGGTGAGATTAGCTCCAACCATCGTTACTTGGCGTAAGTCTGCACCCGTAAGATTTGCCCCACTTAGCATCGCCCCGCTGAGAATAGCAGTTGTCAAGTTCGCTCTTTCCAAAAGCGACTCGCTAAGGATGGCATTTGTCAGATTTACCGCTTTGAGAGTTGACCAACTCAAATTTGCCTTCATCAAATTAGTACGAATCATGCTAGCGTCCGTTAAGTTGGCCGCAAACAAATTCGCTTCGGTAAAGTTGGCTTCTGTCAAATTAGCTTCTGTCAAATTAGCCTTGGTCATGTTGACTTCCCTCGCCATTGAGCCGCGCAGGTTCGCTCCCGTAAGGTTTGCTCCGCTCAGATTGGCCCGGCTCAAATCAGTACCGATGAGATTTGCTTCGCACAGATTGGCTTCCGTCATGTCCACCCCAGCCAATTTCACCTCGCGCAAGTTCGCTCCCGTCAGGTTAGCGCCTTTGAGGTTTGCGTCTTGGAAATTTGCTCTGGTAAAGTTAGCCTCGCTGAGGTTTACCTCTTTTAAGTCGGCTCCGGCGAGGTTAATCTCTCGAAAATTTCTTTCTCCGGCCGCATATTGCCTCAGAATTCGATCGGCCTCCATGTCATTAGCCTCGCAATTTTTTTTCAAACATTAGAGTGATGGGTTTCACAACATCATCCCAGATAACCACCGTATTCACCCTGTACGCTTCAGTATCTGTACAATCTTGGCACTCCTGTGCGAATCTATTCTAGAGGGCCCGATCGAGGTCAGCGATTCTGAGAGAATCATAAGTAGCGTCAAGATGTAAGAACAACAGACAAAGGAAATTTTAAAATGCCTGAAAATTTGAGAAGCCAAGTTGTGACTGGGGGTGTGCAGCGCGCACCCAACCGGGCAATGCTGCGCGCCGTGGGTTTTGGTGACGGCGATTTCACTAAGCCCATTGTGGGGATTGCTAACGGGTACAGCACGATTACACCCTGCAATATGGGATTGAACGAACTCGCTTTGCGGGCCACTGCGGGTGCAAAAGAAGCCGGCGCGATGCCGCAGATGTTCGGTACGATTACGATCAGCGATGGGATCTCGATGGGAACTCAAGGGATGAAATATTCTCTGGTATCGAGAGACGTGATTGCAGATTCCATCGAAACTGTTTGCAACGGTCAAAGTATGGACGGTGTGCTCGCTGTCGGCGGGTGCGACAAGAATATGCCGGGGGCGATGATTGCGATCGCCCGCATGAACATTCCTGCTATTTTTGTCTACGGTGGCACGATCAAACCGGGACACCACAACGGACGCGATTTAACCGTCGTCAGCGTTTTTGAAGCAGTCGGTCAATTTAGCGCGGGCAAGATTGACGAAACAGAACTTAATGCAGTGGAACAGAAAGCTTGTCCGGGCGCTGGTGCTTGCGGCGGAATGTTCACCGCAAATACGATGTCGAGCGCTTTTGAAGCGATGGGCATGAGTTTGCCTTATTCTTCGACAATGGCTGCGGAAGATGCTGAAAAAGCTGATAGCGCTGCCGAATCTGCGACAGTTTTGGTGGAAGCGATTCGCCAACAGTTGCTACCGAGCCAAATTTTGACTCGGAAAGCCTTTGAAAATGCGATCGCGGTAATTATGGCGATCGGCGGTTCAACGAATGCTGTGCTACATTTATTGGCCATTTCAAATGCGATCGGCGTTGAACTTGCTCTCGACGATTTTGAAACAATCAGAGCCAAAGTTCCCGTCTTGTGCGACCTCAAACCAAGCGGCAAATACGTAGCAATCGATTTGCACAAAGCCGGCGGCATTCCGCAAGTAATGAAAATGCTTTTGGAACAGGGTTTACTCCACGGCGACGCCCTGACAATTACCGGCCAAACTATTGCTGAAGTGTTGGCAGATATTCCAGTAGAACCCCGCACCGACCAAGATGTGATTCGCCCTTGGAACAACCCACTTTACGCTCAGGGACATTTAGCAATTCTGCGGGGAAATCTGGCAACAGAAGGAGCAGTTGCTAAAATTACTGGCGTTAAAAAACCGCTTCTTACCGGCCCGGCGCGAGTATTTGAATCTGAAGAAAATTGTTTAGATGCAATTTTGGCAGGCAAGATTCAAGCCGGAGATGTGATTGTGATCCGCTACGAAGGGCCAAAAGGCGGGCCGGGAATGCGCGAAATGCTAGCACCAACTGCGGCAATTATTGGCGCTGGTTTGGGCGATTCTGTCGGGTTAATTACTGACGGCCGCTTTTCGGGCGGAACATACGGCATGGTTGTCGGTCACGTTGCACCGGAAGCGCAAGTTGGCGGCACAATTGCTTTGGTAAAAGAGGGCGATTCGATCACGATTGATGCTCCAAATCGCTTGTTGCAACTGAATGTTTCCGATGCAGAATTGGAGCAGCGCCGGACTCTTTGGCAGCCTCCAAAACCTCGCTATACTAGGGGTGTTTTGGCTAAATACGCTAAGTTGGTTTCTTCTAGCAGTATTGGTGCTGTGACTGATTTGGGTTTGGGTTAAAGAAGGAATTTTTTAACCGCAGAGGTCGGCAGATAAACGCAGATGAACGCAGATAAAATCCTATCTGCGTTCATCTGTGTCCATCCGCTGATATCTGCGGTTAAAAAATTCCAATCCAGCCGCTAGGAGTAGGAAGATTGTGTTTGCTCGAAAATAATATTACCCCTGCGCGAAAACCTTCACCGCTTCAGCCAAATCAGTCTCGCCCATCAAAATGCAGCGTTTTAACAAATCGATATTCAGTGTTTCCAATCCTGATAATTCACTCTGAATCACTTCTTCATAACCATCTTTCCGCAGGTGATACAGCCGCAGCGTGCCATCTTCCCAAAACCACACCTCCAGAACGCCCAAAGCTTGATATTTTCGCAGTTTGTTTAGTCCACCGCTGGTATAAACTATCTCGATCGACAAATCGGGAATTGACTTAGCGGCCTCCAAACAAAAAGATTTGTCTGCTTGGGTTGAAACTTCTCCGATTTTCTCCTGCGTCATCGAACCACAAGGGTAAAATCTGATTCCTTGTGTTAGCAGAAAAGTTGTCACCAAGTAGCCTATGATTTCAGAAAAGTTTTCGTGTTGGAATCCCGGCATCAGAATCTCGATCGCCCCTGCAAAAAAAGATAGCTTAACTCCGGGCGAATTTTCCGAAGCTTTCTGGATTAACTTAAACTGATCCCAATTGCCATCGATCGCTACTCGCTGATCGATAGTTTGTCGATCAAGAATTTGTGTCATGGCAAATTCATCTAAAGTTAGTATTATATCATGTTTGGTCGATCGACCATAACAACATTGGTTTGCAATGAGGACTTGCATTCCTCCAATAATCTGAGGACTTGCATTCCTCACTGCGAACCGAAATATCTCCCGAAATTCTCGGGAAATTAGCCCTTATTCAAAAAGCGGCTAGCCATCGACATCGCATCAGTAATATCTACATCGCCGTCTCCATCTCCATCTAAAAACGCACTCAAAACAGGATTTCCGCCCTGGGCTGAATTTTGAGAGTTGCCGCCAGTTTGTAGCAAATTCAGCACGAGGGGTACTAAAACGGGTATCATTGCTTGTACTGTGGAGTTATTCAAGCCGGTTCTTTGGGCGATATCGGCCACTATCTGCGTTAGTTGGCCGGCTCCGAACAAACTCTGTACCGCTTGTGGATTGGGATTTGTGCCGCTAAATTGGTTGACAACTTGTTGAGCTTGTGCATTTCCAGACTGCGATCGTACGTCTTGCAAAGCCGATCGCACATATCCGCCCAAAACCGACATTGCTAGCTGAGTCGTGCCCGCATCGACGCCCTGGTTGCTGCTCAACTGCTCTACCGCACCGAGAATGTTGCCCAACTGATTGGGACTTGCTTGTTGGTTGGGATTGTCGATCGCACTCAAAATTTGGTCAAATAGTCCCATAATTTTTGCTCCTAGCTGTAATTTATCCACTCTAGATTAACCCATCACCAATTGCAAAATTCCCGATTACAGGACTTGCGTAAAAAAAGGTTTGACATCACATCTTGCACCCTTATCAAAAACAGGCAAGATGCCTGTTCCACAAACAGTGAATTTTCTGCTTGTGGAACAGGCATCTTGCCTGTTCATCAAGGCTTATTGATAATGATAGAAGATGTCATATCAAATCCGTTTGCATCGGAATGATATAAACGGAGGAGACGGAGGAGACGGCAGTGCCGTTTCCCTACCTCGATCAATTGTAGGGAAACGGCACTGCCGTCTCCTCTATATCATTCCGGCGCAGCCGGAATCGATTGACTTCCCTGCTTCGCCAATAACGCACTTCCATAGGCAGCGGCAGTATGAATCGGCGTTACTACAGGCACTTTCAAATAACGCTGACGAATCGCACTCCAAACCGGATTTTTTGCACCACCACCAGCCGTATAAACCTTGGTCAAATTAGTTGCACCGAATTCTTGCAATAATTGATATCCCCGCGCTTCAATCCGCGCGATGCCTTCTAGCAAACCATGCAGAAATTCCACTGAATCGGTTGGACGCGGTTCGAGTCTGGGCGGCAAATTCGGGTCGTTAATCGGAAAGCGATCGCCCTTTTGCAACAATGGATAATAATCGAGCAAACTTTCTCTATCTGCATCAATCTTTTTGCTCAAACTATCCAATTCAGCATCAGTAAAAAAGTGTCGCAGCACCGCACCTCCCGTATTAGAAGCGCCTCCGACCAACCACAAATCGCCTGCCAGGGCGGGCACGGGGGCACCGCCCCTACAAAGGGCGGGGAAACGATGGCTGTAAATCCCGTATCTAGAATCATCTACGCGGGTATAACTTAATAGTTTGACTGCTAGTGTCGAACCGAGAGAAGTTACTGCTTCCCCCGGAGAATTGACACCGCTAGCTAAAAATGCTGCGATGCTATCGGTTGTGCCAGCACAAACTGTACAATCGCGGGGAAAACCAAATCGATCGCCCACTTGAGCTCTAACTTCCCCTACAGGCGTTCCCGGTGCAACAACTTGCGGCAATTCAGGCGTTGCAGCGCCCGCAATTCCCTGTGTCAGCCAGTTCGGATAGCACAAAGTATCAACGTCAAAACCGAGTTTCAAAGCATTGTGATAGTCGCTAATTCCCAATTTCCCGTGCAGCAAAAACGCCAACCAATCAGCTTGATGCAGGAAAACCGTAGGGGCGGTGCCCCCGTGCCCGCCCTCCTGCCACCACTCGTGCCCGCCCTCCTGCCACCACAGTAGTTTTGCCAGACTAGATGTAGCGCTTAATACTGTGTGGTTATCCGGGGCGATCGCCCTTAACCTCTCTGTCACGGCTGCACCGCGCGCATCGTTGTATAAAATCGGCTCGCATACGGGTATACCGTCGGTATCGCACAGCATGACAGTGGAAGATGTGCCGTCAAGGGCGATCGCCCTTACCTGACTGCGGATGGTTGGGGGGATTTGCTCAATTAAAGCCCACAGCGCGTTTTGCCACACCAAGGGCAATTGCGGCTGTTGTTGCCCGCTGTTAGCAAAAGTATATGCTGTCTCACAATGGATTGTACCCTGGGAGTCGATGATTGTCGATCGAGCACCAGTCGTACCAAAATCTATTCCCAAATAAAGATTCATTCGTAAATCGCGCGAGTTTTCCTATTTTCAGTTAAAAAGTTTATTTGAATTAAACACTTATGTTTAAGATTATTTTCGGTCAATTACTATTAATAAGTAATGTTGGTAGTGAGGAATTTAGTCCTCGGATTTATATCAATTCCGACTGCGCCGGAATAAGATAGAGGACACGGTATTGCCGTGTCCCTACTTTATAAACTCAGTTAAGCTTTTGTCCCGCACTCATGACAAAACTTATTGGTCGAAACATTCTTAGCGCCGCAACTGGGACAATAAATCAACTCCGCAGATTCCAACTTGCTGCGTTCTGGCAAACCAACCATTTGAGCGTTACTCTTACCCGGAATTACCATCGGATAGCAGTTTTCGTCCCTCGTCACCTTCACATTCATCAGCACCGGGCCATCGTGAGCGAGCATTTCGGCGATCGCACTTTGCAACTCATCCGGCCGCGAAACCAGCATCCCTTTCACGCCATAAGCTTCTGCCAGCATCACAAAATCCGGCATCCCTACAGTCATATTCGACGACGAATAACGCTCCCCGTAGAACGCCTGCTGCCACTGCCGCACCATTCCTTGCCAGCCATTATTTACAATCACAATTTTGACATTAATGCCGTATTGTGCTAGTGTTCCCAACTCTTGAATGTTCATTTGGATGCTAGCATCGCCAGCAATACAAATCACTTGCTCCTGCGGCAGAGCCATTTTCGCGCCCATCGCTGCCGGCAGTCCGAAACCCATCGTTCCCAAACCAGCGCTGGAAATCCAGCGGCGCGGCCCGTTGTTCAAGAATTGAGCCGACCACATTTGATGTTGACCGACATCCGTTGTGTAGTAAGCATCCGGCGCTTGAGTACCCAACTGAGAAATCACCTCTTGCGGAGACAAAATCTCTGGGTAGTGAGGCACAACTAACGGATAGTCCTGTTTCCAGCGATCGATCCTGTGCAGCCATTCGCCAGTCTGTCCGGGAGTTGGCGAAACTCCAGCCTCCCGACAACGGCGCAGCAAATCGATCAAAACTTGCCGGACATCTCCGACAATCGGCACATCAGGGCCACGATTTTTGCCGACTTCCGCCGGGTCGATATCGATGTGAATCACCTTAGCGCGCGCTGCAAACTCGTCTAGTTTTCCGGTGACGCGATCGTCAAATCTCGCCCCGACAGCAATCAGTAAATCGCACTCGGTAACGGCAAAATTAGCGTAAGCAGTGCCGTGCATCCCCAGCATTTTTACAGACAAAGGATGGTTTTCGTCAAAGGCACCTTTGCCCATCAGCGTTGTTGTGACTGGCAATTGGAAAAGTTCGGCGAGTTCCTTAATTTCCTCGTGGGCCGCCGCTGCGATCGCCCCACCGCCCACATAAAGCAAAGGACGCTTCGCTTCCTTCAGCAAGTGAATCGCTTGATTGATCTGCCGGGGATTTCCCTTCACCGTCGGCCTGTAGCCCGGAATTCTCACACATCCGGGTTCTACGGGGAGATAGTCAAACTCTTCTAAACCAACATCCTTGGGCACGTCAACCAACACAGGCCCCGGCCGCCCTGTACTCGCGATATGGAAAGCTTCAGCCACAATTCGCGCCATATCTCTCGGGTCGCGGACTACATAGGAATGCTTGACAATGGGCAGAGTAATGCCGTAAATATCAGTTTCTTGAAACGCATCAGTGCCGATCGCCGGACGCGGAACCTGACCGGTAATAATTACCATCGGGATCGAATCCATGTGCGCCGTCGCAATCCCCGTCACCAAGTTAGTTGCGCCGGGCCCGGAAGTCGCGAAACAAACCCCAACTTGTCCGGTAGCGCGGGCGTAGCCGTCTGCCGCGTGAGCAGCACCTTGCTCGTGTCGCACCAAAATATGTTTGATAGCGCCGGTTTCTTCAGCAAGGTAGAGTTCATCGTAAAGGGGCAGAATTGCGCCGCCCGGATAACCAAAAATATGCTTGACGCCGTGGCGGATCAAGCTGTCAATCAGAGCAAATCCACCAGTTGCACGCCTGACGCTCACTTTAGTTTTTAGTTGCACAGAATTTCTTTCCTCAAACTAATTATGTTTTTTAATGAAAGCTTTTATACTACTTTAATCTCAATAATCAAACTCTGAAAATTTAACTGCTGATATTTTACAAAAAGTTTCGCGATCGGAC
>ENA-OFDP01001032-OFDP01001032.1-metagenomes-genome-assembly--contig:-NODE-1032-length-11316-cov-4.055590_pt1 | contig 11316 bp, 15 predicted proteins | sample MGYA00153389_OFDP01 | MGnify analysis MGYA00153389 | reverse complement strand
AAATCCGTCTCGTGTTCATGCCGATCGTCAACCCCGGCGGCATGTGGGCGCACAAGCGGGCCAATCCGCATGGGGTGGACTTGATGCGCAACGCGCCGCAGCGCTCTGAGGGGCGTGTGCCTTTTTTGGCTGGGGGCCAAACCATTAGCCCACTGCTGCCGTGGTACTGTGGCAAGCCGGGTGCGATGATGGAGACTGAAAGCGCAGCTATGCTCAAGGTGGTCAGTGAGCAATTGGCCTGCCGGCCCTTCAGTCTGGCGCTGGACTGCCATTCGGGTTATGGTTTTGGTGACAGCATCTGGTTCCCATATGCAAAAACGCGGCGCTGGATGGCGCATTTGCCTGAAATGTTTCAACTCAAAACCATGCTTGAACAATCCATGCCGCACCACGACTACAGCTTTGAGCCGCAAGGCAACCAGTACCTGTTGCATGGTGATTTGTGGGACTGCGCTTATGACCGCGCGCCCACTGGCCATGTATTTTTACCCATGACGCTGGAGCTGGGCTCGTGGCTGTGGATTCGCAAAAACCCGCGTCAATTGTTTTCACGTCACGGTATTTTTAACCCGATCAAGGCGCACCGCATCAAGCGGGTGCTGCGCCGCCACGCCGATTTGCTGGACTTTTTAACCCGCGCTGCCTACGCCGCGCCGCGCTGGTTGCCTGATGCGGCGCAGCGGCTTGATTTGCAGCAACAGGCAGCAGCTTTTTGGCGGCCCAGGCGGGTGGTATGAGAAGTACCACATGAGCTGGATTCTTTTACGCGGCTTGACGCGGGAGGCGCGGCACTGGGACGGCTTTGCAGATCAGTTAGCTGCGCACGTTGGCCAAGGCAAAGTCACGGCACTTGACCTGCCGGGCAACGGTGAATTTCATCAGCAGGCATCCCCCCTGACGGTGCAGGGCATGGTTGCTTTTACACGCCAACAGTTGCTGGCGCAAGGTATCAAGCCGCCGTACAACCTGCTGGCCATGTCGCTGGGCGGCATGGTGGCCACTGGCTGGGCGCAGCGCTACCCGCTGGAGGTTTGCCGCCTGGTGCTCATCAACACCAGCATGCAGCCGTTCAGCCGCATGACGGAGCGTTTGCGGCCTGCCAACTGGCCCCAGCTTGGCTTGTTAGCTGCGCGCTGGTCAGATACAGACTACGCAGAACGCACGATTCACAAGCTGACGTGCAACCAGACAGCGCAGCAAGCTGAAGACCTGGCGCAGTGGCGGCAGATCCGCAAAAGCGCACCCGTCAGCAGCCAAAACGCGCTGCGCCAGTTATTGGCTGCGGCGCGGTTTAGTTGCGCCAGTGCTGCGCCGCCCTGCCCGGTGCTGGTGCTGTCGTCTGGCGCAGACCACCTCGTTAACCCGGTTTGTTCAACCCAGCTTGCCCAGGCCTGGCAGGCCGAGCACCGAAGCCACTCTTGGGCAGGCCATGACTTGCCGCACGATGATGCGCAGTGGCTTGTTGAGCAGGTAGCGGGCTGGCTGGCCACTTGACAGGCACTATTAAATTAGTAGCTGCTTGCGCCCGTATTCATTGGTCTATAGGCTAATTTTTCAGATAAAAGGGCTTGTATTAACCCTTTTTTTGCGGTTTTTTACTGTTTTGAAGCCATACGCGCTGATATTGCCGAGCGCCGGGCAATTAAAAACCCAATCAGCAGCTCGTCATAGTCCGCCCGGGCTGCGGCCTTGACGGATGCGCGTTGAGCCAGTGCGGTGCGCCAAGCGCTAACTTTCGGTGTGCCTTCAAAAAAACCAAACTCACCCATCTTGTCGAACACATCAAAGTAACGAAACACCGGGCCAAAAACTGCATCGACCATGGTACAGCTGCTGCCCGCAAAGTACGGTCCTTTGGCCAACACGGCTTCAAGCTGTTCAAACTTGTGATGAATGTCCTGCGCCTTGGCGGCCAGCAGCTCTTCATTGGCGGCGTTGTAAAAACCTGCAATTGCATTGAGCACGCTGGAACCAAACTCCATCCAGCTGCGGTGCTGCGCCCGTGCCAGCGCATCTTGCGGATGCAAAGCGGGCAACAGCGTGTCGTCCAGATATTCGCAAATCACGGCCGATTCAAAAATCGGCTGGCCATCCACCAGCAGCACCGGCGTTTTTCCCAATGGCGAAATCGCCATGAACCAGTCGGGCTTGTGAGCCAAGTCAATGTCAATCCGCTCGTAGGGCCGCTCTTTTTCAGCCAGCACGATGGCGGCACGCTGCACGTAGGGGCACAGGCTGTGGCTGATGAGCTGGAGTTTGGGGTTGGTTGTCAAAGCAGGCCTTTAAAAGGTGGGTGCAAAGCGATTGCTGCGTTTTAGGCTAAGTGCGCCATCACCTGCCAGCCAGAGCGCAATGGACGCGCTGATGAGGAAAACCGGGTATTCCCAGCCGCCGCCCTGGCTGGTATGTAACCAGCCGTTGCCGATGTGAACGCTGGTGGCTACAGCCATGATGGGCACTAGAAGCAATGCTGCCTGACGCGCATAAATGCCCAGCACCATGGCGATGCCGCCCAGCAGTTCCACAGCAAAAACCGGGTAGGCCATAAAGCCCGGCAAGCCCACACTTTGAAAAAACTGCGCTGTGCCCGGCAGGGTAAAAACAAACAGCTTGAGCAGCGCGTGGGCTATCCACATGACGCCTAGGCTGGCGCGTAAAAGGGTGATGCCGTAATCTGTAGCGTTAGCCGTGTTGGGTGTATTTGTCGTGGTCATTGCGGTAGGCCATGGAATGGCTTGAGTTAAAGATGCAAGTAATGTAGTATTTCGAAAACGCAATTGAAATAGGCAATAAAGAAAACTATGGTTGCAAAAACGCAATACAAACTAAGCGCTGGCGACGTCGATGTGGTGCTGGCGCTGACCCGCGCGGGCACGCTGCCTGGTGCGGCTGAGCGTTTGTCGGTTGACGCATCCACCGTGTTTCGTACCCTGAAGCGGGTCGAAAAGGGACTGGGCCAACGCCTGTTTGAAACGTCACGTGCTGGCTACTTGCCGTCAGAGCTGGCGCAGACCATCGCCGCCCACGCTGAGCAGATGGAGGCGCAACTGGAGGCGGCACGCTCTGCAGCCCAAGCCCTGCCCGACCAAGTTTCGGGCTCGGTGCGCATCACCACCACCGACACGCTGCTGCACGGGCTGGTCGCACCCGCCTTGAAGCAACTGCGCACCATTCACCCGCTGCTGACGTATGACTTGCGTGAAGGCAACGAGCTGGTTAGCCTGACCCGGCGCGATGCAGACATTGCCGTGCGTGCTACCAAAAAACCACCCCAACACCTGGTTGGCAAGCATGTGGACACGCTTCGGGTGGCCTTGTTTGCTGGCAAACAAGACGGTCCCAAAACCTTCGATGCGCAAGTAGCCGCCAGCACCCCGTGGATAGCGCCAGACGACGCCATGCCAGAGCACTTGACGGTGATTTGGCGTAAAAAGCATTTCCCCAAAGTGATGCCCAGCTACCGCGTCAGCAGCATCTTGACCGTTGCTGAATTGGTGGGTCGAGGTCTGGGGTTAGGCTTGTTGCCACTATTTTTGGCGCAGGGTAGAAACGATGTAACGCAATTGACCGACTGCCTGGACGAATGCCAAACCGAACTCTGGCTGCTGACGCATACCGAGTCACGCCACTTGCGGCGCGTGTCGGCGGTTTTTGGGCATTTGTCGCAAAGCTTGCGGCTGACATAGTGATGGTTGATGGGAGGGGGGGTAACGCGCTATATAATTAGTAGCTGCTTACGCCCGTATTCATTGGTCTAGAGGTCTAAAACATACCCTAAAATGACTTGAAAAAGGCTCAAAACACCTTTCAAAGGCTAATTTAGCAGCCAACACCCTTCAAGCACGCTTCGGGCAAAATCAAACGAGGCGGCGTACCTGCTGACCCGCCCGTTTTATGACCATGACTCCGCCCCTCTTCTCACCCCTCTTCTCACCCCTCTTCTCATTTAGCCACTGGCTGGCTGCGGCTTTTTTGATGGTCTGGTCAGCCGCCGCACAAGCTGCACCTTTTGAAGATTCGATGGCGCAGCGCACGTTGGCCTGCACTGGCTGCCACGGTGCGCAGGGCCGCGCCGCACCGGATGGCTACTACCCGCGCCTGGCTGGCAAACCTGCGGGTTACCTGTACAACCAGTTGCTGAACTTTCGTGAAGGGCGGCGGCACTACGGGCTGATGACGCAATTGATTGCGCCGCTCAGCGATGCGTATTTGATGGATATTGCGCAGTACTTTGCAGCCCTTGATGTGCCCTACCCCGCACCCACGCCTGCAAAACCAGACAACGCGCTGCTGGCACAAGGCAAGCAGTTGGTTGTGACGGGAGAGCCCGCAAGACAAGTCCCCGCCTGCGTGCAGTGCCACGGCACAGCCATGACAGGTGTTGCGCCCAACGTACCGGGCTTGCTGGGTTTGCCGCGTGACTACCTGAACGCGCAACTGGGCGCGTGGAAGGCAGGCAAGCGCCGCGCCCACGCACCGGACTGCATGCAGGCAGTTGTGGCGCGCCTGAGTGATGGCGACATCAATGCCATCAGCAGTTATTTGGCGGCGCAAGTGTTGCCTGCCAACACCAAGCCCGCCAGCAGCGCGCCGCCATTGGCTGCGGGGCAAACAGCTGTGAACTGCGGCAACGCTGTCAAGCAATGAGCAAGTTGACAAAAGCGCTGGCTGGCATGTGCGGATTGTTGGCACTTGTTTCAGTTGTAGCAGTTGCAGTTTGGCTTTTGAACACGCGCGGCGAAACACTGACTGAATTGCCTGTATCCGCAGCCAGCACCGCAGAACGTGGCGCGTACCTGGCGCAGGTCGGTAACTGCGCAGGCTGCCACACCGTGCGCGGCGGCCAGCCGTATGCGGGCGGCTTGGGGATTGACACGCCTTTTGGTGCGGTATATGGGGCCAACCTCACGCCTGATACCGCCACCGGCATTGGCAACTGGACACGCGCAGATTTTTGGCGAGCCATGCACCACGGCCAGTCAAAAAATGGGCGCTTGCTGTACCCGGCCTTTCCATACACCAGCTATACGCTCATCACGCGGGACGATTCTGACGCGCTGTTTGCTTACCTGAAAAGCTTGCCCGCCGTTAACCAAACCAACCAGGCGCATGCCGTGCGTTTCCCCTACAACTCGCAAGCAGCATTGGCCGTGTGGCGGGCGCTGTACTTCAAACCTGCTGCGCACAGCGCCGATGCACAAGCCACAGCCGAGTGGAGAAGGGGCGCGTATTTGGTCAACAGCCTGGGCCACTGCAGTGCCTGCCACGCGGCACGCAATGCGCTGGGCGCAACAGATGGCTTGAACCTGGCGGGCGGGCTGATACCGCTGCAAAACTGGTATGCGCCGTCGCTGGTCTCAAGGCAAGAAGCCAGTGTGGCCGACTGGCCGATTGCCGACATCGTGCGCTTTTTTAAAACCGGTGTTTCACCACAAGCATCTGCCAACGGCCCGATGGCTGAGGTCGTGCTGGACAGCACCCAACACTGGAACGATGCCGATTTAACAGCGATGTCGGTGTATTTGAAAGCATTGCCAGTTACCCCGCGCGCGTTGCAGCCAACTGAGCCCAGCACCACCGAACGCGGCAGCAAGCTCTACGAGCAGCACTGCGCGCAATGCCATGGCGACAACGGCCAAGGTGTGGCCAGCGCCTACCCAGCCCTTAGTGGCAACCGCGCCGTATTGATGCCGCAAAAGGCCAACCTTGTTCAAATCGTTTTAAACGGCGGCTACGCGCCCGCCACCGCTGGTAACCCGCGCCCCTTCGGCATGCCGCCATTTGTACTGGAATTAAACGACGCAGATGTTGCCGCCGTGCTCACGCACATCCGCAGCAGTTGGGGCAACCATGCCAATGCGGTATCGGAACTGGAGGTCAACCGCATCCGGGCGCATCAGGCGCGCTAAGCCAGCAAGCAGGCAGGTAACATGGCGGCAAAACAACAGAGGGCACTTTCATGCAGCGTATCGTCATCGTCGGCGGAGGGGCAGGCGGCTTGGCACTGGCCACACAGTTGGGCAAAAGCCTGGGTAAAAAAAAGCTGGCAGACATCACACTAATTGATGCGGCCCGTACCCATGTCTGGAAGCCGTTGCTGCACCAATTGGCCGCTGGCAGTTTTGACACCCATGCTGAAGAAATTGAATACCTGGCGCAGGCGCGGTGGAATCACTTCAAATTTCGCTTGGGCAACCTGACAGGCATTGACCGCACGCAAAAAACAGTGCAACTGGCCGCCAGCCATGACGACAGTGGCCGCGAGATCACACCCGCCCAGTCACTGAACTACGACACATTGGTGATTGCGGTGGGCAGCCAGACCAATGACTTTGGCACGCCGGGCGCAGCAGAGCACACCATCAAGCTTGACAGCCCACAGGCGGCCAAGCACTTCAATGACCGGCTGGTGAACGCCTGCATACGTGCGCAAACCGTGCCGCGTGCTGAAGGCAGCGGCCTGCTGACGGTGACGATTGTGGGCGGCGGCGCGACGGGGGTAGAGCTGGCCGCCGAGCTGCACGCCGCAGCGCGAATTTTGGGCAACTACGGCTTTGAAAACATCAACCCTGAAAAAGACTTGCAAATTGTGCTGGTCGAGGCCGGGCCGCGCCTGCTGGCCCAATTGCCAGAGCGCCTTGGGCACGCCGCCGAAAGAGAACTGCGCAAACTGGCGATTGATGTCTACACCAATGAAAAAGTGGTGGAAGTGACGGAGGACAGCCTGAAAATGGCCAGCGGCAAGGTGATTCAATCCACTCTGGCGGTGTGGGCGGCGGGTGTCAAAGCCGCTGATTTTTTACGCTCGTTGGGCGGCACTGAGCCGCTCGAAGTCAACAAACTCAACCAGTTGATGGTCAATGGCAATTTGCAGACCAGCCGGGATGCCAGTATTTATGCCTTTGGCGACTGCGCCGCCTGCCAGCAACCCGATGGTTCATGGGTGCCGCCGCGTGCCCAGTCGGCCTACCAGCAAGCCATGTACCTGACACGCGCGTTGCCGCAGTTGATGGCGGGCAAAGCCGTTAAACCTTTTGTGTATACCGACCAGGGCTCACTGGTGTCGCTGGCCGAATATTCGTCGGTTGGCTCGCTGATGGGCAGCCTGAGCCGGGGCAGCTTTTTTATTGAAGGCCAGATCGCCAAACTGATGTACTGGGCGTTGCACAAGCAGCACCAGTTGGCGCTTGGCGGGATCAGAAAAACCGCACTCATCACCTTGTCTGAAATGATTGACCGCACGCATCGCCCACGCATCAAGTTGCATTGATAATTATGGTTTTTAACCCACCGGAGAACGCCATGGCAAAAGGTCAACAAAACACCAGCAAGATGGTCAAAAAACCAAAAAAAGACACCTCCCCTCCTAAGTCTGTGTCGCCTGACGCCGTACGCCCCACCATCGTCACTCAGGTGCCGTTGCGGGGCAAGCTGAAGAACAAGTGACCGAAGCAAACCAGCCCAACGCTACTCAGTTGGGCAACCCGCTGCATGGCCTGACGTTGGAGGCCATCGTCACCGCTTTGTTTGAATATTACGGCTGGGATGAGCTGGGTCAGCGCATCCCGATTCGCTGCTTTCAAAGCGAGCCCAGCGTGGCGTCCAGCCTGAAGTTTTTACGCAAAACACCTTGGGCGCGTGACAAGGTGGAAGGGCTATACCTTTTCATGCTTCGTGAGGTGAAGCGCGACAGCCCCATCGTGCATAACTTTCCGCCACCGCGCACGCGAACAACAGGTGACTGACGCTGCCGCAGGTTTTGAAACGATTCATGCAGACGCGCATCTGCTGGTTTTAAACAAACCTGCGGGTATGCTTTCAGTGCCTGGCAAAGGCGATGAGAAACAAGATTGCCTGAGTGCACGGGTGCAAAAAATTTACCCTGATGCACTGATCGTCCACCGGCTGGACATGGCCACATCGGGTTTGATGTTGATGGCGCGCGGGCCTGCCGTGCAAACTGCGTTGTCAAAATTGTTTGAAATGCGCCAGATTCACAAACGCTATGCGGCTGTCGTTGATGGGCACATGAAGATTCATGAAGACTGGCAACTGATTGATTTGCCGATTGCCCTCGACTGGCCCAACAGACCGCTACGCATCATCCATGCAGATGGCAAACCCAGCCAAACCCGCTGGCGCGCCTTGCACTACGACCCCGGCGCAAACGCCACCCGCGTCGAACTTGAACCCATGACAGGCCGAACGCATCAGCTGCGCCTGCATTTAAAAGCTCTGGGTCACCCAATTCTTGGTGATGCGCTGTACGCACCCGTTGATGCAAAGGCCAAAGCCATCCGTTTGCTGCTGCACGCTTGTGCCTTGCGGTTTTTGCATCCGGCAAGTAATGACGCCATGGTTTTTGACGATGCCGCCAATTTTTAGGAACTTCAATCAATATCCTGGCCTCTAACCGGACTGACCAGAGAAACCCATGCCAACACCCCAACCCAAACTCCAGCACCTGCAACGCCGCACCCTCACAGCCGCACTCGTCTTTGCGCCCGCGTTATGGCGGGGTGCACGCGCACAATCTGCAACCGCCATTCGCGCAACACCTTCGCAAACTGAAGGACCGTTTTACCCGGTGGCATTCCCCAAAGATTCAGACTTTGACTTGCTGCGCAATGGCGAGAAAAGCTATGCCAAAGGCCAAAGCGCCTGGGTTGAAGGCAACGTCAGCGACCTGGCAGGCAAGCCAATTGCAGGCGCGCACGTTGAAATATGGCAATGTGACCACGAAGGCCACTACCATCACCCCGGCGATGGCGGCAAGGCAGACCAGCGCTTTCAAGGATTTGGCCGCGTGGCTGTGGGCGCTGATGGCAGCTACCGATTTCACACGATGCGACCCGTGGCTTACGCCGGTCGCACCCCACATATTCACGTCAAAGTCAAACTCGGCCAACGCGAACTGCTGACGACTCAGCTGTATGTGGTTGGCGATGCAGGCAACGCACGCGATTTTTTATGGCGCAATTTGAATGATGCCGATCGCGCCGCATTGACGGTTCCGTTTGTTCAAAGTAGCGACGGGCTGAAGGCGCGTTTCCCCATCGCGGTAGCTGTTTGACCGTACCATCGAACCTCATGACCCAACATCTTTTTATCCTCACTGGTGCCTCACGCGGCATGGGGCTGGCCATGGCGCGGCAGTTGCTCCAGCCCGGCAACAGCGTTTTGTGTATATCCCGCAGTGCCAACGAAACGCTGGCCATGCAAGCCAAGCAGGCGGGTGCGAATCTCTTGCAATGGACGCAAGACCTGGCGCTGGGCGCACGCACCAGTGCAAGGCTGGAGCAATGGCTGCGAGAGCAAGCGGGCAGCATTTTTACCAGCGCCTCACTCATCAACAATGCAGGCGTCATTCCGCGCATTGGTCCATTGAGTGAAGCAGATGCCGATGACTTGAGCAACGCACTGCGGGTTGGGCTGGAGGCGCCCATGCAACTGACCAGCGCGTTTTTACGCGCCACACAAAACTGGAATGGCCTGCGCAGGGTACTTAATATTTCGTCGGGCTTGGGCCGCAGAGCCATGGCATCACAAGCGGGCTATTGCGCGGCCAAAGCAGGCATGGATCACTTTACCCGCTGCTTGTCGCTTGAAGAAGCCCTAAAAACCAATGGCGCCAAAGTATGTTCTTTGGCACCCGGCGTGATCGATACCAACATGCAAGTGCAGTTGCGCGGCGCTGACAGCAAGGCGTTTCCTGATCAGTCAAGTTTTATCAGCCTCAAAACCAGCGGTTCGCTGGCTTCACCTGATGAGGCTGCTCGACGGGTTCTGGCCGTATTGATGCGGGCTGATTTCGGCGCCAATCCGGTGGCTGATGTTCGGGACTGAACATCGCCAATTTCAAGCCTGTAACAGGCGCTGATAAATCTGGTCTTTGAGGTTCAGGCGTTTCTTCTTCAGCACTTCCAGCGCATCCTCGCTGATCACACCGCCGCCCAGCTCGTAAAGTCTGATGGCGTGGTTGTCTTCGTCGTATTCATTGAACAGTTTGGCAAAGTGTGCATCTGAGCCTTTCAAGGCGCGCATTTTGTCCAAGTGTTCAGGAAATTCATGCGCGATGTCGTGGTTGAGTAAATCCATGTCTGCCTTCAGGTTGTGTTGATGACAATCATCGTTCAGGTGCGTAAGTTTGCGCTCAGCAGGGTTTGGCGAGTATCAGACAACGCGCCGATTTTTCTGGGCCTGCCTCAGGCTTCAATCTTCACGCCCTTCCAGAATGCCACATGGCCCTTGATCTCTTCGGCCTGGGGCTTCGGGTCGGGATAAAACCATACTGCATCGGTATTCATCTCGCCATTGACCAGCAGCGAGTAGTAGCTGGCCTGGCCTTTCCAGGCGCACGTGGTGTGATGGTTGCTGAAAGTGATGTAGTCCCGGTTGAGCGAGCCTTCAGGAAAATAGTGGTTACCTTCCAGCACCACCGTCGTGTCACTTTGTGCGATGACTGCGCCGTTCCAGATTGCTTTCATAAAGTTTCCTTGTTTTCAAATTGAAAAATCAAATACCACCTTTGGGGTGTGTCGGGTCAATCCACAAGACAGTGCTGGGCACTTCAACGGGTGCAATGTCCAGGTTCACTGCCACGGCCTCACCATCGCTGCGGCACAGCACGCATTCGAGCAGGTCGGTCGCGCTGGCGTTGATTTCCTGGTGCGGCACATAGGGCGGCACGTAAATAAAGTCGCCAGGCCCGGCCTCAGCGGTGAACTCCAGATGCTCACCCCAGCGCATCCGCGCATGGCCTTTGACGACGTAAATCACACTCTCCAGATGGCCATGGTGGTGTGCACCGGTTTTGGCATCTGCATGAATCGTGACCGTACCCGCCCACAACTTTTGCGCACCCATGCGGGCAAAATTAATTGCGGCTTTGCGCTCCATCCCAGGCGTTTGGGCCGTATGACCGTCGAGCTGGCCGGCCTTCACAACACGAACGCCGTCGTGCTTCCAGGCGGGTTCGTTGCTGTGGTTATGTGGGTGACTGTGGTCGTTGCCCATATTGGCCCCTTTATGCGTAACGCTCGCGAGCCAGCGCAGCACCCAAGCCCAGCGCGTGCAACTTTTTGATGGCGATGTCGCGGCTCATGGGTGCCAAACCGCAATTGGTGCAGGGTATCAAACGGTTTTTAGGCACATACTCCAGCGCTTTGCCAATCGTGTCAGCAATTTGCTCAGGTGTTTCAATCTCGTCACTGGCCACATCAATCACACCGACCATGACATCTTTGCCCGCCAGCAATGCCATCAGGTGTGGCGGCACATGCGAGTGGTAGCACTCCAGGCTAACTTGCTGAATGC
>ENA-OFDP01001031-OFDP01001031.1-metagenomes-genome-assembly--contig:-NODE-1031-length-11324-cov-2.163280_pt1 | contig 11324 bp, 13 predicted proteins | sample MGYA00153389_OFDP01 | MGnify analysis MGYA00153389 | reverse complement strand
ACGGTGGGTTTTGCGGGTTCTCAGGCTCTCCCACTTCTATAAGTTAACGATTGTTGCGATCGCGATGCCCATCAATCTATCCGAGCGATCGCTGATTTTTGGCAATTATCGCAATGTCCGCAGCGGAAGGTTTGGGCTTCGCGGGTGAACCCAAAGGCATTGAGCAGAAACTGCCAGCGACAGGCTTTTGTTTTTAGATAATCCGTCATCTGCTCAGTAGCGGCGATGTTGGACTGGTTAAATTTTGGCGATTCCCGTAGGGATCGTTTCACGAATCGCGCTCCGGGCTGAAGCGTATAGTGAAATGGATCTGTCCACTCTAAACAGCCGGCTTGATGCAGTAGGGAAAGGGCGATCGCGCTTCCGGGAAACAGTTTGCTAACGGCGACGACTTCCCCTTGCAACGGCAGTTTGCGAACGAGTTCTTGAGCGGTACGATATTGCTTTTGGGTTTGGGTTTCAAAAAATTGCCGCCGCTGTTTGTCTTGGGGATCAAGCAACCCGGTTGGTTCACTGATCAAGGTGAGAGCATCGGCAGGGTTACCATCTCGTCCGGCGCGTCCAGATTCTTGAACATATTCGCTCAGCAAAAGCGGCGCGTGGAAATGCACAATCCATCCCACATCGGGCTTGTTAATGCCCATGCCGAATGCGCTCGTACAAATCACAAACTGTAAGGTATTGGCGATCCAATCTTGCTCAATCTGGCGACGATCGCCCGCATACAACCCTGCATGATAGGCTGCTGTAGAAAATCCCTGTTGGGTGAGCCAATTCGCCAGTTCTTCACTTTCTCGCCGCGATCGCACATACACTAAACCCGATTTGGGGTGCGCCTGGATAAACTGAAGCAAGCGCGATCGGCGTTGGCGCGGTGTCCACACGACTTGCACCTTTAAGTTGAGATTGGCGCGATAGGGATTTTGGCGAAAAATTTGCGGTTGATGGAGTTGCAACGCCCGCTGAATGGTTTGCTGCGCTGATGGATCAGCCGTAGCAGTAAAAGCGGCAATGGAGATTTGGCTACCCGCTGGTTTTGCCTGCAATAAGGCTGAACGAACTGCGCCCAAGCGATAATATGCCGGACGAAACGTATCTCCCCACTGCACCAAACAATGGGCTTCATCTAAAACTAGCCGATTAATTTTTAACTCTGGTTTACACAATCGCTCCCAAACTGCCGAACTCAGCAACGTTTCTGGAGAGAGGTAGAGCAAGCGCAATCGCTGATTTTCTAACGCCCACAAGGTCTTTTGAAAGGGCGATCGCGCTAGTTCACTATGCAGCAACGCTACAGATTGTTGAAAGCGGCGATCGCGCTGGTGCAATTCCTGAACCTGGTTTTCCATCAAAGCGACCAGCGGCGATATGACCAGCGTGAGACCGGGCTGCATCAATGCTGGAAGCTGAAAGCAAACTGATTTGCCGCCGCCCGTGGGCAAAATAATCAGCGCATCGCGGTGTTGCAATAGACAGTCCACGATTTCGCCTTGGGGAGTAGCCCCAGATTTGCTGAAGTGTTGCTTGAATGGTTGGCTGGCTAGATGGCTGTCTGGATAGTTGGCTAGAGCGTTTGATCGGTTGAGTTGTCATAATCGTATTGGCACCCTGAGTAACTTCAGAATTCCCAGGAAGTCAATAAACTCAACAAGAAAATAATCCAGATTCAGTGCAGACGGCTTGCAATGGCTGATCCCAAGGGTCGTTGGGCAAGGTGGTTAGGTAGGCAAAGTCGAACACAATGCCAACGGTGGTTTTTTGACTCCAGGGAGGACTGCTGAGCAGGCGATCGTAATAGCCGCCGCCGTACCCTAATCGATAACCTTGGCGATCGCAGGCAACGGCAGGCACCAAGATTAAATCCACTGCATCCGGTTGAATTAAGGGCGAGTTTGGATGAGGTTCTAAAATGTCAAAAGCCCCTTTTTGTAGAGGTAAGGAATTGCTAGGTAACCACTCATGCCAACATAATTCAGTGCCTATACAGCGAGGGAATCCCCAAGTTTTAGGCAGTTCAAATAACGAACTCAAATCGGGTTCTTGACGAATGCTAAAGTAAGCCAAAATTAATTTTGCATCAGTAAATAACTTAGATGCTTTTAACTGTTCACAAATCTGTAAACTTTGATTTTGGTAAGTTTCTAATGGTAACGATTGACGAGTTTTAAGCAGCGATCGCCGTAGTTCTTTCTTATCCACGTTTCAGGTTTGGGTTTCAGGTTTTAGGCTTCAGGTTTTGGTTTCTTTGCTGACACCGTTCGGCTGAGCGCTCACGTCGAAGCCTGACACCTATTCCTCTTTAACTGCTTGAATAGCCATTCTCAAATTTCCCTGATGCCTGCTGAGTAGGCGATCGCCTGCGTCTTTCTCCAATCCTGTCCAGTGCATCAGGAGTGCGAGTTTGACGTTGAGATCGCTGCGTTCTAGTAAAAAGCCTGCGTCTTCACGGGTGAGGTCGGTGAGGTCGCAAAGGATGCGGAGGGCGCGATCGTGGAGTTTGGTATTCGTCACCGCCACATCGACCATGCGATTGCCATACACTTTACCCAATTGCACCATGGTGCCTGTGGAAATAATATTCAGAGCAAGTTTAGTAACAGTGCCCGCTTTAAGACGGGTAGAACCTGCGAGAATCTCGGCTCCGACTAACAGGCGAATATCGATATCAACATCGATATCAACTTGCTCTTTGGGGACACAGGCAATAAAAACAGTCGTAGCTCCTCGCTGTCGGGCGGCTTGCAACGCGCCGTGAACGTAGGGCGTGGTGCCGCCTGCGGTAATGCCGACGACGACATCTTGGGACGTAATCTGATGGTGAGCGATCGCGCTTGCCCCATCTTCTGGGCGGTCTTCCAAATCTTCTGAACTGCGAACTAATGCGCCAGCCCCACCTGCAATAATGCCCTGTACCTGCTCAGGCTGTGTGCAAAAAGTAGGCGGACATTCTGCGGCATCTAGCACACCCAACCGTCCACTGGTGCCGGCACCGATATAAAATAAACGACCGCCCTGCCGCAGTGCTGCCGCCGTTCGGGTAATGGTTTCTGCCAGATCTTCACGCGACTGGGCGATCGCGGCAATGGTCTTCGCATCCTCTTGGATGAATAAATCTACCAGTTCCAACGGCGATCGCTGATCTAAATTTTCGCTATTTGGGTTTGCCTGCTCCGTCAACAAATAACCGCGTTGCAAATCCTTCATGTTATCGTCCTAATCTAACTTGATAAGTGCTTACAATAATCCTTCCAACTGCCGCCGAATTTGTTCTAAAGCATCTTTTGGCATGGTGCTATCTGCGTCATCTAAGTCCGCTTTATTCTCAACCGCATGACGGTTGATCTGCCAATCAGAGTCTTCCATATTCGTTTCAGGTGGCGCGAGTAGCAGCCGTTCTGCGTCAGATTGGGGCACAAATCCTTTGGGCACAATTTGGCACTGATAGCTAGAACTTTGACAAAACTCCTCAATCTCTTCTTGGTCAAACGCTTCTACTCCCGGAACTGGAAAGTCTTGCGCTTCCAGCAACAGGGCATAGCGAGTGGCATCATCTTCTTCTTCAAACATCAACACAACGTTATATTCCCCAATTTGAAGGCTATGAAGCCCTTCATTATCGGTTCCGGCATTAAACAACAATATAAATACACGCATAATTTCGGTGATTAAAGTAGCATCTTCCAATTTTACTGGAGATTTACACGGGTCAATTAAAGCACTTTTAACCCGCGAAGATCAGGGCGATCGCGTTAGCAATTTGCATCCGGCTGCTCACACGCCCCAATGCTGACCCAGCTAGTGGAGCCATCTGCCCAATGTTCTTTTTTCCAAATGGGAGCATTGTGTTTGAGGGTGTCGATCGCATACTTGCAGGCTGCAAACGCCTCTGACCGATGGGGGCAACCCACCGCCACCAATACGCTAATTTCGCCCACATACAACCGCCCCACCCGATGGTGAATCACCACGCTCGTGACATCGATCCATCGGGTTTGAATATCAGCAGCAACTTGCTGAAACACTTGCAAAGCCATTGGCTCATAGGCTTGATACTCCAATGCCACGACTGCATTGCCCTCGGTGTTGTTTCTGACCATGCCGCTCATCACCACCACTGCACCATTCGCTGGGTCATCCACCAACGCATAGACCTCCTCCAGCGATAGGGGCGCGATCCGAATGGCAAAATAGGCAGGCTTGGGAACGTTGGGCTGGTTCAAGGGTCGTTCAGAAGGTGGGGCGATTCCCGTAGGGAGTTCTGTGGAAAGCTTCGCTAACGTTTCACGCATCGCGTCAGCCATAACTCATTTACCTAGAATAAAGATCTATTAGCCGATCCTACCGTAGTTTTCTTGATGGAATCTTCAAGAACATCGTTGGCTTGTCTACAACCGCTGATTCCTGTCCACACTATAGTGAAGTCGGTGCTTTGATTTCTGTGTTAGCGAAACTCTACCCATCAAACCATGCTGGATGTTAGTTCCTGTCCCTCGTCGGTGCAATCTTGGCTCACTCTCAAACATTCTATTAGCCAAGGGTTAGGTGACTTAGTTTCCTTTTCTATCCAGCCAGTATTTAATGGTTGTCTGGTTTTATTTGCCCTTGGTTATTTTGGGCTGCTCAGATGGTTTAAAGTGCGGCGACTCTCTAAGCAATTTAGCTGGCGGCGATCGCTCGTGTCCATTCTGATTGGCATTTTTCTCAGCGGTTTATTGTTGCTCTCCGCGCCTGGATTAGCCCTCGCCTATCAAGGCTTAGTGGGGCTAGTTCCCGCCGACACAGGAAAATCGACTGAGGCGATCGTCATTTTAGGACGAGGCGAATTTTTCGCCCCCCAACGCGCAGAAACGGCTGCAACCCTTTGGCAAAGCCAGCGTGCGCCGCTGATTTTTGTCAGCGGAAATCATCAAGAGTATCTTAAGATTGTCCATGAACTGAAACAGAGAGGCGTTCCCGATGCAGCGGTGGATGGCGAATTTTGTTCTAAAACGACTGAAGAAAATGCTGAATTTACGGCTTCAGTGCTTTTCCCTCGCAGCATTCGCCGAATTTTACTCGTGACCGATCCGCCTCACCTAATGCGATCGCTGCTCACCTTTCAAAGCATCGGGTTTACGGTGTTGCCTTACCCTAGCCCTTTGCCTGAAGCACTGAACCGCCGCCAAAAAACTATGCTGACCCTGCAAGAATACAGTGGGTTGATATCCTACGCACTTCAAGGGCGCTTTTTTCCACGGGAGATCCCTCGTTAATGAAAATCCGCTGGATGGGTCTTGTACACTGATTCCTATAGTCTCGTTTCGATCCCTAATGACCTTCAGTTGGTTAACGCCCAGTCACTTCATCATGCTGGGTTTGCTCGTGATATTTGCGATCGCCCATAGCGGATTGGCAGCACTGCGCCCTTGGGCTGAAAAAAAAGTGGGTGCGCGAACCTATCGAGTATTTTTTGCCCTCGTCAGTTTGCCGCTGGCAGTTGTACTCATTATTTATTTCATCAATCATCGCTACGACGGGCTGCAACTTTGGCAAGTGCAGGGCATTACTGGAGTGCAGCCGCTGGTTTGGATTTTGTCAGCAATTTCATTTCTGTTTCTTTACCCCGCTACATTCAATCTGCTAGAGATTGCGGCAATCCAAAAACCGACTGTGCATCTTTATGAAACGGGGATCATTCGCATCACTCGCCATCCTCAAATGGTGGGGCAGGTGATTTGGTGCGTTGCCCATACGCTTTGGCTAGGAACGACGTTTACGATTCTTACCTCGATTGGGCTAGTGGTGCATCACTTATTTGGCGTGTGGCATGGCGATCGCCGCTTGTTGGCTCGGTATGGTTCGGCGTTTGAAGCGGTGAAAGCCCGAACTTCAGTGATCCCGTTTTGGGCGATCGCTCAAGGCAAGCAAACTCTTAAAGTAGGGGAATTTTTTCGGCTTTCTTACTTTGGAGTGGGAGTGTTTATTCTGCTGCTGTGGTGGGCACACTCCAGAATGATTAGTGCAACAGGAAGCATAGACTGGTAGGATGATCCCAAGCATTTTTTAGAAACAGCATTTTATCAATCAACCAATCATAAAAACATGGGCGAACAATCTTTTGACCAAGAAGTTTTAGATTCCTCTTTTCCCGTTCTAGTCCATTTTGGTGCCCCTTGGTGTGGTCCTTGCCGAGTGATTGAACCCCTCCTCTCTCGGTTTCAATCTGAGTGTGGCACTTCACTAAAGCTAGTAGGGATCAACGCTGATGAGAATCTAAAATTAGCCAGTCGATACCGGATTACGACCTTACCGACCCTGCTTTTATTTGAAGGCGGCAAACTCTATCATCGGATGGAGGGAATTTATCAACGAGACGTTCTACGGGCAGAATTAAACAAGCTTGTTTCAAAATCGCGTTCAACCAATTCTTTAGGGGTCTAGCCAATCAAGTTGCTAGTTAACCTGATGTGCAACTAAAGTCAGCCCACTCTGCGGGGAGCAAGAGTTTTTCAAAGTCCCTCTCTCACAGCGGGAGAGGGATCTAGAGCTTGGAAGCAAGCTGAGGCAACAAGCCTGGGACGTAGATTAAACCCCTTCTGCCAAAATAAAAGAAGGGGAACCGAAATCTCAAAGTCTCTACTCCCGCTCTGGGAGAGGGATCTAGGGCTTCGACGTGAGACGTTCGGCGAACGCGCAGTCGAGTCGCACTCAGCCGAACGGTGAGGAGATTGGGAAAGCCACACATTGCGTTAGTTACCATCGGTGAGTGCGATCGCGCTTATCCTAGCTACCGTCAACCTCCCAACTCTACAACGCGATCGCCCCCAAGAATCACCCCAACCAACCAACATGAGGATTTCTAGAACCTATTTAATTGACATCAGGTAACAATACGCGATACATCATGAGGCAATAGTTACGTCAATTTTTTACATGCAACGTTTTTTGAATGCCCAGATTTATCGACTTCAGGAGGAATGGGCATGGATGGTAGCTTAATCATCTCCAATATCCTCAATCCGCCTATTCTGTTTTTCTTTTTAGGGATAACGGCGGTTCTCGTCAAGTCGGATTTAGAAGTTCCCCCGCCAGTTCCTAAGATTCTCTCGCTATACCTTCTGTTTGCGATCGGGTTTAAGGGTGGAGTCGAACTGATCAAAAGCGGGATTACGCAAGAAGTTGTTCTCGCGCTTGCCGCAGCAATTTTGATGGCGTGTTTTGTGCCAGTTTACACCTTCTTCATTTTGAGGCTGAAGCTCGATCATTATGATGCCGCCGCGATCGCGGCAACTTATGGCTCCATCAGCGCCGTCACCTTTATTACGGCAAGTTCATTTCTAACCGAGTTAGGCATTGAGTTTGATGGCTACATGGTTGCGGCTCTGGCACTGATGGAATCACCCGCGATCATTGTCGGTTTGATCTTGGTGAATCTGTTTACAGCCGACGAGAAACGAGAATTCGTCTGGTCTGAAGTGTTGCGAGATGCGTTTTTGAACAGTTCAGTTTTTTTGCTGGTCGGCAGCTTGCTAATTGGAGTTTTAAGCGGAGAACATGGCTGGAAGGTGATGGAACCGTTTGTTCAAGGGCTATTTTATGGATTGCTTACTTTCTTTTTGCTAGATATGGGGCTGGTCGCGGCTCGAAGAATTAAAGACTTGCAAAAAACCGGATTTTTCCTGATCTCATTTGCCATACTGATTCCCATACTCAATGCTGGAATTGGCATTGCGATCGCCAAACTGATCGGAATGCAACAGGGAAATGCCCTCTTGTTTGCAGTATTGTGCGCCAGCGCTTCCTACATTGCCGTTCCCGCAGCCATGCGGCTTACGGTTCCTGAAGCAAACCCTAGCCTCTATGTTTCCACTGCTTTAGCCGTCACCTTTCCATTCAATATCACTGTGGGCATTCCGCTTTATTTATACGTCATTGATCTGTTTTGGAGATGATAGTATGCACACCGTTAAAAGAATTGAAATTATTGCTAACTCATTCGAGCTTGGCAAGATTTTGGATAGTTTAGATAAATCTGGCGTTCATGGTCATGCCGTGATTCGCAACGTTGCCGGAAAAGGCTTGCGTGAAGGGAACGAAGACCTTGATATGACCATGCTAGACAATGTTTATATCATCGCGTTTTGTATGCCCGACCTGCTTAAGCCTCTAGTTGAAAACATCACCCCCTTGCTCAATAAGTTTGGGGGCACTTGTTACATTTCAGAAGTCATGGAAATTCGCTCTATGAGATGTGTTGCCTCTCTATAGGCGCGTGATTTTTTTGTATTTCCTGGGTCTGCCCGAAATAAAACAAAAATATGAACGTTAAAAATCATTTTGTCGATCGCCGTCACTTCTTAAAGTTAAGCGCTGCGGCGACATTGATCCTGGCAGCCACTAGCGATTTAGGGTTACGTGTTCAGCAGGCAGAAGCGGCTGAGTTGCCCACCAATCCTCAACCTAAACCCGATGCAGCCCTGCAAAAATTGCTTGAAGGCAATCAACGGTTCATTCGACACCAACCACAATATCCTCATCAATCTCAGACCCGAATGCTGGAGCTTGCCCAAACGCAACATCCTTTTGCCACTGTTTTGACCTGTGCCGATTCGCGGGTGCCCGTCGAGCTTTTGTTTGACCAAGGCATCGGCGACATTTTTGATATTCGCATTGCGGGAAATATTGCCATACCCGAAACCGTGGGTAGCATTGAATATGCGGTCGCTCTATTGGGTACGCCCGTAGTGATGGTGCTGGGTCATGAACGGTGTGGAGCGGTGACTGCTGCGGTTGAAAATACGCCGCTACCCGGTGAAATTGGCAGCTTTGTGAAGGCAATTTTACCCGCTGTGGATCAGGTGAAGGGGCGATCGGGCGATGTGGTGGATAATGCGGTGATTGCCAATGTGCATTATCAAATTGAACAGCTAAAGCGATCGCCCATTTTGACTGAACGGCTGCGATCGGGTGATCTAAAAATTGTCGGCGGTCGCTATGACTTAGATACGGGCACGGTCAAGATTCTCACCTAATTTGTTAACTTCGTGGCGATTACTGCCAGCTTGCTACCCAAGTTGTAGATATCGGTGCGCTGCTTTTCATCTTTCAGGTTGCCTGTCTGATCAAACGCTTGGTAGGCATTGGAGATAGCTTTTTGGTCGGGCAGCACCAACACGCCGATATTTTGCAAAATCGATCGCACATGGATCAGTCCCCGCAATCCACCCAATCCACCAGGTGAAGCTGCCATCAGCACCGCAACTTTATCGCGAAAGCAAGCCAGCGGTGCTTCGTCTGGCGCAGGTCGAGATGCCCAATCGATCGCATTTTTGAGCAGCGGCGAAATTGAACTGTTGTATTCTGGGCTAGCGATCAAAAATCCCTGATGCTCTTTGAGCAGCGCCTTGAACTGGATTACGGTCTTGGGCAATCCTTCAGCGGCTTCCAAATCTTCGTCATAGAGCGGCATCGGTAGATCTTTGAAATCTACATAAGTCACCTCTGCTCCTGCCGCCCTTGCGCCATCAGCCGCAATTTTTACTAGCTTTTTGTTAAATGAATCAGTCCGGGCACTGCCCGCAAAGGCAAGAATTTTGATGGTCATGGGTTTGACGAATAGACGTATAGTTACAGAAAATTTTAGAAGATGCGATCGCCGGATAACAAGTTTGCTGGAGACGGCTGCACATCAATTGCAATAGCCAACCCTACAATATACCTTGTATTGTTATACGGCGTTTATTCTTTAGGGCGGACTTCAAAAGCAAGCTGTGAACGGTAGAAACAGACATCAAACTCTAAGAAAAAGTTCATCCGACCCAATAGTAAAGGGACATCATCAGATAAGCTCCACGCAAAAACCAACTGCACTGGGTCAAAATCGCTAATCTGTGCAGAAACTAGCAGCCTCTCGCCTCAACCGAAGCCAAGTTGCCAGCGAGAGTTACAGAAATTGTTTGCTCTTCCCAAACCGCACCAAGTTGAATTCCAACGTTGTAGGGTAAAACGTTAACGCTTGCACCTGTATCCAGCAGTCCAGAAACCTCTACTGATGAACCTCGGTATGTCAAGGAGAGCGGTAATTGAGGCAGGGCATCAGGAACACCGAAGGCATCCAACCCTTCCACAAAGTTGAATCGTTTAGAAACCTTTCCAAGTCGCTCTTCAATCTGAACCCGATACACATCAGGATTCTGTAAGTTCACCCAATCTGCGTAATCGATCTGCTCATCAAAAAACTTTAAGATTAGTGCCATCAAATTTCCATGTGTATCGACTGCCACAACCTAAAAACCAAGCCGTTTAACAAAACCTTTATAGTGCTTGATACTGCTGGCACTGCTGAAGCAAACGCTGGATGAGCAGAGGCTTACCGCCAAAGTGGAGATGCAGATAGGAGGCGTGAACCTGAAACCGCTGCCAACCTTCAGTTTGATGCAATGTGCCGTCATAGTTTTGCATGGCAAACACAGGCTGTTCTGGCTCAATAGTCAAGCTAGAGCGGTGAAATTCGTGTCCCCAAATGATTTCACCTGTTTCGATCAGGGTAGTCGATCGCTGAGCGGTTGCCTGTCGATAGCCCAAAGTCAGCCGTTTACCCATCTGTGCGCCCGTCGGCAAAATTCCCACCATTGGATACAGCTTCGCTTCAAAATCAATAATGCGATCGCACAAATACATCAATCCTCCACATTCGGCATAGGTGGGCATTCCTGCCGCGATCGCCGCCTTCACTGCCTGAAGCGCCGTTTGATTGTCACTTAATTCTGCTGCAAATACCTCTGGGAAGCCACCCCCAAAGTAAAGACCCTGGATGTTTTCTGGCAGAGCATGATCGCAAATTGGACTCCATTCCACCAGTTCAAATCCGGCAGCTTGCAGCAAATCTAGATTGTCGGCGTAGTAAAAGCTGAAGGCGCGATCGCGGGCAATGGCAAGGCGAGGCGGCGAGGGGGCAGACGGAGATGGGTAGAGGGATGGAGGGGAAAGGGAAGGGGCGTGGAGCAGGGGGGCGAGAATGTCCCAATTGAAGCAAGTTTCGCCGAGGTGGGCGAGGTGATCGATTACGGTTCTTAGCTGGGGAAGTTCAGCGGTGGGGATCAGTCCAAGATGGCGATCGGGAATGGTGATTTCGTCTTGCCGTCGTAGAACTCCGAGAATCGGCAGGTGGAGGGGTGCGATCGCATCTTGGAGCAGTTCCAGGTGGCGATCGCTGCCGACGCGATTTAAGATCACTCCGGCAAAGGTTAATCGGGGGTCGAAGGTGGTGTAACCATGGGCGATCGCCGCGATCGAGCGGGAGGTGCTGCTGCAATTGAGGACTAGCGCGATCGGTAATCCCAATA
>ENA-OFDP01001030-OFDP01001030.1-metagenomes-genome-assembly--contig:-NODE-1030-length-11340-cov-2.527249_pt1 | contig 11340 bp, 10 predicted proteins | sample MGYA00153389_OFDP01 | MGnify analysis MGYA00153389 | reverse complement strand
GATTACCGTTTTATCGCGCCGCAGGATGTCGGCCTGAAACGCGTCGGGCATTTCGGCTTTTTCAAGCCGCAGAGTGAAGCGTCGCTGTGGCCACTGGTAACGAAATGGATCGACGAGCGATCAGTCTAAGCGCGGCCACCAAGCAGGCGGGACGGCAACATTACGATTGAGCGAAGCAAGGCGAACACGCCCCCGAACGCAATGCCGACCAGTCGGAATGGCAGCAAGATCAGCCAGACGAGCGGATAGAGCACGAGTGCCAGCAGCGCAAGCGGCCAGCAGAGAAAAAGCAGAATTAGCCAGAGCAGGAATTTCATTTTGAATCCTTTCGCGACTTTTGTATGTTGGGCGTCTGGATAAACAAATCAATACCGAAGTCTAGCCGAAATCGATTTTCTATTCCGGCTCCTGCACGTCATACCCCCTCGCGCGCAACTTCGCGACGTAACCATCGGGCGAAACTATTTGCGCAATCGGCAGAATGGCGAGCGCAACGTTGTCGTTTTTTAGCGCTGCTTCTGCAGCGGCCAGCCACGTGTTTTCTATTTGCCTCAGCAGGTCTTGAGTGCCGAGCGTCTTCATAAAGCCAGCCTCCCTGATGGCGGCCTCGCAGGCGCCGCGCTGGTCCGAGGCGGGCAGCTTGCGGATCACATCTATATCGCCCGCTGCCCATGCGTTTGCGCGAATGCGCATGGTGGCCAAATCTGTTTCGATGCGTTCGATCGTCTTCGCAAAGCATTCGATGTCGGCGAGCCTCGATGACCGTAGTTGTTTTAATGCCGCCCGCGGCGCAGTGATCGTTGGCTCAAACTTGACTTCGGTAATTTTAACCTTGTGTTTATTGGCGGCATCACGCACCACCGGCCAGACCGGGCTGGCGCTGGTTAGACCAGATTTGTTGATCGCATTTTTGTAAAGCTCGAGTGCAGCGAACATCGGACGCCAGCGTTCGATGTCTTTTTCTTCATCGTTGATGAGATAGGAGTCAATGTATTTGTCTCGCAGGACCAGCCAGCGCGCGTGAAGATCCGCTGGAACGATGTCCTTCAGGGTCGCATCGTCAGGGTTCTTACGAAGCTGCAATGCCGATGGCAGCATGGTCAGTGCCGTGAAATAGCCTATCTGCTTCATTGATACCCCCGCAGTCGGCTCTCTGAGAACCTGCCGAGATTGGGCTACGATTGCTTCAAGGCCCTTGGCGCGCCAGGTCATTTTTTGCAGAACCGGCGTTTGTGTGCCGATAATCCACAGCACGTGATCACCCTTGGAAACCTTCCACATCCCAGGTCCCGGCTGTTCGCCACTAACGAGAATTTTTTCCAGCACGACTGGTGACGCAGGCAGCCCGGCCGGGGACGCGACCATGGCGTCCGCCCGCGCGGTAGACGCAAGCAAGAGGCTGTAAAGGGCGAACACGAGCATTAATGGTTGAAAGCGCAATTGATTGTCCCTGCAATGGTGTCGATTGATGTTGTTGAAAGACTTACTACTGGTCGCGAAGTTCCAGACATCCGCAATTTTGGCGCCAGTTCGCCGCGCCAGAGGTCATTGTATGCCGTCAAAACATGCGGGTGCTTGCGTCTCCAAGCGAGGTCACCGCTGACGCGAGTCACATGTTGCTGGAATGCACGCTGATATCATGTTTCGATGAAGCCACCCGTCTCAAAGTTGCCGCATGTCGGCACGACCATTTTTACGACCATGTCCGCATTGGCGCTGGAAGTAGGCGCCGTCAATCTCGGACAGGGGTTTCCAGATTTCGCCTGCGACCCGCGCCTCATCGAGATGATGAATGAGGCAATGCGCGCTGGGCATAACCAATATCCACCGATGGCAGGCTTGCTGGCCCTACGAGAAGCCGTCGCCGACAAAGTGGCCACACTATTTGGCCGCCATTACCACCCCGGTCACGAAATCACCATCACAGCCGGCGCCACCCAGGCCATCCAGACTGCGCTCACTGCAATCGTGCATCCAGGCGACGAAGTAATCATCTTTGAGCCCGTGTACGACAGCTACGAACCGGTGATTCGCATGAACGGCGGCGTGCCCGTATTTGCAACGCTTAAATTCCCGGACTACCGGCCCGATTGGCAACAGGTACGCGCACTCATCACACCGCGCACGCGCGCCATCATGATCAATTCACCACATAATCCGACCGCGACATGTTGGTGCAGGGAAGATATGGACGCGCTCGCAGCGGTACTTCGCGACACCGATATTTTTCTTATCAGCGATGAAGTGTATGAACACATGGTGTTCGATGGCGCGTTGCATCAAAGCGTGGCGAGGTTTCCGGCGTTGGCCGAGCGCGCGTTTGTCATCTCGTCATTCGGCAAGACCTACCACGTGACTGGCTGGAAAACAGCCTACTGCCTTGCACCCGCGGCGTTGATGACTGAATTTCGCAAGGCGCATCAGTTCATCGTTTTCACCGTGCATACACCTTCACAGCATGCGATTGCCAATTACATGGCCTTGGGTACGCACAATGAACTCGCGCATTTTTATCAGGCGAAGCGGGATTTCTTCTTGGCATCAGTGAAAAGCGCGCGCCTCAAATGGCAGCCATCACGCGGCACTTATTTCGTTTCTGCACAATATGCCCACGTCGCTGATTTCGCTGAGATGTCCGATGTGGTTTTCGCACAACTTCTCGCACGGAAGTTTGGTGTTGCATGCATTCCGGTTTCAGCGTTTCATCACGACGCGGCCGATCATCAGACAGTCCGATTCTGTTTTGCTAAACGCGAAACGACGCTTTCGGAAGCCGCTGATCGATTGCTGAAAGTCTAGCCCCGGCTGGCCTCACGGAGCACAAACGCAGGAAGAAGACTGCCAATGCTTGATCTACGTTTTTGGACTGGACGGCACACGACAATAACGTCGATCTCCTGCCTCGAAATTAGTGGGACTTATTGTCGTCATCACAGGTCAGCTTGGCGCCAAAAACGAGCGGGGAAGTCGCGGTGGAGTTCCAATCAGCGTGATGCAATAAGCCAGAACGAAGCAACGAAAATCACAGGCAAATGTTAAGTGCGCTCTTTCTCCACGAAGGTCGCAGCGAAACGATTCAATTCGTATGCATTGCGCAATCCGCGTTTCTTTCTCATGTTCCCGCGATGCCTTTCAACGGTCCGTACGCTACGGTTCATCTTTACCGCAATCTCACTAGTTCCAAAACCCATGGCGATGATGACGTTTTCCGGAGCCTCCTGTTTGACCAGATAGCCCTTAGCGCCTGCTCGCAATGCACGTTCGCCGTGGACAAGTTCATCGTGCATGCTCAACACCATCGTGGCCATATCTGGATACAGCTTGGTGATCTCTTTGATCAGTTCCAGGCCCGACAGTCCCGGAAGCGAAATGTCGGTAACGACGATATCCGGGCGTTGTTCACTGAGAAATTCAAGCGCAAGTTCAGCAGAGTCGGCGGTCATCGTGACCTCCAGATCCGGTTCGTTGTTGATCAACTCTTTCAAGCCATGCAGGACGATGGCATGGTCATCGACAATCATGATCCTCGATTTCACAACGCTACCTCCTAGTCCGTCGTGATTCTCAACGGCGACTTGCGTGCCTCAATGCCGCGCCAGACAGTCCTGACAATCGTACCACCGACTCTTCCTTTGCCAATCGAGAGCGTCGCATCGATGGCCCGACATCGGTGCCGAATACTGTGCAGCCGCGGCTGATTCTCGACTTCTTGCTCGGCAAAAGTATGCCCAATGCCATTGTCTGAAACTGCCAATTCGACGCCACGACTAGTACGCGTCAACGCAATACGGATTTTGCTGGCTTTACCGTGTTTTAACGCGTTATTCACCGCCTCCTGCGCGATTCGATAGCGCGTCAGCGCGACAACTTCGTCCGTAATTGTCACTGCTGTTGGAATTCGCGTGTCGCATTTAACCGCCTCCAGACTATTGACATCGCTGGCCAACTGCCGGAGTGCGTCGACCAGGCCATCATTGCCCCAGATATAGGGAGACAGGCCGTGCGCGATCATGCGGGTGTGGCCGATGGTGCGGTTGACGAGCGCAGATATTCGACTCGCGAGCTTTGCTTCCTCAGGATTCTTGTCGACGAGCTTTTGTGCGAGCGTCTTGGTGAGTAGCGCGATCCCGGTGAGATCCTGTCCCAATTCGTCGTGCAGCTCCAGTCCCACCTGTTCGAGCTCCTTTTCGATGGCCAGCAGTATGTTTCGCTCGAGCTCTTGCCGACTGCGCACCTCGTTTTCAAGTGCAAAGTTGGCCACCTTGAGTTCGCGCGTTTTTGCGGCGACGGCAATCTCGGCTTTCATGCGCGAGGTAACATCACGCGCGCTTATCTGAACATGCTCCGGCTGTCCCTTATCGTCGCGCACGAGATGCAATTGTCCCTCCAGCCAAATATATCGCCCGTCGGCGTGACGAAATCGATACGTCAACGGCGGCTGCTTTCCTTCCCGATCTCCGGCCGCACACCTTACAAATTCCTGTTCAACCGAAACATAATCCTCAGGATGAAGAAATATGGATGTCTCTTCGTGAAGGCCAACCGCGATGTCGTGGCCCGTCACGCGGGTGAACGAAGGCGATAGGTACTTGGTCTTGCCGTTTAGCTGCATCAGCACAACGATGTCGCGCATGTTGTGGGTGATCAACCTGAAGCGCGCTTCGCTCTCCGCGATCCCGCGTTCAGCCATTTTGATGCTCGTAACGTCACGGCCGATCCCGCAATAACCAATAAAAACGCTCTGCGCATCGAACATTGGTCGACCCGTAAGGCTGAAAAACCCAGACACATCGCCCGTGGCGCGATGAAACGTACGCGTCAACATCCGTTGAAATGGCCGCCTCGCCGCCAGAATCTCATCGTAAACTGCCCACTCCTGCGGCGTCATGGCATCGGGGAACAGTTCCCGGCGTGTCTTGCCGAGGATGTCGGCGCGCTTGGTTTTATACTCAAGTGTCGTCTCAATCGAGAGAAACGTGAAGCGGTGTTGCGCATCGGTTTCCCAGAACCAGTCCGACGAAATTTCAGTCAACGCTCGAAAGCGTTCTTCCGAGGCACGAAGCGCTTCTTCGGCGTCGTGCTTCTCATCCATTTACGTTATCGGACAAAGGGGCGTCCCGATTTGATGCCATTTCATCACCTCAATAAGCGCAATAACCTGGCGGGAAATCAAAGAACGAGTATTGCGCGATAGTCGTTTACATTAGTCCGGGTGGGACCGGTGAAAATCAAATCATCAAGCGGCGCAAAAAAACCAAATGCGTCATTGTCCCGCAGCAGCGCTTTAGGATGCAATCCGCCGAGGCGGGCGCGTCGCAACGATCCGGGCTCAAGATAGGCGCCCGCATTATCCTCCGAGCCGTCGATGCCATCGGTATCGCAGGCGAGGGCAAAAATATTCTCGCGTTCGTCGAGATCGATGGCAAGTGACAGCAAAAACTCACTGCAGCGGCCGCCGCGGCCCACGCCGGGATTGCGCAACGTGACCGTACATTCCCCGCCGGAAATGATCGCCACCGGCGGCTTTAGCGGATGATGGTGCTGCTGCGTCTGCCTCGCCAACGCCGCGTGTACCTTTGCAACTTCACGTGCTTCGCCGGTCACACTATCGCCCAGAATCATCGGCGTGATGCCGCGCTGCTGGAAAAATGCCGCCGCTCTTGAGAGACTCAAGTGGGGAGTGGCGATCACCCGGTTTTCAACACGGGAGAAAACAGCGTCGCCCGGTTTTAATGTTTCAGAGATATCACCGCGAACGCCGTTCGAAAGGTGACGGATGACCGACAATGGCGGCACGATTTGATATGCACTGAGAGTATCGAGTGCATCTTGATACGTCGAAGGATCCGGAGCCGTTGGCCCGGATGCAATCGCTGAGGGGTCATCACCAGTCACATCGGAAATAATTAACGAAAGCACCCGCGCCTTGGTTGATGCCGCCAATCTTCCGCCTTGAATCGCGGACAAATGCTTTCTGACGATGTTCATTTCCTGGATTGGCGCGCCACAGGCCAGCAATGCCGACGTGACTGCTTTCAGGTCCGCCATCGATACACCAGCCACAGGTAACGAAAGCAGGCTGGAGCCGCCGCCTGATACCAGCACCAGCAGCAGGTCATCTGTGGTCAGCGTTTCGGCAAGGGCGAGAATTTCCTTTGCCGCCACCTCGCCAGCCTCATCCGGCACTGGGTGTCCGGCTTCGAGTACGCGGATTCGCGACGGTGACGCGGCGTCACCCTCGATGCTCGCGTACCCGTGCGCATAACGCGTAATGACGATACCTTCAAGTGTAGCGCTCGCAGGCCAGTGCAACTCCACGGCCCTGGCCATTGCTGCAGCTGCTTTACCCGCGCCAACGACGACCGTCTTTCCCCTTGGAGGCGCGGGAAGATGCGCTGGCACGATCACCAGCGGATCGGCAGCAGACATCGCTGCGCGGAAACTATCGACTAGTAGCTCACGTGGATTCATGGGTCAGGCTATTTTCGCGCAGCCGCGCGCTTTTGGGCAGCTCCCAGCAGCGGTGCGAGATATCGACCGGTGAAACTCTGCGGCATTTGCGCCAAGTCTTCGGGCGTGCCCTGGCCAATAATTTCACCGCCGCCGTCGCCGCCTTCCGGACCCAGGTCAATCAACCAATCCGCCGTCTTGATGACATCGAGATTGTGTTCAATGACGACCACGGTATTGCCTTGGTCACGCAGGCGATGCAGTACTTTCAGCAGCAGATCGATGTCGTGAAAATGCAGCCCGGTCGTGGGCTCGTCCAGGATAAAGAGCGTCTTGCCGGTGTCGCGCTTTGATAGCTCTAATGAAAGCTTTACCCGCTGCGCCTCTCCGCCTGACAACGTAGTCGCGCTTTGGCCTAGCCGGATGTAGCCCAGACCGACTTCGAGCAAGGTATTCAGCTTTCGTGCGATAACCGGAACTGGCTTGAAAAACTCGAACGCCAGTTCAACCGTCATAGCGAGTATCTCGTGAATGTTCTTGCCCTTGTAGCGTACATCGAGTGTTTCCCGGTTGTAGCGCTTGCCGAAGCAAACGTCGCATGGAACATATACGTCTGGCAGAAAGTGCATCTCTACCTTAATCACGCCGTCACCTTCACAAGCCTCGCAACGCCCGCCTTTCACGTTGAACGAAAAACGTCCGGGCCCATAGCCGCGCGCCCGTGACTCGGGTACGCCAGCAAACAGATCACGGATCGGCGTAAACAATCCCGTGTACGTCGCCGGATTGGAACGAGGCGTACGACCGATGGGCGATTGGTCGACGTTAATTACCTTGTCAAAGTGATCGAGGCCCTCGATGGCCTCAAACGGCGCGGGCTCGTCCATCGACGCATAAATATGTTGCGAAACGGTTTTGTAAAGGGTGTCGTTAATCAGGGTCGATTTACCGGAACCAGAAACGCCGGTGATGCAAACAAAAGCGCCGACCGGCAAATCGAGTGTGACGTTTTTCAGATTATTTCCAGACGCTCCCTTGATGCGCAGTGTTTTTTGCAGATCTACTTTTCCGCGCTTTTTGGGAACAGCAATCTGCTTCTTTCCTGAAAGATACTGCCCGGTAAGCGACTGCGAGGCGCGCTTGATTTCATCCGGTGTGCCCTGCGCCACCACCTGCCCGCCGTGCACACCTGCGCCTGGACCCATGTCCACCACGTGGTCGGCTGCATTGATGGCGTCTTCGTCGTGCTCGACCACGATCACTGAATTACCAAGATCACGCAGGCGCTTGAGGGTTTCCAACAGTCGGTCATTATCGCGCTGATGAAGGCCAATCGATGGCTCGTCGAGCACGTACATCACGCCGGTCAATCCAGAGCCAATTTGCGACGCCAGTCGAATGCGTTGCGCCTCGCCTCCGGAAAGCGTATCGGCTGAACGCACCAGCGAAAGATAATCGAGGCCAACATTGTTCAAAAATGTAAGCCTGCTGGAGATTTCCTTCAATATCCGATCCGCAATGGCCATTTTCTGCGGGCTCAGTTTCACCTTGTCGAACCACTGAAACGAGTCTTTCAGTGACATCGCGGAGAGTTGGTGGATAGTCTTGTCGCCCACTTTTACGTTGCGTGCTTCGGTGCGCAAACGCGTGCCCTCGCACTCAGGACAGATTTTGGTGGAAATGTACTTCGAAAGCTCTTCTCTCACCGCAATTGAGTCTGTCTCACGATGGCGACGCTCAAGGCTGGGCACAATGCCTTCAAAGGTTTCTTCGCGAAGTATTGGCTTGCCACGCTCGCCCGGATACTTGAACGCGATCTTGGTCTTGCCTGAGCCAAACAAAATGAGCTGCTGCGTTTCCAGGTCTAGCTGGTCGAAGGGCTTGTCGATATCAAACTCGTAATGCGCCGCCAAGCCCACCAGTATCTGAAAATAGAACTGGTTACGGCGATCCCAACCCTTGATAGCGCCGCCAGCCAACGACAACCCTGGATACGCCACAATTCGTTTGGGATCGAAAAAAGTGATTTGCCCGAGCCCGTCGCACTTCTGGCAGGCGCCCATCGGGTTGTTGAACGAAAAAAGTCGCGGTTCCATCTCGGACAAGGAATAATCGCAGACTGGACAGGCGAACTTGGACGAAAACAATGTTTCCTTGTCGGTGTCCATGTTGACCGCAACAACTTTGGCACCGCCGATGCGCAAGCTGGTTTCAAATGATTCGGCAAGGCGTTGCTTGGCATCCTCGGCGACCTTCAAGCGGTCCACCACCACTTCGATGGTGTGCTTCTTCATTTTGTCGAGCTTCGGAAAAGCATCGATCTCGATGACCTTGCCGTTCAAGCGCAGCCGTACAAACCCTTGCGCACGAAACTCTTCGATCATGTCGACGTGTTCCCCCTTGCGATTCACTACCACCGGCGCCAGCAACATCAACTTGGAGCCTTCAGGATAGGCAAGTACCGTATCAACCATTTGTGAAACCGTCTGCGCCTCCAGGGCCAACTTATGTTCGGGGCAATACGGCGTGCCGGCGCGTGCAAACAACAAGCGCAGGTAGTCGTGGATTTCCGTCACGGTGCCCACGGTCGAGCGCGGATTGTGTGATGTTGCTTTCTGCTCGATGGAAATTGCCGGCGACAAGCCTTCGATCAAATCGACATCGGGTTTTTCCATCAACTGCAGAAATTGCCGCGCGTATGTCGATAGTGACTCCACGTATCGCCGCTGACCTTCAGCGTAGAGCGTATCGAAAGCGAGCGATGACTTGCCCGAACCGGAAAGTCCGGTGATCACGACCAGCGAATGGCGCGGCAAATCGAGACTGATGTTTTTAAGGTTGTGGGTGCGGGCACCGCGAATCTTGATAAATTCCATGAATCTCTTATGAGGAAAACGGGCTAAAGCATTGACGGGTATGGCAATGAAATACTTACCCGGCCGACAACGCGGGAAATAAAAAGGCAACCGTGTATTTTACAGAAATCATGAGTGGCCCGCAGGTGTTTTTTCGCGCACAATAGCGGGGCACTTCGGTAATTGCGGTGCGATCACGTGGGGAGCGGCAAAGCCTCTCCCCCTAAATTAATTGTTATGGAAGGAAGTCTCATGGCATCAGTCAATAAAGTCATTCTGGTTGGTAACCTCGGACGCGACCCGGAAACGCGTTACATGCCCGACGGCGGCGCAATCACCAATATTTCCATTGCCACAACATCGACGTGGAAAGACAAAAGCGGGGAAAAGCAGGAAGCCACCGAATGGCACCGCATTTCATTTTTTGGCAAGCTCGCCGAGATCGCCGGTGAGTACCTCAAAAAAGGCTCGCAGGTATATGTTGAGGGCAAATTGCGCACGCGCAAGTGGCAGGACAAGGATGGTCAAGATAAATACACGACGGAAGTGATCGCGGATGCGATGCAGATGTTGGGTGGAAGGCAGGGAATGGGCGGGGATGGCGGCGGGGATTACGCCAAGGCGTCCAGTGGCGCGTCATCTGGGCCTTCTGGTGGTTCGTCCTCCAAACCGGCGGGAGCTGCCAAGGGTGGAGCGGCGAAATTTGATGATATGGATGACGATATTCCGTTCTGACCTAAAAAGTACCCTAGCTTTATTTCGTAAAAAAAATGCCACCTTTGAACATTAAGAGTGGCATTTTCTTTCTTAAGTTGCTTGTCTATGGTTCGTCGTTGCCACAATTAGTAATCAAGCTACTATTTTCCAGATCGGTTGCGGGCAGTGACTCAGTCGCCCATCTTTGAATAGCTGCAAACGGCCAATTTCGGCTTTTCGCTCGCGCCCTCCAATTTTCCATATAGCGGACACTCGCGGTCGAGCCAAAGCGCTGGATGAGCGTGACCGCGCCGATGGCGGCCTGATCGCGCTTGATGCCGGTCTGCTCAATGAGCAACGTGGCAATCGCGCGATGGATAATCTGCAATATCGGCGCGAGCAATTCTGGATGGACGGCGAACAGACTGCGCAGTTGTTCACGATGTTCGAGACCCATCGATTAGCGCGCAAATCCCGTTGAGGCAACAACCAACTGGACAGCCCGTCGCGGGAAAACTGCAGACCGGGTTCGGAGGGCGGGGACGGCTAGCGCGGTTCCCTACCCCTATTCAACACAATATTGGCGGAAAGGACTAACTGCCACGGTGGACAGTGCGATCATTATTTTCGTAGAAGTGTCGTCGCTGGAGTTCACTAACCTACTTGATATAATTAACCTACTAGTGTAACGTCGTGCTCATGGAAAAGAATACGCCGCACTGTAGGCTTGCTGTCGTAAAGCAGATGGTCAAGGCAGGCCAGGTGCGCGCAACAAAGACTGCCCGCGAAGGCGGGGTTGCATTGGGGTTTGACTTCGACGCGATGCTCGCAGTGCTAACGGCACTGACGAAAAATGATTTCTACAAGAGCATGACAAGCCATACGGATCATCGCGTGTGGCAGGACGTGTACCGGCCGACGACACAGGCGGGTGAAGTTTATTTGAAACTGACGGTGATCGATGATGTACTCATCGTGTCTTTTAAGGAGCGATAACCATGAAGTGTCCTATCTGTGGAGCTGCGAAAATGGTACATGGCACGCGCGATGTGCCTTACACATACAAAGGCGAGTCAACAATACTCCCCAAAGTCACCGGTGATTTTTGTCGTGCCTGCGACGAATCCATTTTGGACGCCGCGGAATCGCGGCGCACGATGCGTCTGATGCTGGAGTTCACCAAGCAAGTCAATGCGGCTATTGTCGATCCCGAATTTATCCTGAACGTGCGCAAGAAACTCGATCTGGATCAGCGTGAGGCGGCTGAAATTTTTGGCGGCGGGGCCAATGCGTTTTCACGCTACGAAAATGGCAAAACCAAACCCCCCCTTGCATTGGT
>ENA-OFDP01001029-OFDP01001029.1-metagenomes-genome-assembly--contig:-NODE-1029-length-11341-cov-6.035619_pt1 | contig 11341 bp, 11 predicted proteins | sample MGYA00153389_OFDP01 | MGnify analysis MGYA00153389 | reverse complement strand
TCGATCGACGGGATGTAGCGCAGCTTGGTAGCGCACTGCTTTCGGGAAGCAGGGGTCGGAGGTTCAAATCCTCTCATCCCGATTAGGGGAAAAACAACACTAGAAAAGGGTTTCGGCAAGGTCTATGCGACTTTGGCGGAACCTTTTTCGTTGTCTTATTGACAATGAAAGGGTGGTTAGGGGTGTTTAGACATGACAGTTTTACCCCTATTTTTACCCCTATGAAAATCACGATCGAGAAGCATCAGCATAAACTACGGTTGCGTTGGACTTGTCCAGAGACGGGCAAACGAAAGAATTTAGCTCTAAGTGTAGAGGATTCGACTACTGGTAGAGCTTTTGCATCCACAATTAAAGATCGAATCGAGAATGATACTAAACATGGTTACTACGATCCGACTCTGGTTAAATACCGACCCAAGACAATCGGGAAGAATACTAGCGAGATTACCACTGTCGAGTTATTCGATCGCTTCACCAAGTACCAACAGAAGCACAGAGAATTGAGCAAAGCCTCGATCGATACTCGCTATAAGTATTTGAAGGTGATGCTAGAGAAGCATCTAAATATTCCGGCATCTAGTGTCGATAAACGGGCGGTCGATGGATTTGTACTGGTATGCCGGAAAATTAAGCCAGATACTGCCAAACAGCGAATCTGGCTTCTTAAAGCCGCATGGGATTGGGGACGGGACAAGTTTCAATTACCAGATCTAAACCCGTGGGGAGGGATAGCAGAGCGGTTTAAGTCCGTTCCCGTGCAACCAGTTCCAGCATTTAGTATGGATGAAGTTAAGAAGATTCTCGATGGTTTCCGCACTAGTCCTGACTATGCTAACTATCTCGATTACGTGCGGTTTCGGCTGTCGATGGCGACCAGACCCCAAGAGGTTCGCGATCTGAAATGGAAACATATAACGGCTGATTTTACCTCGGTTTGGTTTGCTAGCAACAAGACCAAGAAGGGACGGACTTTAGCTTTAGACCCATCGATCGCTTCAATGCTCAGAAACAGACGCGCTCGGCTTAAACCCGCTTCGGATGATGAATTAATCTTCACCAGTTGCGAAGGTTTGCCTATTGATAACAGAAATTTTCGGCGGCTTTGGATAATAGTACTAGCTAAGGTTGGAGTACCTTATCGCAAGCCATATACCACTAGAAAAACATCGATTAGACACTCATTACTAAGTGACGGCAATTACATCGAAGTTGCGGCGGCTGCTGGTCATGACCCCCATACTATGCACAAATATTATGGCGATGCTATTCAACAGAATAGTGTGCTTATATCATTTGAATAGTAAAACACTCAGTTACTTTCTGATTCAAAGTAACTGGGGATAAATCTAAAAATACAAAGGCTCTAAGATGAAATTCTCAAATGAACCCGACTTAATTATGGTTGATGGATGGCAAAAAATCTCGTTTCCCCTCGATGGTAAATATCGTCATATTCCGACAGATCGAATGATAGAAGATTTACTCTATCCCCCGATTACATCAAGAGGACGGGATACATTACCTCCTGACGTTTTTGATAGTATCCCAGAAGACGATCTGCATAAAGTTAATACCTTGATTAAGGGGATTGATGGAATATTTGATTCTCCCGATGCTTCATGGGAGTTGATTAGAAAAATTTTGTTTAAGAAAGAATATAAGGTACTTATCGCAGGTGTGCTATCTCCACTATACAGAGAGTTAGCTTTAAGAGCTTATCGCATAGATTCTCAGTCTGTAACTCCTGATTCTGCGGAAGCTCTAAAAGAGTTAAGTAATGTTGTAGTTCAAGAACTAACTACGGTAGTAACTGAATTGAATTCGCATGAAAAGATATTGTTTGATACTCATTTTACAGAAGAACATTATAAATGGTTTTTATACTTAACGTTAGTTGAGTGTTATTGTTTCCGTGTTCTGCCTTGCCCTAAAAATAAGGTTTTGAATAGACAGCAGAATTACAATCCATTTTACGCATTGCAAAATGTCATGTTCCCTTCACTAGCTAATTCAGATGAGGCTGTTAGTAATATTCAAGAGACGCTACTCGCTTGTTATTCCCGCTTTGCTGACTGGAGAATGACAAGAAAAATTGCCGCTGGGTTGAATGTGGAGATTCTTCCTAACTCAGCATTTTTAGAGGATTTCAAGAAGGTTCAAAACGATAAGCTGTATCAAAGTGTTGGGGCGAATATCAAGGCTCAAAGAGGGGATCGATCGGGAGAATATACTAAGCTGCTTTACCAATGCGAATTCTGTTATCTCTTTCGACTGGAGGAGAGAAAGGGGAACGGCTCCAGAGATCGTTTTTGTGACGATTGCAAACAATTGAAGAAGTTCAAGGCTTTGAATAGGCACTTAGAAAGGGTTCAAACGAGTGGAGGCTCTGCTCCGTAAGGTTTTTGAGTTTTACATACTAAACACCCACAGTTTTGTTTTTTAAATCGGCGATTATGTTCACAACACCTGAACCCCTTTTCTAGTGTTTCTACCCCCGTCTCCAACGCTACCAAAACCATGATGACCCACAGAGTAAAACGACCGTCTGTCCAGTGGGCGGGTGTGCCGACTGGCGAGATGTGCATATCGGCCGGAGTTTCAGCCGACTATCTAAAAAATTTGCGAGTGCGCGGACTCCTAACCCGTGGGATCTACTGGTATACACTACCTGGCTCCGATCGCATCATCTGGATACGCGATCTGGTTCGGGACTATCTGGTTAACCGCGATTCACCAGCCCACCAGAAGGCGATTGAGCGTTATCTAGCCAGTCTGCCAAGTTCGAGTGAGTACAAACCCGTAGTCGCCTAGACACAAAAAATCGCCACCTTCGCAGATAGCGAAAACAACAAAAAACTTACCTCCAATTTAACCCTCTATGCAAACAATCACACGAGCTAATCGGGATCTATACCTCTGTGAGGAGATCCAAAATCCAGATCGATGCAGTTTCCCAGACTGCCCCGATGACATCATCCCGAATCCCAACGGGATCGAGCGACACTGTTTCAAACATCAGCTCGATCTCGATCTATAGACACGGGAATGGCTGAGACGCAATTACCACTGCGTCTCAGCCATTCAATTTAATCAAATACATACCTATATTTTACCATGTCTACTAAGCAATTAACATCTGAACATCTCGCTCATCTAATCTCCGAGGGATTCACAAACGAACTAATCGAATCGTTTATCGTCCAAGATTTAATCGAATCACTATCCCCAGAAGATAGCTATAAACAAGGTTTTGGGGTCGCTGTAGATGGTAAACCCGCTACAGGTGGTCTACTATTACGATTCTCCAAAACATACGCACAGCTACGGTTAGACAATCGAGAAATCATCCTTAAAGATCGAAGCGATTCCGATTCCCAATATGCCAAATACCTGTCACAGGGTGGTGCTATCGATCGAGACTGTGCATATATCCCAGATGGATGTAAAGCGGTCACTGAGGGGATGAAGGATGGTTTAGCTGGTACTCATATCGGCGGTATCCTTACGGGGGCTGTAGCTGGTGTCAGTCACATCACAAAAGCATTACCCAAGGGTTGCGGTTACACGAGCGTTTTTGACTACGACGCTTGGACGAATTTCGAGGTCTTCAAAAACCTGATTCGGGCGGGGGTACATTGCGGCGGGAAGGTGGCGATCGTACCAGAGATCGAGGGTGAACCAAAGGCAGGGCTGTGTGAGTTCTTCAAGGCTGGACACACGGCTGATGATTACCAGCAACTACTAGACAATGCTCAAACACCAGAAGAGCTATTTAAGACTTGGTTCGATCGGCAAGAGGTAAATGATGTGACTACCGCTGTCGAGTTGGCGGTCAAGGCTAGCAAAATAATCGGTGAAATGTTTGGTTACGCGAGTTCGACAGCAGTAGAGCATATAAAGGATATGCTCAAAAAAACCAGACTCAGCGAGTGGAACATAACAGCAGCAAACATCCTACGCGATAGTGGTAATACACAATCCAGCAAAAAATCTAAAGCTAAAGATGAAGATGAGGGTGATAACGATCCCCGTAAAGCGGTAAAAATCGCGATCGATATCGTTAAAACACGAGCTGAGTTATTCCACTCTTCACTACCTGATAGTGAAGATTACGCATCTATTCCTTCAAAAAATGGCGTGATGACTACTCATGCGTTAGACAGCCGTGAGTTTAAATCTTGGGTAACGGGTGAATATTACCGAGAGACTGGTGACGGTTTAACAGGGGAACAGATGAATTCGGTACTCGCAACCATTCACGCGATCTCCGCTCACGATTCACCAGAATTACCAGTGTCAGAGAAACGAGTAGCCGAACACAACGGTCGGTACTACCTCTATCTAGCTGATGAAGCTCAGACCGTAATCGAGTATTCCGCTGTTGGGTGGAGTGTCTGCCAGAATTCACCTGTTAAGTTCGTGTTCGACAAATATAAGGCACCTTTACCAATCCCTCAGCGTGACGGGAAGATCGATAAGCTTTGGGATATTGTCAGAATTGCCGAACTGAGCGATCGGTTAGCAGTAGCCGCCATTTTGGTTAAAGCTTTGGTTCCAGGTGGGGGGGAGCCGATTTTGGCTCTATCTGGATATGCAGGATCGGGGAAAACTACATCAGCAAAATATATCAGGTCTGTACTCGACCCTTTTACCAAGGGAGGAATACTAGCAAAAATCCCCGACCTTGATACTATGGCTATCCACGGGAAAAAGCGCATTTTCATCGGAGTTGATAATCTGAGCCACATCACAGCAGACCAGTCTAATTTGTTGGCTGGTGTTAGTACAGGAACGGGTGACTCCAAGCGTAAAAATTATACGGACAGTGAGGAAGTGATAACCGATGTCCAAAATCTCCTCATCCTTACCAGCATCGGTAATGTGGTCAATAAGTCCGACTTACTATCTCGATCGATTAACATCGAACTCGCCAGATTGACCGATGAACAACGGGCATCAGAATCGACTCTACATGCTGATTTCGATCGATATCATGCTGAGATGCTAGGAGGTCTGTTGAATATGACCGTAGCAGCTCTTAATCATCGCGACACTACAAAACATCCTACCTTCAACCGGATGACCAATTTCATCCATCTAGGGGTAGGTGTTGAGAAGTTCCTAGGATATCCAGATAAAACCCTACTCAACCGAATTAAATGGGGTGAGAGTGAAGCTAATACTATCGCGATCGAATCATCTCCCACAGCGTCGATTTTGGTTAACTTTATGGAAGGTAAAGATAAATGGGAAGGTTTAACTAATAAATTACTTAATACCCTTAAATCTCACGCTAAGAAATCAGATCAAGCGGGGCTGTTACCAAAAAGTACGATTAAGCTTAGTGCTGAATTAAGGATGGTAGAATCGGCTTTGTTAGAGCAGGGTATTGAGATAACCTCCAAGCGCAAAAATTCTGGGATGTATATAAGTCTGTCCCAGTACAAAGTTAAGGGCGATCTATCTACACCTATCTACACTAACGCAGAAAATAAGCCCAGAGCTGATTATGGGAGTGTAGATACGAGTGTAGATAGCAAAAACTTATCTACACTTGGAGGTATTCTATCTACACTCAACTCAGATCGTGTAGATAGCCACCTGTCGAGTGTAGATAGCAAAAATCCATCTACACCCGTATCTACACGCTCAGAACCCCTGTTAGGCATACATCCTGTAGATCGTGTAGATAGTGTAGATAACTCACCCCTTACTTCTACCCCTAGCAACATTCACACAACTAACCCCAAACGTCCCTACATCGATGGCGATGTGTAATATATCAACAGGAATCGAGAGGTAACTAATCGAAACCTATCGAAAAATTGATGATGGTTGAAATACTAATTAGCAAGCATTATGTTCGACAAAACTTACATTACCGGACTCGACAAAATTAAGGCTGGGGATATCTGTTACGGAACCAAAGGCGAACCGTTAGAGTATATCGATCGAGATGGCGATCGGATTGGTTTGAAAAATAGCGATCGTGAATTCGACACCAATATCACCAACATTAAGCTAGTCCAACACGAACATTACCGATCGTTCCGATGGTCTACCCCTCCAGGGGAGCGGATCGCCTCAGCATCGGCTAAGGGGTATGGGTATCACCCCCGTCAACTTATCGCGATCGGTGAATGGTTCGACCCCATCACTGAGGTTTACGAAGGTGTGGTAGTCAACAAGCGGGTTAACAGCGGCTTTGGGGTTGCTCGATCGATCCCTGACGTTCTACCTGTAATTTGGATCGATGACTCTAAAATCGATCTCAACTACCAACCCGAACCGACTGAAGCGGTAGATAGTCTACCAGTCAAGATTAGAGACTATGCGAGTGTCCCCAAGTTGTTCCTCGATATTGAGACAACTGGACTAGACCCAGCTAACGATCGGGTGATTATGTTTGGGATTCGAGATCGCACAGGGGTAGACGCTACCTTTACCGACCCAGACGAGCGGCAATTACTGATTTCGGCGATCGTGCATATCAGATCCAATCGACCCGATTTGATGTTCTTACACAATGGCTATAGCTTCGATATCCCCTTCATCATTGCTAGATGTGAGTTACACGGCATTTCTCACCCGTTTAGTGAGTGCGATCGCCAAGTCAGCCGAATGATTAAAGACAACGCTCATGGGGTGTTGAAAAGGGTATTCGCTGTCGATAAAGAATCCCCAGAGTATGGTGGGAAGATGACCGCTTACGAGGCTTTTGGTGGCGATACGACGATCGTCGATACGATGGTGGCGATCGGGCTGTGGGATACAGGGAAGAAACTACCCAATCTCAAATTAAAACCAACCATCATCAACTTGAAGCTACGCGCCGATACCAGACTCGAACTCACAAATGATGAAATTCAAGCATGTTGGCAGAATGACGATCTCGATCGGTTGCGGGAATACCTAATATTTGACCTTGAAGATACCCAGCTCTTAGCCGATAAACTGATGTCGAATATCTGGTATCAGCAAGCGTATCTCCCAGGGGTGAAGTTAATGGATTTGGTGCATAAAAACACAGGCTTTAAGATTCAGCAGATGTACGCTCATCTGTGCCCCGAACGTCCTGAAGCGTCAGCATTTACATCCAAGGACAAATCCGTCTATATCGACAGTAAGGCTGATTACGGGGGCGGTTTGACGGGGGCGATTAAGGGTGTGTATTGCAATGTAGCGAAGATAGACGTTGCATCTCTCTACCCTAGCCTGATGGTTCGATATCGGTTGGGTAGTAGAAAAGATCCCAACGGTCGATATATATCGGTATTGGCTAAGATGTTGACCGATCGTTTAGCTTACAAACAAGCTGGCAAGGATGGGGATGACGCGGCGGCGGGGATGGCTGAGGCTATTAAGTTGCTGATGAATAGTGGGTACGGTTTCGCAGGTACTCAGGGTTACACTTTTAACGATATGGAGAACGCATCAATAGTTACAGCCTACGGTCGAGTCATCCTCAAACTGATGTGTCAAACCATTGAAGCTAAAGATGGGGTGTTAATTTCGGCTGATACCGACGGGATCTACTTCTCTCACCCGAATCCCGATCTGATGTTGACCAGAGTCTCCGAAAGCTTACCAAAGGGAATAAATATCGAACTGGAGAAAAGAGATTTGGTGATGTTCAGCTTGTCAAAAAAGAATTATTGTCTGTATCACCCCAACGGTAAAGTCGAGATGAAGGGGAATACATTCTTATCTAACAAAACCAAGATCGAGACTGATTTTATCAAGAGATACCCAGTCATATTAGTAAGCAAGGGGCAACTAACAGCAGATGAATACTACAGCCAAGTCACCAATGACTTGATCGGTGGTATTACCCCAGTATCAGATATATCATTAACATCCAAAATATTGAAGCAACATAAGCACAAAATCGAACTATTAGGCTTGGAGGAACCCACTACAGTCACTTACTACTATGCGCTTCACGACTTGCATAGACTGGGTAGGCAGTATCATAAGTGTCGTAATTACCAAGCATGTGAGACACTAATCGAATCCTATCCGTCAGTACCTTATTTTGGGGAGTATTACGCTTATTCGATCGAATGTTTAAGGGCTAGTATTTTGGGATTACCCGAACCGAAACCGAAATGGAATATCAAACCCAAACCAGTATCTACCAAAAAGAAATCCAATCTTAGGTAAGTAGAATAATTTTACAGTAACGATCGAGCTAGAGGATGCGTAAAACATGAGCGGCAAAAAGCGAAATATCGAAGCACAGGAGCGCATTGACTGGATTCTCGATCGTATAAAAACGGGCATCAGTAAACCCGACATCATCCGCCAGATCGAAAATCGGTACCAACTCAGTACTACACAAGCGAGGATATGGCTTCATAAGGCTAGCGACTCCCTGATCTCGATCGATAAAAATCGCAGACCCAGATTAAGAGCAGCAATGATAGAGGTAGTCTGTGCCCAATTAATCGGTCTACAACAAGACATTGCTAAAGTCTCGGTTGAAATCCAATCGTATGAGGAGAATAGAGCCAATAGAGAGAGGATACAGGTTCAGTTACTTGATACAGACGACCGAGAACGGGAACGGCTCAAGAGGGAAATAGCCGCAGTTAGACCGCTCCAGCCTCGCTACTATCTCGATTGTATAAACCAGCGATCTAGGGACAGGATCTCGATCGTTAAGTGCGTCACAGAACTTGGACGATTAGAGGGTTTGTATGTGGAAGAGTTACCGATACTACGTGCCCTGTCCGTACTTGGCAATAGTGAGTTAATCCCCAGCGGGGTAGCTGGTAGCCTGATCGATATCCTGTCCAATCTGGAACTCGCCCTAGACTCGATACCACAAAAAGTAACCGCTAGAACCGTCGATCTGAACTGAACGCCATACTAAGAGCTAATTAGAGCAGGTACAGGGTTTGATATGGCTACCCTTGTATGTAATCTCTGCTGACAACTGAGAAAATATCTACAAATATTTGTCAAAAGTGTCCGGTTGATAGCGTCGATCGGCAGTATCTTATTACAGATAAAAGTATTGCGGCAACCTCAATGGACAAAGCGGAAATAATTAAGATCCTTCAGTCAGAAGACTGGACTAAAGCCGATGCCCTCAGAGCGATCGAATCAATCGACTTTAGCACCAACCCCGATGAGTTAACGATCCGCCGCAATATTTCGAGTCAGTTTGCTGGACGCGAACTAGTTAAACGCCAGCGTGAGCAAGCAGCACAAAAAGGTCTTGTGACTAAAAAGACTAATCAACTTGAACTTTTAAAACGCGAATATCAGGCACATATCAAGCAGGGAAGTCTACCACCTGAGCGATCGAAACAACAAGTTATAGGGGCAGATTCTCCCGAACAGTATGATATCCACAATCAGCAGTTATTAGCACGAGTGAAAGAACTAGAAGTTGATAATCGATCGCTTATTAAGGTTAATACTGAACTCAAAAAAGACAATAAGAGCCTAAAGAATATTGTCGATTCAATTAGATTGCAAATCGCAAAAGATATGAAAGGGATCTTGAAAAATCAAGATAGCGATCTGCGTCAAGCTATTCTCAAGCTATTCAAATCGACACAAGAATAACTGAAATTCAGATGACAAGTAAAAAAGAATTTGACGGTATGGGTTATCGACAAGTGCAGCGGTCTAACTCAGATAACAAATCCAAAATGAAATCAGAGGAGATTCAGCTATTAAAGAATAGTGGCTATAAGAATATCGGTTGGGAAAAAGTCACGCAACTCTATCTCAAAATCGAAGAGATGTTAACTTCACCTTATCGTGAAAACTGGAGCCTCGATGAATTATTCTTAGAAGCCGATCGGATCGGACGAAAGTATCAGTCAGTTGATGAAATTGCTACCTTCGAGAAACAATTTACGATGTTATCTCAAGAGATAGACGATGAGATCGATCGACATTTTCCCGACACACAAGTAGAAATAATTGACTTTAGCAAGGTGTAAAAGTGATGAGTTTAGAAAGTAATATTGCAGAAGATACAGACCTTAGATCGCTATTCAAGCTTGCAGACGAAATCGGCAATAAACATTATCACAAGCTCACACATCAAGATTTTCAAGATTATCTCCAGTACAACTACTGGCGGTATATCAGTGGTGACTATGAATGTGGAACAACAGAGGAAAGTAGAATATGGGTGAACAATAATTCAGGACTCAAATGTCCAGTTTGTACTGAACGATATGCAGGTAGCAAGTATAAAACTATCGACCATAAGCTACCTCGATCGCATTATCCTTGGTTATCGATGGAATTCGATAATCTCTGGGTGATATGTAACGACTGCAACATTGAAAAAAGCGACATGAATTGGTTTGAATACGAACAGTATATTTTTATTAATTATTCACATCGGTATACTCAAGTGAAATTTGCTTGTCCGATTGAGGTACTGCAATCCTTAAAACATTGAATTGAGTCCGCTCCAAGATTCTAATACTGGTACAGATCGTCACTTCGATTCATCAATTAGCTTGACATATAGCTCTTTAGAAAAGGCATCGGGGTAGATCCACTGACGACAATGACTCCGAGGTTTATCGCTCCATGCCACACAGACGATCGTGCTACCTGGATACATGATGAGTCGATCGTAGGTACAGTTAGCGGCAATCCAGAGCAAGATGTCTTGATGGCTGAACTTGTTAGTGTGAGCCTGGAAGTCGCAAGCCGCGCCTAAGTAAGCACCATTACAGGGTTTACAGTTGTGGATCGATGGCTTCCATGCGGGATAGGTAGCTTTCTGGAGAGCATCCGATACATACCCGTATGTGATAGAGATGGCACCGAATCGATCGACAACTGGATCGAGAATATGTTCGCACAACTTCTTGATGCTCTCGACCTCCATCCCGTCTAGAGTAGGTGGAACATTAGCGATCCCTTTTTTGGCTGCGGCTTCAGAATAGAGGAAATCTGAGAGCATGAAATTCCGCCCGACACGGATAGATTGGGGGCGTAAATGAGTGTTCGATCTCCATTGTCTTTGAGGTGCGTTAGAGGTCATTTTTACATGATTAGGGATAAAGATTTAGTCTAATCTTTGGAGTTCTTGTTCAATTCCAGATAATGTCTCGTTCGCTTGTTTAATTTGAGAACAAATCTTTGCCAATCGCCAATCAACCATCAACATGAAAGCTATGAATAAGATCGGTATTATTAAGGTTAAGGTGTAGACTATTTCCATTGTTTTCAAATCTAGTTAATCTCTATTTAAGAGAGTACCCATTTACCAGAGATAAATAGAGATTGAAACTCACGCAGGGAAATAGTCGATCGGGATTGAGTTGGTATCGAGCGTGCGGGGAATAGATCGCCAGAC
>ENA-OFDP01001027-OFDP01001027.1-metagenomes-genome-assembly--contig:-NODE-1027-length-11350-cov-6.320407_pt1 | contig 11350 bp, 10 predicted proteins | sample MGYA00153389_OFDP01 | MGnify analysis MGYA00153389 | reverse complement strand
TTTACGTCCTAGAGCTTAACTACACAGAGGCTTTGACTGTTTTCGGAGATGTCTACTCGATTACTCTGATTTGGATTGGTTTAAATCCTTTTTTTATGAATTTGCCTGGGGGATTAATAAAACTCAAGTAAGAACCATCTTCTAGTTGTGTTTCCTTGAGGAATTTAACATTTGATGGAATTCTTCCTAAATAGCCACAACCCTTGCTGAGCGTCGCTGATACCATCGCATACGAATGCAAACCTCTATCCCACATTAGCAACATTTCTTGAGTAACTGACCGCAATAATCTTAACGCTCTGACCCTTTCTCCCATCTTGTATGGGCAGATTAAAGCATCAAATATTAAATGTGTTCCTGCTTCTACTAAAATAACTAATCTAGCTTTGGGAAAAGCAGCTCTTGTACCTGGACGACTACCTGGACGGCCAAAAACTCTGGCATTTTCATCACCCAGAGGGGAGGTCTAAGCAGGTTCCATCTATTGCTACAACTCTCAATCCATTTAGAAAAGCTCCTACTGTTTCAGTAGGAGCCATTGGTCGTACCAACTGATGAAATAACTGGCTCATTACAAGACATCCTAATCTTTTTCGGGCTTTAGTAATAGCTGCCTTGCAGGGAATTTTCCAATATCTACCTGTTTTCAACCAGACTTCATTAAGTCCATCAATCAGATTCTTTAGTACGTCGCGCATTGAGTCTTTTGACCATAAGCTCATTGCTACGATCAAACATACTACCAGTTGTGATGGTAGCGCACGATGCCGTTTTTCTTTTGCTTTTGTTTTCAGGATAGCCACTTCTATTTCTGTTGATGGAATCGCTATCTCTATTGCTTTGAATATCTCGCTACTTTTGAGCTTGGGAGATTCTAATAATAATTTTTTGTACGACACTATACTTGATTTACTTTTTTATACATCATACCTAGTGTACCACTTGTTCGACCTTAAGTGAACCGTATTGTGTTATAATCAGAAGTTTTGAATTAGACATCTCCCATAATCGTGGAACAGGCATCCTGCCTGTTCTTCACAGGCTTTTTGGGAGATTTCTAATCAAGTAAGCAAAGTCTTTCATTATATCAGAAAATTATTTTGCAAGAGGTCTACTAATTACCAATTAAGTTATTTTAATTTGTTAGCGCTTGCTTGGTCAAACTGACGATCGCCTCCACCAAGACATTGGGAAAGATAGGTTTAGCCAAATGCCGATCGAACTCCGCCTTCAAAGCCCGATCAACTGCTACTTGTTCGCGGCCGCTGTTCAGTACACATACGAGACGATCGCACTGCACCCAGAAAATGAGCATTCCGAGTGCAGTGTCCAAACAAGATAATTACGCAATAACAGCGGCTTTCATCGCCAAAATGCGCTCGATCGCATCCTCAACAACCTTATCAGGCGTAGAAGCACCCGAAGTCACGCCCACCACAATTTTACCATCAGGGAGCCAACCCTCAGCTACGACCAAATCTCCGCCTAAAGGCTTGTGTTCGATCCGATTTCCCGGTAAAATGCGCTCTGCACAATCAATGTGATAAGAAGGAATAGTTTTGTCGATCGCAATTTCCTGCAAATGCGTAGTATTAGAAGAATTAAAACCCCCAATCACCAGCATCAAATCCAACTTTTCCTCAACCAAACTCAACATAGCGTCTTGTCGTTCCTGAGTCGCATCGCAGATCGTATTAAAACTGAGAAAATGTGCATTCAAATTCTCCGGCCCAAACTTCCGCATCATCGTCTTTTCAAATAATTTGCCAATATTTTCAGTCTCAGTTTTGAGCATAGTAGTTTGGTTAGCAATTCCTACACTTTCCAAATCCACATCTGGGTCAAAACCAACAGAATAAGCCTTGCTAAACTTAGCAAGAAACTCAGCGCGATCGCCGCCATGCAAGATATAATTGCTAACATATTCAGCTTCCCGCAAATTCAGCACAATCAAGTATTTATCAGCAAAAGAACTCGTCGCCACAGTTTCTTCGTGCTTGTACTGACCATGAATAATCGAAGTATAATCCCTCTTTTTGTGCTTCTCAACAGTATTCCAAACCTTAGAAACCCAAGGACAAGTAGTATCAACAATCTTGCAGCCCTTATCATTAAGCAACTGCATTTCTTGCACGCTCGCCCCAAAAGCGGGTAAAATGACCACATCGCCACTATCGACAACCGAAAAATCTTTCAGTCCCTTTTCTACAGCAATAAAACCAACTTCCATATCCCGCAAATGCTGATTTACAGATGGATTGTGAATAATCTCATTAGTAATCCAAATCCGTTCGGAGGGGAAATGCTGGCGAGTCTCGTAAGCAATAGCCACAGCGCGTTCCACCCCCCAGCAAAAGCCAAAAGCCTGAGCCAGCCGGATCGTAACTACGCCACGTTCCAGTCGGTAATTATTATCCCGAATTTGCTGGATCAGACTGCTTTGATAAGCCGTCTCCATTACATTCGCAACCTCAGCTTCGTGTCCGAAACCCTTGCGGTGGTAGTTTTCAGACTGTTGGAGCGATCGTTTAAAAGCTTTAGTATCCATGCGGTATCGAGTTGAAATCTAGGTTAATTACCTTTGATTTTAGAAGACCTGGGGTGCGATCGGGAGTATTGGCACAGTAGAGATGTTGAGATATGCTATTTGTACGATCGACACATTGAGAGGAAAAAACGAATGAACCGCGAAGACAGGTTCGGCGAAGCGGTTCCCGTTCCCCGCAGGGTAGGGTAGGACATGAAGAAAGGAAACAGCAGAAACAAAAGCTTAAGCGAACACTCCTTTTAACCCTTCTTCCTGCTCTTACTTCGCGCTAGACGAGCCTTCGCGGTTCGTCGTTAAAAACAACTAAAAAAAGCGCAGAGACCCAGATAGCCAAGTCTCTGCACGATCGAACTCCGACAAAAAATCAGCTTCCAACCTTCTTCGGTGCAAAAGGAGAACCAGATTCAAACGAACTGAAACCGCCGGCAAAATCCTCACCGTAAGCCTCTTCACCGTGCTGGCCGATATCCAAACCTTGGTCTTCAGCTCCCGACGGTACTCGCAATTCCATAAACTGCCCCAGAATTTTCAGGATGACAAAAGTGCCGACAGCCGCAAACACGTAGGTAGCTAGAACGCCTACAAACTGAATCCCGATTTGCCCCGGATTCCCGGCAAACAGCCCGTTATTTCCGCCAGCGTTAACTGCTTTAGTCGCAAACACGCCAGTCAGAATCGCGCCCACAGTCCCCCCGACCCCGTGAATGGGGAAGGTATCCAAAGAGTCGTCAAATCCCAGCTTAGCCCGGAAACTAACGGCAAAGAAGCAGCAAACTGAAGTGATCGATCCGATCAAAAGCGCTCCCACTGGCAGCACGTATCCAGCCGCCGGTGTGATTCCCACAAGTCCCGCGAGGAAACCGCTAGCAATTCCGACTGCTGTCGGTTTGCCTCTGAGCACCCATTCGATAATTGTCCAGGTTAAGCCCCCGGCGGCGGCAGAAATCATCGTGGTCACAAAAGCAACGGTTGCTAAAGAACCGGATGCCAAAGCACTACCGCCGTTGAAGCCAAACCAGCCGAACCACAGCAACCCAATGCCTAGCAAGACGTAGGGTACGTTGTGGGGGGTGTGGGGGTTGTTTAAGTGGTCTTTGCGGGGCCCGATTACCCAAACTGCAACTACGGCTGATACACCAGAACTGATGTGGACGACTGTGCCGCCGGCAAAGTCTAAAGCTCCGAGCGCACCCAGCCAGCCTCTACCCCAAACCCAGTGGGCTAAAGGAGAGTAGATGAATGTTGACCACAGCAGTACGAACCAGAAATAGGTTTTAAATGTGACTCGTTCGACGATCGCCCCGGAAATCAATGCTGGAGTGATGATGGCGAACATCATCTGGTACACCATGAAAACTTCGTGGGGAATTGTCGGTGCGTAGCCGATCGGATCTGGTTTGTCGGCTGCGACGTTGTTCAAGAACATCCAGTCGAAGCCGCCGATGAAGCTTTCGAGTCCTTTACCAAAGCCTTCGGAGGCTGGAGTGGAAACGTCAAAGGCTAAGCTGTAGCCCCACAGCGTCCAGGTGACGCCGATCAGTCCCATCATGACTAAGCTCATCATCATGGTGTTGAGGACGTTGCGCGATCGCACGAGTCCCCCGTAGAAAAACGCTAGCCCGGGTGTCATCAGCAATACCAGTGCTGAGGATATCAACATCCAGGCTGTATCGCCACTGTCGATCGGATTTGGTGCAACCACCGCAGTCGCATCCGCAGGAGCTTGAGCTAAGGCATTGTCCATCAGCGGCCCACTTAACAGCCACAGTGCGACGATGCCGATCGTTAAACTTTTTTTGAGCACGTTATTTTTACCTTTTAATACTCAGTAATTTGCAGGAAAGACGGAGCCAATTTTAGATGTGAGGATTTTCAGATGCAATAGTTATTTGGTTTTAAGTCCCTGTTTTAGCGGAACAAATCTTTAATAGATAATTCCCAAATCCTCAAGCCCTGACTCTACATAGCCGGACTCATCTAAATTTGTCAACTATCAATCCAATACTCTCTACCTTTTGGATTGCACCATTTGTACAAACTGTTATTCTGTATCAGAATATACTAAAGTTTAAACTATTATATTTTCTTAATCTATCCCCAGGTACTTGACATGACCCCTAGCTTTGGAGTAAGCGGTCTTGGGAGGGGGAGAGTTGGGGAGAATATGACTAATGACTAATGACCAATGACTAATTTTTCAACTGCATCTGACTGAACATTTGCAGGGCCGATCGCCAAACGAGATAACCTCGATCGTTAAGGTGTAACCCGTCTGTGCTAAGTTCCTTTGGCAAATTGCCGTCAGCATCCGCAAACAGTGGCTGCAAATCCAGATAGGAAACATTTTCTGAACTAGCAATTTCTTTTAGCCGCCGATTGATGGCGCGAATTCGACTGTTAGGAATCGCCAATAGCCGATCGCGATTTTCCCAAGTAGATTGTTCCCCGCTGTGTGGCAAAATCGACTGCACCACAACTTGTGCTTTTGGGTGAGCCCATCGCAAATCGCGGATAATCTGTCGCTGGTTGTTCAAAATTCCTTCGTCGCTAGCCCCACGCAACAAATCGTTAATCCCGATCATCACAAACACCGTATCGGGGACTGTTCGATCGAACAACTGCAACCGTTTCAGCAAACCCACAGAAGTTTCCCCCGAAATCCCTTGATTCAGCCAAAGGCGATCGGGCGGTAACAACTTCGTCGGAAACCACATACTCAGAGAATCCCCAGCCAAAACACTTAGTTTCGGGGGGCGATTGCTCGCCGCCGCCTCAGCTTCGCGGCCTAACTGTGTCACCCACTGCTGATAATTCCATTTGTGTCGCTGTCCCGGAACCGGCACATCCAGCACGGCTTTTCCAGAGTTTGTCGCCGCCAGCGGGCGAATTTGTTCATCAGGGCTTTGTACCGTCACCGCAGCACTTGCCGGGGAGCTTTCTGTCAAGTTTTGTCCCCGCAGCAGTTGAGCGACTGCGAGAATCAGTATGCCATTCGTCAGCAGAGATAGCAAAGCCCAAACCGGAATAGTTTTCGATCGACTAACTTCCATCCCTAAGAGGGATTTATGGGTTCTACTTCTGCTAACTCCTCCAAACTTCTCCATAAACTCAAGCTATTTGCAGGCACCACACTGAAAATAATTGGCACTGATTGCTACATCAAATGTTGCCCTTGAGTTAAAGCCTCAATTCTTGTAAGAATCAAGCACTGTACTGTCTTGGGCGTGACGGCGATGCAGAACTTTGCTTTTTGGGATTACTTTACCACAATTCGCATCGAAGATTTGAGGACGATCGCCAAAACTAGGCAAGGAGAGCAATTTTGGACGCAGAAACCAGATTTTTTCAAGTGATTGGAGATTGTAGCAACAAATTGATAACTTTGAAAAAGCCCTAGATTAGCCTAAAAATAGCCGATCTAGGGCAGGAAATCTGCGATCAGTTTTATCGAACCAACTGCGTACAAATTTGCTCTAGCTAAATTTTGGTAGTCCTGCCCCCAGAACCGCCACCGTACCCGCCCTCAGTTCTACTACCTGAGCTAGTTTCCTTCACAAACCCCGTGTAAGCTTCCATCCCATGTTCGCCGATATCCAAACCTTCAGCCTCCTCTACAGCAGAAACCCGGATACCCAACAAAGCTTTGAGTGCCGCCCAAAAAATTGTAGTCAGCAGCACAGTCATCCCGCCTACAGAGATAATGCCAATTAACTGCGGTATTAGTTGATCGAAACCTCCGCCCACAAACAATCCCGCTTTCGGGCCTGCGGTATAAATTCCAGTAGTCGGGCCATCAGCAAACAAGCCAACTGCTAGAGTTCCCCAGATGCCGCAGACTAAGTGAACTGAAGTTGCGCCTACAGGGTCATCAATTTTCAAGTTGTCGAAGAAAGTTACTGCGAAAACTACCAGAATACCGGCGATCGTACCGATAATCGCAGCATTTGGGACGTTGATCCAAGCGCAGCCAGCCGTAATTCCGACCAAGCCAGCGAGAATGCCGTTGATAATCATCGACAAGTCGGGTTTGCCCAAGTACAGCCAAGCTGTAATCGTTGCCGCAACTCCCCCAAAGGCTGCTGATGTGTTGGTAGTGATGGCAATATGGGCGATCGCATTTGGATTTACAGCCATTGTCGAACCGGGATTGAATCCGAACCAACCCAACCAGAGAATCAAACAGCCCAGAGTAGCAATACTCATATTGTGTCCCGGCATCGCCACAGTATCGCCGTCGCGGTACTTGCCAATCCGCGGCCCCAAAAATGCCGCTCCCATCAAAGCTGCCCAACCGCCTACAGAGTGAATTGCTGTCGAACCTGAAAAATCGTAGAAACCTGCTTTTGCCAGCCAGCCGCCGCCCCAAATCCAGTGTCCGGTAATTGGGTAAGCAATGCCTACTAACAGCAAGCTGAAAATTAAAAAGTCAAGGAATTTAATTCGCTCTGCAACGGCTCCAGAAACGATCGTGGCCGTAGTTCCAGCAAAAACTAATTGGAAAAAGAATTTTGCATTCAGAGGCACTCCCGCCCAATTTAGCGAGTCGAAAATGCCTTGGTAAGCCTCTAGTGTGGCGGGGCTGTTGTCAGCAACATTCCACAGGAAATATCCGCCGCTGCTGCCGATAAAACCGTTTCCGTCGCTAAACATTAAGGCAAAGCCGATCGACCAATAAGCAATTGTAGACAGCGCAAACACAATCAAGTTTTTTGCGAGAACGTTAACTGCATTTTTCTGGCGACAAAATCCGGTTTCTAACATTGCAAAACCGGCGTTCATAAAGAAGACTAGCATCCCAGCCACCATCACCCACATGGTATCCATGCCCACTTTGAGGCTGGCTAATTGTTCCTCGGTGCTAGGTTTGGGAGGGGTTTGGGCTACCGCCGCATATCCCCAAATCAAGACGATGATCGCAGCTAAAGGTATACAGGCTTGCCAACTGGGACTGAGGCGGGCGATCGCCCTTTGTAATTTTTTGAACCTGTTTACTTTCGTCAAAAAGTTAGCTGCTTGCCAATTTAAAGACGCTCGCCTGACTATTTTTGAGTTTTTGTTTCGGACATTCATTTTAGTCACTGTCACCCTCTTTACAACTAATCAGCTTGGCAATATTCTGAAAATCTTTCAATTTTACTACAGAAGTTTATAGGTTATTTGTTGAGATCGAGATATTTCTGATAGCCGAGGTCTTCTAGCTGAGTTTGTTTTTGCATAACAGATTCGGACAAAGTTTTGCGGTAATCTAGGACTCGAAGAAGCAATTCTGGCTGGGAAACTGCTAATATTTGAACTGCTAGCAAGCCCGCATTTTTAGCATTGCCGATCGCCACAGTGGCTACGGGTATCCCGGCTGGCATTTGGACGATCGAGTACAGCGAATCTATGCCTTGCAGGTGGCGGCTCGCTACAGGCACGCCAATGACTGGCAAGGGCGTTAAAGATGCTACCATGCCTGGGAGGTGTGCCGCTCCCCCGGCTCCTGCGATAATGACTTTCAAGCCCCGTTGGTGCGCCGTTTGGGCGTATTCCACCATGTGCAAGGGCGTGCGGTGGGCCGAGACGATCGCCACGGAGCAAGGTACATTAAATTCTTCGCAAACTGCGATCGCTTCAGACATGGTTGGCAAATCAGAATCGCTGCCCATGATAATTCCAATTGTCGCTTGATTCATGTAATTTTAAGATTTCAGACTTCAGATCGATGCTAATTGTAAATTATTGTATTACCTCAAATTTATAAATTTTCCCGTAATAGTGATGAATAAAGCCACAACCCCAAATACCTCCCCGATAAATATCCTGAATGCTCGCCTCGCGGGTTACAAGGATTTGCAGATGCTTGCTATTGATGAAACGGGCATCATTCAAGAAGTTTGCCCGATGGAAGGCGTATTTAAACGGATTTCTGCTCCCGATTTGCAAGTGCTTGATGCAGCAGGTGACTGGCTTTCTCTGGGCGGTGTTGATTTGCAAATTAACGGGGCACTCGGTTGGGCTTTCCCCGATTTAGAAACCAAACATATTGAAGTTTTACCAAAAATTTGTCAGTTTTTATGGTGTCAAGGAGTCGATGCTTTTTTGCCGACTTTGGTGACAACTTCGCTAGATAAGTTTGCGCGATCGCTCTCGACTATAGCTAATTATATCCGCACTGCAAAAACCGCTGCTCCTGCAACCAATAAACTCAAAATAGCGGAAATTCTCGGCGTTCACATCGAAGGCCCTTTTCTTAATCCCCAGAAGCGAGGAGCACACCCAGTTGAGTTTTTGCTACCGCTAACTATAGAAAATGTCAAACAAGTTTTAGGAGATTGTGCCGATATTGTCAAAATAATTACTTTAGCACCGGAGTTAGACAGCACTGGCGAAGTCATTCCCTATCTGCAAAGTTTGGGAATTGCCGTTAGTCTCGGACACTCCCAAGCGACGGCAGAGCAAGCACAGCAAGCATTTGCCCGGGGAGCTTCAATGGTAACTCACGCTTTTAATGCGATGCCGAGTTTGCACCACCGAGAACCGGGTTTGTTGGGAGCGGCGATCGTTTATCCGGGAGTAAAATGCGGTTTAATTGCTGACGGGAAGCACGTTTCTTCGACAATGATCGATTTTTTGCTGCGCGCTGGTAGCTATGAAAAAGGCGTTTTTTTGGTGAGCGATGCTTTGGCCCCTTTGGGTTTGCCTGATGGTGTTTATCCTTGGGATTCCCGACAAATAGAAGTCAGAAAAGGTACGGCTTGGGTAAGATTGGATTACCACTCGCCCCTGGAATCTGCTACTTTGGCAGGTACTACTCTGCCGCTGTTGGCGGGAGTGCAGAATTTGGTGAAGTGGGGGATTTGTGACGTGGAAAGTGCGATCGCCCTAGCGACTGATTCTCCCAGAAGTGCGATCCTCTTCGAGGGCTTCGCTAACGGACTTTCTGGCATAATCGGCAATTCGGCAACTCAATTGTTGCGCTGGCATTTGGATGAGCCGACAAAAGAATTGACTTGGCATCGGTTGTTTTAAATATTTCCCTTCAGGTTCGTAGTGAGGACTTCAGTCCTGATACTAAGCGCTGGTGACAGCAATTCGGTGTTCTCGGCAAGTTCGATCGTAAATATGATTTAATTCCACAGCCAAGCAAATCTCACCCCGCAGCCACAGCGGTAAAGTAGGAAGCTCGCACCCCACAGCCAGTTTTTCCTGCCAAATATCGAGGCATTGGTTCCCGTGAAGCTCGATCGGACGATAAGCTGTAGCATAGAGTTCAGCGTCGAAGGGCGAAGCACTTCCTTCCGCCAGACGGGCTAACAATTCATTGTGAAGATTTGCCTTCCTTACCGTCACAACATCAACTATTACCAACCCAATTCCCTGTCGCAAATACGTCTCGCATTTGGACACAAAAGCACCGCGATGAGTAGAACGATCTTTGTTGGCAGGACTTACTAATTCAATTGCACCGGCTAAAACCGGGCCACCTTCAGTGTTAAAAATACTGACTTGCACGCTTTCCGTCGCAGGTAAGAAAGGCACTGTTTGGGCTGGTGGCGGCAGCCAATTGTTTGGGAAATCTATTGGCAAACGAATTACCGTCTCTGGACAATCAAACTCCAGTAGAGGTTCCTCAAAAGCTGCTACATCAATTTCAATCCCAAACTGCACGTTGGGCTCGGCAAAGTAATTTGCGGGTAATTTGGCATTCAAATCGGATGCAATGTAAGTCGCCCAGGCGTTGTGAAAGGCGTGCCAGTGCCGGCGCACCGACAGCGGCGGGCGGAAATGGTCTTGTAGCACCATATTTTTTAAAGTTAGGGCTGATTAAAATTATAATGATTAACCGTTGGCAATAACTCAGTAGCAGGCAGATCGATGAATTTGGTAGACGACAAGACTATAGTTAGACAGTATTTTAACTCGACGGGCTTCGATCGCTGGAAACGAATTTACGGCGACGGTAAAGTGAATAAAGTGCAGCTAGACATCCGCACCGGGCACCAGAAAACGGTGGATACAGTGCTTGGCTGGCTGCAAGCTGACGGCAATTTGCGCGGGCTTTCTGTCTGCGATGCTGGCTGTGGCGTGGGATCTTTGAGCATTCCTCTGGCTGAAGCTGGGGCAATTGTTTGTGCTAGCGACATCTCTGAAAAGATGGTAGCAGAGGCTTATGAACGATCGACAGCCGTTCCCGGCAAGCTTTACAACATATCCTTCGCGGCCCAAGATTTGGAAGCTTTAACGGGCAAATTTCACACAGTAATTTGTTTGGACGTGCTGATCCACTATCCTCAAGCTAAGGCTGCGGAAATGATCGCTCACCTAAGTTCGATCGCCCAACCCCGACTAATTATCAGTTTTGCTCCCAAAACCTTAGCACTTACCGCCCTCAAAAAATTTGGCGAACTTTTCCCAGGCCCGAGCAAAGCTACCCGCGCCTATCAGCACCGCGAGGCAGATATTATCAAAATCCTAGAAAGTAACGGTTTTGTTGTTAATAGAGCAGCTATGAATAGCACTAGCTTTTACTATTCACGCTTGCTAGAAGCTGTACGCAAATAAACTTCAAATATCTGCAAATTCTGAGACCAGCTTACATCATTTGTTGCCTGGTTTAGGCGGGTTTATATAATTTGTTGGTGGGGTGGGGGCGGGTTTTTATCATTTGTCGGTGGGTGTCAAATATCTAGGCGAACCCGCCCCTACAGGATGGTAAAATGTTGGATAAAATTTAGGGTAAAATCTTGAATAAAATCCGTAGGGGCGGGTTCACAGATCGATTTTGCAACCCATCAATAATCTTGATAAACCCGCCCCCAC
>ENA-OFDP01001026-OFDP01001026.1-metagenomes-genome-assembly--contig:-NODE-1026-length-11358-cov-4.475361_pt1 | contig 11358 bp, 11 predicted proteins | sample MGYA00153389_OFDP01 | MGnify analysis MGYA00153389 | reverse complement strand
CCCAGCCCAGCACCACATCACAAAAGCCAAAGCCGCCTGCAGGGTATGGTTCTGCTGCGCCGAAAAATTTGTCTTTGTGCAGGTACTTGCCGCGCAGCACGCCGTCGATGTCGCTCACGGCAACTTTGACTTTGTCTGCGCCTGATTTTTTGATGGCTGCAACAGCAGGGTGAAGTTTGCTTGCCATGACGTGTCCTTTGTTTTTAACCTATTGCAGGTGCAGCGGATGTGATGCCCATGTCGGCCAGAGCGCCAGCAATGGCCTGCACGGCCTGTTCTATTTCCCGTGGGCCAATCGCACCAATGCAGCCGACCCGGAAGGTTTCAATTTGCGTGAGCTTGCCGGGGTATAAGACAAAGCCGCGTTCACGTGCTGCCATATAAAAGGTTTTGAAGTCATAGCGACTATCAGCAGGCGCGTGAAACGTGACAATGATGGGCGCTTGAATGGCAGGGTCAAGGAACGGTTTGAAGCCCAGCTTGGCCATGCCTTCAATCAAGGTGTTGCAGTTGCTGGCGTAACGCGCCAGGCGTGCAGGCTGGCCACCTTCTTCTTCAAACTGTGCAATCGCTTCAGCCAACGCTACCACCACATGCGTGGGCGGCGTAAAGCGCCATTGCGTGGTTTTTTCCATGTAGGCGTACTGGTCATACAAGTCCATCGCCAGTGACTGGCTGCGGCCTGCACAGCCCTCAAGAATTGCTTGGCGGATGAAGACAAAACCCATGCCGGGCACGCCTTCAAGGCACTTGCCGCTGGCCGCAACCAGCGCATCAAACCGTACTGTGCGAGCGTCAATCGGCAGTGCCGCAAACGAACTCATCGCATCAACAATCAGCCCTTTGTCGTGCGCCTCGCACACGTCGGCAATTTCTTGCAAGGGGTTGTGTACGCCAGCCCCTGTTTCGCAATGAATCAACACCACGTGCGTGATGCTCTTGTCCTGTTTGAGTTTTTCTTCAAGCGCAACAGGGGACACCTGCGCTGCTTCGTCAAAAGGCATCAAGGTGCATAGGCGACCCATCAGCGTTGTGAGCTTGGCAGCGCGCTTGCAGTAAGCGCCGTTGTCAAGCACCAGTACGTGGCCGCCTTGTGGCACAACCGTGGCCACGGCGGCCTCAACACTGAAAGTACCGCTGCCTTGCAATGGCACAACCACATGCGAGCCGTGACCGTGAATGACATTGAGCAGGCTGTGGCGCACGCTGGCCGTGACGGCGTTGAAGTCAGCATCCCATGAGCCCCAATCCTTGAGCATGGCAAGCTTGGTGCGCAGCGTAGTGGTCAGCGGGCCGGGCGTGAGGAGGATTTTGTCTCTGTCCATATTTTTATTCAACGTGAGGTCAAGCGCGGCGCAGGGCCGCCCCAAGCAAGCTCAGCCCCCTCGGGGGGCAGCGCATTACACAAAGTGAAAAGCGTGGGGGCATCATTTCCGCCAAGCTTGGGTACGGCGATTGACCCACCAGCCCAAAGCCATAAATAGCAATGTGGCCATCGTCGATGCGATGCCGATCAACACCGCCATCGCCGCCGCAGCCCCCATTTCACCCGCTTCATCCAGGTTCAAAATCGCAATCGATGCCACCTTGGTTTCGGGTGAATACAAAAACACCACCGCAGAAATCGTGGTCATCGCGTTGATGAAAAAGTAACGCGCAATATCAATCAGTGCTGGCGTGCAAATGGGCAGCGTCACGCGCCAGAAGGTTTTGAAAAACGGCACTTTTAATGAGGCACTGACCGATTCAAACTCACCATCCAGGCTTTTGAGCGCCGTGACAGCCGTTAAATGCCCCGTCGTGTAAAAGTGAACAATCGTGCAAAGCGTGAGCAGCGTCAGCGTGTGGTACAGGCCATTCAGCGGGTTTTCGCGGGCGTTGAAAAAGAAAATATAGCCTAGGCCGAGCACCAATCCCGGCACCGCCATCGGCAGCATGGCCAGCATGCGCACCACGCCGCGCAAGCCATCCATGCCCTTGGTTTTTTCAAGCAGGTAAGCACCGCAAAACACCAATGCTGTACCAAACACAGCCGTGCCAGCCGCCATCTTCAGACTGTTGACAAAACCCACACCAACCTCCGCATCAACCAAACCCAGTGTGTAGTGGCGCAGGCTGGGCGTTAGGTTGTAGGGCCAAAAACTGGCGAACGAAGCAAACACCGCCATGCCCAGCATGGCCAACACCAGAAATGCAATTGCGCAGCAGTACGCCGTCATCACCGCATCGTACCCGCCTGATGGCTTGGGGCGATAGGGTATAGCGCGGGCCGTCAGCATGGCGGTTTGGCGTTTGCTCACGTAGCCATCAACCGCAAACGTCAACACCGCAGGCAGCAGCAACAAAATAGCAACAACTGCGCCTTTGGCAAAATCTTGCTGGCCAATCACGAGCTTGAAAACATCAGTCGCCAGCACATTGAAGTTGCCACCGATGACTTTAGGAATGCCAAAGTCAGTGATGACCAAAGTAAACGTGACCAATGCAGCAGATATCAAACCATATTTGGCTCCTGGCAGCGTGATGGTGAAAAACTTTCTTGTGGCACTCGTCCCCATGGCATCTGCGGCTTCATACAGCCGCGCATCAGACAGGCTTAGCGCTGTGACAAGAATCATCAACGCATGAGGGAACACAGCAAAACATTCAGCCACCACGATGCCCGGCGCACCATAAATCTGTTCAATGCCGACGGCCTGCATCCAGCCTTTCAGCACGCCCTGGTTGCCAAACCAGTAAATCAGTGAAATGGCCGACAGCAGCGAAGGCGCCAACAGCGGGATCAAGGTGATGCCGCGAAACAAGGCCTTGTATTGCATGCACGACCGTGTCAGTGCGTAGGCAAAACCAAATGCCAACGGCACGGCAATCAGCGTGACCAGGCTGGACACCCAAATGCTGTTCCATAAACTTTCAAGCAATGCAGGTGTTTGGGCGTAGGCGATGAAGTTGTCAAACCAGATGAGCTGACCGGCTTTGTCTTGCAAGGCTTGCTGCAAAATTGCCAGCAAGGGGGCCGCAAGAAATACGAGCAGCACAAGTGCTATCAGCGCCAAAAGCAGATGCCCCAGATAGTCAACCCAATGTGTCTGCTGTTTAACGGCGGGACGCACAACAACTGCTTGCATCAGAAAACCCTGATGCGCTCGGGCAGCAGTTTGAGCTTGAGCGTCGAGCCGATTTGCAAGGCCTGCTCTGACAAAAAATTCAGCGACAAATAAACGGTGAGTTTGTGGTTGCCCAGCGCAGGCGAGCTCACATGGACGTGGCAAAACGAGCCAAGAAATTCTATTTTTTCAAGCGTGGCGTCAAATACATGCGCATCCCCTTCAACGATCGGGCGTGCCAGCACGTCTTCAGGTCGCAGGTAAATTTTCACGTCGCGGTCTGCACCTTCACACGGCAGACATAACGTGCCGAAGTGCAGCTCACCGCTAGACACACGCGCGGGGAGCACATTGACCTTGCCCACAAAGTCGGCCACGAATGGCGAGGCAGGTTCGCGGTAAATCTCCATTGGTGTGCCGACCTGCTCAATCACGCCGTGGTTCATCACCACAATGCGATCGGCGACGCTCAGGGCTTCTTCCTGGTCATGCGTCACCATGATGGTGGTCACGCCCAGCGCTTGCTGCAAGGCGCGAATTTCTTGCCGCAACCGCACCCGCTCCAACGCATCAAGGGCTGACAACGGCTCATCAAGCAGCAGCAAGCCCGGCGAGGTAGCCAGCGCACGTGCCAATGCAATACGCTGCTGCTGGCCGCCTGAGAGCTGGCTTGGGAATTTCCTTTCACTGCCCGGCAAACCCACCAGCTTGACCAGTTCAGTCACGCGCTTTAGGACTTCGGTTTTCGGTGTTTTGCGATTCACCAAGCCATAAGCGACGTTGTCAGCCACACTCAAATTAGGAAAGAGTGCGTAGCTCTGAAACACAATGCCGTAGTCACGCAGCGCGGGCGGCAGGCGTGAGATGTCTTTGCCGTTTTGATGCACCTCGCCCGCCGTTTGCACATCCAGCCCGGCGATGATGCGGAGCAGCGTGGTCTTGCCGCAGCCAGATGGCCCGAGGAAGCAAACAAACTCGCCCTTGCGAATGTCCAGATTGATGTCTTGCAGCGCCGTGAAAGCGCCAAATTCCTTGCGGATATTGCGAAGGGCAAGAAATGTGTTCTGGTTCATTCGTCAGAGTACAGTGGAAAAGTTGTCGATCAAGCAACGGCGTGGAACCGGCTTTGCCGGGCCACAGCGGTTGTCCCTCTGAGGGGCAGTATCCAAATAGGGCGGTTACACGAAGTGAACCGAGACAGGGGGCTACCTCTTCTCAGACTTGCTGTTGTAGCGCTTTGTCCATTCAGCAAGTACACGCTCACGGTTATCAGCGGCCACATTGAAATCCATTTTGACCAGACGTGCTTCGTAATCTTTCGGAATATTGGGCAACGGTGATGCCAGGCCAGGCTGTGCCGTGATGGCAAAGTTTTTGCCATACAAAATCATGGCGTCCTTGCTCGATGCCCAGTCGGCCAATTTCTTGGCCGCGTCGAGTTTTTTCGTGCCCTTGTGAATAGCGAACGCCTCCAAGTCCCAGCCCAAACCTTCTTTCGGGAAGATCAAATCAATTGGCGCACCTTTGGCCTTGTTGGCATTGCCACGATATTCAAATGAAATGCCCATGACAAACTCACCGGCGGCTGCCATGTTGCAGGGCTTGGAGCCCGAATGGGTGTACTGGGCAATGTTTTCATGCAGCGCGTCCATGTATTTCCAGCCGCCGCCCTTGCCGTTGTCGTCGCCAAACAAGGTCAGCCATGCGGTCACGTCAAAGTAACCTGTGCCGCTGGACGCTGGGTTGGGCATGACGATTTGACCCTTGTAAATCGGCTTGGTCATGTCTTTCCAGGTTTCCGGTTTTGGCAAATTCCTTTTTTGCGCCTCGACGGTGTTAAAGCAAACCGTCGCCCCCCATACATTCATGCCAAACCAGGCCGGGACTTTTTTCGTGTCGCGGTACTTCATCATGATGGCGTCAAGGTTCAGCGGCGCATACGGCTCCAGCATGCCTTGTTTGTCAAGCAGCGCCAGGCTGGACGCAGCCACACCCATCACCGCGTCAGCTTGCGGGTTTGATTTTTCAGCCAGCAGCTTGGCGGTGATGACGCCTGTGGAGTCACGCACCCACTTGATCTCGATGTCCGGGTTGACCCTGTTAAAGCCTTCCTGATAGGCCTTGAGCTGATCGGTCTCCAGTGCGGTGTAGACCAGCAGCTGTGTTTTTTGCGCTGAGGCCAGCGTGGCGAACGCCACCAGGGCTGCGGCTGAAATGGCTTGAATGAAGAATTTGAAGACGGGAGCCTGCTGCATAAAAGTCCTTTGTAAAAACTTGTTATCTTGTTGCCTGAACGTGTCAACAGCATGACAAACTGATGACGCTGACCGGCCCGAATTGCGCTGTTAAACAGATTTAACGCTGACCGTTACATTCTGTCAATTGTTTTTTGTAGATTGTTGACAATTTAATGGTTTGTGCTTCAATACACCCATGAACGCCGTTTTGAATCCGACCATTGCCTTATTGCAGAGCAGTTCCCTCACCACAGTGGTGCAGCAAGAAATAGAGCGCGCCATTTTGGTGGGCGAATATGCACCCGGCAGCAAACTGATTGAGGCGGCATTGGCTCTGAAGCTGGGTGTGTCGCGCGGCCCGGTGCGTGAGGCGTTTCGCATGCTTGAAGAAGCGGGACTGGTGCGGTTTGAAAAAAATCGCGGCGTTTTTGTGCGCGACATCCCGATTGACGAAGCCATCGAGATTTTTGACCTGCGCGCCGTGATGGACGAGCTGGTCGGCCGGCAACTGGCTGCCAACATCACGGCCGCACAGCTCAAAGAAATCAAGGCGCTGGTCGACGCGATGGAAAAAACCGTCAAAGCCCAAGACACCTACAACTACCACCTGCTCAACCTCAAGTTTCATGACCGACTGGTCGAAATGGCGGGCAACCGCAAGCTGACGGAGATTTACCGCAAGCTGATCAAGGAGCTGTCCCTTTTCAGACGTTTGAATCTGGCTGATGGCTGGCTGATGCCGGTCTCAAGCAGTGAGCATCGGCAAATCGTCAAGGCGATCGCCTCGGGCGATGCTGATGCGGCAGGCAAAGCCATGTTCAAACATGTGATTGAAAGCAAAGAGCGAACAATAGACAACGACCTGCGCAGGCAGGCCAGAGGCACAAACCCACTTGACACAACAACCAAAGCAGAAAGAGCCGCACGTGGCAAATAATGTACTGAATGTGAATGGCCGCACCTACAAGTCGCCCAGCCAGCCGACCGTGGTGGTCTGCGTTGATGGCTGTGAGCCTGACTATCTGGCGCAAGCCATCGCTACAGGCCATATGCCGTGGCTCAAGCGCACGCTGGCTTTGGGTTCGGGCTTGGTGGCAGATTGCGTCGTGCCCAGCTTTACCAATCCGAATAATTTGTCCATCGTTACTGGCGTGCCGCCCAGCGTTCACGGCATTTGCGGCAACTATTTGTATGACGCAGCCACAGGCACCGAGGTCATGATGAATGACCCGAAATGGCTGCGCGCGCCCACACTGCTGGCCGCGTTGGCAAATGCGGGCAAGTCGGTGGCCGTGATCACTGCCAAAGACAAACTGCGCACGCTGCTCGGCCACAAAATGAAGGGCATCTGCTTTTCAGCTGAAAAGGCAGACCAGGTCAGCAAGGCGCAAAACGGGATTGAAAACGTCCTGGCACTGACAGGCTTGCCCCTGCCCAGCGTGTACAGCGCCGACCTGTCTGAGTTTGTGTTTGCAGCAGGCGTCAAGATCATGCAGACCATCAAACCAGACGTGATGTACCTGTCAACCACCGACTACGTGCAGCACAAACATGCGCCGGGTACCGATGGTGCCAATGCGTTTTACCGCATGATGGACGGCTACCTGGGTCAGCTAGAGGTAATGGGTTGCGTTATCGCGCTCACGGCGGACCACGGCATGAATGCCAAGGTCGCCCTGGACGGCACGCCCGATGTGATTTACCTGCAAGACTGGTTTGACAACTGGCTGGGCAAGTCGGTGGCGCGTGTGATTTTGCCGATCACTGATCCGTATGTGGTGCACCACGGCGCGCTGGGCTCGTTTGCCACGGTTTACCTGCCTGACGGCACAGATGTCGATGCTGCTTGCAAGCGACTCGCAGCACTCAAAGGCATGGAGGTGGTGTTGCCTCGTGCTGAAGCCGCTGAACGCTTTGAGCTGCCTGCTGACCGCATCGGTGATTTGGTTGCCGTGTCAGAACGCTTCACCGTGATGGGTACGTCTGCAGCACGTCATGATTTGACGGCTCTTGAAGTTCCGCTGCGCTCACACGGCGGCATCAGCGAACAGCGCGTGCCATTGATTTTGAACCGCGCCTTGCCAGGTCTTGACCATGCACGGCGATTCCGTAACTTTGACGCGTTTGATTTGGCGCTGAACTATGCCCAGTGACATCGCCGCCTACATTCGCGACCATCACCTGAACGCCATGCGCCTGGCTGGCCGCAAGGTGGGCGCAGAACGCAGCGGTGATCGCGTGATTGAGGTGTTCAACCCTTATACCGAGGAGTTGCTGGGCACAGTCCCCAAAGCCACGATTGAAGAAGTGCGCGAGACATTTGCCGCAGTCCATGCCTGCAAGCCTACGCTCACCCGCTACGAGCGGGCCGCCATTTTGAACCGCGCCGCAAGCATCATCAGAACCCGTCTCGACGAAGTGGCCAACCTGATCACCGCAGAATCTGGCCTGTGCCTGAAAGATTCAGTTTACGAAGCAGGCCGCGTCAGCGATGTGCTGCTGTTTGGCGCGACAGAGGTATTGAAAGACGACGGCCAGATTTTCAGTTGTGACCTGACGCCCCATGGCAAACAGCGCCGCGTCTACACCCACCGCTCACCACTGCTGGGGGTGATCACCGCCATCACGCCGTTCAATCACCCCATGAACCAGGTGGCACACAAGGTGGTGCCCAGCATTGCGACGAACAACCGCATGGTGCTCAAGCCGTCTGAAAAAGTGCCGTTTTCGGCCATCCTGTTTGCAGACATCTTGTATGAAGCGGGTTTGCCACCCGAAATGCTGAGCATCATCACGGGTGACCCGCGTGAAATTGCCGACGAGCTCATCACGAATCCGCTGGTTGATTTGGTCACATTCACCGGCGGCGTGGCGATTGGCAAATACATTGCAAGCAAAGCAGGCTACCGCCGCGTGGTGCTGGAGCTGGGCGGCAACGACCCGATCATCGTGATGGAAGATGCGGACATTGACGAAGCCTCAACACTGGCGGTGCAAGGCTCGTACAAAAATTCTGGCCAGCGCTGCACGGCCGTCAAACGCCTGCTGGTGCATGATGCGGTAGCCAGCGAATTTGTCGAACAGGTCTTGGCAAAAACACTGGCTTGGAAGCACGGCGACCCGGCAGACAAAACCAGCGACATGGGCACGGTGATTGATGCATCAGCCGCCGCGCTGTTTGAATCGCGTGTCAATGAAGCGGTAGCCCAGGGCGCAAAGCTGCTGGCTGGCAACCAGCGCCGTGGCGCACTGTATTCACCCACGCTGCTTGACCACGTCTTGCCGCACATGACGGTTGCCAAAGAAGAAACCTTTGGCCCGGTATCCCCCGTCATTCGCTTTAAGAACATTGAAGAAGCCATACAGATTTCAAACGGTACGGCATATGGCTTGTCAAGCGCAGTGTGTACCAATCGGCTTGACTACATCAACCGCTTTGTCAGCGAGCTGCATGTTGGCACAGTCAATGTGCGTGAGGTGCCCGGCTATCGGCTGGAGCTTACGCCGTTTGGCGGCATCAAAGACTCTGGCCTGGGCTACAAAGAAGGCGTGCAGGAAGCCATTAAAAGTTTTACCAATCTCAAAACGTACTCGTTGCCATGGCTTTGACCCTGCAAGACATTGAACGGCTGTTTGAGGCGCGTGGCCACGAGCAGTACAGCGGCGAGAGTGTCACACAACTCCAGCACGCGCTGCAAACCGCGGCCTTGGGTGAGGTTGAAGGCGCGAGCGATGCACTGGTCACAGCAGCGCTGCTGCATGACCTGGGTCACTTGCTGCATGACTTGGGGGAGACACCTTCCATGCGTGGTGTGGATGACGTGCATCAGTACCGCGCCCTGCCATTCTTGCGCGGCTTGTTTGATGACGATGTGCTCAACGCCATCAAACTGCATGTTGATGCCAAGCGCTATTTGTGCGCCACGCTTGCGAGCTACTTGGGCGACTTGTCGGCTGACTCCAAACGCAGCCTGTTATTGCAAGGCGGGATTTTCAGCGCGGATGAAGCAGCGGCATTCATCATCCAACCCGGCGCGCAAGACGCGGTGCGCCTGCGGCTGTGGGATGACCTGGCCAAAGATGCTGATAGGGTGACCCCGCCGCTCAGCCACTTTATAAAGCGGGCGCGGCGCTGCGCCAAGTCTGAAAGCGCGCTTGCAGCCTGACGCGCTGAGCCTGACCTGGCCCGTCTTTGCGGCCGTGCTGTTTGGCGCACTGCTGCATGCCAGCTGGAACGCACTCGTCAAGTCAAGTACTGACAAGTCGCTCGACATGGCGGTGATTCATGTCATTGCGTCGCTTTTGGCGATTCCCATGGTGATGCTGGTCGGCTGGCCCAGCGCTGCGGCCTGGCCTTTTATCTTGACGTCCGTCACGATTCACATTGCCTATTACATTGCCACCACGCAGGCTTACAAGCACGGCGACCTGGGGCTGACTTACCCGCTGATGCGCGGTATAGCGCCGCTGCTGGTGGCGCTGTCGGCCACCTTTACCTTGCAGGAACGGCTTTCACCGATGGCCTGGGCGGGCATCATCGGCATCAGTTGCGGCGTGCTGGCCTTGGGCTTGACGCGCCAGGTCTGGCATGCACCCAAGGCGGTGGGCTTTGCACTGGCCAATGCCGTCATCATTGCCATTTACACCGTGGTCGATGCGCTGGGCGTGCGCGCATCTGGCAACGCCCTGCAATACATCGCCGCGCTGTTCTTGCTTGATGGCTGGCCGTTTGCACTGCTGATGTACGCCAGGCGCGGCAGACCGATGTTGGCCTACGCAAGGCAGCGCTGGCCCATTGCCAGCCTGGGGGCAGTGGCGTCGCTGGGCTCTTACGGCATTGCGCTGTGGGCCATGACGCGCGCGCCCGTTGCCACCGTTGCGGCGCTTAGGGAAACATCGGTTTTGTTTGCAGCACTGCTGGGTGCGTGGCTGCTTAAAGAAGCATTTACGCTGCGCCGCCTGCTGGGCACCTGCCTGATCGTTGCCGGGGTGATGGCGATACGACTGGCTTAGCAGGTTTGATGTTTTCCGGCAATTTGCCGTACAATTGAAACGTCCTCCTTTTCATATTTACCCATCATGTCCGCTGTCCTGAATTCCGCCCGTCTTGAAGCGCGCCTCCCCGCCAATGTACACAGCATGCTCAAGCGCGCGGCTGACCTTGAAGGCCGCAGCCTGACGGACTTTGTGGTCAGTGCCGCGCACGCAGCCGCCCAGCGGTCAATTGAAAACGCCGAGCTGCTGCGCTTGTCAGCCACTGACCAGGCGGCTTTTGCCAAAGCATTGATCAACCCAGCCAAACCCAATGCGGCCTTAAAACGCGCATTTGCGCGGCAGCGCCAATTGATTGGTGACTGACCGAATTGAAAACCGCAAAAGTGCCTTTTCGGGTTGTGCCACTTGATGCGCAGCAAGACCGAAAGCAGTTTTCATGCGGCACGCCAGCGCTGAACAGCTACTTTCAAAACCAAGTGTCGCAAGACGTCAAAAGGCGCGTTGCATCCTGCTTTGTGGCGCTGGCAGCGGACGATTCGGTTGCCGGGTTCTATACGCTTGCGGCCACCAGCGTTGCCTTGGTTGACCTGCCTGCATCCAACGCAAAAAAGTTGCCACGCTACCCGTTGGTACCCGCAGTGCGCATGGGTCGGTTAGCCGTCAGCAGCGTCCATCAAGGCTTGGGCTTGGGTGCCGCGTTGCTGGCCAACGCCTTGCAACGCACCGCCAGCGCCGACATTGCAGCGTATGCGTTTGTGGTGGATGCCAAAGACAGCCAAGCCGCCAGGTTTTATGCCCACCACGGTTTTATAAGCCTGCCAGATGCAGCGCTCACCTTGTTTTTGCCGTTGGCCAGCGTTGCGCCTTTGGTCAAATAAGTCCCTGCAAGACTTTTTGGGGCTTGAAAAGGTAAAAACAGGCTGTTTTTAAATGCTAAATTGGCCTATAACCCAATAAAAACGGGCGCAAGCAGCTCCTGAATTAATAGCATTTAAATCCTGGTTTATTTAGGCCACAGC
>ENA-OFDP01001025-OFDP01001025.1-metagenomes-genome-assembly--contig:-NODE-1025-length-11360-cov-2.504290_pt1 | contig 11360 bp, 1 predicted proteins | sample MGYA00153389_OFDP01 | MGnify analysis MGYA00153389 | reverse complement strand
GTACGGCGACGGCACCTAGCGATTATACCAATAGCTCGATCGCAGTTAATTTTGCCAATGGGGAAAGTAGTAAAACTATTGTAGTCCCGATCGAGAATGATACCATCGCCGAAGCAAACGAAACTATTAATCTCACCCTCATTAATCCAACAGGCGGCGCGACGATCGGCACTCAAAAAACTGCGGTATTAACGATCGTTGATAACGACGCAATTAATCCAACTGCGGGTGTTTTATCCTTTGCTAATTCGACTTATAGCCTGAATGAATCTGGCGTACCAGTTCCGACGGTAACGATCGATCGCACGGGTGGTAGCGATGGGGCCATTAGCACGACGATTTTATTAAATGGCGGTACGGCAACTGCTGGCAGTGACTATACTAGCACGCCGATTGTTGTGAATTTCGCCAATGGTGAAACCACCAAAACTGTCACGATTCCAGTTGCTAACGATTCCTCGATCGAAGCTACTGAAACCTTCAATCTCACCCTCTCCAATCCGACAGGTGGAGTAACGATCGATAGTACCAAAAATACCACCGTTGTCAGTATTTTAGATGATGATGTTCAGCTCAGTTTTAGTGGTGCTAGTTATAGCGTCAATGAAAATGGGACGGCAATTTCTAACATCACGGTGACTCGCAGCGGACGCTCTACAGGTGCTGTGAGTGCGACGCTCTCATTTGCCGATGGTACTGCCAAAGGATGCGTTTGTGCGGCAAGTTCGGTCAATAATGACTTCCACAATGGCACATTCGTCGTCAACTTCGCCGATGGCGAAACGAGTAAAGTTATCCCCGTGCAATTGGCAAGTTTGGGCGGTACGAATGCGATTCGGATTCGCGATGATGCCAAAGTTGAAGGCGATGAATTCTTTACGATTAGCCTGATTAATCCCACAGGTGGCGCAACGATCGGCAGCCAAGGCAGTGCTAATGTTACGATTGTCGATAACGATCCTTTACCAGTATTGAGCGTCAGCTTCAGTCAAAATGCGATCGCTGAAAATGCTGGAGTAAATGCCGCAATAGGTACCGTAACCCGCACCGTCGCCACAGATGCACCCTTAGTCGTCACCCTCGCTAGTAGCGATACTACCGAAGCAAAAGTCCCCCAACAAGTAACAATCGCCGCCGGACAAACTTCTGCAACTTTCTCGATCGATGCTGTAGACGATCCGATCCTCGATGGCACTCAAACCGTCACCATTACCGCCACACCGCTCAATGGCGATACGAGTATCCCGCTCGCGGGAAGTGCTGCCACAGCAACTCTCCAAGTGACAGATAGCGAAAGTTCCAGCCTGACATTAACTATCGATCGAGAGATTGTAGCAGAAACAGGTACCGCGCTGGCAACAATTACCCGCAATACCGCTACCACCACTAATTTAGTCGTCACCCTTGCCAGTAGCGACACCACCGAAGCCACAGTCCCCACCACCGTAACGATTCTCGCGGGACAAACTTCGGCTAACTTTACCGTCAGTGGGGTAAATGATGCCATCACCGATGGCAGTCAACCCGTGACAATTACCGCCGCTGCCAGTGGATTTACTAGCGGTGTGAAGGCGATTAGTGTCACCGATATCGACGTGCCCGATTTAGTTATTACCCAACTAAATCCCGCAGTTCCCACCTATACCAGCAAGCAGTCTACCTTTAGCTATAAGTTAGAAAATAAAGGGATTATCGCCGCTACCGCACCGGATAAACTAAATACCAATCCAGTCGAAAAAGATCCGTGGGTCGATCAAGTGTATCTCTCGACGGATAATATTTTAGATAGCAATGATAAGCTCTTAGGTGAATTTCCCCTCAGTGGTAGTGTCGCTCCTGGTTCATTCTACGAGCGGAATATTACCTACTTTGCACCCAAAACTCCAGGGCAATATTATCTAATCGGGGTAACTGATGCCACGAATAAAATTAGTGAAGGCATTGGCGAAGGTAACAATACAGTCATTACTCCGATTACGGTCACACCTGCTTATAAAGCTACAGTTTCTACCGATGTGACCATTGCGAATGTCGGTACCAATATCGTACTGCGAGGACAAGCAAATAGTACTCAAGATAATAGCCCGATCGCCTTTGAATTTGTCAAGATTAAAGTTGAAAATAAAGGCATCATCCGCGAACTAGATGCCTTTACCGATGGTAGTGGTAACTTTGTCAAGCAATTTAACCCCCTACCAGGTGAAGGCGGAACTTATAATCTCAACGCTTATTTCCCTGGCAATCCTGGAGAAGATACCGCACCAGAAGACAGCTTCAAATTGTTGGGAATGCGGTTCGAGCAAAATGACCAACGCTTAACAGCCGTCAACCAAAAAGTTTTCCAAGGTACCACCTTTAATGGTTCGGTAAAACTCCAAAACCTCAGCGATGAAGCTCTGTCGGGATTGACTAGTAGCATTGTGGGTGCGCCGAGCAATTGGACGATAAATGTTAACCCAGCCAAAACAACGTTAGCTGGTGATGAAGAAATCACTGTTAATTATACTATTGACGTTCCTGACAATAGTATTCGTAACGATATCTTCCAATTAAAACTTACTACTGCCCAAGGCGTATCGGCAGATTTACCAGTGACGATCGATGTCGTACCGATCGTCCCTAAATTAGTTGCTTCTACTACTCTAATTAAGAGTGGAATGCTCCGTGGTAATCAAAGTTTTGTCGAGGTTGAAATTACCAATGAGGGTGGAGATACAGCCAAAAATATTAAAGTTTTACTGCCTGAAGCTCCTTGGTTATCATTAACATCACCCACAATCATTCCATCTTTAGCACCTGGTGCATCGACCAAAGTTACCCTCCGATTAAGTCCCGATGCAACTTTACCGCTGACTGAATATAACGGCAATATCTTCTTGGATGTCGAAGGCAACGATGGAGATTTATCTTTACCATTTAATTTCCGAGCGGTAAGTACTGCTGTCGGTGACGTGAAGATCGATATTTCCGACGAGTTAACCTATTTTGCTGAGGGTGCGCCCAAACTCAAAGGTGCAACAGTCAGAATCCTCGATTACTTTACCAAGGAAGTAATCGGTACCGCTGTCAGTGATGCCACTGGGATTGTTAATTTCGCAAATATCAAGGAAGGTGCTTACGAGTTAGAAGTCAAAGCAGAAAATCACGATACTTTCAAACAGACAATTCAACTCGATGCCGGAGAATTTGAGAATGTTAATGCTTTCTTGTCGCGGCAGACAGTTAAATATATTTTCACTGTTACACCGACCGAAATTCAGGATAAATATACAATTTCTGTCGAAAGTGTCTTTGAAACCAACGTCCCCATTCCTACTGTTGTCATCGATCCTCCTCTCATCGATTTAGAAGATTTACAAGTAATCGGGCAAGTCAAACAGATTGAGATGACCCTTACCAATCAGGGGTTAATTGCTGCTAATGATGTCAAGTTGGATTTTGGAGAACATCCATTTTACAAGATTGAACCGTTAATTAATGGCGTTGACACCTTAACTGCTAAAAGTTCGATAACTATCCCTGTAAGGATTACGAGAGTTGCTGACTTTGACACTTTACCTAGTAATGCGGGTGAACTTTCTACTCTTTCTGTCAGATCTGTTCCTTGTGATATTCGTGCTGCTACTTTATATAGTTACTTCTGTGCGGGTAAAACTGTTCAAAAAGCAACCTTGATTCCAGTTACTAACGTAAAAGGAAATTGCTTGTCTGGATCTGGAGTCAATAATGGGTATGTAGGTTCTGGTATTAATTATTATCCTCCTATTTTGTTTGGTGGAAGTGGGCCATACATTTATTCCCAAACACCAATAATTACTAATACTGGTATTCCTTGTAACGTTGGCAGTGGTAGCAATCCTCCTCCTGGTAGCAATCCTCCTCCTGGCAGCAATCCTCCTCCTGGCAGCAATCCTCCTCCTGGTGGCAATCCGCCTCCTGACAGCAATCCTCCTCCTGGTAGCAATCCTCCTCCTGGTGGCAATCCGCCAGATCCACTTAATTGTGAAGTCCAACTTCTTTCTGCTCTTGCAAACTGTGGTGCTGAACTTGCAGGTTTACTTTCTGGACAACGACGATTGCGCGCTGGTCTTGAAGCATTTAGAAACGGTCTACAGTGTGGAATGAAAATTGGTGAACAAATAGCAGATCCGTCATTAAGGGGGGGATTAAGTACCTTCGTTCAATGTGCTTCAGCTATTGCTGGTATAGCAGGAGCTATAAGTCCCCAAGTAGCTGCTCTTGTAGCAGCTTACCAATGTTCTGAAGGCTTTGTAGAGGCTACACAAAAATGCCTTTCACGTTCATCTTTATCTTCATCTCAAGTGCAAGTTCGATCTGAGATTACTTCATCAAATGATGTAGCAAGTATTCCCTTGGAAGGGGCATTGAATAATTTTGAGGAGGCATTCAAACGTTTTCAGATAATTAGTGACTTACAACTTCACTTTTTCGGTGACAGTATCTGGCTAAATAAAAATATTGACCCTGAAAAGATTGGAGATTGGGTAAATTCATTCTTTTCAAAAGCTACAAATGAAACCGAAGATAATTTTAAGATTTCTACAACAGAAATCAATAATTTACTAAACCTCAATCGCCCTAACGGAGTGACTTCTGATGATATAAACCGACTTGCTGAAAGATGGAATCGTAGTATAGACTATTGGGATGCTGGCATTTTTACCCTGTTAGATGTTCCTAATGGTCAAAGTCAAGATTTCATATACTTAGACTTTTATGAGGCGAAAGCTATCGTTTTAGAGCAGGAATTTAAAACAAGTGCATCAAAAGGTTTTACAGATATCTTTAGCGAAGCTCTTGAAACATCAAAAAATCTACAAGAAGAACTTAATAAGTATATTAATAGCAAAGGTAGCAACGGAGTTTGTGCCAAAGTCAAACTCAAAATCGACCAAGATGCCGTCTTGACTCGTGCTGCCTTCCTCGGCGAACTCGAAATCGATAATGGCAACCTCTCCGACCTTACAAACTTCTCCGTCAACATCCAAGTCAAGGATGCCAATGGTAACGTCGTTAACGAACTATTCGGTATCGACAGCCCCGTCCTCAAAAATATCACCGCAGTTGACGGTACTGGTATCCTCACAGGCGACGACCCCAACACCCCTCAAGATGAAGGTGTAGGCTCTGCTAAGTGGACATTTATCCCCACCAACCTCGCCGCACCGGAAACTGCTACTCAATATAGCATCGGTGGTACTCTCTCATACATCGAAGACGGCAAAGCGATTAACGTTCCGCTTCTGTCTACACCCATTACTGTCTATCCCCAAGCCGAACTTTACCTCGATTATTTCCACCAACGGGATGTATTTGCTGACGATACACCTGAAACTGAAGTATCCGTCCCCTATAATCTGGCGGTTTTAGTCCAGAACCAAGGTAAAGGAGCAGCGAAAAATCTTAGCATCACATCTGGACAACCGAAGATTGTTGATAATGACAAAGGACTATTAATTGACTTTAGTCTCATCGGCTCACAAGTCAATAATGAATCCGTCACGCCCTCGCTAGCTGTCAACTTTGGCAACATCGATGCGGGTAAATCTGGTGTAGCAACTTGGCTACTTAAGTCCAGCTTGCAGGGTAAATTCGTTGACTACAAAGCTACCTTTGAACACGTCAATAGTCTGGGCAAAAAAGAACTGTCCCTGATTAAAGAAGTCAAAATTCACGAACTCACTCGTCAAGTCAAAGTCAACCACGCCAAGCCCGACAATCTCGCCGACTTCCTGGTTAACGATGTCTTCGATGCCAACTTCTACCCCGACACTATCTACTTCAGCAGCGGCGGTACAGCACCAGTCAAAACCGTTACTACCGCCACCACCGATGGTAATGCTAGCAATCTCGACCTAGAAGTCAAAGTCACCGCCACCGTCGATAGCGGCTGGAACTACATCCGACTGGCAGATCCTGCTAACGGACAATTCCAAATCAAAAAAGTCCTCCGCGCCGATGGTACCGAAGTCAATCTCGAAAACATCTGGACGACAGACCGCACTTTCCCAGGTACGGGTCGCCCTGTGTATGAGAACATCCTGAATTTATTTGACTTTAACGCCACAGCCGGTAACGCCCAATACACCGTTCTGTATACCACAGGCGACAATATCGGGCCGAAAGTACGGGAGATCCTGGATGTAGATCCCAACCCCCGCACTACTCCAGTTACTAGTCTAGATGTCGTCTTCTCCGAGGCGATCGAGTCTACCACTTTTGACTCCAATGATTTCACCCTCACCCGCGATGGTGGTGCGAATCTCATTACCAGTGCCGTTACTGTCGCCAAAATTAACGACACTACCTACCGGATTGACAACCTCACCGGAATTACAGGCAACATCGGTGCATATCAACTCAGCGTCAATGCTAGTGGCATCAAAGATATCGAAGGATTGGCTGGTTTAGGGACAGTCACCGAAAACTGGTTGGTAAATGGCGACAAACCCGCCGTCGCTACACTGACAGGCATCGCTTCCAATCGTCGCAATACACCAGTAGACAACGTTACCGTCACCTTTACCGAAGATCTCAATCCCAGCAGTTTCGAGCTGAGTGATATTCTGCTCACTCGCAATAATGGTGCGAATCTGATTAATGCTGACGCGAGCATTACCCAAATCAACGCCAAGACATACCAAGTTAACGGACTGACTAATCTCACCAACATCGGTGGCGACTATCAACTCCTGATCCAAGCCACAGGCGTAACCGACACCGACGGCAATAGCGGTGTTGGCGGCAAAGGCTTTAGCTGGAAACTAGATGGTGCCAACCCAGTGGTGTCAGATATTGTGGATCTCAAAGTCGATCCGCGCAATGCACCCGTTTCTTCTCTAGATGTTATCCTGTCAGAATCGACCGATCTGACCACGTTCACTCACGAAGATATCACCCTCACCCGCAATGGCAGTGCGAATCTGATTACCAGTGGGGTCACAGTAGCAGCAGTCAACGACACTACTTACCGAATCAACGGACTCAACGGTTTAACCACCGCCGATGGTAACTATACCCTCACCGTCAACGGTAGTGGGCTGGCAGATAACTTCGGCAATGCGGGCATCGGCACCCAGTCAGAAACCTGGCTGATGGACACCATCGCCCCCACCACACCTACCAACCTCCTGATAGCAGGTATTAGCCCTAATGCTGGCAAATTCCTAATTAATACTACCAATCCTACCATCAGCGGTAACTTAGGCGAAACAGGCTTAGTTGTCTTCTTCTACGATAAAACCAGTGGCAAAAACTTAGGACAAGCCACCGTTACGGGTACCACCTTCACCGGAACAGTCGCCCTACCTACAAATGGAGGGCAGGATCTCGAAATTCGGGTATTCGATGCCGCTGGTAATATTACCAATACGCCCCTAAATATATTTGCCGATACCATAAAACCCGCGATTACCGAGTTTGTAAGCGTACCGACTAATAGCGTCAATCCTGTGGATACTCTAGACGTTCGCTTCTCCGAACCCATAGATTTAACCACCTTCAATAAAAACGACCTCACCCTCACCCGCGATGGTGTCGCGCTCACGCTCCCTAATACCGTTACAGTCGAATTTGTCGCTGATACCACCTATCGGATTAAGGGCTTACAAGGTTTAACCACTCCCCTCGGTAGCTACCAACTCCAAGTAGACGCAACCACCATCAAAGACAACGCCGGAAATAGCGGCGATGCCCCCAAAACCGCCACCTTTAGCATCGTCGCACCACCCACACCTGGCTTCACCCTCGCCCAAACCAACGGCAATACCAGCGTCACCGAAGGCAGCACCACCGACACCTATAGCCTGATCCTCAAAACCCAACCCACCGCCGATGTCACCATTAACCTGGCATTTGGCAACCAAATTACCACCAACAAAAACACCCTCACCTTCACCCCCACCAACTGGAATGTAGCTCAAAACATTACCATTACCGCCGTTGACGACACCACCCCCGAAGGTACCCAAACAGCCAACATCACCCACACCGTCAGCAGTACCGACACCACCTACAACACTCTCACCATACCCAACCTCACCGTCAACATCACCGACAACGACGCGGAAATTCGGGGACTCAAATGGAACGACCTCAACGGTAACGGCATCAAAGACACTACCGAATCCGGCTTAAAAGACTGGAAAATCTACCTCGATACCAACATTAACGGACAACTAGACGCAGGCGAAACCTCCACCACCACCGACATCGATGGTAACTACAGCTTCACCAACCTCCGCCCCGGTACCTACACCGTCGCCGAAGAGCTGCAATCAGGTTGGAAACAAACCTACCCTGGTGTCAGCATCACCACCACCTCCTCCGACATCCAACTGATTAACCCCAGTAGCCCCATCGTCACCAGCGATACCACCATCGCCGCCACTAGCCTCATCAACCTCAACAAACTCTGGTCTGATGCTCGCTTTAGTAACATCAAAGGTAAAGGCTACAGCACCGTCATCATCGACACCGGAGCCGACCTCAACAGCCCCTACTTCGGAGCCGATGCCAACAACGACGGCATCGCCGACAAGATCGTCTATCAATACGACTTCGCCGACAACGACACCGATGCCAGCGACAAAAACAACCACGGTTCCCACATCGCCAGCATCGCCAGCACAGTCGCCCCCGAAGCCAACCTCATCGTCCTCAAAGTCTTCAAAGACAGCGGTACTGGTTCCTTCGCCGACCTCGAAAAAGCCCTTCAATGGGTCAATACCAACTCAATTGCATATAACATCGCATCTGTCAACCTTTCCCTCGGTGACGGTCAAGATTGGACAACCCCAATGTCGCGCTACGGTATCGGCGACGAACTAGCGGCAATTGCCTCTCAAAATGTCTTAATTAATGCTGCTGCTGGGAACGGTTTCTACACCTACAATAGCCAAGTCGGACTCGCCTACCCCGCGATCGATCCGAGTGTAATATCAGTCGGTGCGGTGTGGGCAGATAACTTCGGCTCCCGCAGCTTTAGTAACGGCGCAGTAGATAATACTACAGCAGCCGATCGCATTGCCAGTTTCTCCCAACGCAGTCCGCTCCTAGATGTATTTGCCCCAGGTATCCTAATTACCGGAGCCAATGCCACAGGCGGCTCGATTACGATGGGTGGGACATCTCAAGCCACCGCCTATGTCAGCGGGATTGCGACGCTAGCTCAACAGATTGCCAAAACCAATCTCGGACGCCAACTCACCTTAGCTGAGTTCGGTACCCTCCTGAGCACCAAGAGCGATCTAATTATCGATGGCGATGACGAAAATGATAACGTCACCAACACTGGCGCGACATACCCCCGCATCAACGTCTTATCCCTCGCTGAAGGTATCCTCAACCTCAGCGGTAGCGGTACGACAACTACCCCCACCAATCCGACTAACGGCGGTACTCAAGAACCCCTGAAGCTTCCCGTTACCAACCTCAATCTCGCCCATACTCTTACCCTCGCAGCAGGAGACATCAAGACAAATATTAACTTCGGCAATCAAAAAGTCAACCAATTGCCCACACTGACAAATATCAGTAAAACTGGTACCGAAAATAGTAACATCACCTTTAATAGTAGCGACTTCACATCCGCCTTTAGCGATGCGGATGGCAATAGTTTGACGAAGGTGAAGATTGCCGCTTTACCAACTAGTGGTAGTTTCAAACTCGATGGTATTGGCGTGACACTCAGCCAAGAAATTGCGGTGGGTGAGTTAAATAAATTGTCGTTTACACCCAGTACCAATTTTGGTGGCAAGGTTAGCTTTGGTTGGAATGGGTTTGATGGTAGCGACTATGCTGCGGCAAATGCGATCGCCAATCTCAAGATTGAGCCGCTCCCACGGATTGGGGATGCTAATCCAAATACGCTCACTGGAACTGAGGGGAACGATACGATTGATGGTGGAGCTGGTAATGACACTATTTATGGTGGCGAAGGCGATGATATTATCATCGGTAATGTCGGAGTCGATCTGCTCTTTGGTGGTAATGGTAAGGATATTTTTGTCTTTAACAAATCTAATGAAGGTATCGATAAAATTAATGACTTTGTAGTTGGTGACGATCGAATCGGGATCTCGCGAACTGGGTTTGGTGACGCTTTATTTGGTAGCGATAGTTTGGTAGGTAGCGCGTTAAATGCCTCCAGATTCACGCTTGGGACATCGGCAACCACAACCAGCCAGCGGTTTATCTACAACAATACCTCTGGTGCCTTATTCTTCGATGCCGATGGTATGGGCGGTACGGCGCAAGTCCGACTGGCTCAATTAGTTGGCAATCCTGCGCTGACTAATGCAAGTTTTTCAATGATTTGAGTAAATATTTAGAATATGGCATTTGCAGAAATCGTAGGAAAAATAGTTCGGTTTGACAACATCTCTCGCTGGCAACGCTCTGGCTCAGCGATCGTCAAAAAATCGAAAGTTACTACAATTCTCTGATGCCATGTTCTAAATGTTGCAGCTATTGTTGAAATATCAAAAAGCCGATCTAGATCTAGATTTGCTCGTACCAACCAATAAGATCGCGAAATACCCAGCTTGGCATTGAGATTCACTAGAGATTATTAACAAACTTATAGAAAACTACGGAACACCAAAACAATGAAAAATTTCACGATCTCTATGTTCCTCGGTGTTGCGGCCACGAGTATCGCCCTCGTCGCTACTCCCGCCCAAGCAGCCAATCTCTCTTTCAATAGCACCTTTGGTACCAATCCTGACACCATCGAATCGTTCTTCTTTACAGCCGATGGTGCATCGACAGTCACGATTAGATCCTATGGCTATGGCGGCGGTACCACCAGCCAGAATACTACGATTCTGGCTGGTGGTTTCGACCCTGTTTTGACCCTGTTTGATGGAACTACTGGTGCCTATATTCTCGATCGAGATGATGACATTGGGCTAGATTTCAATCTGGTGCAAAATTTGGCTGCGGGGAACTACCGCGCCGTTCTTTCTGTGCAGGGCAACTATGCCAATGGTGCTTTTCCAGGTGGCAACTTCGCCGATGGATTTACTGCCGATACTCCTGGTAATGGTACCAGCTTTTTTGGTAGGACTTCGGCGTATGCTGTCGATATTCTCAATGTCAATAACACTACGGCTACAGCCGTACCCGAACCTGCTAGTCTCATTGGCACTGCTGTAGCTGGATTTGCGGCGATCGGACTAAAACGTAAATTAGCTTCAAGTCAGAAAATTAAGCAGCAAAGTTTACGTTGATGACCCCGATGTTTGAATGTTCGCTCTAAATCACGATCGCCAGGAGTAGGAGTAATTCATGAAGCGGCGGTTTTATTCGGAGGTTCCCTCCGAATAAAAAAACCGACA
>ENA-OFDP01001024-OFDP01001024.1-metagenomes-genome-assembly--contig:-NODE-1024-length-11371-cov-2.652881_pt1 | contig 11371 bp, 10 predicted proteins | sample MGYA00153389_OFDP01 | MGnify analysis MGYA00153389 | reverse complement strand
GGATGGAGTTGGGATGCGATTTGCCGGTCGGACCCAAGATCGGCAACTCCCCGAAATCACTCGATACGCAGGCCGGATATCGCCCGGGAGATGACCAGCTGCTGGATCTCTGAGGTGCCTTCGAAGATCGTGTGGCTCACCCTCACCGGGTTTGTGAGTGACGCTCAGTGTTGCCACGTCCCGCTGACCAGGGGTTTCGCGATTCGTATGTCCGCTGGGTGTTGCACAGTCCGGTCAGTTCTAGGGATGAGTAGGGAGGATCGCCCGCCTCGCTGCGCTGGTTTGAACTACTCCCGAGCACGCGACTTCCGCGAATATGCCGGTGAGAGTGCGGCGCCACAGTAGGGCCGTTCCCGAGTGGGTGGGTCAGCGCTGTGTGTTGGACTATCGAGCGCTCGTTATCGAGTGCTCCTTCAGTTCTCCAAGGCCCCGGACCATTGGCGTAGGGACGGGCTCTGCTGCTTGCCCGAGTGGTTGGGCGACCCTGACATCGAACACCACTGTTCAGTCCGTGCACGGCTGCGGCTTGGTGATCGCGACGCGGCCGAGGGACGCCAGATCCGCTACGAGATCGCCGAGCCCGATACCTGCGACGTGGGATGCTGCTCGTGATGGCGAACCCAGCCTCCCGGCGTGCTGCCTATCGGGTCGAGCGAGCCGACGCCCGTCGCTGCTTCGCCCGAGAAGACATCGTCGAGGGCTGGCGCCACCTCGAACGAGCCCACATCCTCGCCCAACCCGACCCGATCGCGCACGTCGGCAGTCAATTGGCAATGCTGCGCCGAGGAGTCATCGACCGCGACGCCCGCGAAGTTGTCGGACAGGCTCTTCGCGCAATGCTGGCGGGACCGGCATCCCTCGCCGGCCGCATTCCGACCGGCAACGATGGACGCTCCAGGACCCCGCTGTCGGAACAGACGCCGATCCCTTCCGACCTCGAGCGATTCCTTCCGGGCCAACCTCGACCAGCGAAGTGACAGCCGCCAGCACGACCACTCACACGAGAATCTGATGGTCCCGGCGGCCCCACAAGGACAGCGTCGAAAGATACCCGGCGTGATCGGTCACCGCCCGAGGGAAAGTGCAGTGCGTTGCTTCGACCGGCATCGATCGAGATCGAAGACTTCACGTCGATCGGACCGGACGGTGGACGACCCCTCCATCGCCACCTCGTTCGCGTCGTGCGCTGTCGACGCGGTCGCGTCGAGGTGTCGTCGAAGCTGCTGATACCACCGGACTACCCCCGCTGCGAGCTGACCGTTGAACGACGTGGTCGGGACACCGACGGCGCCGAGGACGAGCTTGTCCGCGCGATCATGTTGCGGTGACACCGGCCGCCCCGGATGATGGCTGCAGCCGGGACGAATGCTTCGTTCTCGACGACAGCGGTAGTGGTCGGGAGCCCGTCCGATCAAGTGGTCGTTGCGCAGACTCGGGCCCTACTCTCGCGATGAACCCACTGTCAGGAGAACGCAATCATGACCGCACCCGACCTCACTGCCTGTCCCTTCACCGGAAGCCAAGTCACTGGCGCTCTCGGCTCCCGCCCACGGTTGGAGGACTGGTATCCCGACCGGCTTGCCGTCGAGCAGCTCCACCGCAACCCACCACATGCGAGTCCGCTCGAACCCGACTTCGACTACGCCGCGGCGTTCTCGAAGCTCGACCTTGACGAGGTCAAGCGCGACATCTTCGGCCTGCTCGAGTCATCGGTCGACTGGTGGCCCTCGGACTACGGCCACTACGGACCTCAGATGATTCGCATGGCCTGGCACGCCGCCGGCACCTATCGGATCGCTGACGGACGAGGCGGCGTCGGTGGCGCACTCCAGCGCTTCGCCCCGATCAGCTCCTGGGAGGACAACGGCAACATCGACAAGTCGCACCGGCTGCTCCTGCCGATCAAGCAGAAGTACGGCGCGGCGCTGTCGTGGAGCGACCTGATCGTGCTGACCGGCAACTGCGCTCTCGAGTCGATGGGCTTCCCGACGTTCGGTTTCGGCGGTGGCCGGATCGACGAGGCCGAGCCCGACAACGCCACCTGGTGGGGTCCCGAGTTCGCGATGGTCACCCGTGACAAGCGCTGGCAGGGCGAGAACGGTGACGACGGCTACCTGCTCGACAACCCGCTCGGCGCGACGCACCAGTCGCTCATCTACGTCAACCCCGAAGGACCCTACGCCAGCGGCGACCCCGCAGCGTCGGCGCACGACATCCGCATCTCGTTCGGTCGGATGGCGATGAACGACGAGGAGACCGTCGCGTTGATCGCCGGAGGTCATGCGTTCGGGAAGAGCCATGGCGGGATCAGCGACCCCGACCAGGTCGGCCCGCCCCCGGACGCCGCGCCGATCGAAGCGATGGGGCTCGGCTGGATGAACCCGGTCGGCAAGGGCTACGCCGAGCACACGATGACGAACGGCATCGAGGGTTCATGGACGCCAAACCCGATCCAGTGGGACAATTCCTATCTCGAGAACCTGTTCAAGTTCGATTGGGTCCAGACCACCAGCCCGAACGGAGCGATCCAGTTCGAGCCGGCCGATCCGAACGCGCCCAGGACGCCAGACGCACACCTTGAAGGCGTCGAGCACAGCCTAATGATGATGGTGTCCGACATTGCACTGAAAGTCGACCCCGACTACCGCGCGGTGTGCGAGAAGTTCCTGAACGACTTCGACGCGCTGACCGATGCGTTCTCGCGTGCCTGGTTCAAACTCACTCACCGCGACATGGGCCCCAAGGACCGCTATCTCGGCCCCGAGGTGCCGGCAGAGGATCTGTTGTGGCAGGACCCCATCCCGTCGTGCGACCACCCGGTCGTCGGTGACCACGAGATCGCTGACCTCAAGCAGCGAATCGCCGGTACGGGCCTCTCGGTCTCCGATCTGGTCGGCACCGCATGGGCTGCGGCGTCGACGTACCGCGATACCGACAAGCGTGGCGGGGCGAACGGAGCCCGGATTGCGCTGCTGCCCCAGAAGGACTGGGAGATCAACGACCCGCAACGAGTCGAGCGAGTGCTCGGCGCACTGCGAGGCGTGATGAACGAGTTCAACGCCGGGCGGGACGGCGACGTACGCGTGTCGCTCGCCGACCTGATCGTCCTCGGTGGATGTGCGGCAATCGAACGCGCGGCCGAGGAAGCGGGCACCCCGGTCATGGTGCCGTTCACACCGGGGCGGATGGACACCACTCAGGAGCTGACCGACGAGGAGAGCTTCGAATGGCTTCGGCCGAGGATGGACGGCTTCCGCAACTACGCCGAGCCGGGCTACGCAGTCGGTGTTCCGGCCGAGCAGCTCTTCCTCGACCGAGCGGCGCTCCTGAACCTGTCAGCGCCCGAGTGGACTGCTCTCGTCGGCGGCCTCCGAGCGCTCGACGCCAACTGGGACGGCGGGCGCCACGGCATCTTCACCGACCGACCCGGCGTGCTCACCAACGACTTCTTCACCACCTTGACCAGCATGCAGTACCGGTGGGATCCGGCCGACGACGGCGACACGTTCGCGCTCGTCGACCGCGAAACCGGCCAAACGGCCTATTCCGCAACCCGTTGCGATCTGATCTTCGGTTCCAACTTGCAACTCCGCAACATTGCACAGCACTTCGCCGCTGCCGACGGTCATGAGCGATTCGTCGCGACCTTCGTCGCCTCGTGGAACAAGGTGATGATGGCCGATCGCTATGACGTCGCCACCTGATCAACCGTGGAGGCCCCCGTACCTGTCGGACGGTCTCAACGCCGGACCGACACACCAGCGCTCGAGCTGAGCGGCGATACCAGCGACGGCATCGAGGGCGACCGAACCGGCCTCCTGATGCTGTCGCCCGCCGCCACGGTTGGGAACGCATAGACGTGGGATCGAGATGGCAACCTCGCAGCACCAGCCCCACCGGTCGGAGAGTCGTGAACTCCCGGTCGAAACGGTGCTCCAGCGCGGAAAGCCGCACCCGCCGTATGGCGAACACATCATCGACGACGAGGCCGAAGCATTGCTCGACGCCGCCCTGCGCTGACAACACCTCTGACGGCGCGTGGACCCGTCGTCGTCGATACCGACGTATTCAGCGCCCGCCTGATCGCCAACTCGCTGCTGGCGCGCCGCGACGAACCACTCCTGGCCCGGCAAGGCGAAATCATCTCATTCCAACCGTCGCCGAACTCCGCCACGGCGCCCAGCTCAGCGGCTGGGACCAGCACGAGTTGCCCGCCTCAATGCAGGCATTGACGTAGTCGAAGTCGGCCACACCAGCGACGAACTCATCGACACCTACACGCAGCTACGCGTCGCGTGCTCGAGAGGCTCCCGAGTTGACATCGACACACCCCGCCCGCGTCTCGAGGACCGAGAGTGAAGGGTCTGGGTGTTCGCAAGCACACCAACCCACCCGACAACGCGCGGTCCCCACCCCGAAAACAAACAGAACAAGAACCTGATGCAGGTCCGGTCTGTCCTCGATGTCTCGCGACATCACAGTGGAGCCCAGAGCGAGAATCGAACTCGCGACCTACGCATTACGAAAGTGGGCCGGGGCTTTCACGACTTGGCGTTTCTTACCATCTACCAGGTCTTTAGCGACCAGGTGACTTCGCCAAGTCCCGCCAATTCCGTCCAGTTTCGCCCAATATCTTGGTTGAGATCTTGGTTGGCCTCACGGCCGGGCCGCAGCGTTCGGGCCGGTGGCCGCGACGTCATCCTGCCGACGGACCGGCACCGAGTGACCCTTCCCGGTGGGAGGGGTAGCGCAGCGCTCGTTCTGTGCGTTTGTATCAAACTTCCCCTTCGCTCGATGGCCGGTTCTCATCGGCCTGACGGTCGTTTCGTGGCCGTGATTATCGAGCACTGCACTTGGGCCGTGATGCAGTGGCGACCTGACTACCGGCTCCGTGATTCTGGGCGTGCGAAGTGTGCCATCTTGGCTCGGAAGTGACTATGTCGATACGTGGACGAATGCGGGATCTGATGTGCCGTCGCAGCTTCTGTTCACTGGATCGTGATGGCGCGGACAGTTGCCAAGAATTCGCTCTGGTCGGCGAAGGGTTCGCCGTCGACCTCCATTACCCAATCGAGACCACGGGGAGAGAGGTCGGCCAACGCTGCGTTGTAGCGAAAGCGGCGGCCGTCGGGGTAGGTGGCGACCTGCTGTGACTCACTCAGCACGTCGACGGCGTCGTCGGGGAACTCGTTCGTCACGCGATCAGCGAGCGTGCCCGGGTAGAAGTTGATCTGCAGGATCTTGCCGTCCGTGAAGGCGTAGATGTACTCGGCGCCGATGGTGGTGTCGTCGCCGGTGTCGGCAGCCGACAGCGTCCAGCCTGGAAGGTCGAGCGACGCGCGCGGTCCGCTGGGAGCATCGGCTGTGACTGGTCCCGTGGTGGATGGCGTCGATGCCAGGCCCGGAACTTCTGTCGCGGTCGGGACGGGCGTGATCTCGGTTGAGCTGGTATCCGCCGATGCTGCGATCAGTTGCTGAACGAACTCGCCGAGTGCGGTGAGGTGTGTGTCGCTGAGATCGGTGGTGGCGATGTGGTAGCCGATGGTGTCGACGACGACGAGGGCAACGGCGATGTCGCCGTACAGATGGAAGAGGGGCTGAGGGCTGCCGGCATAGATGTCGTCGAGGGCGGAGCCGCCGCCATTGGGTGGCCACATTCCTTCGATCACGGTCAGTTCGGTGGCCGAGGGCTCGCCGACGATAGGGCTGAGGTTGACGCTGCGTAGTACCCCGTCAGCCTGTTCGAGACCGAAGGGCCTGTCCTCGCCAACGAAGTCGTTGACGATCGGGGTGACGGCCGCCGGCACGGGGCTGGTGTCGGGCTGCCCGAAGGCGGGCGTGACGACGTCGGTGGGAAACTCGGTGGCCAACTTCGCAGCAAGATCGCGCCGAGAAATCGTGTCGATGTCGAGGTTGTCGAACCCGTCATCACAGGCGTCGCGATCGGCATCGAGCAGGCCGCCGGTCTCGACGCTGCCGCCTCCTATGGGGCGCAGCCCGCACCCGATGATGACTTGGCGTTGGTCCGGGGTGGTGAGTGCGACCGATCCTGCGGATTCGATGTAGTCGCCGTAGTCGTCGCTGAAGGTCGCAGCCTCGCCGGTGTCCTTCATGCCGTAACCCGACTGGAGGGTGATGGTGATGTCGAGGAGCTGGCCTGTTGCCGTGCGGAACGCTTTAAAACTCACGACTTCAGGTGTCGCAACGGTCAGCACGATCTGGTCGAAACCATCGGGCAGCAACGGTCGGATCGTGCCGTACCAGACGGGCGCTTGCAGCGCCGGCGCCGGCGAAGCAATCTCGTTGGTCGACGATGGCTGCTGTGCTGGCGCAGGATCCGCGTCTTGACGGTTGGCGACGATGAGACCACCAACGCCGAGCATCACCACGGCCGCAGCCGCCGCACCGACGAGCCAGCGGGTGGATTGAGGATCGCTCGGTCGGTCGACGAGCATCACGTCGGGGTCGAAGCGACCCGGGCCCGAGGCCGAGCCGGCCCCGGCGATGTGTTCGAGGCCGACGCAAAGACGCTGCTCGAACGAGTCAGGATGGTCGATGAGATCGCTGGTCTTCATGGCAGTTCCTTTCGAAGGGTGCGCAACGCTCGAGCGTGTCGAGACTTGACAGTTCCTGGCCGGCATTCGAGGGCGTCGGCAATCTCGGCTTCGGACAGCCCGAGCCAATACCGCAAGACGACGACGGCGCGCTGGTCGTGCGGCAGGCGACGCAAGCTGGCGTCGAGGCCGCGTTCCCACTCGGTCAGCAAGGTTGCGTCTGGACCGTGTCGGACCATGCGAAGCACGGCTCGGCGCTGTCTGGTGTGCCACGTTCGGCACAGATTGACCGTCGTGGTTCGCAGCAGTGCGGCCGGGTTGTCGATCGGCCGCTGCGAGGACTCGGCGTACCGGTAGACCTTCACGAACGCATCCTGAGCGACGTCTTCCGCGGCATGCCACTCACCGGTCAACAACCGAGCCAGACGGACCGTCGACGCGTATCGCTCCTCGTAGAAGCGCTGGAATCGAGCGTCCACGCCCTCGACAGACTCGGCGCTGTCGCTGACATCGGTGAGCGGGTTCACACCTACAACGACCTCACCGACACCACTCTGGTTCCATCACGATTCCAGCAGACCACAAACCGAGCGACGCCACCGACAGGTCCCCAGCGCCACAGTCGGTAACGCCCACGCAGTACGCCTGGTGACTCGACGTTGCGCACGCCGCTCACAGATAGGGACAGCAGCCACAACCGGCGCGACCCGCCGCTTTCATAGTTGACGCCGCACCGTGCGTGGACGAGTGTGATGCAGATGGGATCGAGATCAGAGAACGACCGGCATCGCGTCTTTGTGCCGCAGGCTCTCGGGTCAGATGAGTTCCTGCGCGTGACGTGGCATGAATCGCGCGAGGTGTTGGTCTTCTCTCATTGGCAAGGTGCTCGCTGCCTCGCCGCAACTCCCGTGCGGGTGGCCGACCTCGCGGAGCTGGCACAGCTGACCGCAGCGGCAGTCGCCCAGCACGTAACCCGTCCAGCGTGGCCGTCTCCAGAGCCCGACACACTGGTCGTGCCGGCCGCAGGGTTGCGCTGCCCGCAACTTCGCCACTCGGCCTGAGCGCCACTAGTGCCGACGAAGAGTTATTGGACATTGGTCCGTCGACGGCTCAGTCAGGGTTCCCTTGACAGATGCATACTCGGTATTGCATACTGATTATGTATGGCTGTTCGTGAGGGTTTGTTGGCGTTGCTCGATGAGGGGCCGCGGCACGGGTATCAGTTGAAGACGGAGTTCGAGGGGGCCACGGGTGGGGTGTGGCCGCTCAACGTCGGCCAGGTGTACACGACGCTCGATCGACTGCAGCGCGACGGACTGGTCGACGTTGAAATCGTCGACGACCTCGATGGCGGTCCGGGGCAGAAGACCTACAGAATCACGGCGGCGGGCCGCGAGGAGCTGGGGGCGTGGTGGGTGGCGGTGCCGTCGGATGATCCGCCGCCGCGTGATGAGTTGATGTTGAAGACGTTGATGGCCATCGAGCGTGGCCGTGATCATGCGATGGAGGTGATCACCAAGCATCGCAGTGCGCTGACGGCGCTGCTACAGCTCCGACGTCGCGAGCGGCGAGAGCAACGCGACAGTGAGTCGGTCGCGGCGGCGTTGGTGACCGATGCGTTGGTGGTGCGCGCCGAGGCTGATCTGCGCTGGTTGGACATGTGTGAATCTCGTGTCACGGCGCTCGCTGCGACCTCGACCCGGAAAGGTTCTTCCGAATGAGCACTGTGCTGCAGTACGTCCGAGACGACACGGACCCGGCGGTGGCGCCGAGTCTGGAGTTCATCGACGTCGTCAAGAGCTTCGGGGCCGGTCCACTCGAGGTGCGGGCGGTGAACGGAATCTCGCTGCGCATCGCCGCCGGCGAGTTCGTCGCGATCATGGGACCGTCAGGTTGTGGCAAGTCGACGCTGCTTCATTTGGCCGGCGCCCTGGAGGATCCGAGCGCCGGTCGGGTGCTGGTCGACGGGCAGGATCTCGCGACGCTCGGTGCGCGGGATCGAAGCGAGCTTCGCCGCCGCGACGTCGGCTACGTGTTCCAGCGCCTCAATCTGATCCCTGCGTTGACAGCGGTCGAGAACGTGATGCTGCCGCTGGAACTCGACGGCGTGTCGGCCGGCCCTGCTCGTCGCGCTGCGATCGCTGCGATGCAGCGGGTGGGGCTCGATCATCACCTGGACCGGTATCCAGACGACTTCTCCGGCGGCCAGCAGCAACGCATCGCGATCGCCCGAGCAGTGGTCGGCCAGCGCCGTCTGTTGCTCGCCGACGAACCGACCGGTGCGCTCGACACCGCCAACAGTGACCAGGTGGTCGAGTTGCTGCGGTCGTTGTGCGACGAACACGGCACCTCGGTGGTGATGGTCACTCACGAGCCCCGTTTCGCGTCGTGGGCGGATCGGGTTGTGTTCCTGCGTGACGGGCGGATCGTCGACGAGTCGACGCCCGCTGCGTCTCGCAGCGGCGGCGACCCGCTCGGAGGGGGCCGGTGACGCTCGTCGAGGACCCACCTCTCGATCAGGTGGACACACCGCCTCGAGTTCCTCGGCGGGCATGGCCGACACCTCGATGGTCGACGTGGCGGTTCGCGGCCCGACTGGCACGACGCGAGGTTCGACGCCGACCCGGACGAACGGCGCTCGTCGCGGCGTTGGTGGCCGTACCGGTATTGGCGATGACGTTCGCGGTCACGGTTGCCACCACGCAGTCGGACACCGCGCAGGAACAATTCGAGCGGATTGCCGGTCAATCCGACTTCTACGCGAGGAGCTTCAACGGCGACGTCGAAGCGTTGGAGGCCGCGCTTCCTGCTGGGTCACGGACGGTCACGCTGACGGCTACCGACACAAGAGTGAGCTCGCCGGACGGTGTGACGATCCCATACCTCGTGTTCGAGATCGTGCCGTTCGCCGATCCGCTCGTCGAGGGCATCTTCGAGATCCGTGACGGGCGAGCGCCGGACGCATTCGGCGAGGTGCTGCTGCATGCCGACGTCGCACGTGATCTCGGTGTTGATGTCGGTGACTCGTTCGAACTCGACCGACCGTCGGGCACGTGGACCGTCGTGGGGATCGGGCGTGCGACCGACGACTTCAACCGCCGACTCTTCGCCGTGTCGGAGTTCCCGAACTCGCGGATCGCCCCCGGCTCAGCGACTGCGACGATGCTGGTCGACCTTCCCGAGGACATCACCGCAGATCAACTCGGCGCCCTGAGCCGGGTCAGTGTCGAGAACTCCTTCGTGTCGCTCGCGCCCGACATGCGTTCACAGACCCCGGAGGTGCCGGGCTGGTACGCCGTCGAACAACAACGCGGCAACGTGTCCGGCGAGGCACTCGCGTGGGGGTGGGTGGCCGGCGTACTGGCGCTCGCAGCGGTCGGCGTGATCATCGCTGCCGCATTTGCGAGCAGTGCCCGCCGCCAACTCACCACGATCGGCCAACTCGCCGCCAACGGCGCACCCGAGCGACTGGTCCGAGGCACACTCGCTTTCCAAGGGGCATGGACCGGACTCATCGGCTCGGTCGTCGGCATCACCATCGCACTCGTCGCGCTGCTGTTGTCACGTTCGCTCGTCGAACAGCTCATCGCCCGACGTCTCGGGCCGTGGGACATCAACATCGCCGCACTCGCTGTGATCTGTCTCACCGGCGTGGCCGCCGCGACGATCGCTGCGATGATTCCCGCCCGATCCGCGGCCCGCATTCCCGTGCTCGCCGCACTCGCCGGACGCCGGCCACTCGGTGCCGTCCCCCGTCGACTCGTCCCCATCGGCCTGACCAGCTTCGCCGAGGCCTACCCGCATCAGCTTTCCGGCGGCATGAAGCAGCGCGTGGCCATCGCCCGCGCGCTGGCCAACCGCCCGCGCATCCTGCTCATGGACGAGCCCTTCGGCGCCCTCGATCCGCAGACCCGGCTGCAGATGCAGTCGTACCTGCTGCAGATCTGGCAGGCGGTGAACATCACCATCGTCTTCATCACCCACGATCTCGACGAGGCGACGCTGCTCGCCGACCGGGTGGTGGTGCTCGGGGCGCCGGATGCGGGCCATCCGGGCGGCCACCTCAAGGCGATCGTCGAGGTCCCCCTGCCGCAGCCGCGCGAGGTCGACATCGTGCGCGATCCCAGCTTCGCCGCGATCAGAGCGCGCCTGGCCGACCTCGTGCATCCCAGCCATCTGGTCCCCACCGAACGCCTGGTCTTGCCGCGGATGACTCCGGTGGGCGATGATGCGTAACGGCGTGGGTTGTTATGGCTGCATCGCCCCTTCCAGGCCGAAGACCGCCGCGCGCACGCGGATGGCCGCCGGCTGATGCACCGACCAGCCGCCGTGGTATTCCAACGCGGTGCAGTGCTCGACCCAGTCGCCGCTGTTGAGGTACTGGACGCTGACCTCGCCGACCATGATCTCGCGCATGCGCGGCAGATGGATGTGTCCGCAGACCACCGCGGTGCAGCCGCGGGCGAGGGCGTAGGCGGCGCAGGCGGCTTCGTAGCGGGCGATATGGCTGGCGGCGATGGGCAGGCGCTCCTTGACGGTTGACCAGCGAATCGAGCGCCATGATCCCATCGTAGGCTTGGCCACCGACCCAACGCACCGCGGCCGAGGTCGAGTGCGAGCCATCGGCGAGGTCGCCGTGCACGAAGAGGGTGCGCCGGCCGTCGAGGTCGAGTTCGAGGTGGTCATCGAGGCGGATGTGGCCGAGCGCGTGCGGCACGAAGCGGCGCAGGACATCGTCGTGGTTGCCGGTGAGCAGGTGGACCTCGACCCCCTCCTTGGCGAAGCGCAGCAGGCGCTGGGCCACCGCGACATGGGCC
>ENA-OFDP01001021-OFDP01001021.1-metagenomes-genome-assembly--contig:-NODE-1021-length-11394-cov-7.329659_pt1 | contig 11394 bp, 9 predicted proteins | sample MGYA00153389_OFDP01 | MGnify analysis MGYA00153389 | reverse complement strand
ACGTGCCGGTGATCGGGATCATCGAGAATATGGCGGGCTATGTTTGCCCGCATTGCGGCGAGGAGAGCGACCCGTTCGGGAGCGGGGGGGCCGAAGCCTCGGCGACCAGGCTTGGGGTGCCGTTCCTCGGGCGCTTGCCATTGTCGGCGAGCTTGCGCGAGGCGAGCGATGCCGGGCGGCCACCGGCGGCTGAAGATGGCCCGGCGGGCGACGCGTTTGCGGCGTTGGCCCGGGCTTTGCTCGATGCGCTGGAGAAAATGCCCGCGTGAAGCATTGAGCACACGAGGAGATCATCATGCCGCTGACCAGTGACCAGGACCTGACCGAGCTGCTGCAGGGCGCCAGGACGATTGCCCTGGTCGGCGCATCGGACCGGCCCGACCGCGCGAGTTATGGCGTGATGAAATTCCTCCAGGATCACGGCTATCGAGTCTTCCCGATCAATCCGCGGATCACCGGCGAGCATGTCCTCGGCGAATTTGTATGGCGCGAATTGGCCCAGATCGGCGAGCTGATCGACATCGTCGACATCTTCATGCGCAGTGAGAATGTCGGCCCGATCGTCGACGACGCAATCGCGGTCGGCGCGAAGGCGGTGTGGATGCAGCTCGGCGTGATCGACGAAGCGGCGGCGGCGAAGGCGGAGGCCGCGGGGCTCAAGGTGGTGATGGATCACTGCCCGAAGATCGAGATTGGGCGGTTGGGGCTGGAGCGGGTGGGATAGTAGCCCCTCCCCCAGCACTTTCTGGGGGAAGGTTTCGGCGTAGCCGACGGACGGGGCCCGCCAAAAAAAGGAAGTGCCCCCTCCGGCGCTTCGCGCCACCTCCCCCCAGGAGTAAGGAGGGGAGCTGATTAGGCGCTCGCCACCGTCATTTCGCTGACCAGCACGGTCGGGCTATCGACTCCGCGGCGGAAGGTGAGGTCGCTTCCCGGCTCAAGCGTCGCGAACATCTCGACCAAATTCGACGCGATCGTAATCTCCGCCAACGGGCCGACAGTCTCGCCATGCTCGATCAGGAACCCCGCGGCGCCGCGGCTGTAGTCGCCGGTGACGCCATTGACCCCCTGCCCGATCAACTCAGTGACCAGGATGCAGCGCGGGAAACGCGCGCGAAGCTCATCGACGCTGGCGATCCCGGCAGCGAGGTAGAGGTTCGACGGACCGGCACCCGGCGCGCCGCCGACGCCGCGCACCGCATGACCGGTAGGGGCAATCCCGAGCTGGCGGGCCGAGGCGCTTTCGGCAAGCCAAGTCTTTAGGACGCCATCCTCGACTAGCGCCATCGGGCTAACCGGCAGCCCCTCGCTATCGAACGCGCGGCTGCGCAGCCCGCGCTTGCGCAACGGATCGTCGTGGATTGCGACGCCGGGCGCGAACACCCGCGCTCCTAGCTTGTCCTGCAGGAAACTCGACTTGCGCGCGACCGACGAGCCCGTGATCGCGCCGATGAAATGGCCGAGCAAGGTGGTCGCCACGCGCGGGTCGAACAAAACCGGGATCTTGCCCGCCGCAATCTTGACCGGATTGAGCCGGGCCGCCGCCCGCTCCCCCGCGCGGCGACCGATCGCGGCGGAATCCTCGAGGTCGTCGAGATGGCGCGCGCTGTGCCACGCATAGTCGCGCTCCATGCCCGCGCCCTCGCCGGCGACGACGCTGGCCGAGCAGCTGCGCGCGGTCGAGCGATAGGCACCCGAGAAACCGTTGGAGGTGGCGAGCGCGACGCTGGCTGCCATCGCCGACGCGCCGCAGCCGCTGCTGTTGGCGACACCCGGAACCGCGAGCGCAGCCGTTTCGGCGATCAGCGCGCGCTCCTTCAGGGCGGCGGGATCGGGGTCGGTGTCGTCCCAGCTGTCGAGATCGGCGAACGGGCCGTGGTCGAGCAACTCGGCGGGGGCGAGGCCGGCATATTTGTCCTCGGGCGCTTCGGCGGCCATCGCCAGCGCGCGGGTGACGAGCGCGTCCATCGCCTCGCCCGACAGGTCCGACGAGGCGACGCTGGCCGAGCGCTGGCCGACGAACACGCGCAGCCCAAACTTCTCGCCTTCGGAGCGCGAGACGTCCTCAAGCTCGCCCATGCGGACCGAGACATTGTTCATGCTGTCGCCGACGCACAGGGCATCGGCGCCGTCGGCCCCGGCGCGGCGGGCGCGTTCGACCAATTGCTGGACTTTGTCACGGGCTTGATCGGGGGTCATCATGGGCGCCGGTTAAGCGGTCAGGGGCGGACGCTCAACCCCACCAGCAGCATGGCTGCGAAAACCAGTGCGCCGCACCAGCGGTTCGAGCGGAACAAGCCGAGCGCGCCGGCGCCATCGGCCGGGTCGGCGCGCGCTGCCTGAATGGCGAGGTGGATCGCGGCGGGAAGCAAGGCGAGCAAGGCGAACCAGTCGGGACGGACAAACCAGATCGCCGCGCCCCATCCAGCGAGCGCGAGCGCGTAACAGAGCGCGACTCCGGCGCGGACATTGGCTCCCATCCGCCGCGCCGAGGATCGCACCCCGACCAACGCATCATCTTCGATATCCTGGATCGCGTAGAGCGTGTCGTAGCCGATCACCCAGAAGATCGAGCCGAGCCACAGCAACAGCGGCGGCCAGTCGAAGTTTCCGGTTGCGGCAGGCCAGCCGACCAAGGCGCCCCAGCTAAACACCAGCCCGAGCCAAGCCTGCGGCCACCACGTGATACGCTTCATATACGGGTAGGCGGCGACCAAAGCGAGGCTGGCGAGCGCGATGAGCTGGGCGATGCGCGGGAGGGTGAGCAGGACGAGCAGGCCGACCAGGCACAGGCCGATGGTCAGCGCCCACGCCGCGCGCAGCGAGACCCGGCCACTGGCCAATGGGCGCAGCCGGGTGCGCTCGACCTGCTTGTCGAGCTTGCGGTCGACAATGTCGTTATAAACGCACCCCGCCGAGCGCATCACGAACGCGCCGATCGCGAAGGCGGCGATCAGACGCCACTGCCCGCCGCGCGCCAAGGCGACGCTCCACGCGCAGGGCCAGAACAACAGCCACGTCCCGATCGGCCGGTCGAGCCGCATCAGCGACGCATAGGGACGAAGCCTGGGCGGAAGCGCCCCGATCAGGCCGGTGCGCTCGCTGTCGGGGACGGTGTCGGTCTGGTTCACCGGCCTTCCCTGCCGCCCCTCCCGAGCGAAGTCGAGACAAGTCCATCGCGAACGTCCCTCGACTTCGCTTGGGACGAACGATTAGGGGTGGCTTATCAGGGGGAAGGCCAGCATGTTTCGAATGTTGAAGCTCAATCCGCCCCACGGCTGGGCCGCGGTCGCGTGGGAGCTGGGGATCGTTACCCTTGGCGTGCTGGTCGCGCTTGGGGTTCAGCAAGTGGCGGAAACGGCCAACTGGCGGTCCAAGGCGAATGACGGGCAGGAACGACTGAAGGCCGAGCTGCTGATCAACGGCGCGTATATGGCCGAACAGGTCATGGTCGCGCCGTGCATCAAGGCGCAGGTCGACCGGCTTACGGCGCGGGTGGAAGCGAGCACGACCCTCCTCGACCCGTCACCCCTGATTTCAACCAGTCAGGGAGTGACGACCCTTCGCTTCCCTTCGCGTCCGTGGACCACTCAGACTTGGGAAGCGCTCCAGCAGGACGGAACCTCCAACTATTTGCCCGGCGACGTCCAGGCCACGCTGGGCCAGATTTTCGAGAAGGTCGGGCAATTGCGCGACCTCAACGTCAAGTCGGACGACGGGCTGGGTAAGCTGAGGCTGCTTGGCCAAAAGATGGCCCTGACACCGGAACTGAAGGCCGACCTGTTGAGTGCGTTGTGGGGCCAGGTGCAGCGGTCGCAGGTAAGCTCGCTCAACGCGTCGCAGACGCTGATGCTGTATCGCAAGATCGACTTCGCGCCGACCTTCGACGAGATCGAGACGAGGCAAGCAGCGCTCACCCCGGGACGAAGCGGCGACCTCAGGACACTCCAATATTGCCGCAGCCAGGGCCTGCCGATCGCCGACTGGCGCGCCGACGTCGATCATGCGCGATAAGATGCCCGCAACCCCCGCCTGGCCGCCACGATCGCTCCCGCGCCTGTATGTCGATCCGCCGCTGTCGGCGGGGGTCGCGGTGGGGCTCGATGCGGCGCAGGCGAATTACCTTGGCAAAGTGCTGCGGCTGAAGGAAGGCGGCGAGGTGTTGTTGTTCGACGGGGTTAACGGCGAGTGGCTGGCGCGGGTGGTCGAGGCGGGGAAACGCCGGATGATCCTGGGCGTGGTCGAGATGACCCGGGCGCAGGAGGCAGTACCCGACCTCACGCTCGCCTTCGCGCCGGTCAAGAAAGGCCGGGTCGACTGGCTGGTCGAAAAAGCGGTCGAGCTGGGCGTCGCCCACCTGCAGCCGGTGATCACCCGGCGGACGATCGTCGACAAGTTGAACCTCGAGCGGATGCGTGCCCACATCGTCGAGGCCGCCGAGCAATGCGGGCGAACCGCGCTTGCGGCCATCGTCGAGCCGGTCAAGCTGGAGGCCTATCTGAAGTCGCTCGCCCCGGCGCGGACGCTCTATTTCGCCGACGAGACAGGGGGCGAACCCGCGGGGTCGGCGTTCAAGCCCGGCCCGGCAACGATCCTTACCGGCCCCGAAGGCGGCTTCACCCCCGAGGAAGCCGAAACGATCCGCGCCTTGCCCAACGCCAAAGCTATCAGCCTCGGTCCCCGCATCCTCCGCGCCGAAACCGCCGCTCTGGCTGCGGTGGCGGCGTGGATGGCTGCTGTCGGTGATTGGTAAGGTTGAAGAAGTTTGTCACGCAAAGGCGCAAAGGCGCGAAGGGGTTGCTCTTCTTTGCGCCTTTGCGCCTTCGCGTGAATCAAAACTTTCCCTTGGCTTCGCCGAAAGACCCAAGCTAACGCCGGTTGCATATGACAACCCGAACCGATCTCTCCGCAAGCCCGCTGATCGAGTCCCGCGACGACCTGATCTCCGTCTTTTCCGGCGGGGAGAAACCGCGCGGGGACTGGCGGATCGGGACCGAGCATGAGAAGTTCGTCTATCGCCTGGCCGACCATCGCGCGCCGAGCTGGGACGAGCCGGGCGGGATCCGCGACCTGCTCGACGGGCTGACCGAATATGGCTGGAAGCCGGTGCTCGAAAACGGCAAGATTATTGCGCTCGCCGGCGACGACGGCACCGTCAGCCTCGAGCCCGCCGGCCAGTTCGAACTGTCGGGCGCGCCGCTTGCCAACCTCCACGAAAGCTGCGCCGAAAGCGGACGGCATTTGCAACAGGTCAAGGCCATCGGCGACAAGCTCGGGCTTGGCTTCCTCGGGCTCGGCATGTGGCCCGACAAGACTCGCGCCGAGCTGCCCATCATGCCCAAGGGCCGCTACAAGATCATGCTTAGCCACATGCCGCGGGTCGGCAATCTCGGGCTCGACATGATGCTTCGTACCTGCACCATCCAGGTCAATCTCGACTATTCGTCCGAGGCTGACATGGTGAAGAAGTTCCGCGTTGGACTCGCGCTCCAGCCGGTCGCCACCGCTTTGTTCGCCAATTCGCCGTTCACCGAGGGCAAGCCTAACGGCTTCAAGAGCTTCCGCAGCCACATCTGGGAAGACACCGACCCGCATCGCACCGGCATGCTGCCATTCGTATTCGAGGACGGCTTCGGCTATGAGCGATATTGCGATTATGCGCTCGATGTGCCGATGTATTTCGTCTTCCGCGACGGCCAATATATCGATGCCGCGGGGCTCAATTTCCGCGATTTCCTCGACGGCAAATTGAGCGTCCTGCCGGGCGAGAAGCCGACCATCGCCGACTGGAACGACCATCTGTCGACCGCTTTCCCCGAGGTTCGCCTGAAGAGTTTCCTCGAAATGCGCGGTGCCGATGGCGGGCGCTGGGGCCGGATCTGCGCGCTTCCGGCGCTGTGGGTCGGGTTGCTGTATGACGACGCGGCGCTCGATGCGGCGTGGGACCGGGTCAAGCATTGGACGATCGAGGAGCGCGAAGCATTGCGCCATGCGGTCCCGGCCGAGGCGCTCGCCGCCAAGGTGCCGGGCGGCGGGACGATGCGCGACTTGGCGGGTGAAGTGCTCGAGATCGCCGGTGCGGGGCTCAGCGCGCGCGCCGAACTCAACGCCAGCGGCGACAATGAAAGTGGGTTCCTCGATCCGTTGCGCGAAGTCGTGTCGAGCGGAATGACCTTCGCCGACCGGTTGCTCGAACGTTACCACGGCGAGTGGAACGGCGACGTCACCCACGTCTATGACGAATATAGCTTCTAGGCCGGAGAGACGCATGACCGACGATGAAACCAAGCGCCGCAAGCTCTATCCGCCGATCAAGCCCTATGAGACTGGCATGCTCGACGTCGGCGACGGGCACACGATCTATTGGGAGCGGTGCGGGTCTCCGGGCGGCAAGCCGGCGGTGTTCCTCCATGGCGGCCCCGGGTCGGGTTGCAGCCCCAAGCAGCGCCAGCAATTCGACCCCGCCAAATATGACGTCCTGCTGTTCGACCAGCGCGGGTGCGGTCGCTCGACCCCGTTCGCCAGCCTCGATCACAATACCACCTGGGATCTGGTCAAGGACATCGAGCGGCTGCGCGAGATGGCCGGGATCGACCAATGGATGGTGTTCGGCGGCAGTTGGGGATCGACCCTCAGCCTCGCTTATGCCCAGACCCATCCGACGCGAGTAGCCGAGCTGGTGCTGCGCGGCATCTTCCTGTTCCGCCAGAGAGAAGTCGACTGGCTTTACGAATATGGCGCGTCGGAGCTGTACCCGGAAGGCTGGGAGGCGTTTACCGGGCTGGTGCAGGAGGGCGAGCGCAATAAATTGGTCGAGGCCTATCACCGCCGCCTGACCAGCGGCGACCCCGCGACCCGCCTCGCCGCGGCCAAGGCGTGGAGCATGTGGGAGGGGCTGACCGTCACCCTGCTGCCCGACGCCAAGATGCTCGCCGAATTCACCGAGGATAATCACGCCATCGCCGTGGCGCGGATCGAAAATCACTACATGCGCAACCTCGGCTGGCTCGACGACAACCAGCTGATCGAAAATGCCCACAAATTGAAGAATATTCCGGGAGTCATCGTCCAGGGCCGGCACGATTGCTGCACGCCGCCGAGCGCCGCATGGGACCTCAAGCGAGCATGGCCAGAGGTCGATTTGCAGATCGTCCCCGACGGCGGGCACCTGTTCACCGAGCCGGGGATTACCGATGGCCTGGTGCGCGCGACTGATCGGTTCGCGAAGGCCTAGAAGTCGGGGAGGCTCTGCTTGGCTGCGCCCCAGCCGGCGAGCAATTTCGAACTTGCGCGTTCGAGCAATTGGTCGGCATCGCGGATGGTGAACGCGTTTGCGCCGGCAATTCCATCCAATTCGGACCAGTCCACCGGCGCGGCGACCGGGGCACCTTCGCGGGCGCGCGCCGAATAAGGCAGCACCGCAGTCGCGCCGCGCTGGTTGCGCAACCAGTCGACGAATATCCGCCCCTTGCGCTGGACCTTGCGGATGTTGGCGGTGAACAGCTCGGGTTCGGCCTCGGCGATCGCGCGGCTGAAGCGTTCGGCGAAGCTCTTGACCTTGGGCCAGTCGGCACTCTGGTCGAGCGGCGCGACGACGTGGATCCCCTTGCCGCCCGACAGCAACGGATAGGTCTCAAGCCCGAGATCGGCGAGCAAAGCGCGCAGGCGCTCGGCGGCGATCTTGACCTTGTCGAACCCCAGCCCCTCGTCGGGATCGAGGTCGAACACGAGACGATCGGGCTTTTCCAGCGGCTTGATCCGGCTACCCCAGCCGTGGAACTCGATCGTCCCCATCTGCACGCAAGCGAGGATAGCGCGCGGATCGTCGAACCACAGATAATCCTCTGTCGAGCCGTCCTTCTCGATGATCGGCACATGGTGCACGAATTCGCCGAGCGCGCCGCTGTCATGCTTCTGGAAAAAGCACGCCTTGCCGCGGCCTTGCGGACAGCGGACCAGGGTCATCGGCCGCTTGGCGCCATCGACCAGGAAGAGCGCTTCGACCGCCGCATAATAATCGGCGAGGTCGCCTTTGCTCAGCTTGTCCTCGGGGAAAATCAGCCGGTCGGGATTGGTGATCCGCGCGTTGAACGTCGCGGCGGTGGATAGCGTGGGCGCGGCCTTGGTCTTGGCCGAAAGTTTCTCGGGCACCTCGCGAACGACGTCGGCCGCCCTCTTGTCACTGCGAAGCGCGATGAAGCTGGGGTGGCGAAGCGTGCCTTCGCGGGTGAATTCGGTGAACGCGACTTCGGCCACCAGTTCGGGCTTGATCCAGTGCGATCCGCGCATCGCCGCGCGCGGGATTTCGAGCGCGGGCTTGTCGATCTCGAGCGCAAGCATCGTCGCGCTCATATCTTCGAGCATTTTGGTATCGAAACCGGTCCCGACCTTTCCTGCGTAGACCAGTTTCCGACCGTCACACACCCCGAGGTGAAGCGAGCGAAAGCCGCGCCTCTTGTCGCTGGCCTGCCAGCCGACGATCACGAATTCCTGCCGCTGGATGCATTTGACCTTAAGCCAGCTCTTGCCCCGCGATCCGCGGTAGGTGGCGTTGGCCCTCTTGGCGATGATCCCCTCGCCGCCCTCTTTGCAGATCGCGTCGAACAAGGCCTCGCCCTTGGCCATGATGTGATCGCCGTAGAGCAGTGGCGGCGGCGCGCCCTTGAGCAGTGCCGCGAGCCGTTCCTTGCGCTGGAGATTGGTCAGCCCGGTGATGTCCTCGCCCTGGTCGACCAACAGGTCGAAGGCGTAGAAAGCAAGGTCGGCATTGCCGTCCTTCAGGCTCATCTGGAGCAGGCCGAAATCGGGCTTGCCATTCTTGCCAAGCGCCACTGCCTCGCCATCGATCAGGCAGCCGGCAGGAAGTGCAGCGGCGGCCCTGGCGATGCCCTTGAACTTGTCGGTCCAGTCATTGCCGTTGCGGGTGAAGGCGGTCGCATTCGCCTCCCCGGTCGCCAGCAACAGGCGATATCCGTCATATTTATATTCGAACAGCCAGTCCGACCCGCTCGGCACCGCATCGACCAGGGTCGCCAGTTGCGGCGACTGGAAAGCGGGCGGTTTGATCCCGGCTTTCTTCTTCCTGGCACCGCCCTTTTCGTCGGTACCGGCAGCGATCTCAGCCATCGTCCGCCTGGTCGTGACGCTGGTCAGCCCTTCCTCGACCAACGTCTCACCCGGCCCGGTGAATTCGTCGGTGACCTTCTTGAGCATCCAATTCTCGGCTTTCTCGCCCGGACGGCCCTTCAGTCGAAACATCACCCACTCGCCGCGCATCCGTGTCCCTTCGAGCGAGAAATGGAGATGACCCTCCTCGAGCGTTTTGGCCATGTCCTTGCCCGGATAGGGGTCGAAGCGGCCCTGATCCCACAGCATCACCGTCCCGCCGCCATATTGGCCCTTGGGAATCGTCCCCTCGAAGCTGCCATAATCGAGCGGGTGATCTTCGGTCCGCACCGCCAAGCGATTGTCTTTCGGGTCGATCGACGGCCCGCGCGGCACCGCCCAGCTCTTCAGCACGCCACCGATCTCCAGCCGGAAATCCCAATGCAGCCGCGACGCGTCATGCTTTTGCACGACAAAGCTGTCGCCGGTCTTGCGCCCGGTCCTGCCCTTCGGCTCGGCGGTATTCTTGAAGTCGCGCTTGGCATTGTAGGTTTCGATATCGAGCTCAGAGCCGGCCATCGGTCAGGCGCTTTTCTTGGCCGGCGCCGCTGTCTTCGCGGAAGTCTTCTTTGGCGCAGGCTCCTTAACCCCACCCTCGATGCTCTTTTTGAGCGCCGCCATCAGGTCGATCACGTTCGATCCCTTGGGCGGCGTGTCGGGGCTGTCGTCCTGGATGACCCGCTTGCCCTTCTTCTTGAGCTTCTCGGCGATCAGGCCCTGCAGCGCCTCGATGTAGCGATTGTGGAATTCCGACGCGTCGAAGCCACTCGCTTTCTTCTCGATCAACGTGCTCGCCAAATCGAGCAGATCGGGATCGGGCTTGGCGTCGCTGATGTCGCGGAAGTATGACGACGCCTTGTTGACTTCATCGGCGTAGCGCAACGTCTCGAGCACCATCCCGCGGCCGCACGCTTTCAGGCTGACAACATATTCCTGGCCGCGCATCGCCAGCTGGCCGATGCCGACCTTCTTCGCCTGGCGCAGTGCCTCGCGCACCACCACGAACGCTTCCTCGGCAAGATCGTCGGCAGGGACGACGTAATAAGGCTTGTCGTAGTAGATCGGGTCGATGTCCGAATAATCGACGAACTGGGTTAGTTCGAGCGTCTTGCGGCTCTCCAGCTTGACCTTCTCGATCTCCTCCGGGTCGAGCAGGACATATTCGCCTTTCTCGACCTCATAGCCCTTGAGGATTTCGTCGCGATCGACCGGTCCGATCCCCGGCACGATTTTTTCATATTTGACGCGTTGGCCCGACGGTTCGTGAATTTGGTGAAACGCGATCGATCGTCCGGCCTTGGTCGCGGGATAGATTTCGACTGGGATTGACACCAAAGCCAACCTGATCTGCCCCCGCCAACTTGGTCGTGCCGCCATGGTCATGCTCCGAAAATTGATTCGCAGCCGATTCAATCGTCGGGGCGCTAACTCGTTCCGAACTGTGGGAGTTGACGGGGCGACAGGCGCAATGGCAAAGCCGCCACGCGCGGCACGCGGGTGTAGCTCAATGGTAGAGCAGAAGCCTTCCAAGCTTACGACGAGGGTTCGATTCCCTTCACCCGCTCCGGCTTGTCAGTAAGTGCCGTCGGCTTACCAAAGCGATTTGTCCGGACAAATAATCTCCGGGTCACTCACCGGACAATGTCGAACGGAAGGTTCGCTGCCCCGACACGTCGGGCTCGCCGTGGAGACGCGCGGCAATGATCTCGACGGCTGCAGCCGCTAATTGTGCGTGCGGCTGCGTCATCGTAATCGTTTCGAAGCGCGGCGACTGGGTCGCAATCGGATCGTCGAACGTAGCAATCAAAATAGTGCGGCGCGCCGATCGGTCTGCCGCGCGCAACGCCTCGACCGTTACCTTCAACTCATGCACGCTCATCGACGATGACACAGCACCGATGATCTTGCCCTGATCATCACGCCACGGCATGATCGAGACTGTGTGCCACACGCCGCTGCTGCCAACAACTGGGCCAAGACGATCGTAGGTCACATTCTCGCCTGCAAATGCGCGACGAATGTGCGGCATAAACGCGTCGGAGTGGGTGGTGTCGTACAGCTCAAGCAACGTCTTGCCGAGCAACTCGGACGGCGTTTTGTTGAAGGATTTTGCAAATCGCGCGTTGACGTAATGCAGCCGCGTGTCGAGGTCAATCAGCGACACAATCGCACCGAGGTTGCCGTCGAGAATGCGACCCAGCGCGTCGAACGTGAGCGTGGATGACATGGGAA
>ENA-OFDP01001016-OFDP01001016.1-metagenomes-genome-assembly--contig:-NODE-1016-length-11422-cov-2.783584_pt1 | contig 11422 bp, 9 predicted proteins | sample MGYA00153389_OFDP01 | MGnify analysis MGYA00153389 | reverse complement strand
TCTGCGACAAGTACGGCATCCTGCTGGTGTCGGACGAAGTGATCTGCGGCTTCGGCCGCACGGGGCACTGGTGGGGCTGCGAAGCCATGGGCTTCAACCCCGATCTGATGACCTTCGCCAAAGGTGTGACCAGCGGCTACATCCCGCTGGGCGGCGTGATGGTGGGCGAACGTGTGGCGCGCGTGCTGATCGAACAAGGGGGCGAGTTCAATCACGGCTTCACCTATTCGGGCCACCCCGTGTCCTGCGCGGTGGCCTTGGCCAACCTGCGGCTCATTCAACGGCTCGATCTGGTGCGCCAGGTGCGTGAAGACACCGGCCCGCATCTCGCTGAAGCCTACAAGTTGTTGGCGGCGCACCCACTGGTGGGTGATGCCGAGACCTGCGGTCTGCTGGGAGCCTTGCTGTTGGTGAAAGACAAGTCCACTGGCGCGCCCTTCGATGAATCGGTCGAGATCGGCATGGTGTGCCGCCGGCACTGTTTCCGCGAAGGCTTGATCATGCGCGCCGTCGGCAACCGCATGATCGTGGCGCCGCCGCTGGTCATCACGCGCGCGCAGATCGACGAGATGGTGGCGCTCATCCACCGCTGTCTCGACCTGACCCTGTCCGACGCCGTACGCCACGGCTGGCTGGGCGAGAACCCGGCGCCCGTCGCTTCCCCGAATGGGCACGCCGCAGCACCTGCCTGAACTTTTATCCCACCCGAATCCTCTTCTTTTCGCCCCGGAGATTTGTTCATGCGCATGTTGTTCGTCAAGTCCCTCTTGTGCGCCATGGGCGTGGTGTCTTTCGGGCCGCAGGCAGGGGCCCAGGAAGAGGAGCGTGTCCTCAATATCTACAACTGGTCCGACTACATCGCTGAAGACACCATCCGCAATTTTGAGCGTGAAACCGGCATCCGCGTTCGTTACGACAACTTCGACAACAACGAGATCCTGCACGCCAAGCTCGTGGCCGGCAAAACCGGTTACGACATCGTGATGCCCTCGTCGCACTGGGCCAAGCTGCAGCTTGACGGCGGCCTGCTGCGCAAGCTGGACAAGGCGCAGATTCCAAATCTGAAGAACCTGGACCCCGCCGTTCAAGCCGCCCTGGGCCGCATGGACCCCGGCAATGAGCACATGGTGAACTGGCTGTGGGGCTTCACCACCGTGGGCATCAACGTCGACAAGGTGCGCGCCGCGCTGGGCAACCTGCCCATGCCCGACAACGCCTGGGACCTGGTGTTCAAACCCGAGTACGTCAGCCGGTTGAAGAGCTGTGGCGTGTCGTTCCTCGATTCACCCACCGAGGTGATTCCCGCCGCATTGCACTACCTGGGCCGCCCGCCGTACAGCCGCAGCCCCAGCGACTACCCGGCCGCCGGCGCGCTGCTGAAATCGATCCGGCCGCACATCACGTTGTTCAGCTCGTCGGGCTACATCAACGACTTGGCCAACGGCTCCATCTGCGTGGCGCTGGGCTGGTCGGGCGACATCAACATCGCCCGCCAGCGCGCCATCGACGGCAAGACGGGGCAACACATCCAGGCGCTGATTCCGAAGAGCGGCGGCCTGCTGTTCTTTGACGTGATGGTCATCCCAGCCGATGCGCCGCGTCCGGGCAATGCCCACAAGTTCATCAACTACATCCTGCGCCCCGAGGTCCACGCCGGCCTGACCAACAAGGTGTTTTATGCCAACCCGAACACCGAGTCGCGCAAGTTTGTCAAACCCGATGTGGCCAACAACCCCACCGTGTTTTTGTCGGCGGCTGACCTGGCGCGCATGTTGCCACCCGATTCGCTGAACAACGATTTGCGACGGCTGATGACTCGCACCTACACCTCGTTCAAAACCGGCATTTAAGGCCGACCAGACGCCGACCCCGCGCACGATGGAACTTACCCGCACCACCGCCAGCGAACCGGCGTTCCTGCAGATCCATGACCTGGTGAAGGACTACGACGGCTACCTGGCTGTCAATCACGTCAGCCTGGACATTGCGCAGGGCGAAATCTTCGCGCTGCTGGGGTCGTCGGGCTGCGGCAAGAGCACGCTGTTGCGCATGCTGGCCGGCTTCGAGGTGCCCACCTCGGGGCGCATCGTCCTGGCCGGGCGTGACCTGGCTGATCTGCCGCCGTATGAACGGCCGATGAACATGATGTTCCAGAGCTACGCGCTGTTTCCGCACCTCAGCGTGTGGGACAACATCGCCTTCGGGCTGAAGCGCGAAGGCCTGCCCAAAGCGCAGGTGGCTGAACAGGTGGATGCCATGTTGAAGCTGGTGCAGCTGGGCAAATTTGCGGCGCGCAAACCGCACCAGTTGTCGGGCGGCCAGCAGCAGCGCGTGGCACTGGCGCGCAGCCTGGCCAAACAACCCAAGATGCTGCTGCTGGACGAGCCGTTGGGTGCACTGGACAAAAAGCTGCGCGAAGAAACGCAGATCGAACTCGTCAACATCGTCGAGCAGGTCGGCGTGACCTGCGTGATGGTCACGCACGACCAAGAAGAGGCGATGACGATGGCGTCGCGCATCGCCGTGATGAGCGAAGGCCGGCTGCTGCAGGTGGGTGCGCCGAGCGAGGTTTATGAAACCCCGGCCACGCGTTTCGTTGCCGACTTCATCGGCAACGTCAACCTGATGGACGGCACGTTGGTGGAGGACCAACCCGACCACGTGATCATCCAATGCGCCGACTGCAACCATTACGTCGGCCACGGCATCACCGGCGTGACCGGCATGAATGTCACGGTGGCGCTGCGCCCCGAGAAAATCCAGCTGACCAGTGCGCAGCCCGAGGGCGAGTTCAACCGGGTGCGCGGCACCATCAAGGAGCTGGCCTACTTCGGCAGCTTCACGGTCTTTCACCTGCAGCTGGCCAGCGGCGCCACGCTGAAGGCGAGCATGGCCAATACCCAGCGCCACCGTGATGAAGCCATCACCTGGGGCGACAGCGTGTGGGCGTGCTGGTCAGATTCCGCGCACGTCGTGTTGACGAGTTGACCCGGTAGCCCGTCAGGGAAACGATGGCTCCGATCCAGTCGATCAAGTCGATCAAGTCGCTGTGCACCGGCCGCGGTCTGGTCATCGCGGTGCCGTTCCTGTTTCTGTTGCTGTTCTTCCTGGCGCCGTTTTTCATCGTCGGCAAGATCAGCGTGTCGGAGGTGGACAACGTCGTCTTCAAGGACCTGCTGACGGTCAAAGAAGGCGTGCTGACGCTGGCTTTGAAGTTCAGCAACTACGTCTTCATCACCGAAGACCCGCTGTACTTCAAGACCTACCTCGCCAGCCTGCGCTACGCGGCCGCCACCACCGCGCTGTGCCTCTTTATCGGCTACCCGTTCGCTTACTTCATGGCGCGCGCCAGGCCTACCCAGCAGCCGGCCTTGTTGATGCTCGTGATGCTGCCCTTCTGGACCAGCTTTTTGCTGCGCGTCTACGCCTGGCGCGGCCTGCTGACCGAGGGCGGCTGGGTGGCCGAGCTCATCAACGGCCTGGGGCTGGATCAGCTGCTGTTGAGCGTGGGCCTGATCGCAACGCCGGGCCAGCTGATGCACACACCGTTTTCGCTGGTGCTGGGCATGACCTACACCTACCTGCCCTTCATGATCCTGCCGCTGTTCGGCAACCTGGCGAAGATGGACTTGCGCCTGTTGGAAGCTGCGGCCGACCTCGGTGCAACGCCCTTCACCGCGTTCTGGAAGATCACGGTGCCGCTGTCCAAGGCCGGCATCATTGCGGGCAGCATGCTGGTGTTCATCCCCTGCGTCGGCGAATTCGTCATTCCCGAGCTGCTCGGCGGGCCCGAGACGCTGATGATCGGCCGCGTGCTGTGGGACGAATTCTTCAGCAACAACGACTGGCCGATGGCCAGCAGCGTGGCCGTCGTCATGGTGCTGCTGATCATCGTGCCGCTGGCCATCTTCAACAAGTACCAGGCAGAAGCCACGGAGCGACGCACATGATGCGGCGCTGGTTCGGCCCCGGCTGGCTGTCGCTCGGCTTTCTGTTTCTCTACCTGCCGATGCTGGCGCTGGTGGTCTATTCGTTCAACGACTCGCCCGTGCCCAACGTGTGGCGCGGCTTCACGCTGAAATGGTATGTCGCGCTGGCCTCCGACAAGGAAATTCTCGGCGGGTTGTGGCTGTCGCTCAAGATCGCCTTCTTCACCGCCTGCGCCTCGGTGGTGCTAGGCACTCTGGCAGCCTTTGCGCTGGTCAAGTACAAGCGATTCACGGGGCGCACATTGTTCAGCGGCATGGTCAATGCGCCGTTGGTGATGCCCGAGGTGATCGTCGGGTTGTCGCTGTTGTTGATGTTGGTGTCGCTGCAGCGCGCCACCGGTTTCCCCGAGCGTGGCATGTTGACGATCTGGATGGGCCACTTGCTGCTCGGTCTGGCCTACGCCACCGTGGTGGTGCAGGCCCGGCTGCAAGACCTGAACCCGCAGCTCGAAGAAGCCGCAATGGACCTCGGCGCGCGGCCTGCGCAGGTCTTCGCACTGGTCACGCTGCCGATGATCGGGCAAGCGCTGCTGTCGGCCTGGCTGCTGACCTTCACGCTGTCGCTCGACGACGTGGTGCTGTCGGCTTTTTTGTCCGGACCCGGCTCGACGACGATGCCGCTGGTGATTTTCTCGCGCGCCCGGCTGGGCCTGAACCCGACCGTCAATGCGGTTGCCGCCGTGACGATCGCGCTGGTGGCCATCGGCGTGCTCGTGGCCAGCTACATGATCGCTCGCGCCGAGCGCAAGCGGTCTCTCGACATGGCGATGGCCTCGCGCGCCGAATAGATGCGGCACGCGGCCGCACGCCTCCATCACGCCTTCGACACTCAAACGCAAACAGGAGAAAAAATGAAACTCTGGCAACCCACCGTCCTGGCCCTGGCCCTCGTGTCCGCATTTCCGTCGATCGCGGTGGCGCAATCGAATGCCGAATTGCTCAACGAACTGAAGGCGCTGCGCGAGCGGGTCGGTCAGCTCGAACAAAAGCTGAACGGCACGGCAGCCACCGCGGCGCCAGCCGCCGCGCAGTGGGGAATGACGCCCGACCAGGTGCGCGAGTTCAACCGCATCGCCGTGAAGACCGAGGCCACCGAAGACAACCTGATTGCGTCGGGTTTGAAGGGCTTGACCGTGTCGGGCTACATCGAACCCGTCTACATCTACAACCAGCGTCAGCACCGCGCCGGGTTCCAGTTTCTGAACGACCAGAGCATCTATGCCTACGACACCTCGTACATGGGCGCGGCCAGCATCGATTTCACGAAGGAAACCGACAGCGGCACGCGCTGGAAACTCACGCTCACGCCGAACCGCGGTGTCGGCTCGCTGATCGGTGCGGGCATCGTGCAGGAGGCCTCGGTGTCGATCCCGCTCTCCGACCCGACCACGCGCCTGATCGCCGGCCAGATTCCGGACTGGTCCGGCTACGAATACCAGCAACCGACGCTGAACCCGTTCACCACGCACAACCTGCTGTACGACTTCACGCTGCCGACCGGCTACACCGGCGTCGGGGTGTCGATGAACTTGGGCAAGCTGGCGTTCAAGACGATGGTCGCCAACATCAATGCGTCGATCAAAGCCGAAAATGACAAGTCGGCGGCGCTGGTCTACCGGGGTGATTACGGCCTCGACGAATTTTCCGGCATCGGCTTTGCCGGTCTGCACGGCAAGGCACCGAACTTCAACACCGGCACCAACACGACGGCCAATCTGTTCGAGGTCGACGGCTACTACACACGCGGTGCGCTGACGATGCAGGGCCAGGCCAGCGTGGGCATGCAAAAACAAGGTGCGATCACACCCGACGTCGACAACAACTACCGCGATTCAAGTTGGTGGGGTGTCTCGGGACTGGTCGGCTACAACGTGACGCCGCGCCTGCAGGCGCTGGTCCGCGCCGACTACATCGCCAACAAGAAAAACGGCGGCGGGCTGTTTGGCTATAACGGCTATTCGGCTCTCGACGAAGATCCGACGTCCGGCACGTTCGGACAAGTGGTCTACGGCAACGACGACCGCAACGGCCTTGGTCCAGACCTTGAATCTGGCAATTACGACCGCGGCGCCAACCGCTACGCCCTCAGCTTCGGCCTGAAATACGCCTTCAATACCAGCACCACGTTCAAGGCCGAGTACCGCCTCGACGGCGCCGACCGCGCGGTCTTCATCGACTCGAAGGACGGCACGTACCACAAGCAGAATTCGCTGCTGGGTGCGTCGGTCGTCGTCAACTTCTGACCGCAACATGGGGCGCGTTGTGCGCACCGGTCGCTCCCTTTCATGACTTCCGCAACCGAAACACGCATGCTCGCCCTGCTTCCACAGGGCGACGTTGACGCGTCTGCCGACGGCCCGACCGTTCTCGTTCTGTTAGGCGGCGACCCGGCGCCCCGGGTCTGGAATCTCGACACCGACGCCATCAGGCAGTTCCATGCCGGTCAGTGGGCTGCCACGGCCGGGCGCTGGCGGGTCGTGCGTGCAACGCATGAACCAGAACACGGCGTGTTGCGCGCAGGCACGGTGCGGCTGACTGACCGCAACGGCGCCACGCAGACTTTCCATGCCGGCGGTGCCTTCGTCGTGTCGGGCGGTTTCGAAGGCGTCTGGGAAAACATCGGTGCGGTGCGCAAGCACTGCGCCATCTTGCAATCGAAGGAAGCGCCATGGGCCTGCCCGGCCGCCCGAAAGGCGAATTCCGTGGTGCGAAGCACGAAGGTCATCCAATGAACACTCCGCAAGACTGGCATGCCATTGCCGCCGCATGCCGACCCGACGGCCGCATGGTCATCGACGGCCAGCGTCGCGACGCCAGCGACGGACAGACCTTCGCCTGCGTGTCGCCGATCGACGGCCGCACCGTCGTGCAGGTGGCGCGCGGGCAGGCGGCCGACGTCGATCTGGCCGTGGCATCGGCCCGCCTGGCCTTCGACGACGGCCGCTGGGCGCGCAAGCCACCCGCCGTGCGCAAGAAGATCCTGCAGCGTTTCTCTGAACTGATCCTCGCCTCGAAGCAGGAACTGGCGTTGCTCGAAACGCTCGACATGGGCAAGCCGGTGCAGCAAAGCCTGGGCGTCGACGTGCCGAGCACGGCGCGCTGCATCGCCTGGTATGCCGAAGCGGTCGACAAAATCTATGACGAGATCGCGCCGACCGGGCCGAGCGCACTGGCGCTGATCACGCGCGAACCGATGGGCGTGGTGGCCGCCGTCGTGCCGTGGAACTACCCGATGATCATGGCGGCCTGGAAACTCGGGCCTGCCCTGGCTTGCGGCAATTCCGTGGTGCTCAAGCCGAGCGAGAAATCGCCGCTCACGGCCCTTCGCCTGGCCGATCTGGCGGTGCAGGCCGGCCTGCCCGAAGGCGTGTTCAACGTCGTGCCGGGTTACGGCGTTGAAGCCGGCGAGGCACTGGCACTGCACATGGACGTCGACGCCATCGGCTTCACCGGCAGCACGCGGGTCGGCCGCAAGATGCTCGAGTACGCAGGGCGCAGCAACCTCAAGCGCGTCTACAACGAGCTCGGCGGCAAGTCCGCCTTCATCGTGTTTCCCGATTTCGACGACATCGCCCGCGCCGCGCGCACCGTGGCCGGCAGCATGTTCTACAACCAGGGCGAAAGCTGCAACGCACCGAGCCGCGTGTTCGTGCACGACAGCGTGGCCGACGAGTTTCTCGCCGTGGTGGCGGCCGAGGCGCCCAAGTACCAGCCTGGCGACCCGCTCAGCGGCTCGGCCGCGATGGGCGCGTTGGTCGACGACTCGCAGTTGCGCACCGTGCTCGGCTACATCGACGCTGGTCAGGCAGACGGCGCCACGCTGTTGACCGGCGGTCGCCAGGCGCGCACCGACAGCGGCGGCTACTACGTCGAGCCGACCGTGTTCGTCGGCGTCGGCAACCAGATGCGCATCGCCCGCGAAGAGATCTTCGGCCCCGTGATGTCGGTGATCCGGTTTCAGACCGAACAAGAAGCGGTCGCCATGGCCAACGATTCCAGCTACGGCCTGCAGGCCAGCGTGTGGAGCCACAACATCAACCGCGCGCACCGCGTGGCCCGCGCGCTGCGCGCCGGCACGGTGCACGTGAACCAGTACGACGAGGACGACATCACGGTGCCGTTCGGCGGCTTCAAGCAAAGCGGCAACGGCCGCGACAAATCGCTGCATGCGTTCGACAAATACACCGAGCTGAAGACCACGTGGTTGCGGATAGATTGATCGACGCCCCTCAATCGCAGCACTCCGGTCCCAGAGCGGTGCCGACGCGACGCTCGGGAGATTGGTGCGCGATCAAGCCTCCCAGTTCGCTGCGCGCCTGCCCCCGAGGTGAGCCGGCGCGGCGCCCGGCAGACCCGTGCGCGGTCGAGCCCCGTCAGTCGCTGCGCTCCTGCCCCCCGGGGCGCCGACGCGACGCCCGGGCAGCCCGAACGTGAGTCGGGGCCAAAGCAGGCTTGCTGTGCATTGCCTTTCATTCAAGTTCAAGGAGACGACATGAACCATTCGAATAATGAACTGCTGATGGCGCGCAAGGCGGCTGCCACGCCGCGCGGTGTGGGCGTGATGGGCACCTTCTTTGTCGACCATGCCAGGAACACCGAGTTGTGGGACACCGAAGGGCGGCGCTACATCGATTTCGCCGGCGGCATCGCCGTGATGAACACCGGCCACCGACATCCGAAGGTCGTGGCCGCGCTGCAGGCGCAGCTGCAGCGCTTCACGCACACCTGCTATCAGGTGGTGCCGTATGAGAGCTACATCGCGCTCGCCGAAAAGCTCAACGCGCTGACGCCTGGAACGCACGCCAAGAAGACGGCGTTCTTCTCGACCGGCGCCGAAGCGGTCGAGAACGCGATCAAGATCGCGCGCTCGCACACCAAGCGCTCTGGCGTGATCGCCTTCAGCGGCGCGTTCCACGGCCGCAGCATGTTCGCGGTCGCGCTGACCGGCAAGGTGCAACCGTACAAGGCCGGCTTCGGACCGTTCCCACCCGAGATTTACCACGCGCCCTTCCCGTGCCATTGCGCCAGCCTCGACGAGGTCAAGAAAGCCGTGCATCACCTGTTCAAGGCCGACATCGAGCCGAGCCGCGTGGCGGCGATCGTGTTTGAACCGGTGCAGGGCGAAGGCGGCTTCAACGTGATCCAGGTCGAGGCAGTGCGCTGGCTGCGCGCGCTGTGCGACGAGCACGGCATCGTGCTGATCGCCGACGAGGTGCAGACCGGCTTCGGCCGCACCGGCAAGATGTTCGCGATGGAGCATTTCGACGTGCTGCCCGACATCCTGGTGAGCGCCAAGTCGCTCGCCGCGGGCATGCCGCTGTCGGCCGTGACCGGCCGGGCCGAGATCATGGACGCGCCGGCCCCGGGCGGCCTCGGTGGCACCTACGCCGGCAACCCGATGGCGATCGCCGCCGCGCATGCCGTGATCGACGTGATGGCCGAGGAACGCCTGCCCGAACGCGGCCAGCAGCTCGGCGACCGGCTCAAAGCGGTGCTCGAATCAATGCGCGCCACCGTGCCGCAAATTTTCGACATTCGCGGGCTCGGCGCGATGGTGGCGGTCGAGTTCAACGGCGCCGGCACCGACCAGCCCGACGCGGCCTTCACCAAGCGCGTGCAGGCCGAGGCACTGCAGCGCGGCCTGATCCTGCTGACCTGCGGCGTCAACTACAACGTGGTTCGCTTCCTCTTTCCGCTGACCGTGCAAGACGCCGTGTTCGATGAGGCGACCGCCATCCTGCGCGAATCATTGCAGGCCGCGGTGGCCGCCGTTGCCGCCTGATCCGGTTCGATGAAAAACCTTTTGGAGCAACTGACGGCGCAGGGCGTGCACACGCTGATCGCCCAGTTCACCGACCTGCACGGCGTTGCCAAGGGCAAGCTGATCCCGCTGGCCCACATCGACGCGCTGCTGACCACCGGCGCCGGCTTTTCCGGCCCGTCGATCTGCGGCACCGGGCTGCCCCGCACCGGGCCGAGATCCGAGTACTACGGCCGCGGCAGCGCCAGCACGGCGCGTGCGTTGCCGTGGATGCCGGGCTTTGCACGCATCGCGTGCGACGGCTTCGTCGCCAACGAACCGTTCGATGCCTGCCCGCGTCAGGTGCTGCGGCGCCAGGTGGCGCGCCTGGCCGAACGCGGCTGGACCATGCACACCGGCATCGAGCCCGAGTTTTTTCTGCTGCGCCAGGGCGCCGCGGGCTTCGAGCCGGCCGACCCGAGCGACCGGCTGGCCAAGCCGTCTTACGACTTGAAAAGCCTGCCGCGTCAGCATGAGTTCCTGACGCAGCTGGCGGACGGGCTGAACGCCTGCGGCCTGGACGTGTTCCAGATCGACCATGAAGACGCGCATGGTCAGTTCGAGCTGAACTTTCATCACGCCGACGTGCTGACCAGCGCCGACCACCTGATGCTGTTCAAGATGGCGGCGCAGGCACTGGCCGAACAGCACGGCATGCTGTTTTCGATGATGCCCAAGCCGTTCGCCAACCAGCCCGGCAGCGGCATGCATTTCCACGTCTCGCTGTGGGAAGGCAGCGGCGACAACGCGCGCGGCCTGTTTCAGCGACCGCCGAACGACACGCCGCGTAGGCTGTCGAAGCTGGCGCTGCATTTCATCGCCGGCGTGTTGCAGCATTCGGCGGCGCTGTGCGCCATCGCCGCGCCCACCGTCAATTCGTACAAGCGGCTGGTGGTCGGCGAGTCGATCACCGGCACGACCTGGGCGCCGGCCTTTGTGGCGCATGGCCCGAACAACCGCACGGCGCTGGTGCGCACCTTGGACGACCGCCTCGAATGGCGGCTGCCCGACGCCAGCGCCAACCCGTACCTGGCCAGCGCCGCACTGATCGCCGCCGGGCTCGACGGCATCGACCGGCAGCTCGACCCGGGGCCGGCCTGCACAGACGACCTGTACCAGCTGAGCCTGGCCGAGATCCAGGCCCGCGGCATTGCGCTGCTGCCGCAAAACCTGGCGGAAGCGCTGATTGCGCTGGAGCGCGACGAGGTGGTGCGCGGCGCTTTGGGCGACACGTTGTCCGGACAGTTCATCGCCTTGAAGCGGGACGAATGGACCGCCTACGCGCGGCACGTCAGCGACTGGGAACTGCAGCGTTACGCGACCGCGTTTTGAGCGGCCCCGGCCGGCAGCTGTCAGCTGTCCCCGCAGGCATCGAAGAGCGTGGTGGGCCCCGTTTTCTCGCGAGCGTCGACCGCCTCGCGCTGCCGCTGACTTCGATGAACGATGCCGCTGATCGACGCGCGATCCGAGCAGGCTGCGGGTCGGGGCAGACCGTGCTGAGCCGATGAGCCTTGGGCGAGGAGTCACACCTTGGTGGGCCTACGTCTGCCTGGCTTCCAGCATGGCGTTGGTGGGCAGCTATGTCGGCCTGTCGAAGTTGCTGGTGGTGGTGTTTCCGGTGTTGCTGCTGGCC
>ENA-OFDP01001015-OFDP01001015.1-metagenomes-genome-assembly--contig:-NODE-1015-length-11429-cov-25.635924_pt1 | contig 11429 bp, 13 predicted proteins | sample MGYA00153389_OFDP01 | MGnify analysis MGYA00153389 | reverse complement strand
TTGGCATACTCCAATACAACTGCGCCCCATTCATCACATTAGGATGGGTAATCAATCGATCGCAACTTGCCGCAACTGCTCTAGCAATGGGTAAAGCATCCCCAGCATAGCCACCCATCGCGGCTCCGATACCTGTGGGGACGATGAGAACTACTGTATAAGGATGAGTGGACATAAATAACAGGTGATGTTGGGATCGATCGACAGCGGCTGTGTCCATCATCAGGCAAATTCCCGATCGATTCAACCCCAAGTGCCACTGACTCACCTGTATTTATGGCGACTAGGGTTAATGTAGGGTGTGTTAGGCGACAGCAGTAACGCACCAGAGCAAAGAATCCAATCTAGGATGGCAATCGATCGGTGTATCCAGCTATTATCCGATCGTCAACAACCTAGTCGTATTCATGCTCCAAAATCGCAGGCATCAACACCGTATCAATTTTGTGAATCACCCCATTATCAGCGAGGATATCCATCTCCGTCACCAGCGCACCATTAATCCGAATCTCCCCACCCGCTCTTTTGATGGCAATAATCGAGCCTTCCACCGTCGGAGCCTCATCGATCTCTGCGAAATCGTCAGACTGGACATTTCCCATCACCGCATGATATAAGACGATGCGTTTGAGCTTAGGAATATTGGCAAACAAGGCATCGCGATCTGCTGCTGGCAATTTGGCAAAGGCATCATCAGTGGGTGCGACGAGCGTAAACGAACCTTCGCTATTTAGCGTATCTTCAAGTTCTGTCGCCTTAATTGCCTTTAATAACACGGTAAAGTCACCGGATTTAGAAGCTGTTTCTAATAAATTTGCCATGCTTATTTATGCCCAAAATTTAGATCTGTTGTTGACGCACTCAATTAAATCGTGGTCGAACCAGATTGCACTCTACCAGATATAGATCGATAACTAAATCGTCCAAAGGGGTGAGATTGTCCCAGACGATTGGCTGCGACTCCCATCTTCGGGGTACGCTCGATCCCTGTTTATGTCATACCTATGGTACTGGCGGTAATATAGATGAGATCGATAAAATCATCTCAGGGAATGCCAAAGGTGAAACTGAATGAGTTTCGGTCAGAATTAGTTGGCTACTGTAGCCCGTAGGTGTGGGATCTCGGAAAATATGAACTTGGCGATTTTTGATATCTATTACCCAGTATTCGGCAATACTCGATTCTCCAGGGGAGAGGCTACGCCAACGAGCATAGAGTTTATCTTTGACTTCGCAATCTTGTTTGAGTGTCGAGTCAGCGACTTCGATGACAAGATAGATATCTTCAGCACCAGGATGAACTTGAGCATAATCTAAGATGGTTCCTTTAATCAGAGCGAGATCTGGTTCTGGCTCAGAAAAGTTATCCAGTAGACCTGTTCGGAATATAAATCGATCGCGTGACTTTCTAGTGCAGTGGCTAACAACCGGAGAGTTAGTACATGGGGAGTTCCTTTTGCAGTCATTAGTACAATTTGTCCAGCAATTAATTCAGTCCGTTGACTAGGATCGAGAATACCCAGATCGCTCATCCGGTGATATTCTTGGACAGTCCAGTATTTAAAATGGATGGACGATGATGATTCGATCGCTTTGTTCATATCCAGAGGCTCCGCCAACGTAGACGTTACACTAGACAAATCGGGTAGAGTTTTTAAGACAGTCATATTTGAGGATCTCCGCTTTGCACCTGTGTGGCTCGAAAGCTTGACTACTATTATTTTAAGCCACCGATCGCGTCGATCGATGCTACTCTTGACGACCGACCAAACTTTTAGCCGCCCATGTTTCCTAGCTTCTTACCCCTGAGCGTCGAGCAACTTACAGAGCCAGAATCGATCGAGTTCGCCACTCAAATTCAGCGCGCAGATATCGTCACATCCTTACTCCCTCAAGCGATTTCGACTAGTTATATCCATCAAGGTAAAAGTGGCATTCCCATCGTGTTTCTACATGGATTTGACAGTTCAATTTTTGAATTCCGCCGAGTTATCCCAATTATTGCAGCACAACGAGAAGTTTGGGCACTCGATCTGCTCGGATTTGGCTTTACCGAAAGATTGCCCGATTGTCCATTTAGTTCGGCGAGTATCGGGACTCATCTCCAGGCATTTTGGCAGACACAGATCCAACAACCGATGATTTTAGTCGGTGTCTCGATGGGTGGTGCCGCCGCGATCGAATTTACACTCAATTATCCTGAAGCCGTCCATCAATTAGTGCTAATTGACAGTGCTGGTTTCACTCAACCACCCGCGATGGGTAAATTTTTAATCCAACCATTAGGCAATTTAGCGACCAAGTTTCTATCAAATCCTAATGTCCGTAAAAGCGTCAGTGAGAAAGCTTATTTCGATCGCTCTTTCGTTACCGCTGATGCTCAATTATGCGCCGCTCTACATTTACAGATGCCCCGCTGGAGTCAGGCTTTGATTGCATTTACCCGTAGTGGTGGTTACGCTGTAGTCGTTGGCGGCGCGACGGGGAATCGATTGTCGCAAATCCAGCAAAAAACTTTAATTCTCTGGGGCAAGCAAGATCGAATATTAGGCATCGCCGCCGCCGAAAAATTCAGACAGAATTTACCAAATGCTCGACTTCAATGGATCGATAATTGTGGGCACGTTCCCCACCTAGAAATGGCTCAAATTACTGCCCAGTCAATCTTAGATTTAGAGCTTAGTAATCCTTGACCCCTTTTTGCTTGGCTCCCAAGCTCAAGTAATTAACTAGCTAGTCAAGTAGCGATCGATGATAATAAAGATCTGGTTATCGATCGATTTGCTGAAATTGCTATGAACACGACTAATTTGCGAGATCTGTACCAACAGGTCATCCTCGAACACTACAAAAAGCCCAAGCATCGCGGTCAAACCAATCCAATCGATCGGTATCAGAAAGGGCACAATCCATCCTGCGGTGATACGATCGAGTTGACACTCCAGTTAGACGCTAGTGGCGATCGCGTCGCTGATATCAAATTTGAAGGTGAAGGTTGCGCGATTGCGATGGCTTCTGTCGATCTGATGGCTGGAGCTTTGGTGGGAAAAACGATCGATGAAGCTCTGGGGTTAGTTGCAGTTTTTCAAGGGATGATGAAGGGGGAAACTGAATTTCCCACTGAGCAACGCAAACTCAATGTCATGAAAGGGGTCGCTCAATTCCCTGTCCGCATCAAATGTGCTAACCTCGGTTGGCATACGCTCAAAGCCGCACTTCAAATGACGGGCGAAGCTAAACTTGCTGATTTTGTGAGCAATGAAAATGGCTAGTTCGATCGATTGACATTTGGCGCATTCTAGCTTTTTGCATATTTAACCCTCACCCTCAATTCTTCTCCCGCAGGAGAGGGATTGAGGGTGAGGTGTGACTACCATCTACTATTCCCTATTGACTACCCCCTATGATTTCAACTGCTGACTTTCTCAAATACTGTCAATGGTCGGGAATTGTTACGCTGGCTTTTGCTGTGGTAACAATTGTCGCCTTAATCGCCAAATGGGGATTTAAATTTCGATTGGTAGGCGCGACCGGATTTATGGGCGTGCTGACTGCTGGCTTATTTGGGCTGAGTCTAGTCCCGATCGTCCATACTAATGTCCCTGGTGCGCTGCATTACTCCTTGATTTATGATAACGGTAGCGATCGAGCGACAATTGTCGTAGCTACCCCTGTGACCGAAACAGGGCTAGATGCAACTCTCCGCCAAGCCGCAGCCGATTTATATTCTTACGGTCGATCTGGCTCGATCGATCGACAACTCAAGGTTCGCGTTCGGACAGTGATCCACCCGCGCCCTGGACTCTCCGAACCCTTAGTATTGGGCGAAGTTACTCGTTCTCTCGGTGGTGGGGAAGATAGTGAGTTGAAGATTCGGATCGAGCGAGACAATTTAGCAAAAGTAACTCAATTGAAGGTTTAAACCCCAACCCGACGGCTAAATTCGCGAAAGTTAGTTAGTGATGCTGCCTCAGTGGGAACAATATAGAGGGTAAGCGTTACTCAATTTCCGACGATCGCAAATTTTGTGAGTCATCACCACTAGTAACGCTGATTCTCTTCTACTGTTAAAACATACTGATTTTTACAACCAACTTCAGTTATGGAAAACACTCTTCGATAGCATCACTCGACTAAAATTTAGATAAAAGCTGGTTAACTTCATGAGGATTAATGACCCGAACTTACTTCAACAAGTCGTTAAATACCTAGACAGACATCAAGATGCAGCTCGCATTAAAAAAATGCTGTATTGTTTATGTACCAGTAGGTGGGAAAAAGATAGTGATTATCTAGACTCGATTAATTTTCAGTACTTAATCGAACAGATAGTGAGAGAAAATAATACACTCGAGCGATTCAGAGTATTATTACAAGGTTTGATTAAAACAGTTAATAAGCCTAGACAGTATATTGCAGTCGCCAAAGTAATTTATCTGGCGATCGGGCAATTATATCCAGAATTTCGCCAAGAACATGCGGGTAAAGCTACACCAGCACCAGCAATTCCAACTCCACATCCCGAACCTACCAACTCAGCTATGCAGGGTGTCGCCTCAGCATTTCAACGTGCTTATGCACCAGAACCTACCCAACTAAGCGATCGAGGCGTACCTTCGGCAATAGAACGTGCTTATACGCCTGCACCTACTCAAGCATTTTCGAGTCAGGTTGTTCCTTCTGCATCAGAACGAGCCTACGTGTCAGCAGCCACTCCACAAGTTGCGGCACCTGCACCCGTCAGCGACGAGCTGGACGAATCCGCCTATGAAACTTATTATGAGCCATTGTCGTATTCAGGTCAATCGTCCGATTGGACAGTACCTGAATACGATCCTTTTGTCTTGCGTCAGAACGTGATGAGCTATGCCAATCCGTTGCGGGCAAAAATAATTCTGCTGATAATGCTACGACCTGATTTTAATTTCAGCAGCCAATCTGCCGCTACGATGAGAGAATATCAGCTAGACGATCTCTTACTAGAAGTACTCAAAGCCTATCCAACCATCCCGCAACTGGAGGAAAGTATGACTTGTGCTGTCGAGCAACTAGTTGAGCTTGAGGAGTATGGGAAGGCGGCAAATGGGTTACTTCAATCATTAGCACCTCTCTATCCAAAAATAGGGGTTAAGGGTTAGGCTTTAGGAATTAGGATAGTCACTGGAAGGGAAATTTAAACTCTAAATCAGATCTATCGATCGGTATTAGGTGTTTAATTTCCCCATCTCACACCCCCTAAATTCTCATCCCTCATCCCTATCACCTATTTTTATGGTACAAACTGCATCGACGATGCTAGCTTTAGGCGTGAGTGCGCCAGATTTTTACCTGACTGATGTTGTTAGTGATACACCAATTTCACTGGATACATTTGCTGGTAAACCAGCATTGTTAGTCATGTTTATTTCTGTGCACTGTCCCTTTGTCAAACACGTCCAAACTCAATTGGCACAGATCGGCAAGGATTATCAATCGCAAGGCTTGGCAATGGTGGGAATTAGCCCCAATGATATCGAGAAGTATCCTGATGATGCGCCCGAACATCTGCAAGCTTTAGCCCACAGTGAAGGATTTAATTTCCCTGTCTGTTGCGATACCAGTCAAGCTGTGGCAAAGGTTTATACTGCTGCTTGTACGCCTGATTTCTTCTTATTCGATCGCGATCGTCACTTGGCTTATCGCGGACAATTGGATGATAGTCGTCCTTCTAATGGTAAACCAGTTACTGGGCAAGATTTGCGCCACGCGATCGAGTTACTACTGGCGGGTAATGATGTAGATCCCAATCAACGCCCCAGTATCGGCTGCAATATCAAGTGGATTGCTGGCAATGAGCCGGAATATTTTACAGGTGTCAGAGCTGAGGAATAGGCTCTGACTGAGCAAATAGCTCGATCGACAGGATCGAGTTATTGCTCCAAAAATTTATTTATGACAAATGATACTAATTCTCAATAACTATGCTACTATCTTTCTAAGTCTTATTGAAATAGATCCTCAATAAGTTGATGTTCGCGATCGAGCTATTCCCAGAAGTTTCTGTGGTGCAATCGGTTTCGAGCCGACTTGTGTAGATGGTATTTAGCAATCTACGCACACTCGATCGCTGTTCGCTCAAGGAACCTTCAGTGGTTGAGCTATGAATAGAAAAAATCCCCACTAACTATTTGGGTATCGATCTAATCATTGTGAGTGCTGGTGACTGTTTTCCTGTCGATAAAGGGATAGTTCGAGGTGAGCTATCTGATGTAGATCTAAGTCGAGCGCGGGTAGTGAGTGACCCAATCTCGACCGGATTGGACATCTTTGTTTTTAATTATTGAGAAAAATTCCTTTTAGATTAATAATTTACTTTTTACAAGTTCGACGATTTCTGTTGACTGTGCAATAATTCACGATTTATCGAGCGTCATCAGTCGTTAAAAAGTGACTGAAGCCACGAGCGATTAGTAATACCAAAATAGTTAAATTATCGGTGGATACTTATGGATTGGGGAAATTTGACTTGGTGGTGGTGCATGACATATTTTGGCTGCACATATGAATTGGACGGTCAAGATCTTACGGATTGAAGCCGATCCAATTTTAACCGATCGCTTGGGCAATACTGGTATACATTCATCAATAGAAATTAATAACATGTCGAAAATTGGTCTTTTCTTTGGTACTCAAACTGGAAAAACAGAAAGCATTGCTGAAATGATTCGGGATGAATTTGGTGATGGAGAGATCGATCTACATGATATGTCGAGTGTAGATATCAGTGATTTTGATGGATATACGAAGTTAATCATCGGTTCACCGACTTGGAATATTGGAGAGTTACAAAGTGACTGGGATGGCTTTTTTCCAGAACTCGATAGCATGGATTTTAATGGCAAAACTATCGCTTACTTTGGAACTGGAGACCAGATTGGATATACAGATAACTTCATGGATGCAGTGGGAATTTTAGAAGCAAAGATTTCTGAACGCGGCGGTAAAACAATCGGTCAGTGGTCGATTGATGGTTATGATTTTAATGAATCCAAAGCAGTAAAAAACGGTAAGTTTGTCGGCTTGGCGATCGATGAAGATAATCAATCAGAACTGACTGATGAACGAATTAAAACTTGGGTTGCTCAAATCACGCAGGAGTTCGGGTAATCGAGGCTACTTATTCATATGTCGATCGAGTATCACGATATTTTTACCATTTTTTAGCTATTAACTATCAAAATTGATATGTATAAATTTCTTTGGGTTAGTGCTAGCCCTAGTCTCAAATATTTTCATCGCCGTCTACTCAACAATCTATCAAAAGTAGTTAAACTTGAGTTTTGGGAATATTATCAAACATTAGATGAGGGTAGTTCGATTGAGGGCGCGATCGACTTATTACAGGAGCATTTAAATAATTCAGAGTGTCCCGTTCATCTAATCGGACATGGAGTTGGTGGGGAAATTGCGTTAGGATACGCACGCATTCATCCAGCAAAAGTTGCCTCATTAACATTACTAAGTGTTGCAGTTCAGCCAGCGATTAATTGGCATTCATATTACTATACGCAGTTGCAATCTTTGCCATATCATCGAGAGTGTGTTTTGAAATCGATCGCCAGTAATTTATTTCCACATATTTACCCTAATTATATTAGCGATCTAGTAGAAAGGTTAAGTCGAGATTTGATTGAGTCTCCATCAAATCACTCACTATTTCGATTAGATACCCAATCTGAAGGCGGAGTAGAAATGCCGCTCCTAATTTGTGCTAGTCAAGACGATCCAGTTATTACATCATCGACTCTATATGGTTGGCATAGCTATTTTAAATCATTAGATACAATTTGGCGCAGCTCAACGGGCGGACACTTTTTTCATCACTTCCATCCCGAACTAGTTAGTTACCAGATCGAACACTTTTGGCAGAAATTAGAGCCAAAATTAGTATTGCATCAATTCGATAGTGTAGCGTCAGGCTTACAAGAGCGTGTGGAGCTTAATTAGTCAATGATATTAATCTGCTTTATGCTAGTTTGGGGGATGGTACTTGGTGCTTGCCTAGCTCTAGCATACCATTGGAAAACTGGGTTTATTTATGACAAACGACTACATCAAGTCCCTTGTCATAAATGTCAATACTTTACTAATAGTTGCTACTTGAAATGTACCGTCAATCCTCACATTGCCTGTTCTGAAGCAGCAATTGATTGTCGAGATTATCACCCTCAATTATGAAAAATAAATATGGATAAACTCAAACCAAATCGCAAGTCAGTATCTTCACCACAAAGTATCGATCGAATCAATCTAATTATTTCTGAAAGTTGGGAAGAAATCTGGCACATCGTCCAACAGAGAGATCGGGTTATTCAATCAACATACCGTCAAAAGCTCAGAAGCTTATTACAAAAGTGTAGCGATACTTATTAATTGATAATTGATAATTGATAATTGATAATTGGGTTAAAATCCCGAAGCCATAGCTTCTGCTCTTCGTTAGAAAGTGTATAAAGCTAATAGACAGCCCCGATTTCTTGCAGAAATTGGGGCTGTCTGTTACTAACTAAGAAGACAAATTGATGTTACAGATTAATCGATCGCAATCGTCGTTGGTGTCGTCGGTGCGGCTCCAGAATTATTAATATTTGGTAGGTGAGGTTTGCGGAAATCAGCATACAACTTATCCCGCCAAGTGAAAAATAGATCGTACTCAGGATTATCTGCAAAACCTGGAACACCTTTACCCTTGAGATTAAAGGGGACATCGAGATAAGGCCCTTCAGGAATTTTGAGCAAGAGACTTAAACCTGCTACCGTCAAGTCAGCCAGAGTAGGGGTATCACCCGTGAGATAGCCACCATTTTGGGTGAGGAGCATACAGATTGATTCTAGACTGCGGTGCATCTCTGCTTTAGCCGCTTTAATCGAGTCTGGGGTAAAACCCAAACCCAACCCCAGTATATCGATGGCTTCTCTGGGAATCGAGCCAACTAAATTTTTGAGAATATCGGGTGTACTAGTAGGTAAAATAGAAGTACGGAGGCTACTGCTTTTGAGACTTTCCAGCAAAATTGTCCGCCCTTGATTACCCAGCGAGTTGTCAGCCCATTGCTCTAAAAGTAAGCAATTTGCTTTTTGTTGGAGATCGGTAGGTATAATTGGTCGATCTGGATAAGTTTTGTCTAAGTAGAGGGCAATGGCGGTAGAATCAGCAATGACCTTGTTCCCATCCTTTAATACGGGTACTTGTCGCTGTCCTGACATCCGAAATAATTCTAGTTGCCCTAATCCTGGTACAACATCGATTTTGCGGTATGCTAACCGTTTATAGTCGAGAATTAATCGAACTTTTTCGGAAAAATGCGACAATTCAAATTGATATAGTTCCAGCATATATTTTATTCTTCGATCGTAATTTACAACGGCACTACCATTTATCCTAGAACATCATCCGTGAAATACATATACACCAGCATACGGTTTTCACGCCGATCCTATCTATAATGCCCAAGCTCACTCCAGATGATTCCGCACAACAGAGGCTCCACGAGCCAGCAGCATCTGCTCAATGGCAATATTGGATTGCCAGGGTGGCACCAATGTTGTACGTGACAACGCTGACGATCGCCTTACCTAAAATTTTAACCCAATCTTTTGTGGTGTCTGAGCTGGCATCTACACAAGAACAAAAATTACAGCGACAGTTACGATCGATCTCCATCAAAGTATTGGCACATGGCGAAACTATCGGTTCGGGGGTGCTCCTTCATCGACACCAACAGGTGTATACCGTCATCACTAATGCCCATGTCATCCAAGCTAGTAGTGCCCCATTTCAACTCCAAACCCATGATGGTCAAATCTACGCAACCGCATTAATTAGTTCGCCAGCCGGACAAAGTCGCGATTTGAGTATTCTGCGCTTTCAAACTAAGCGCGCTTATGCTGTTGCTAAATTAGCCATCGCTCGTCCCAAAATCGGCGATCGAGTCTGGTCGTCTGGATTTCCACTCCTGAGCGCAACCGCAGCCGAAGGCAAAGTAGCTTCGCGCCAGAAGCCCTCTCACGCTGACTGGGGGTTGCATACACTCAACGCTCGTGTCACCCAAGTTTTGCCGATTGCCATCTCTGGCGGCTACAGCATTGGCTTCGATGGCGGCATTAGAAAGGGGATTAGTGGTGGCCCGATGATTAATCAAGCAGGTGAATTAGTGGGAATTAATGGCGTTCATGCAAATCCGCTTTGGGAGACACCGGAAATGCTCGAAGATGGCTCTACAGTTGGTGAGGCACTTCAGGAACAGATTAATAATTCTAGTTGGGCAATCCCGATCGAGTTTGTCAGACAATCCGCTCGGCTTTAGGTTTTAGAGGGTAAAACTTAGCATAATTCAATCCTCCCCACAGATAGCAACCCCATCAAAAATGCCATAAGTTAAACCCCGATCGAAAGTAATTTCGATCGGGGCTTAAATAAAGTGGAGCTGGGCAGAGTCGAACTGCCGTCCGCCCTGGGTATTAACTTTCCGCTCATTCACAGGTATAGTCTATCTAATCCTCAAGACGGGAGTGACCAATTGTCCCAGGTCGCAGGATGCTCTGATGAATCTTAGCTACATAACCTACCAGAGACGGTTAGATAGAGCATCCGTTGAGGGTTTAGTTATAGTAATTAACGGAGTCATACTATAAATGCTCGACTTAGAAATTAATCTTAAGTTTTTTTAGGCGGCTACAGGAGCTGCTTTACGAGCGAAAGGTACAATGTTGTTTGCATCTATATTTATTTTGAGCCGATATTAACGAGAGTAGACTCCCTCTCGACCTGTATCACAGTGCAGCTTTCGCCAACACGTCGAAACCTTTACAGCCCCAAGTCTCTCTATTGTATAGTAATTTTGGGGATTTGGGGAGGGGAGAGAGGATCGTCTTTTGAGACTACTCACATCTTGCACCACTACATAAGATTAGTAAAAGCAGAGATTTTAGGGTACCCTGGAGCTACGGTTAGCACTAGAATATTAAAACTGGTGCAAGATCTGAGACTACTAATTTCCAGATTATTTGGGAAATCGAACATACAAGCACGTTCTTATGACTTAGGCGATTTCTGCTTAAAAATGTACCCATAAATCGATTGACTTCGCCCAATGCTAAGGGACTGAGAGAGCGAAAAGTTTATATTTGGGTACTTTATTTTCGGGAGATCTCCTTAGGCATTGACAAAGCGATCTCTTTGACAGCAATCAGGTATCGCTCTTTTACAGATTGGAGATCTAGTTCCTCCTTAATTCCGGCATGGCTGCCACGTTCGATTGTCTCTGCATGACGCTTTAATGCGATGCGATCTAGTTCTCGGTGCGTAAACGGTGCGATGGTGGCGATGGCTTCCAACAACCGCATCGTAACGGCAACACTGGACTGACCGTACTGCCGAATCTGGTTGA
>ENA-OFDP01001014-OFDP01001014.1-metagenomes-genome-assembly--contig:-NODE-1014-length-11435-cov-2.306942_pt1 | contig 11435 bp, 7 predicted proteins | sample MGYA00153389_OFDP01 | MGnify analysis MGYA00153389 | reverse complement strand
GCTCGTTCTCTATCCTGCTCTCCGGTGCGGCTTTTGGTAGAGACGATCGCGCCCTTTGCCAGCCACATCCGGGCAATATCTACGCTGGTATACAACAGCCCGCCCGGATTGCCGCGCAGATCTAAAACATATCCTGCAACTTGCTGTTTTTCTAGCTTCTCGATCGCCTTTTTCATATCCTCTGGAGCGTTTGCGCTAAATTGCGCTAGTCGGATATAGCCAACTTTGCCTTGGGGCGATGGCAATTCACTCGATTTCACCGCATGAATTTCAATCCGCGCCCGTTTAATGGCATAGTCCTTTTGCTCAGTGCCGCGCAAAATCGTTAGCTTTACTGGCGTTCCTGCGGCTCCGCGAATCAGCGTCACCGCTTTATTCACGTCCATACCCTCGGTACTCTGACCATCAATTTTGAGGATAATATCTTTTGACAGAATGCCAGCCGTAAAGGCAGGAGAGTCTTCAATCGGAGCAATCACCGTTAATTTCTTCGTTTTTTCATCTGCGGCGAGTTGAATGCCTACCCCGGTTAATTCACCAGAGGTATCAATCTTCATATTTCTAAACTCTTGAGGGTCCATGAAGCGGGTGTAAGGATCTCCTATTTTTTTCACCATCTCACGGATGGCTTTATAAGCATCTTCGTTACTAGAATACGATCGCTTTAGGTAGTCAGTTCGCACCTTTTTCCAATCCACCTGGTTAAAAGTGCCGTCTACATAAGTGCGATCGATGATTTGCCAGACCTCATCAACCAGTTCCTTCGGGCTTTGGCTAAAGAAAGATTGCAACGACAACACAGACATCGGCTGAAGCGCAGCATCCTTTTCTGAACCAGCAACTTGCTGCCCAGCGTCATTGCTCTGCAACAAAGCTTGTCCCTTAAAAAAGTGCAATCCGGTGCCAGCAATAGCGGCAGTGGAAACGGTTACTGCAACGGCACCAAGGACAAGCCCACGTTTTGTAATTGCCATATTGATAAGCCTAGAAGTTGACTATGAAAATTACGCCCAATCTAGCACAGGCAAACAGTCTTGGTCAGCGCTCAAATTAGTCTGGCTCAACCCAGCGCCCATCCGCTTTAATCAGCCTAATCAACTCCTCAACTCCGTCGGCTTCTGGCACCCGTTTAATCTCTTCTCGCCCCCGATAAAGCGAGATATAGCCTGCTTGCTTACCCACATAGCCGTAATCCGCGTCTGCCATTTCTCCAGGACCGTTGACAATACAGCCCATGACAGCAATGTCTAGACCCGTTAAATGGTGGGTTGCATCTCGGACTTTGTGAAGGACTTCTTCAAGGTTGAATAGGGTGCGTCCGCAGGAGGGGCAGGCGACATATTCTACCATCGTTTTTCGCAGCCCCAAGGATTGCAAAATGCTGTAGCACACCGGAATTTCTTTTTCTGGCGCTTCGGTTAAAGACACTCGAATGGTGTCGCCCAGCCCTTCAGCTAGCAAGGTTGCGATGCCCGCAGTCGATTTGATCCGTCCATATTCGCCATCGCCTGCTTCAGTCACACCCAAATGCAGAGGATATTCCATGCCTTGCTCATCCATTCGCTGAGCCATCAGGCGGTAGGCTGCCAGCATGACGGGCACACGAGACGCTTTCATGGAAATAACAATGTTATGAAAATCTAATGATTCGCAAATCCGAATAAACTCCAAAGCAGATTCGACCATGCCTTCAGGAGTGTCGCCATAGGTAAACAGCATCCGCTCTGCCAAGGAGCCATGGTTTACGCCAATTCGCATTGCCTTACCTTGATCTCGTAGGGAAACGACCAGCGGCTCTAGGGTTTCACGAATTTTGTCGCCAATGTCGCCAAACTCGGAGTCTGTATATTCGGTGCGATCGCTTTTGGGTTTTTCAAACACATAGAGTCCTGGATTAATCCGAACTTTATCAACGTGTTTCGCAACTTCTAGGGCAATTTTCATGCCGTTGTGGTGAACATCGGCAACGATGGGCACCGGGCGATAGGTGGCAATCAGCTTGCGTTTGATTTCGGCGAGGGCGATCGCGTGTGCCATGCTAGGAACCGTCACTCGCACAATTTCACAGCCAATTTCGTGTAAACGGCGAATGCCAGCCACCGACCCATCAATATCTAGGGTGTCTTCATTAATCATGGATTGAACCACCACCAGATTGCTACCGCCGATGATGATATCTCCCACTGCTACAGGGCGCGTTTTGCGACGGTGAATCGTGCCATCGGTGGCATAGCGGGAAGAAACAGAAGATGTGAGAGGATTAGATAGGGTTTGCATAAGGCTATTGCTTACTCTCTGCGGCAGGAAAAGGGAACTAAGGTTTATTAAGTCTATGCTTCCCACAGTGCCATATATAGGGAGTTTTGTGGCAAGATAAAGGTTAAATTTCAGCCAAAATTGGCAATATGCGCTCTAACGCCTTACTGCCGACCGAAAAACTCGCCAAAAAATTTGGCTGTGGCAAGTAAAATCAAAGCAACTTAGCCGCAGCTAGTAGATACCTGCTGCTTTGAGATTCATGCGTTTGAAAAACAGCAAAATAAAACGTTAAAGAACCAATTTCAATTGGGTTTTGTGCTTGCCTGCAAAGGTGCAGGAACGATGCTGATCACGATATTTTCAGTTATTTTTCTTTACATCAAATAACTCCCGTATTATCCAGATTGTTATTTTTTCAGGCGTATTTTAAAACATAGATATATCAAAAACATAGATATGTCACATTGATTCTTTAGATTGAAGGATTATGTAGCAACAATAGACTGAAAGCTGGCTATAAATGGTCTATGAGTCTTTCTAATGCATCAACGTATTTTTTCTAAGTTGTAGTGATTTGCTTATGAAACTTGTTAAGCCTGGTCGCAATCTGATGAATCATTTGAACTATCCTCAGAAATTTGCGCTGATCAGTAGCTTCTTTGCATTGCCGATTATTTTACTAACCTATTTATTATTTTCTGAGCTTCAAAGTAGGGTTGATTTTACTCAAAAAGAACTACAAGGAACTCAATATTTACGACCACTACGCCGACTGCTAGAAGATACGTTGAAATCTAAAGTTGCCAGCGATCGCATTACAGACACAAGCAAATTATCCAATCAAATTACTGAATTTGAGTCAAAAATAACTTCAGATATTAATAAGTTAAAGCAGCTTGATCAAAAATTTGGCAAAGACTTGAAGACAACCGATTTGCTAGACAGCTATCAAAAAACAAATGAACAGTTTGATATATTGAAAGGCAATCAAAGCTCACAATCCATCAGCAGTATTTATCGGCAATCACTTCAACAGCTTGAAGATTTATGGCTTCAAGTGGGCGATCAATCCAATCTAATTCTTGATCCTGATTTAGATACTTACTATTTGATGGATGCAACCCTTTTGAAGCTACCAGAAATTCAAAGAAGTTTAGCAGAAATCCAAACCATTAGCCAAAAAGAATCAACTCAATCAGAGCTTAACCCATTAGATCAAGCACAGCTTATTGCTCTCATGGGTAAACTTAAACAACTAAATGCTGATCTGAGCAGAAAAATGACTGTTGCTTTTAACAACAACCCAGCGGAAAATTTGCGCCCTAAATTGTTAACTCGCCTGCAACAGCTTAATCAAACGATTGAGCAATTGACCAATCAAATGGATAACCTGAGCCTTAATCCGCGATCGCTGCAAACCATAACTTATTCTAAAATGGCAGAAACCAGCTTGCAGCAAAGCTTTAGTTTTTGGGATGAAACGATTCAAGAACTAGACTTTCTTTTGCAAAAACGGATTGACGGTTTTGTAAATAAGCAGCAGTGGATTACAGCATTTATTCTGATTGTTTTAGCGATCGCGACTTATTTGTTTATCTGCTTTTATCACGGCATGATGCAGGTTGTTTCTAGCTTAAAAACCGCCTCTCAACGAATGGTAGATGGAAATTTCAAAGATGCAGTGACATTATCAAGTCACGATGAACTAGCAGACGTAGTGCGATCGTTCAACACTGTGGCAGATTCCACATTAATCCAGCTAATCCAGATGAAATGACTCAAGAGATCTTGAATTTTGTCACTCAGTGCGAAACCGATCCGCAACTCTGGCAGACTATTTCCGATCGCGCCATTAAACGAGTGCAGGAGCAATACAACTGGCAGCTACACACACAGCAACTTCTTTTGTTGGCAAAAATTTATGGCTATGACACATCCGCAGAATTAATTGCCAGCATGACCAATATTGGTGAACAGCTTTATGTCGATCGCGATCGCCGCATTGAATTTGCTCAACTGATTGAAAAGGATGGCAAAATATCGGGATTTGAATCACAGATTTATCGCAAAGATGGCAGCATTATTTGGATTTCTGAATCGGCGCGGGCGATTTACGATGCTCAAAAAAATGTTATCGGCTATGAAGGCACCGTAGAAGACATTACTCGCCGCAAGCACGCAGAAGCGGAAGTCATGCAACTAACCCAGCAGTTGCAAGATGAAAACTTGCGAATGGGCGCTGAACTGAACGTGACTCGTCGCCTGCAACAAATGTTGATGCCAGCCGAAGCAGAATTAGAAGCTGTGATTGGTCTAGAAATTGCTGGTTTTATGGAGCCTGCGGCAGAAGTCGGCGGTGATTATTATGATGTGATTCAACATGATGGCAAAGTTAGCATCAGCATCGGCGACGTGACTGGGCACGGGTTAGAAAGCGGCATGGTCATGGTGATGGCGCAGATGGCAGTGCGAACTTTGCTGGTGAATGGGGAAATGAATTCGGCAAAGTTTCTCAATTCTGTCAATCGGGCGCTCTATGAAAATACGAAGCGAATGCGATCGCGCAAAAATATGTCGCTTGCCCTGTTGGAATATAAAGCTGGAGATCTCTACCTGACTGGGCAACATGAAGAATTGATTGTGGTGCGGCAAGATGGGCAGCTAGAGCATATTGATACGCTCGATTTAGGATTTCCCTTAGCGCTAGAAGCCGACATTAGCCCGTTTATTGCGGAGGTTAAAGTGCATCTTTACCCAGGCGATATTGCAGTGCTTTATACCGATGGCATCTCTGAAGCCATGAATACTCAAAATAGTCAGTATGGCTTAGAAAAAATGTATGAGGTGCTTAAGCAAAATCGCGATCGCTCGGCTCAAGAAATTCGGCAAGCGGTGATTGCCGATTTAATGAAGCACATCGGCAAACAAAAAGTATTTGACGACATTACGTTACTTGTGATGAAGCAAAAGTAAACTACCCTAAGATATAAATCTTACCCATAAAGTAACCTCACCCGTAAGTTAAATTAAGTTGAACTTTTACCTAAGCTTACTCCTGGATTTAGTGAACAGTAGGGTTAAACAGACTGAGAGGCTTCTTTATTTCCAGAAAACGGGCATATCGCGCAACAAAGTTCGACTGAATGTCTCAACCTTGTCAATCTTCAGAAAGTGAAGCTTTACAGCTTCTGCAGCAAATTCAACATCTCCGTGAAGAGGTTGAGCGATTAAAGCGCGAACGTGAAGATTTGTATATCGCTCTTTCTACTACAGCCGAGCATGGAGATTGTATTGAAGCTCAACTTCAAGAGGCAAATCAGCATCTTAAAGTGGAAGTGGAAGTGCGCCGACGCACACAAATGACTTTGCAAACACTAATAGAAGCCATTTCTAAACGAAAAGCCGATCTAGAAATTGTGGTGCAAACCATCATGGAGCATGGCGACATTATGGACACCCAATGGGCGCTGAAGCTATCGGAAATGAATAAAATTGCTAGCATTGACGGGCTAACTCAAATTCCGAATCGTCGTCGGTTTGATGAACATTTAGAGCATCAGTGGAAGCAAATGATACGGGAGCGATCGCCCATCTGCCTCATCTTGTTTGATATAGACCACTTCAAACAATTTAACGACACCTACGGGCATTTAGCGGGTGACGACTGCCTTAAACAAGTCGCCCAAGTGCTAGAGGGCTGCGTGCAGCGCCCTAGTGACCTAATTGCCCGCTATGGCGGCGAAGAATTTGCAGCCATTTTGCCGCAAACGACGATCGCAGGAGCAATCGAAGTCGCCCAACGAGTGCAAACTGAGATCGCCAACCTGAAAATTCTTCATGAAAAATCTTCTGTTAGCGATTACCTTACTCTGAGTATCGGCATTGCCGGCAGCATTCCAACATTAACGCAATCCTTTAGCAAACTTCTAGACGAAGCCGACCAGTATCTTTACCTCGCCAAACAACAAGGACGCGATCGCATCATCTTCAGTTCAAAAAAAGCCTTAAGAAAATAATTGAATTCCTTTTAACAATTGGGGCACTCTACAGAGCAGCAATTCTCCGTGGAAATCTCTAGCCCTTAACCTTTTGAGACACCTACTCCGCTGAACTTGATTAAGGTACTCATGACTCAAACCACCAATGTTATTCAAACCTTTGGAGACTTCATCCAGCAGGTTCCTTCCTCCCAAGAATATCTCACCCTCAACTTTGCCCCCAGTGCCGCCGCCCGTAAACGACGCTGGACTAACTACGGGCTATCCGCCGATTTTTTGGGAGATTACTTTGCCGCATTTTTCCCAGGAGACGACTTGCCAAACAGCAAGATCAACCAGCGAGATACCGTGAAAGCAGCCGTGAGCTATGTCGCGAATGAACTGATAGAGAATGCCGTAAAGTACAATGATGACTCAGCGAGTCTACCGATCAGCATTTCACTGCATTTGTATGAGCATCAAATTATTTTTCATGCCGTCAATTTTGCCAATCTTGCGATCGCGCAGAAATATCAAGCCTTTATCGAAGTTTTGTTAGCTGCCGATTTAGATGAATTTTACATGACCCAGCTAGAGAAAACAGCAATGGGTAGCGGCGGCTCCTGCATGGGAGTTTTAACCATGATGAATGACTACTCTGCTAAATTTGGATGGCAATTTCAAGCGATTGAATCGATGCCAAATGTGGTGAAAGTTGATGTGATGGCGTATTTGGATGTGTAAACCTTGGATGTGTAAGCAATTGTCAAAATTAGCGAGTTGTTTTGAACGAGATGGAGAGTTGTAGTTGTGCACATCAAAACGAACGATTACGCTATTCGGTATGAGCCAGAAGTTGATACCGTATTTTTTCAGGGATTGCTCCGGTTAGACGGCATGGAAGCCTATCAACCCATCATGGATATTTTGCTGAACGCAATTGACGAATCCTCTAGCTTTACGATTAACCTGCGTGAATTGGAGTTTTTAAATAGTTCCGGAATCAGTATGCTATCAATGTTTGTAGTAAAAGCACGCGACAAAGGCAATGTCGATTTAGTTTTTCAAGGATCAGAGAAAACTCTTTGGCAAACTAAATCCCTTAAGAACTTGCAGCGATTGATGCCTAGCCTAAAACTTGAATTTGAATAGAATGCGATGGCAGAAGCAGTTCCAGTTGAGGGTAAACAAAAAATATCTTTGGGAGAAGTCGAGTATCTCCGCCAAGAAGTTGGGCGACTTCAACGTGCAAACTGCGACTTAGAAATTGCGGTTCAAACGATCACAGAACATGGCGATGCCGTGGAAGCCGCGCTCTACCAGACCAATCAGCAGCTTCAAGCAGAAATCGCTGAGCGGAAGCTAGCGCAATCGACCTTACAAAGCATTTTTGAAACGGTTTCTAGAGATAAAGTCGATCTAGAACTAATCCTGAAGGCAACGGCTGAACATGGCGATACAGTGGAGTATCAGCTTTACACCCAAGCCGTAGAAACTATGCGCCAAAGTGAGGAACTGTTTCGGGCAATTTCAGAATCCACGTCGATTTTGATGATTTTGACCCAAACCTTGGATGGTGCAATTGTTTATGCCAACTCTATTTCTAGTCAGCGGTTTGGCATTGAGCCACAAGCCTTAATGGGGCATCAATTAAAAGAGTTTTTCGCCGATCCAAACGATGCTGCAACTCTTTGGACACTATTTGAAGAGCAGGGCAGCGTTCGCAATTATGAAATGGAAATTCGGACGATCGCAGAGGGCACAATTTGGGTGTCTGCCTCAGTGCATCCGATGACACTAGCAGGGAAACAAACATTGCTAACGACGCTTTATGACATTAGCGAAGCGAAGCACGACAAAGTCGTTCGCAAACTAGCCGAGGAAGCGCTGCACCAGTCTCAAGCTCAACTCCGCCAACAAGCCCAAGAACTAGAGCAGTGCGTGGAAAAACGCACCGCCGCTCTAGTTGCCGCAGAAGAAAAATATCGCAAGATTTTTGAAGATGCCGCAGAAGGGATCTTTCAAACCACGATCGCTGGGCAATATCTCAACGTCAACCCTGCCCTTGCCGAAATGTATGGCTACGACTCGCCAGCAGACCTGGTCGCCAGCATTACTGACATTGGCACACAGGTCTATGTGCAGCCCCGCCGCCGAGAAGAAATAATTGCCTTCGTGCGTCAGCTTGAATCGGTGACTGTGTTTGAGTCTGAGGTATATCGCAAAGATGGCAGCATTATCTGGATTTCTGAAAATATGCACACCGTTCGAGATCATGCTGGTGCGCTGCTTCACTACGAAGGCAGTGTGCGCGACATCACCGATCGCAAGTCTACTGAGGAAGAACTGCACCGCCAGCGGTTAAGGTCTGAGCGGTTGTTGCTTAACGTGTTGCCTCAAGCGATCGCCGAACGCCTCAAACGGGGGCAAAAAATCATCGCCGATAGCTTTAATGAGGCAACCGTATTATTCGCCGACTTGGTAGGCTTTACCGAACTCTCGACTAGCATTTCACCCACCGAACTGGTGGAGTTACTCAACAGCGTTTTTTCTAAGTTTGATCAACTAGCAGATCATCACCGTTTGGAAAAGATTAAAACCATTGGTGATGCTTATATGGTGGTTGCGGGGTTGCCTGTTCCCAGAGCCGACCATGTGAGGGCGATCGCAGATATTGCGATCGATATGCAGCATGAAATCACCAAAATCAAAGTTCACGATGGTCGCCCCCTCAGCCTGCGGATTGGCATTCACACGGGTCCTGTTGTAGCTGGCGTGATTGGCATTCGGCGGTTTACCTATGATCTGTGGGGCGATACTGTCAACGTGGCTAGCCGCATGGAATCGCAGGGAGAACCTGAACGAATTCAGGTCACAGAAGCCGTTTACAAGCGCTTAAAGAATGGATATGACTTTGAACAACGGGGCGCGATCGCGGTCAAAGGCAAAGGCGACATGATCACCTATTGGCTATTGGGCAAGAAGGGATAGGGCATAGGTTTCAGGGACTAGCTATAAATCTAAAGCCCAAAACCTTTTACCTACCCACTGCTTACTTTTGCGAAGTGGAGGCATTGGGTCCTGCCGTCACAATCACCAAGCGATCGGGCTGTAAAACCTCCTGAATCAAAGCATTGACTTGGGCGGGTGTAATCGAATTAATCGTGTCGGTGTACGTGCGAATGGCACTCAGCGGCAATCCATAAACGGCATTGGAAAGAATGGTGGATGCCAAACTGGTGGGTGAAGCCAATTCTACCGGATAGGAACTGGTGAGCGATCGCTTGGCATTGGCAACCTCAGCATCGGTGACTCCTTCCTTACGGATTTGTTGGAGCAAGCTAACGGTGCTGGCGATCGCCCGATTTACATCTTCGGGCGCGGTCTGCATAGAGATCAGAAATGGTCCGGGAGTTTGCCCTGCTTGAAATGCGCTGTAGATGCCGTAAGTCAAACCTTGGCGATCGCGAATTTCTGTCCCTAAGCGACTTGAAAGCGTATCGCCACCCAAAATTTGGTTGAACACTAGAGCCATGTAATAGCGGGGATCTTTGCGATCGATCGCGTTGTAGCCCAGATAGGTCATGGACTGAGTTTTCCCTGGCAAAGTAGGCGTGAGACGGACTGTTTTGTCGGGCAGAGGCACCACCGGAAACGTGATTTGGGAAATGTTTCCGGTCGTCTCCCAACTGCCCAGTTCGCTTACTAACAAAGAGCGCACCGCAGCAGAGTCAAAGTCTCCGACCAAAGCTAGCACGGTAGCATCGGGGCGGTAATATTGCTGATGAAAGCGCACTAGATCTTCGCGGGTAATCGCCTGCAAACTCGCTGCGGTGGGAAAGGTGTGGAACGGATGATCGACTGGATAGATCGCTTGTTGAAAAGTGCGCCGTGCTAATCGGGCAGGAGTATCTAGTTCTAGCTTGAGTCCGGTGAGGGCGCGTTGGCGGCTGAGTTCTAGTTCATTTTGAGGGAAACTGGCGTTTTTCAGCACATCTGCCGCGACTTGAACCAAGGTCGGCAAATCCGCAGATAAAGCTTCTCCACTGATAGCGACCCCTTCTCGACTGGCTCCAAAGCCTAAACTGGCACCGCGATTTTCTAAGGTTTTGGCGATCGCCAAAGCATCTTTCGTTTGGGTGCCATTCATCAAGTTGTTGGCGGTCAAAGTTGCCAATCCGGCGGTGGCGGGTTGATCGCGAACAGTTCCAGCGCCGATATGTCCACTGAGGGTTACGGTTGGCGTACTGCGATCTCGCACCAGCAGCACTTGCACCCCATTCTTCAAAGTCAACTTTTCAGGGAGCGCTTGATCTTGCGGCTGAATGGTGGCTCTATTCGGCGGCAAATATTTCGCCACTTCGGCGGGGTCTACAGGCGCACCGGGACTAAATTTTTCGGAGGTTTGGGAGGAACTACCAGGATTGCCACCTGCACCATCGGCAGTAGTCGGTTCAAAAAATCCGATAGTGCGGTTTGCGATCGCCAAATAAGTTTGGGCAACTCGCTGCACATCGCCTGGTGTAACGGTGGCGATCGCGGCTAGCAGTTTATCTGTGAAGCGATAGTCGCCTGTGGAAATTTGATTATCGCCGAGCAAAATTGCCTGACTAGAAATATCTCGATTTCGCAATACCAGCGACGCTTTCAACTGTGCCTTTGCCCGCGTCAGTTCCTCCTGAGTCACGCCTTTGTCACGCAAATCGGCAAGCACCTGCAATAGCGCGCGATCAATCTCCTGCAAATTTTTGCCTGGAGCCGCCGTAGCTGACAATTCATACCAGCCGCCGGAAATCAAATTAGCCGCTCCGCCGCCAGCATCGCTTGCCAACCCAGTTTCCACCAACGCTTGATAAATCCGAGAACTGCGCCCCCCAGTGAGAATGTAGTCCATCACCTGAATCGCAGGCACATCGGGATGCTTAGTATCTGGCAATGGATAGACAGCGTTTAACAGTGCCGCACTTCCAGGCTCCTTCAAAACAATCGGCGATGTTGCGGCAGGCTGTAGTGCTGCTTTAGCAGTCTTAGCAGACAGCGGATCTTTGGGCAGAGGCGCGATCGCTTTAGGAATCTTGCCAAAACTCTCTTGCACTTTTTTTAGCAAGGCATCCGTTTGAAAATCACCCACAACAACTAACGTGGCATTATCAGGACGATAAAAAGTGTTGTAATAGTAGCGCACCTGCTCAACCGTAA
>ENA-OFDP01001013-OFDP01001013.1-metagenomes-genome-assembly--contig:-NODE-1013-length-11441-cov-3.862902_pt1 | contig 11441 bp, 8 predicted proteins | sample MGYA00153389_OFDP01 | MGnify analysis MGYA00153389 | reverse complement strand
AGTGGTGACGCCTTTTAACTTGAGCGCATAGCCATTGCCATAGCGCAAATCTGCGGATTCCAGTTCCCTGCCGTAACGTGAAGACACCTGGCTCAAGGTTGCGATAAAGCGCTGAGTCCGGCCTTCAATTTCATCGACAGAACCATGACCCAATTCGAGTGCGGCACCGCTGTCAAGCCGTGCACGCCAGCTGCCTTGCCCAGTCAATTCAAGTCTCTCCAATTGCAGGTCGAGTTTTTCAAATTGCACTGACAACTGGCGATAGGCTTGAAGCACCAACTGCGTTTGACCTGTGGGGCCATTTAATTGGGGCAGATCAGCAGCTTCAACCTCACCCTGATTTGCCTCAAAAACTTCACCGAAACTATTGACCAGCCGCGTGTCTTCTTCTGGCCCCCAATAGGCCACAGCCTGATGTTCTTGCAGCATCACCTTCAATCGGTCAGGAAACTGGCGCTGCACCACGGCTTGGCGCACCCAGGGCACGGACTCAAACACCGCACGGGTCTGCGCCAGATTCACGGTGAAAAAATTTCCTGCCAGCCTGGGTGCCACATTGGCACGCAGCGTCACGGCGTTGTTGTGTGTCACATCGCCATGTACCGTGATGGCGCTCAGATTAAAAACAGGTTGCCTGAACAACCATGATGTCAAAAGCAGCAAACCCATCAATCCAAACAGCACGCCGAACGCCATTGACATCCCGTTCATGACGCGAATATCCGCAGGCAGCACAAGCTGCCGTCGTGTTGTTGGCGCGGTGCGTCTCACGTGGTCACTCCTTGCACGACCTGATAGTCAAGCGCGGCAGTCTTGAGAATCTCAATGCACAGGTCTTCATAGGATATGCCCACAGCACGCGCAGACATGGGTACCAGGGAATGCCCGGTCATGCCGGGAGAGGTGTTGATTTCCAACACATATGGCTTGCGCGAGCGCTTGTCGATCATCACATCGGCACGCGCCCAGCCCCGGCAATTGAGTGTTCGGTAAGTCTGCAAGACCAGTTGCTGGATGGCTTTTTCTTCCCCGTCAGGCAGACCGCAGGGCACCACATACTGCGTGGTGTCGGTGAAGTATTTATTTTGGTAATCGTAGTTGCCGTCGACAGCCGCAATACGAATGACAGGCAAGGCGTACGCCTGGCTGCCCGTGCCCAGCACCGGGCAAGTCACTTCATCACCGTCAATGAATTGCTCACACAAAATATCGGCATCCAGCAATGCGGCTTGCTCCACCGCAGCTTGCATTTGCGATGAATCTGTGACTTTGGTCAAGCCGATCGACGAGCCTTCGCGTGAAGGCTTGACGATCAGCGGCAAGCCCAATCTGTCAAGCGCTGCTTTCACCTCAAGCGCGGTGTATGCGCCGCGCCTGAGCAGCACATGCTGCGGCGTGGGCAAGCCCTCGGCCACCAGCACGCGCTTGGTCATGACCTTGTCAATCGCGATGCTGGAAGCCATCACACCTGAGCCTGTGTAGGGGATGCTGAGCAACTCAAGCGCGCCTTGCACCGTACCGTCTTCACCAAAGCGGCCATGCAACGTGATGAAGCAGCAGTCGAAGCCAGCGTTTTTCAGTTCGCCCATGTCTCGCTGCGCCGGATCAAACGCATGGGCATCCACACCGCGCGCCAGCAGCGCCGCAAGCACCCCATGGCCCGACATGAGCGAAATCTCGCGTTCGGCTGATTGACCGCCCATCAGCACTGCCACTTTCCCGAAATGGGCCTTATTTTTTGCATCCACTTGGCTCATAGTGCACTACTTTCAGGGGTAAGATGCTCTTTTATTTGTAGCATGTCTACAACCTTTTGCGGCACACTTCCAATGGAGCCTGCGCCCATGCAAAGCACGACATCGCCGCTTTGCGCGATATCGATGATGGCTTGCGGCATGGCTTCTATAGCATCAACAAAAACGGGTTCTACCTTCCCGGCAACACGCAAGGCACGGCTTAAGGAGCGGCCGTCGGCCAACGCAATCGGCGCTTCGCCAGCGGCGTAAACCTCAGACAGCAGCACCACATCAACGACTCCCATAACTTTGACGAAGTCTTCAAAACAATCGCGTGTGCGGGTGTAGCGGTGCGGCTGGAACGCCAGCACCAGCCGCCTGCCCGGGAAAGCACCCCGAGCTGCCGACAAGGTGGCAGCCATTTCAACCGGGTGGTGGCCATAGTCTTCAATCACGGTGAAATGACCACCGCCCAAAGCTGGCATGTCACCATAACTTTGAAAGCGTCGGCCCACACCTTTGAATTCAGCCAAGGCTTTTTGTACTGCAGCATCTGGTATGTTCAGCTCAACGGCTACAGCAATAGCAGACAGGGCATTGAGCACGTTGTGTTCGCCAGCCAGGTTCAGCACCACCTCCAGGTCAGGCAATGTGACGCCGTTTCGGCGCTGCGCCGTGAAGTGCATTTGAGGACCCACGGGCCGCACGTCTACACCCCGAACTTGCGCATCGGCGTTAAACCCATAGCTTGTGATCGGACACTTCACCAGCGGCACGATGCTTTGAACCGCTAAATCATCAGTACACAAAATAGCCGTGCCATAAAAAGGCATACGGTGCAAAAATTCAACAAAGGCTTTTTTCAGATTGCCAAAGTCATGACCATAGGTTTCCATGTGGTCAGCATCAATATTCGTGACCACGGCCATCACCGGCAGCAAATTTAGAAACGATGCGTCAGACTCATCAGCCTCGACCACGATGTAATCACCCGAACCCAGTTTGGCGTTGGCTCCTGCACTGTTCAGGCGGCCGCCAATCACGTAAGTAGGATCCAGCCCGCCTTCAGCCAAAATACTCGCCACCAGGCTCGTGGTGGTGGTTTTCCCGTGCGTGCCGGCAATTGCAATCCCCTGCTTGAGGCGCATCAGCTCAGCCAGCATCATGGCGCGCGGCACGACCGGAATTTTCTTTTCGCGTGCAGCCAGCACCTCGGGATTGTCAGCCTGTACAGCTGTTGAGGTGACTACTGCATCCACGTTGGCCAGATTTTGAGCCGCGTGGCCAACAAAAGTTTTGATGCCCATGCCGTACAGACGCTGCAATGTGCTGCTGTCAGACAAATCCGAGCCAGAGATGACATAACCCAGGTTGTGCAGTACCTCGGCAATACCCGACATGCCAGAGCCGCCCAAGCCGATGAAGTGAATGTTTTTAATCGCGTGTTTCATGCGTTACTCATGACGTAAGCTCTTCGCAGGCGGCCACAATATGCGCTACAGCATCTATTTTTTGCATCGTTTTGGCCTGCAGCCCAATATTTACAAGTGCAGCACGCTCTGTTTTTTGTAGCATATCTGCAAGTAACTGCGGTGTCAGTTCGCTCTGAGCGATTTGCCACCCAGCTCCCTGCTCGACCAAAAACCGGGCGTTGCTGGTTTGGTGATCATCAACAGCCGATGGAAATGGCACGAACAATGCCGCTGCGCCTACCGCTGCAATTTCAGTCACGGTGCTGGCACCGGCCCGACAAATAATCAGGTCAGCATCTGCAAACGCAGTGGCTGTATCGTCAATAAATGGCGTCAGGGTTGCGACAACACCTTCAGCCTGGTAATTGGCGCGCAATTCCTCAATCTGTTTTGCACCACTTTGATGCGTGACGATGGGGCGCTTTTCAATTGGGATCAAAGCCAAAGCCTGCGGCACGACGCTATTTAAAGCCTTCGCACCCAGGCTTCCGCCTACTACCAGTAAATGCAAAGGGCCCGCACGCCCTGCAAAGCGGACATCAGGCTGGGCCTGCTGCATGAATGCTGTGCGCAAGGGGTTACCCACCCACTGTGCGTTTTTGAGCACATTCGGAAAGGCCGTGAACACCCGGTCCGCTACCTGCGCCAAAATTTTGTTGACCATACCAGCCACTGAATTTTGTTCATGCAACACCAAAGGCTTGCCCAGAAAAACCGCCATCATTCCCGCCGGGAAAGCAATATAGCCGCCCATACCAATCACCACCTGCGGTTTGACGCGGCGCATGACCTGAATACTTTGCCAGAACGCCCTAAGCAAACGCAGAGGCAGCAATGCCAGCGTGATGGGGCCTTTGCCGCGCACGCCTGAAAAATCTATCGTTTCAAATGCGAAACCACGTGGTGGCACGAGCTGGCTTTCCATACTCGGGTTGCCCGGGCTGCCCTTGCCGCCCAGCCAATGGACACGCCAGCCCTTGTCACGCAAAGATTCGGCAACAGCCAAGCCAGGGAAAATATGTCCCCCTGTGCCGCCAGCCATGACTAGCGCTACGCGAGCCCCCACGCTTGTCACTTCGTGAGCCTTCGGCACACCGCTGCCCCTTTCACTCGGGATTGGGGCTGTGCTTTCTAGGGGCGGCCCGTCGCGGCGCACGGCTTCGCGTTGTGTCATGCGCGGCCTCCACGCATCAACAGGCGATTCTCGTAATCAATTCGCAGCACGACAGCCAACGAAATCAGATTCATCAAAATTGCTGAACCACCGTAACTCATCAAGGGCAGGGTCAGGCCCTTGGTAGGCAGTGCACCCAGATTCACGCCGATGTTGATGAACGTTTGAAAACCAATCCAGATCGCAATACCCTGCGCGGTTAGACCAGCAAACAGCCTGTCCAGCGCTATCGACTGGCGCCCAATGTGCATGATGCGCCTGACCATCCACATGAACAAGCCAATCACCGTCAGCACGCCGATCAAGCCAAACTCTTCACCAATCACGGCCATCAAAAAGTCGGTGTGTGCTTCAGGCAGCCAGTGCAGCTTTTCAATGCTGCCGCCGAGCCCAACTCCAAAAATCTCGCCTCGACCAAACGCAATCAATGAATGCGACAACTGGTAGCCTTTGCCCAAGGCGTGCTTTTCACTCCACGGATCCAGATAGGCAAAAATCCGCTCACGCCGCCAGTCACTGAGCATCACCATCAGGCCAAAAGCAATCACCACAACCAGCGCAATCACAAAGAACATGCGGGCATTGACACCACCCAGAAACAGGATGCCCATGGCGATGACCGAAATCACCATGAACGCACCCATGTCAGGTTCGGCCAGTAACAGCAAGCCAACAACGCCAATCGCAACGGCCATCGGTAACACAGCGCGAAAGAAACGTTCTTTAACCTCCATCTTGCGCACCATGTAATCAGCGGCATACAACAGCACGGCAAACTTGGCCAGTTCCGACGGTTGAAAGTTCATGAAGCCAAGCGTGATCCACCGGCGAGCGCCATTGACGCCTTTGCCAATAAAAGGCACCAGAACCAGCATCAGCAAAATCAGCGACAGTACAAACAGCCACGGCGCCAGCTTTTCCCAAGTGCGCACGGGCACTTGAAAAGCCAGCAAGGCCACCACAAAAGCCACCACCAGCGACAGCACATGACGCATTAGAAAATGGGTATGCGCATAGCGGGCAAACTTCGGGTTGTCAGGCATGGCTATCGATGCCGAATACACCATCACCAGCCCAAACATCAGTAACGCCACCGACACCCACACCAGTGCCTGGTCAAAGCCAGACAGGCTGACGGGTGAAGAGTGCGTTCCACTTAATCTTTGCCCGCTCAGGCGCACGGGCAACACATCACTTGCCCGCTTGCCGCCAGACTGCGTTCCGCCCATACCCGGCAGCCAACTGAAAAGACGTGTTCCCATGCTGGTGCTCATAGCAGCACACCTTCTTCAAGCGCCAATGCATTCACCGCTTCACAAAAAACTTGCGCACGGTGCTCGTAGTTGTTGAACATGTCAAAGCTGGCGCAAGCGGGCGACATCAGCACAGCATCACCTGGCTGCGCTTGTTGCGCTGCCAGACTGACAGCCTGCTGCATTGATTCAGCAAAAAGCAAGGTCACAGCACTGTCCTTGAGCGCATTACCAATCAGCGATGCATCACGGCCCATCAACACCACGGCGCGTGCAAAACGCGAAACAGGTAAGGCCAACGGAGAAAAATCCTGATCTTTTCCGACACCGCCCAACATCACAACCAATTTGCGCTGCGCACCGAGCCCTGCAAGCGCGGCAACTGTTGCGCCTACATTGGTGCCTTTGCTGTCGTCGAAATATTCAACGTCGTTGATGATTGCAATAGATTCAACCCGGTGCGGCTCGCCTTTGTACTCTCGCAGCCCATGCAACATCGGACCCAAGGCACAACCGGCTGCGAGGGCAAGACCCAATGCAGCCAGTGCATTGGTGGCGTTGTGCAAACCATGAACACGCAGCGCATCAACTGGCATCAGGCGCTGGATATGCAATTCGATCTCTTCGTTCTTCCCGCCACGCTTGCGCTTGATGGTTTCATCCGCCACGGCAGCCCTGACCAGCCAGGACATGCCATTGACAATTTCAATGCCGTAGTCGCCGGGGCGCTGCGGTTCATCATGACCATAAGTCAGGTAACTGCGTGTCGGCTTGCCCTTCGTCTGCGCGGGGACTGCTGCCATCACCAGTGGGTCATTGCGGTTGAGCAGCATCAGGCCGCTGGTGCCATAAACATTATTTTTAGCAGCCGCATAGGCTTCAAACGTACCATGCCAGTCCAGATGGTCTTGCGTGATGTTTAGAACTGTTGCTGCCGTTGGTTCAAAGTTTTTGATGCCATCCAGCTGAAAGCTTGACAGCTCAAGTACCCAGACTTCAGGCAAGCAGTCTGAATCAATTTTTTCGCCCAATGTATCGAGCAAACTCGGGCCAATATTGCCAGCAACCGCAACTGCCTTGCCAGCGCGTTGCACCAATTGCCCGGCAAGAGAAGTCACAGTTGTCTTGCCATTGGTACCGGTGATGCCCAGCACCTGCGGCGCATAACCGGTGTCCACTTTCAAGTCAGCAAGCGCTTGCGCGAACAGGCTGAGTTCGATGTCACAAACAATGCCGTGTGCTTCGGCGGCCGCCGTCACTCCGGCAGTATCCGCAGGACTTAATCCAGGGCTTTTAAGCAGCAGGTCGAATGCCGTGCCATCAAGCAAATTAGCATTCATGTCACCGTGGACAAAGCAGGCTGCTGGAACACTTGCGCGCAAGGCATCGCGTTGCGGCGGATCGGCGCGCGTATCTGCCACCGTTACCTGCGCACCGCACCTGGCGCACCAGCGCGCCAGCGCCAGACCGGAATGACCCAAGCCGAGCACAAGGATGTTTTTGCCAATCAGGTTTTTCATCTGATTATCTCAATTTCAGCGTTGAAAGCCCAACCAGGCAGAGCAGCATCGTGATGATCCAGAAGCGCACAACAATCTGCGTTTCTTTCCATCCGCTTTTTTCAAAATGGTGATGCAGAGGTGCCATCTTTAAAATGCGCCTGCCCGCACCAAACCGCATTTTGGTGTATTTGAAATAGGTTACCTGCAGCATTACCGACAACGCTTCGATCACAAAAATACCGCCCATGATGGCCAGCACAATCTCCTGGCGAACAATGACGGCAATCGTGCCCAGCGCAGCGCCCAAAGCCAGCGCGCCCACATCGCCCATAAAAACCTGTGCGGGATGCGTGTTGAACCATAAAAATGCCAAACCACTGCCGGCCATGGCAGCGCAAAAGATCATCAACTCGCCCGAGCCAGGAATTGACGGAAAGAACAGGTACTTCGAATACACCGAGCTGCCTGTGACGTAGGCAAAAACGCCCAGTGCGGAGCCAACCATGACTACCGGCATGATGGCCAGGCCATCAAGTCCATCCGTCAGATTGACGGCGTTGCTGGATCCGACGATGACCAGATAGGTCAGGATGACAAAACCAAACACCCCCAGCGGGTAGCTGACCTCTTTGACAAACGGTACCAACAGACCTGCTTTAGGCGGCAAATTCACATCAAAACCCGATTGAACCCAGCTGATGAAAAGACCGATCACACGCATGTTGGAGCTCTCGGAAATACTGAACACCAAGTAGAGCGCCGCAGTCAACCCAATCAGCGATTGCCACAAATACTTTTCGCGGGAACGCATGCCTTCTGGATCTTTATGCACCACTTTGCGCCAGTCGTCGGCCCAGCCAATAGCACCAAAGCCCAAGGTAACCAACAACACAATCCAGACAAACCGGTTTGACAAGTCAGCCCACAAAAGTGTTGACACCGCAATACAGAACAAAATCAACACACCACCCATGGTCGGGGTTCCTGATTTGCTCAGATGCGTTTGCATGGCGTATTCACGAATCGGTTGGCCTATCTTGAGCGCCGTCAGCCTGCGAATCACGAAAGGTCCTGCTACCAAGCCCATCAGCAATGCCGTCAACGCCGCCATCACCGCCCGAAACGTCAGGTATTGAAAAACCCGGAAGGATCCGAACTCCGGTGACATACCCTGAAGCCATTGAGCCAGGCTAAGCAGCATGTTGGGTTTCCTTGTGTTCTTTGGTTTGAGCCAGCTCATGCGCTGTGATGGCCTGCACAACACGCTCCATTTTCATGAAGCGCGAGCCTTTAACGAGCACACTGCGAACATGCGGTAACTGTGCGAGAACAGCTGCTTTCAATGTATCGATGTCATCAAAATGCCGACCCATACCAAAACAGCTACTGGCCAGTAGCGATTGCTCGCCAAGGGCGTACAGGTTTTCAATGCCCTGTGCTTTTGCCCAACGCCCGGCTTCTTCATGAAACTGCGCGCCTTGGTCTCCTACCTCACCCATGTCACCCATCACCAGAAGGCGCGGGCCAGGCAATGCAGCCAGTACATCAATGGCAGCGCGCATGGAATCTGGGTTGGCGTTGTAGGTGTCATCTATCAGGGTGATGTTTTGGCCCTGCAGGTTGACCTGAACCGCGCGTGAACGCCCTTTGACCGGTTCGAATGCAGTCAATCCTTGCGCAATCCAATTGAGTGGCACGCCAGAGGCCAGCGCGCAAGCCGTGGCGGCCAGTGCGTTTTTAACGTTGTGCCTGCCTGCCACATGAAGACTGAATTCAAGTGCTCCCTGAGGCGTGGTCGCTGCAACATGCCAGCAGTCAGCATCCCAATGCGCTTTGGCAGTGACGTCGGCTTGTCCGGTCATTGCAAAAGTCAGCGTACGCCGCGTGTCGGCTGCCTTGAGCCAGACCGCAGTGTGCGCATCGTCGGCTGGGAACACAGCGACGCCTTGCAAACCCAGGGCTTGAATGACCGCGCCATTTTCATGCGCTACGGCTTCAACCGTGCCCATGAATTCAAGATGTTCGCGCTGGGCATTGTTGACCAAAGCCACCGCTGGCTTGGCGATTTCAGCCAGGTAGGCAATTTCACCGGGGTGGTTCATGCCCAATTCAACGACACCAATTTTGTGATCAGCAGTTAAACGCAAAAGTGTCAGAGGCACACCAATATCGTTGTTCAAATTGCCGACAGTCGCAAACGCTTGACCCGCTTGATAAGCGCGCAAAATGGAAGCAATCATCTGCGTCACGGTGGTCTTGCCATTGCTGCCTGTCACGGCGATCAGCGGCAAATCAAACTGAGCACGCCAGCCTTTGGCAAGCTGGCCCAGGGCGAGTTTTGTGTCGTTCATCAGCAAGCCAGGCAATCCAGCTGCCTTCAAACCATGCTGCGCGATGGCAGCAACTGCACCCTGTGCTTTGGCTTGCGCCAAAAAGTCATGCGCATCAAAGTTGTCGCCTTTCAGCGCGACGAACAAATCACCTGGCAGCAGGCTGCGGGTGTCGGTGTGCACACGCCTGATTTCAACGCTGGCATCACCCACCAGCTGCGCAGCGCCCACCCATTGCAGTGCTTGTTGCAACGTCATCATGATGCAGCCCTGTTGAGCTGCCAGTCATCAAGCGCCAATCGCGCATGATGCAAGTCATCAAACGGGTGCTTGATCCCCTGCACTTCTTGATAGTTTTCATGGCCCTTGCCTGCCAATAGCACCACATCGTTTGGCTGTGCGCTAGCCACCGTGTCTGAAATTGCCAAAGCGCGATCAGTCTGTACGCGCACCGATTCACTGTGCGTCAAACCCAGCAGAATCTGGCTGATGATGGCCGCTGGATTTTCGCTGCGCGGGTTGTCGCTGGTCACCACAATCTGGTCAGCATTTTTTTGTGCTGTTGCGGCCATCAAAGGCCGTTTTGACGCATCGCGGTCGCCGCCACAGCCGAAGACACACCACAACTGCCCACCTCTGGCCTGTGCGACAGGTTGGAGCGCCAACAACACTTTATCAAGCGCGTCTGGCGTGTGTGCGTAATCAATCACCACCAGCGGCTTGTTTGCTTGAGTCAAGGTGTTCAATCGACCGGGAACAGCAGGCAAATTGCAGCAGGCCTTTGCAGCCTCTTGAAGCGACAGCCCCAAAGCCCGCAGTGCGCCTAGCACGCCCAGCAAATTCGAGACGTTGTACAAACCTATCGCGTTAGTGGTTACTTCTCGCCGCTCAGCACCCTCGACCACAACAAAAGTCAACCCACCTGCTTGCTGCTCAATGGCTTCAGCCTTCAATCGGGCTGGTTCATTGATGGCGACAGTCCACACATCGGTGCTGGAGGTCTTCAGCATCACGCTCAAAACGCGACCTTTGGCATCGTCCACATTGATGACGGCAGACTGCAAACCTGGCCAGTTGAAAAGTGACTCTTTAGCTGCCCAATAGGCCTGCATGGAGACGTGATAGTCCAGGTGATCTTGCGTGAAGTTGGTAAACACGGCCACTTGCACGTGCGTTGCATCCAGTCGTTTCTCTGCAATACCAATCGATGAAGCTTCAATCGCACAGGCTGTAAAACCTTCATCTACAAAACGGCGCAATTGCTGCTGGAGCAACACCGGATCAGGTGTGGTCAGCCCGTTAAAAACCATGGCATCGGGCAGTCCTATGCCCAAGGTGCCCACCACGCCGCATTGGCGTTCAAGCTTGCCAAGCGCCTTCGCAAACCACCAAGCGGTAGAAGTTTTACCATTGGTGCCGGTGATGGCGACAGTTTGCAATTGCTGGCTGGGATCACCGTAGTAAGCCGCCGAAATGGATGCAGCAGCGGCTTTCAGGTCTGTGTAAGCTGCGATTTTTTCATCGGTAAAACCATAGGCTTCTATGCCGCTTAAATCGACAAGACAAGCGCCAGCATCGGCCTTTAGCACATCGCCGACGTACCGGCGAGCATCCACCGCAGTACCTGGCCAGGCTATGAAGCCATCGCCAGCACCAACCTTGCGGCTGTCAGTGGTCAAGCTGCCTTTGACCCGCGAATGCAACCAATGAGCAGCTTGCTGAGGCGTATGGAGTTGCGTGATCAAAACGACTCCTCCACCGTGCGCATGACAATCTGCGGCTTAACCGACATGTCAGGCTGCACACCCTTCATGCGCAGTGCCTGTTGCACCAATTCACTGAAAACCGGCGCAGCCACTTCGCCGCCGTAATATTTACCCGCTCTGGGTTCATCAATCATCACGGCCACAATCACACGCGGCTTGTCAATGGGCGCCATCCCCACAAACCAGCCGCGATACTTTCGGTCTTTAT